>Ga0073934_10001975_pt1 | contig 45729 bp, 41 predicted proteins | sample LarsenN4metaG_FD_76834 | JGI IMG/M metagenome (GOLD analysis project Ga0073934, IMG submission 76834) | Hot spring sediment bacterial and archeal communities from British Columbia, Canada, to study Microbial Dark Matter (Phase II) - Larsen... ...
GCACTTGTCGGCTGCCTGGGGAGGACTGGAGAAGCGTAACTCGCTGTTCGACCAACTCTTACTTTACGAAATCCCAACTTCGCGCAAGTTGGAAATTCAACCGCACGCGACAGGGTAAAGGGCAGCCCTCAAGCCCTCATGAGGTGGCCAAAAACCTCATCCAACTTACGAATTCGGGTTCAAAACTGATGCCGCCCTGCAAGTAGTCGGCGCGGTAGGGAACTTCTATAGCCAGATATTTAATGCTGTTATATGTGCAAGTGACCAACTTCCACTTGAGGCTGTCATTGGAAACGCTGCGGATGCTCCCCGTGGTGGTCTGGTAAGCTGCCCCCGTGCTGACCTCGACCACTTCCTTCCGGTTGGTGGCCACCGCAGAACCCCGTTCGCCGAATATCCGTCCTACGGCGTAGTTGTTTGCCAGATTCACGCCGTCATACGCCGCATGGAGGAGAATCACGCTTTTGCGGTAGTCGCCGCCCTGGATGCCGATGTATTTGACTTTATAGTCGTGCTTACTGTCATAAACATGCAACTTCCCGTCCGGCGAGGTGGTTCCGATGCCGACGTTTGCACCGGTGAAATTGTAATTCCCCGATGCGCATGTTCCGAAGTTACCGGGGCCGATTTGGGCGGCTGTATGGTCGCAGGCGCCCCCTTGAATGGGGAAAACCGGCAACAGGAGCCTACGGGCCAATAGGCGCGCGGTGGCGGGATCATCCAGCGCCGCGATCAGCAACTCGCGGAACTGGCTAAGGGAGACAGTTTGCTCGCCCGCTATTCGGCGGTCTAAGGGTGCCGCTGCAACTGTAGCGCGGCTCTGCGAGCCGCGACGTCGCCGGTCATAGACCGGCGCTACAGCGGGGGGGGGTACGAAATCGTGCGAGCAGGGAACGAAAAAAGGAAGCGAAGCGACTCTTCGTGGCGTCCTCCTTCTATCCGGCTCTGGTCCGGTCGGATATGACGCAGGCTCTACAACTATGATACACCTTCATCAACCGTTGTCAAATCGCAAGCCGATCTTCGAGGCGCGCGATCACTTCTGAAGTTCCGCTGCCACGCGCGCCTTAGGATTCAGGCGCACTTCGAGTTGCTGCAGGGTAGGCGTCTCGATGTTCATCACGGTCTGCGACGGCTCGAAGCCTGGCGCCTCGACGCGGAGCGTGTGAACACCCAAGGGCAATTGGATCGGGCCCAGGTTGTCAGAAGTCCCCACGAAGATTCCGTCGAGGATCACGCGCGTCTTGACTGGATAGGTCACCAGCAACAGCGTGGCGACCTCTTCCTTGGGATAGCCGGCGTTGGGGTTGTAGCCCGCCTGGCGAGGATCGGCGCTCGGATATCGCTCGACCCACCAATACTTGGGCAGGTAGGGATGGGTGGTGTGCATCCTGGAGAGGTCAATGAAAGGAGGAGAGTAGATTCCATAGTAGCCCCACGGCCCGAAGCCCCCGAACCACGGGGAGAAATACGGCGAGACATAGACCGGCGCCGAAAGCCTCGGCGGCTCAGCCCCAACCGATGGTCCCTGGCGTTCTCTCGCCAATGCGCCCGGACCCAGCCATAGCATCCAGACGCACCCCCCCACCAGCAGCAACTTTGAGGTTTTGAGTAGGCGGCTCATAAACCCTCCTATTGCGAGCCGGCCACTTCTCCCAGACCGTTGTCGGACCGACCGGCCGACCCGACACAAGCTCCTTACTTTTTGATCCGTCCTCCAAGGTCTAGGTTGCCACATTCCCAGCGATTTGCAATGGTACTTTAGTACTGGCGGCCTTAGCCAGCAACGTGCGGCCCGTCAAGGAGTTAAACGCATTCTCGGAAGTTGTTGCGACCGGCTAAGGGCGGGGCTCGAGGCCTTTTCCGCGTCCCCGGGAAGGATACCGTCCCAACCGGAGATGGCAAATTTCTTGCCTCGGCTTGCTAGGACAAATCACCTTGACGCTGTTTTCCCTTGTAGGCTAACGTCTAAGGTTCCATCCGTCGAGGGGGCAGGTATCTGCGACTGCGCCCGTGGGGAGGCGCACGCCGATAGCAGAATGAATCTCTTCGAGCTCACACGCGCGCTGGTCAACATCGAGTCCGTCAGCGGCAACGAGAGTGCCTGCGCAGCCATGCTGCGCGATTATCTGGCGGAGCGAGGTTTCAAGGTGGAGCCGATCCCCGTAGCGCCGGATCGTTGGAACGTGTTCGCCACTTGCGGCAGTCCCGTGGTCGTGCTGAGCACGCACATCGACACGGTGCCCCCCTTTGTGCCCGCCAGTGAGGACGACGAATTCATCTACGGGCGCGGCTCGTGCGACGCCAAGGGCATCGTGGCTTGCCAGGTGATCGCTGCGGAGAGGTTGGTTCAAGAGGGTGTGACCGATTTCGGTCTCCTCTTCCTGGTCGGCGAGGAAACGATGAGCGACGGCGCGCGCCGTGCGAACGAGTCGCCCGTCGGCTGCCGGTACATGATTAACGGCGAGCCCACTGAAAACAAATTGGCGCTCGGCTCGAAGGGCATCCTGCGTGTGGACATCCGGGCCCGCGGGCGCATGGCACATTCGGCCTACCCGCACCTGGGCGAATCGGCGATTGACAAGCTGCTCGATATCCTCGCCGACCTGCGCCGCATGCCCCTGCGGGTCGATCCAATTCTCGGTCCGTCGACCATGAACATCGGCGTAATTTCCGGCGGGCGCGCAGCCAACATCGTCGCGGACGAGGCGCGCGCCGAAGTGCTCATCCGGACGGTGAACGGCGGGGACGAACTGCGCCAAAACCTTCGGGGAATTCTGAGCGGTCGCTGCGAATATGAGTTTGTGCGCGAGACGCCGGCGCTTAAAATGGAAAGGCTCGACGGGTTTGAGACGGACGTCGTCGCCTTCACGACCGACCTGCCCAACCTGACGCATTGGGGGCGGCCGCTGCTGCTCGGCCCGGGCTCGATCCACGTCGCGCACACGGATCACGAATGCGTGCGCAAGGCCGACTTGCTTCAGGCCGTGGAATTGTATTGCCGGTTGGTGCGACAACTGAAGTCGAAGATTGCAGATTGACGATTGAAGATTGATGATTGAAAAACGCCGGCAGGGAGTCTCCAATCGTCAATCACCAATCCTCAATCATCAATCCAATTGGGGGCAGAAGGGAGCCAACGCGGTCTGCTCGAGCCGGATCGCGAGACAGGCAATCATGAAGAAACTGGAAGTGGGAATCCTGGGCGCCACGGGAATGGTGGGGCAGCGGCTCGTCAGCCTACTCGAGCACCATCCGTGGTTTGAGGTGAGGTGGCTCGCCGCTTCGGAACGCTCGGCAGGGAAAAGCTATGGCGAGGCTTGCAACTGGCGCATTCGCGATGCCATGCCCAAAGCCGCGGCGCAGCTGCCGGTCAACGAGTGCAGACCGGGGAAAGCGCCACAACTCGTTTTTTCCTCACTGGACTCCCGGGTGGCGGGCGAAGTGGAAAAGGAATTTGCCCACGCCGGCCACGTGGTGGTTTCGAATTCATCGAACCACCGCATGGATCCGGACGTGCCGCTGCTGATTCCCGACGTCAACCCCGACCATCTGGCCTTGGTGCATGTGCAGCGGCAGGAACGGAAGTGGAAAGGCATGATCGTCACCAACCCCAATTGCACGACGGTGGGGTTGGTCATGTCTCTTGCCCCCCTTGAGCGCGCCTTCGGACTCGAGAAAGTCATAATGACGAGCATGCAGGCTGTTTCCGGTGCGGGTTATCCGGGCCTGCCCACGCTCGACATCATCGGCAACGTCATCCCTTATATCAGCGGGGAAGAAGAAAAGGTCGAGCGCGAGACGCGCAAGCTTCTCGGCCACCTCGGTGAGGGACGCGTGGAAATGGGGAATTTCGTGGTCAGCGCGCACTGCAACCGCGTGCCGGTCGAAGACGGCCATACCGAATCCATTTCGATTGCGCTGCGCTCGCCGGCCAAGCTGGATGACTTGCTGGAGGCGTGGCGCAAGTACCGCTCGCGCCCCCAGGAATTGCACCTGCCGTCGGCTCCCAAACACCCGATCCTCGTGCGCGAAGAACGCGACCGACCGCAAGTGAAGTTCGATGTGGGGGCCGAGAATGGGATGGCCACCGTCGTCGGACGCCTGCGCCCGTGTCCCGTGCTCGAATGGAAATATACAGCGCTCAGCCACAACACCATTCGTGGCGCCGCCGGCGCGGCGCTGCTCAACGCCGAGTTGATGAGGGCGGAAGGCTATCTGGAGTAGTCCTGAGATTCCTGGTGCGTGTGGAGCGCGTTCTCGCATCGGTGCAACACGTTGCTTATTAGGGTAACGATGCCTCCGCACACAAAGCCCTGGATGGCTCATCTTCGCAACCCCGTGGTGGCCAGTACCCCTAGTGATCGGCGATGTGCTGATCGCTCGACTTTGCAGAGTGGCTGCCTTCTTCGCACTCGGCAGGCCTTACATTACTCTTGATGTTTCCATTGGCCTCGCATTTGTCGTTTTTTGGCCTGTGCTTTGTTGGTCCGGTTTGGTTTGCGCATTTTCGGGTTTACGGATAGACAGATCGAAGTGGCTTGCGCGAGTGGCGAGCCCCTCTTCCTTGAGAAGAGAAAAGGGTCAATGGACTATGAGCTCCGCGACGGGATCCCCGGCCAAGATGTAGAAAGTTTCAAGCAGGATGAATGGATGGAAGATGAAGTTGGACCTCATTCTTCTGTTTCGGTCCTAACTTCGGAGGGCAGGCGAGCGGCGCTGTTCGACTTTCGCAAAGAAAAGTTACAGCACGCCTTCATGGATGAACTCATCAAGTTAAGGTATCCCAAGTGAGCTGACCAAAGTCGCTAATCTTGTACCGCCTCTCCGTCCCACTCAGGGGCGAGGTTTTCGCTTGGCGAACTCTATCAAGCTTGCGATTCTCGGTTATGGCAAGATGGGCCGGACGATTGCCCACCTTGCGCCGCAGCGCGGGTTCGACGTCCGGCTGATTATGGACATCGATGTGAACGCCGGCGGCGCGGGCGTGACCCGCGAGAATTTCAAAGGTATCGACGTCTGCATCGAGTTCACGGAACCGAATTCCGTATTGGACAACATTCGCCGCGTGGCTGAGGTCGGCTGCAACCTCGTGGTCGGCACCACGGGTTGGCACAATCAACTGGAGGATGTTCGTAAGATCGTTGAGGCGTGCGGGATCGGCATGGTTTACGCCGCAAACTTCTCCATCGGAGTAAATCTGTTCTACCGCCTGGCGCGCGCCGCCGCCGAAACGTTTGCCCGGTTCCCGATCTACGAACCGTACCTGACCGAAGCCCATCACAGGTTCAAGAAGGATGCCCCTTCGGGCACGGCGCTCGAGATCCAGCGGCAGATCCAGCCCGCCTTCGAGGGACGCGAAATTCCCATCTCCAGCACCCGCGCGGGCTACATCCCCGGAGTGCATGAGCTCGGATTTGATTCTGAAGCCGACACGGTGATCATCCGGCATACGGCGCGCAGCCGCCAGGGATTCGCTGAGGGCGCGCTCTACGCCGCGCGCTGGGTGATGGGAAAAAAAGGCTTGTTTAATTTCGCGGACGTGCTGGGAAAAGATGCTGGGCGCTAGGAACCAGGGCTGAGTTTAGCCCCTTCCGCAGTCCCGAGTCCCTAGTCCCGAGCCCCGCGGTGAAGGAGGCTCTATGGCGCTCGACATACGAGGTTGCGGCACGGCGCTGGTGACGCCGTTCCGGCGCGACGGCACCGTGGACGACGCGGCGCTGCGACGCTTGGTGCAGTTCCAACTGCGCGAAGGGATCGATTTCCTCGTTCCCTGCGGCACGACCGGCGAAACGCCCACCCTCGAACACGGCGAGTATACGGGCGTCATCCGCCTCGTGGTGCAGGAGGCGGCGGGAAAAGTGCCGGTTATCGCCGGCGTGGGCGGCAATCACACCCGGAAGGTCGCCGCGCTTGCCCAGGAAGTAACGGGTCTCGGCGTCCAGGGGATTCTCTCCGTCGCACCGTATTACAACAAGCCGACCCAGGAAGGCCTCTATCAGCATTTCAAGACGATCGCGGAGTCCACCGACCTGCCTGTGATTGTCTATAACGTGCCGGGGCGCACCTCATCGAACATCGAGCCTGCCACCGTCGCGCGGCTCGCCAAGATTCCCAACATCATCGGGATCAAGGAAGCTTCCGGCAGCATCACGCAGCAGATGGAAGTGCTTGCCGCCGTCGAGCCCCGCTTCCGCGTGCTTTCGGGCGACGACGCATTCACGTTTCCCCTCATGGCCCTGGGCGGCGCGGGGATCATTTCCGTGGTCTCAAATGAAATTCCGGGATTGATGACCAAGCTTGCGCACCTGATGCTGGAAGGAAAATACGACGAGGCGCGCAAGCTCCACTTCCAGCTTCTGCCGCTCATGCAGGCGAACTTCCTCGAGACCAATCCCATCCCCGTCAAAGCCGCGCTCGCCATGATGGGCCTGATCGAGGAGGTCTATCGCCTTCCCCTCGTCCCCATGAAGCCCGAAAACCGCGCCAAGCTGGAAAAAACCCTAGTTGCACAGGGGCTGGTGCAAGCGCAAAAGGAGTACCGATGAACGACGACCGCAAAAACGGTGAAGTCGTTTCTGCAAAGGAAGTCTACCCGGCTTTAGTGCAGCTTGCTATCCACGCGGAGTCCATAACGTGGAATCGCTTCTACAACTTCTTGATGGCCAATTCGATTTTGGTCTTGGCTTGGGCCACGATATTCGCGTCGTCTCTGAGTGATCGTCCAGGACCTAAAACCGTGCTCGCAGCGATATGCATACTCGGCGGAGCAAGTGGCGTTGCGTGGGCAGGCCTTGCAGTTAGGGGTCGTAAGTTTTTGTTCGATTTTGTCGGCTTGGCTCAGGCCATCGAGACTGCGCCAGCGCATTGGGCCGGGACGCTCGGAGCGGTCGAGCCGCTATCCACGGACGCGAATTTGAGGGATACGCAACCCTTCCGGTGGGCCGGCTCTTTGTACCTACTCGTTTATGGGTCTCTCTCACGGGGCTGTACTCCGCGATGCTTGTGGTTTCTGTTGGTTGGTGCTTGGCAGCCCTGCCGTTGGGTGCCACCGCGATTGCCATCGTCAAGTTCGTGATAACTTTCAGGGCTAGCCTCCGCCCACGCAGCAAGGTGGAGCACTGCACAAAAGCGGCGAGAAATTCATAAGGGAATAGCGAGAGTTGGTTTGTAACTCTGCGGCTTTTCCAATCCATTCTCGCTCAACCGCCGCGGAGTTAAAGAACAACTTCGCGCTACATCGCGGGTAAAATCTGGCACATGAATCTGCAAGCACAAATCGAACAGCTTTACGGGCGCGAGGCTAAGGAATTCAGCGACGAATATTTCCGCGCGTTTGACGAGTTGAAGGCGGCGCTGAATGAGGGACGGGTGCGGGCGGCGGAGCCCGACCCGACGTCGCCCACCGGATGGAGGGTGAACACGTGGGTGAAGAAGGGCATTTTGCTCGGGTTCCGGATTGGGCGGATCGTGGAGATGCCTCCTCCTCGAGCGGCGCTGTCCCCATCGCCGCAAACGCAAATCGCCGGTGAGGACAGCGGCGCTACGACCCAGTTCCGCGACAAGCACACGTTCCCGCTGAAGCAAATTCCGGGCGACCAGAATATCCGCGTCGTGCCGGGGGGCTCGGCGATTCGCGATGGGTGCTACATCGGCAAGGGCGTGGTCTGCATGCCCCCGATGTACGTGAACGTGGGCGCTTACGTGGACGACGGCACGATGATTGATTCGCATGCGCTGGTGGGCTCGTGCGCGCAGGTGGGCAAGCGCGTACACATCAGTGCCGCGGCGCAGATTGGCGGCGTGCTCGAACCGATCGGCGCGATGCCGGTGATCATCGAGGATGATGTGCTGGTGGGCGGGAACTGCGGCGTTTACGAAGGGACGATTGTTGGAAAAGAGGCGGTGCTCGCTGCCGGAACGATTCTGACCGGCTCGACGCCCGTGTACGATCTGGTTCGCGACGCGGTTTATCGCCGCAAAGATGATATTCCTCTCATGATTCCACCCGGCGCGGTCGTCGTTCCTGGCGCGCGCGCCTTCACCAAAGGCCGGGGCAAGGAACTCCGCATCTCGCTCTACACCCCGGTCATCATCAAGTACCGCGACGAGAAGACGGACCAGGCCGTCCGACTGGAAGAGCTTCTCCGCTAGCGGAAATCGAGCCCAACAACTCAAGGGGGGCACGGGCCCGGCTGGAGGACTCGTGGCAATGCGGAATGTTAGCTCCCAGGTGTGAGGGCGAAATCCGGTTGCTGTTCCATCCTACCAGGGGCATTCCCCGGCAACAGACGGACCACCGCGACCGGATCCAAGATGCTGAATTCCAGAAACAATCAGTGGAGTATTTCCAGTCCCACTTCGCTGGGCCGGTCAGTGCCGGCGCCGCTCACCCACACGACGCGGCAATGCCCGAGTAGCGCCCGGCTGGAGTACACGTCCAACGTCTGGCCTGGCACCAGCGCGGTGGTCGTGACGATCCTCATTCCGCGATCGGACATGTCGAGGGTCGAGGCCGGATGTTCGAATTTCCTTCCTTTAGCCTCGACGTGCAGGCTCACCGGCAGGACCCCTGCCCAGCGTTCCATGCGGCGGGGCGGCGGCTGGCCAATAGTATTGAGCAAGTCGTCGATCCGGCGGGAGAGCTGCTTGATGCGGTTCTTAAGGTTTTTCTGTTTGGCGGTGGCTTGGCCCTTGCGGGTTTTCTTGAGCAGGGCAAGCTCCGCTTTCAGACTCGCCCGTTTCTGGGCGACTTCGACCAGTTCCTGGGATAGAGACTTGAGTTGCGAAGCGTGGTCCAGTCCCCTCATGCCGCGCAATTTACCATACTCGTGATTTCGAGTGGCAACTATCTTTCAGCTATAAGCTACGTCGCGGCCACTGCGCGCGCCTCTCAAGCTCGGACCGCAGACTTCCGCTCGCCCGCTCGGCAAACCCATAAGGCCCCTTTATTCTCCTCATAAGAATTTCGAATTGTACAGCGGGCTGCCTGTAGCCGATGCTGACGAGTGCGGTCCAGCCGGCAGGTGAAGTGTACCTCCGCGAATCGCGCGTCCGAGAGGCTTATGGCTAACCACTCGGTTCTTGTACAGATCCCCGCGACGGTGGGGAATTTGGGGGGCGCGAGGGATTGCTCGGCCATGGCGCTCGACGCTTTTCTGAACGTCAAAGTCACTCCCCGCTTCGACGGTCAAGTCGGCATCCGCTATTTTGGCGACAACGGCGAGCGCGTGCCCCGGGACCGATCGAACCTGGTCGTGCAAGCCCTGGAAGCCGCGCTGCACGCGAAGGGGCTGGTGTTTACCGGGGCCGATTTCGAGATTTACAGTTCCGTCCCTGTGGCCGTAGGTCTGGGCTCGAGCACGGCGGCCGTCCTCGCCGGATTGATCGCGGCGGAACACCTGTTCCGGCTGGGGCTGAGCGAGAAGACGCTCTTCGACCTCGCCGCCTCCTACGAAGACCGGCAAGACAACCTGCGGGCGGCGTGGTGGGGCGGATTCGTCAGCGGCGGAGAGGAAGCTTTCGGGTTGGCTTACCGGCGAACGGCTATCCCCGAGAACTTTAGGCTTCACGTCGTCATCCCCGACGTCTCGCTGGTGGCGGGGAGCCGAAGGCTGCGCCCGTCCGCGCAGGCGGGGAACGGCAGCATCTCCTACCAAAGCCGGGCGACCTCCATCGCGGATTTCTTCGCCCATACGGCCGCCGGTCTTGAATTGAGCGCCAGCGAATCCACGCCGCCGACCTGCGAAAAGATGGTTCCAGGTCTCGAGGAAGTACTCAATATCTCCATCCCGGGCGTGCTCAGCGTGTTTATCTGCGGCTCGGGTCCCGCCATCGGGATCCTTGCCCGCGCGAACGCCGAGCCAGCGGTAGCAGCGGTTCGTGAATGCTTCTCGCGTCACCGGGTGGGCAGCCTGGGTATGGCTTTCCGGCCCACCAACAGCGGCGCCCGTGACCGGAATGCGGTGCTGCCGGACATTACGCTGCCCGCCTTGGGCGGGCGCAGCCGTTCCGTGATAGAATCCACCCCCATTCCAGTATAGAGTCCGACTGCGGAAAGGAGTTGACGGCGGCGCGGTGGCTGTGATAGATTACCTACCGACCGGTCGGTACTGAGCACGCGAGCCCGCCACCGGCACGTGGAAATATGATCCGGCACTTTACGGGTTCTGAGATTCTTCTTGAATGCCTCCGGCGGGAGGGCGTGGATGTCTTCTTCGGCCTGCCCGGCGGGGTAGTTCTGCCCCTCTATGACGCCCTTTACAGCAGCGGCATTCGCCACCTGCTCGTGCGCCACGAGCAGGCGGCCGCCTTTGCCGCCGACGGCTACGCGCGCGTGACCGGAAAGGTGGGGGTCTGCCTGGGGACCTCCGGGCCCGGGGCGACCAACCTCATCACGGCGCTGACTTCGGCGATGATGGATTCGATCCCGGTGGTTGCCTTGACGGGTCAGGTGCCGCTCCCGCTGATCGGCAAAGATGCCTTCCAGGAGTGCGACACGATCGGCATCAGCATGCCCTCGACGAAGCGCTCTTTCCTGGTGCGCTCGGCCGCGGACCTGCCGCAGGTCATGCACCTTGCCTTCAAGACGGCGGTTTCGGGACGGCCGGGGCCGGTGCTGGTGGACCTGCCCAAGAGCGTCCTGATGGAGAAGGCTGAGCCGATCTACCCTGCGACGCGCGCAATGGAGCAGCCCGAGAGAATTCAGGAGTGGAAGGACGACGATGTCGAGCAAGCGGCAAAAATGATTCTGGAAAGCCGTCGCGCGGTCCTTTACGTCGGCGGCGGGGTGATCGCCGCCAACGCCTGGGTGGAGTTGCGCGAGCTGGCAGAGCTAACGCACATCCCCGTGACCACGACGCTGATGGGCCTGGGAGCTTTCCCGTCGGCACATCCTCTCTCGCTGGGAATGCTCGGGATGCACGGCTCCTACGCCACGAATCAGTCCATCTGCAATTGCGATCTTCTCATCGCCGTGGGGGCGCGTTTTGATGACCGCGTGACCGGCCGCTTGAAGGACTTTGCCCCGCACTCCAAGAAGATCCATATTGACGTTGATCCTGCCGAGGTCAACAAGAACGTCCAGGTGGAGGTTGGACTCGTCGGCGACGCGCGCGAGACGCTACGGGCGCTAATCGCCGCCCTCCGACGCCGCCAGCACCAAGGCCGGGACCCGGCGCCCCCCGCGCGCCAGCAATGGCTACAACGGATCGAGTCGTGGCGTTCCGAGCACCCGCTTACCTACGACAAATACGGGCACACGGTGAAACCGCAGTACGTCATCGAGACCCTTTCGCACTGCGCGGCGGAAGACGCTATCGTCTCGGTGGACGTCGGGCAGCATCAGATGTGGACGGCCCAGTTCTGGGAGTTCAAGCGGCCGCGCGCCTGGCTCTCTTCGAGCGGCCTCGGATCGATGGGGTACGGATTCCCCGCCGCCATGGGGGCGCAACTCGCCTTCCCGGACCGCCAGGTCATCGCCATCGTTGGCGACGGCGGGTTCCAGATGACGCTCAACGACCTTGCCACGGTGGCCCAGTATCGCATTCCCGTCAAGATCGCCATCGTCAACAACCGCGCCCTGGGTATGGTCCGCCAGTGGCAGGAGATCTTCTTCGAGAAGCGCTACTGTGACATTGATCTCAGCTACGCGCCGGATTTCGCCAAGCTGGCGGAGTCTTACGGCATTCGGGGCGTGCGCGTCGATCATCGCACCGACGTCCCGGACGCGGTGCGCGACTTCCTGAGCGATCGCGAGCCGCGCCTGATCGATTTCTGGGTGGACCCGGCGGAGAACGTTTATCCGATTGTACCGCCCGGCGCCTCGTTGGCGGAGATGGTGGTGGAGCCGCCTCGCGTCCTGGTGGAAGAAGAGGAAGCGCTGGACGATTTGTGGGCCGTGTAGCGGTCGCGCCGGACGATGACCGGCGCATGAAGGGAATTCGCCGCTCATCGAGCGGCACTAGAAATGTTCGAGGAGATCAATATGCAATGGCTCATCGCCCTTGAGACTAACGGTGACCCGATTACTTCTTGCCGGCTGATGAACATCTTCCGCCGCAAGGGGGTGAGCATCGTGACGCTGGCCATGGCCGCGCGGCCCGAGGGCTTCTCGGTCATTGTCCTGGCGGAAACCCCGGAGTCCGCGGTGGAGCACATTTTCAACTTCCTGCGCCGCGTCGAAGGAGTGGAGCAGGTCGCCTACTACCGGCATGAGCCGCTGGGCGATGCGTCGTTTGTCTTCATTGACGCGGATCCCGACTCCTCGAGTCTCGCCCGTTTCCTGCTCGGTTTCCCGGAATCCAAGCTGATCTTTGCCAGCCATGGCAAGTACCTGCTGGAAGTCCCGGGAGACCGAAAGCCCCAGCCTGCCAGCTTGAGGGGCGGCAGGCAGGAGATTCTGCCTTTCGCCCGCGTGAAGACCAGTAGCCCGCAGCCCGAACTGATCGCGGCCCAGGCATCATGAAAAACTAACGACGAATGCTGAAGGATGAACGAGGAATAGGGCACCGTTTTCCCGTTCGTCGCTCATCTTTTCGAACCTTTTTCACTCAGGAGGAAATTGTGGCCAAAGTCTATTACGAGAACGACGGCGATTTGAAGTATCTGGTCGGCAAGACCGTCGCTATTGTCGGCTACGGCAGCCAGGGGCACGCTCACGCCCTCAACCTGCGGGACAGCGGCGTGAACGTGATCGTCGGGGAAGTCCCCAGGCCCGAGCTGCGCGCCAAGCCCTTGGCGGCGGGATTCGAAGTGGTGGATACCCCGGAAGCTGCTCGACGCGGGGACCTGATCTCCCTCCTCATCCCAGATCCCATCCAGAGCAAGGTGTACAAGGAACAGATCGAACCCCACATGGGCCCGGGCAAGACGTTGTTGTTCGCCCACGGGTTCAACATTCACTTCAAATTCATCGTACCGCCGCCCGAAGTGGACGTCATTATGATTGCGCCCAAGTCCCCCGGCCATCGCCTGCGGGAGCTCTTCACCGAGGGGCTGGCAGTGCCGGCGCTGGTCGCCGTCCAGCAAGACGCTTCAGGTCAGGCCTTGGCGAACGCGCTGGCTTACGCCAAGGGGCTCGGCTGCCTCAAAGCGGGGGTCATTCAGACGACCTTCAAGGAAGAAGTCGAGACCGACCTCTTCGGCGAACAGGTCGTCCTCTGCGGCGGCGTCTCGGAACTGATTCTGGCCGCGTTTGAGACTCTGGTCGAAGCCGGCTACCAGCCCGAGATCGCCTATTTCGAGTGCCTCAACGAGCTGAAGCTGATCGTTGACCTCATTTACGAAGGCGGCTTGAAGTATATGCGTTACTCCGTGAGCGATACGGCCGAGTACGGCGACTACACGCGCGGCCCGGTGGTGATCGATGCCCATGTCCGCCAGACCATGAAGAGAATTCTGGCGGACGTCCAGAACGGCAGCTTTGCCCGCGAGTGGATGGAGGAAAGCGAGAGCGGCGGCAAGAACTTCCAGGCGATGCGGGCCAAGGCCGCTGACCACATGATCGAAAAAGTCGGCAGCGAGCTGCGCAAAATGATGGCGTGGAAGCGAAAGGAAGAGGAAGCGACCGCCGCCCAGGCTGAGGCCCGGGCGTAGAAGGATGCGGAAGTGGGATGACTTGAGGGGGACGGGCTTGACGCCCCCCCTCTTCTTTGAATCATGATCCTGGGGAGATGTCCATGAGTGCAACCAAGGCGGGAAGCGGCGGCCACAAGGAGCTGCACGGTGCGAAAGACCTGCACGTGCGCATCAAGAAGCTGGCCCTGATTGGGACCGGAAAGCTCGGCGAGGCGCTGCTTTCCAGCATGCTCGGCGCCCAATTGGTTCCGGTCAGCCACGTGGTGGCCACTGACGCCGACCCACCGCGCGTCGACTACATCGCGGAGAAGTACGGCGTGAAGGCCACCACCAACAATCTCCAAGCCGTGGCGGGCGCAGATCTGGTGATGCTCTGCGTCAAACCGCAGCAGGTGGCCGAAGTCTTGCGCGAAATCCGCAAGACCCTCTCGAAGAATGCGCTGGTGATCTCCGTGGCCGCCTCCGTCACCTGCGGGCTCATCGAACGTGAACTCGATCACGGTCACCGTGTCGTCCGCGTTATGCCCAACACGCCTTGCCTGATCCGGCAGGGGATGAGCGCGATCGCCCGCGGTAAGCACGCGACTCCCGAGGATGTGAAGGTGGCCCAGACGATCTTCAGCGCCATGGGCCGCACGGTGGTCGTCGACGAGAAGCACATGGACGCCATCACCGGGCTTTCGGCCTCCGGTCCTGCCTACGTGTACATGATCATTGAATCGCTGGCCGAGGGCGGGGTAAAGCTGGGCCTGCCGCGCGAACTCTCCACGGAACTCTCAGCCCAAACTCTACTGGGTGCTTCGGCCATGGTCCTGCACACGGGCGAGCATCCCGCAAAACTCAAGGACATCGTCACCACCCCCGCCGGCTGCACCATTGATGGTCTGTTGGAGCTGGAAGAAGGCGGCCTCCGCGTCACCCTCATCAAAGCTGTCGTCCGCGCCGCCGAACGCGCCCGGCAATTGGTCGAGAGCCAAAAGACTTAGTTGTGAGGGAGGGTGCGCTTCCGCATTCTAATCCTCGGGAAGTTGATCGATGAGGTCGTCGATTTCTTCGACGATAGTCTTTGAGCGGATCTCCACCATGGAGAGGTCGGCCGCGTGCTCGCTGAGGTGATCCCAGAATTCTTCCTTCTCTGGGTTAAGAACCAGGGCTTTTTTCACGATCTTTTCGGTCTCGCGCAGCATCTCAAGATACTCTTCCATGAGCCGCTTGATAATGTGCGTGTCGGGAATGATCGACGCTTTTGATTTCGGCATAGTTACTTCCCCAATTGCCCTTCCAACTTTCTCATGTTGTTCCGTGCCGTGTCAATTTCTCGCTTCCACTTTCTGATGTACCCCATGTCGGGCGCCAGCTTGCGAAGCTCGGATTCGATCTTCTTCTCGTGCGTGGCGATGACTCTCAGTTGACCCGCAATGCGTTTCCGAAGCTGCTTGTTCTTGCCCATGGACGGTGCGGATTGTACCTTACTTTTCTCACCCGCATAACAAGCGGCAAAGGGAAAGCGCGTCCACTCAAAAAGCTGGCGTCCGCGCCGCCGAACGCGCCCGGCAGCTCGTCGAGAGCCAAAAGACTTAGTTGTGAGGGAGGGTGCGCTTCCGCATTCTAATCCTCGGGAAGTTGGTCGAGGAGGTCCAGGCTCTCTTCCTGCAGGCTATTCGAGCGGCTTTCGATCAACGTGAAGAGGGGGTCGAGTTCGGAAAGAGCATCCCAGAACTCTTCCTTGTTGGGGTCGAGCGCGAGAAGCTTCTTCACTCCACGCTCTGCGTCTCGGAGCATCTCCTGGTATTCCTCCAAGAGTACTCGAAGCGTTTGCGTATCTGGAATTGCCGGGGTCTTCGACTTGGGCATGGCCTATTTCTCCAATCGCTCTTCCAACTCTCGCATCCTCTTCCGCGCAATGTCAATGTCCTTCTCCCATTTTCGGATGGCGACCATGTTGGGCGTTGGTTTCCTCAATTCGTTCTCGATTTTAGCCTGATGCTTGCCAATGGTTCTCAGTTGACCAACGATCCGTGCCCGGAGCTGCTTGTTCTTCCCCATGCCGGGACGGGATTATACGCCCTCTTTCGATGCTAACCCGTGCTTTTCATTCCGAAGGCGATGCCGCCGACGGTAAGTTGCAGCAGGTGGAGCAGTTCGGGGTTGGCGTGGCGGGCGCGACGCCACTCGGCGAGGAAGCGGATCTGGAGGAAGTTGAGGGGATCCACGTAGGGGTTGCGCAGGCGGATGGATTCGGCGAGCACGGGTTGGCGCTCGAGCAGGTGCGAACCACCACAGGTTTCGAGCACACCGCGCACCGTGCGGCGGTATTCCTCTTCGATGCAGCGGTAGATCCGGTCGCGGACGAGCGGCGAGCGCACGAGCTGCGCGTAGCGGCCGGCGATATAGAGATCCGTCTTGGCGAGTGACATCTCCGCGTTGTCGATAATGACGCGAAAGAACGGCCAGCCCTGGTGCATCTGGCGGAGGAGGGTGTGCCCGTGGGGCGCATGGTCCGCGGCGAACTTCTCCAGCGCATGGCCGAGCCCGTACCATGAGGGCAGGAAGTGGCGCGATTGCGTCCACGCGAAGACCCACGGGATGGCCCGCAGGTCGCGCAGGTCATCGGAGGAAAACCGCCGGCTGGGCCGCGAGCCGAGGCGCAGGAGCTCGATCAAGTCGATGGGCGTCGCTTGCCAGAAGTATTGCAGGAATTCCGGCGTCTCATAGACGAGCTGGCGATAGAACGCCCGGCTGCTCGCCGCCATCTCCGCCAGATGCTGTTCCCATTCCGCCTCTCGCTTCTCCGGCACGCGCCGCTTGTGCAACAGGTGGCCGTCGAGCACGGCAGTCACGAGTTGCTCGATGTTGCGTTCGGCGATGTCGATATTGGCATACTTGAGTGAGATAACCTCGCCTTGTTCGGTGATGCGCAAGCGTCCACCCGGCGCGGCGTGAGGCTGGGCTTGAATGCTCCGATGCGACTGGCCGCCGCCGCGGTCGATGGTCCCGCCTTTGCCGTGGAACAGTCCCAGGCGAACGCCGTACTTTTCTGCCACCGCGCACAGTCGCTTCTGCGCGCGGAACAGAGCCCAGTTCGCGGCCAGATAGCCGCCGTCTTTTACGGAATCGGAATAGCCGAGCATCGCCTCCTGAAAATTCTCACGCGAGCGTAGGATGCGCTGATAGAGAGGGTCGCCAAAAAGCTGCGCGATGACTTCCGGACAGGACTCCAGGTCGTCGAGCGTCTCAAAAAGCGGGATGACATCGAAAGTCGAGCGGAGTCCGGCGTGGCGGTCCGTCTCCACCAGGCCGACCTGCCGCCCCAGGAGCAGCACGTCCCAGACGTCGGAAGCGCTTGCCGTCATACTCAGGACGTAACGCGGCGCAGCCACTTTGCCATAGCGGGATTGGATTTCCTTCAGCGTCCGGAACTCGGCAAGCGTGCGTTCGGTGGCTAGCGACCAGCGGGAGCGGACCGGAGGGGCGTAGAGCAGACGCTGGGCGGCCTTGGTGCGCTCTTCCGCCGATTCCGGGTGGTGTCCGGCGGCAGCGAGTAGCTCGCCGGCCGCCGCACGCGTCACCGAGGAGTGCTGGCGAAAATCAAGGCTTGCCCCGTGGAAGCCGAAAACCTGCACGGCCACGCGCAGTCGTCCCAGCCCGAGCCGCGCCACGCGCGGGCTGGGATGCGCGGCCAGATGGCCTTCGAGCATTTCAAGATCCTTCTCGAATTCCTGCACGTGGCCATATCCGCCCGGCGCATTCTGCCGTGTCTGTTCCAGGCGCCAGCCCATGACGCGCAGCTTGCGGCGATAGAGCTCGTGCGGCTGGTCCACGGCCAAGAAGGCGCGCGTTGCGGGGAACTGACGCATATCCCGCTCGAGATCCTGGCGCAAGCGCTTCTCCAGCGACCTCCCCTTCAAGGGAAAGGACACGATCCCAAGAAGCCGGTCGCACACCTGCTGGTAGTATTGGAGAACGCTCTGCCGTAGCCGCTCGGCGGCCTCCAGGCTGGTCTCCGGCGTCACATTGGGATTGCCGTCGCGATCGGTCCCGACCCAGGAGCCGAAGCGCAGGAAAGGTGAAGGGGGCGCGAGCTGCGGATTGAACCGCGCCAGCTCGTCGCGGAAATGGTCCCAGAAAATCCCCGCTAGGTCGTAGATGGTCCGCTCCAGGAAAACCAGCGCGCTCTCGATCTCAAGCTGCGGCGTCACGGGGCGCTCGCGCACTTCGTCGGTCAGCCAAAGAGCTTCGATCCAGGGATCGATGGCCTTTTCCGCCTCTGCGCCATAATCCCCGCCTAACGTCTCGAGCGTGTGCCCGATGCGGAGCACGTGGTTGAAGACGCTGCGGCGCTTGGCTTCCGTGGGATGGGCGGTCAGCACCGGGACGATCCGCATCGAATCGAGTAACGCTTGGATCGCCTTCAGCGGCACGCGATGTCGCCGCAACTCGCTCAAGGTGTGACGCAGCGACATGGGCGCGCCGACTTCCTGCCGGCGGTAAGCCTGCAGGCGCCGCACCCGTTGCCGCTCTTCACAAAGATTGACCAGATGGAAAAACAGGCTGAAGGCGTGCGCGACGTCCGCCGCCTGCCGCAGGCCGAGACGATTCACTTCCCGCGTCTTCGCTTCGAGGAGCTTGGGATCAACGTTTTGGCGGATTTGCTTGGAAAGCTGGCGCAGGTTTTCTATCGCCGCGAAGGTTTCCGCCCCACACTGCTCCTGCACGATCACGCCCAGGCGCGTCGTCAGCAGCCGCACTTCACGTCGCAGGGTTTCGTCCATGGCTCAGTCCTGTGAGGCCGCGAAAGGGGTTCCGTCAAACGGGTGACGTGGAGGTTCCTCATCTACATGATGTCAAAATCAACTTTCGGCTTGATTGCTTTAACCGCAGCCAAGTAGGCTGACAGAGCCGTCATTGAAAAGAAAACAAGCTGGCTCGGGCTTTCTTTGCTTCCAAAGCCGCCCAAGTCGACGACCGTGTCCCATACTTGGGCGCTCGTTAGCGTGGAATGCCGGGGATCCATCGTGTTTAGTGAATCGAGAAGTCGCGTCCCAACATTGGGCGCTGTCTGGAGTTGCAGGAGGTACCATTGGAGGGCGCCCTTCAAGAATGGTGTGCTCGTTGAGGAGAGAAAAACAAAATACGCCAGCAGAGCGGAGTAGAGACAGCGAAAATTGTGCTGATCGAACTTTCTCGGGTCAGTCAGCAGCAGTTTTTCCGATTTTCCTTCCGGACCGACAAGGGTTTCAACCACTACCTCCGCCGACACAATGAACTGAGCGAAAATGATATCAAACGGAGGATCAAATATTTCCGCTTTCGCCCACGTCTCGGCAATCACGGGACCGTTAGTTTCGCTCCGGTGTTTTATCCGCCCGGACAGGACGTTCGCTAGGTATTTACGCAAACTCACAGGTGACTCCGGCCGGCGCTCATACAGCGCCGCTAGAGCTATGCCGCCACGCCGAGGGCCGCTTCGAGCGCCTTGCGCAGCGTGTCCATGTCCGGTTCGAGGCGCAGGCGCTGGCGGCTTTCTTGGGCCTCGGCGCGGTGGCGCATGATGTATTCGGTGTCCTTGAGCTGCGTGCCAGTCAGCACGCAGACGATGTCCGCGTGCCAGGGAATCTTGCCGGCGCGCACGAGCTTACGCACGCCCGCGACGGTTGCGGCGGAGGCGGGCTCGCAGCCCACACCGTCTTCGGCGAGCATCGTTTTCGCTTCCAGGATTTCCTCGTCGGTCACGCACTCGCACAGCCCGCCCGTCCATTCCAGCACGCGCTTGGCTTTTTTCCAATTGGCGGGGTTGCCGATGCGGATCGCTGTGGCCTGCGTGTTGGGCTTTTCAAAGGGCGTGAGGTGGTCGGCCCCCGTCGCCATCATCTGATAGAACGGGCTGGCGCCGGTAGCCTGCACGACCACCACCTTGGGAACCTTTTCGATCAGGCCCAGCTCTTTCAGCTCGCGCAGTCCTTTACCGATCGCGGAGCTGTTGCCGAGATTTCCGCCCGGCACGACAATGTAGTCGGGCGGGCGCCAGGCGCGCTGCTCGAGCATTTCGGCGACGATGGTCTTCTGCCCCTCGATGCGAAACGGATTCAGTGAGTTGACCAGGTAAAGGTTCAGCACGGGGGCGATTTCGCGCAGAAGCCGGAAGGCCTCGTCAAAGGTGTCGCCCACTTCCACCACCAGCGCCCCGTAGTCGAAAGCTTGGGCGAGCTTGGCGGCGGAAATCTGGCGATAGGGAACAAAAAGCAGAGACCTCATGCCGGCGCGCGCCGCGTAGGCCGCCATCGAGGCGGAAGTGTTGCCCGTGGAAGCGCACGCCACCAGGCGCACCCCGCGCGACTCGGCGCGCGTGATGCAGGCGGTCATGCCCAGGTCCTTGAAGGAGCCGGTGGGATTGTTGCCCTGGTGCTTGATCGTCAGGTGCACAGGGCCTGCCCACCATCCCGTGCGCCGCGTGCCGACGAGCGGCGTCGAACCTTCCGAGAGCGAAATGATGCGGTGGCCGGGCTCAATGAAAGGGATCAGTTCGCGAAAACGCCAGACGCCGCTGCGGTCGATGGGCTCGCCGCTCAGGCGCCGTTGATGCCAGATGTGGCGCATCTTTTCCGGATCGACGGGGTCGAATTCGTAGCGAACCTCCAGCAAGCCGCCGCAGAAAGCGCAGGCGTGGGCATCTCGCCGCGGGTCCTGCCGGCGCCCACAAGTCTCCTCAATGCACTGTAAGTAGGCGGATGACATAGAGCCAGGCCATCAGCCTTCGGCTTTCCGCAAGAGCCCCCGACCAGCCGGCCGACCGCTGACGGCCGATAGCTGAAAGCTAAAGCGCAAACTCGTCGTGAATCGCCTTCACCGCTTCTTTCACCTCGGAGGCCTTCACGGCGAATGAAATACTCAGTTCCGACGAGCCTTGGGCGATGGCAATGATGTTGATGCCCTTTTTCCCCAGGGCGCTGAAGGCGCGGCCGGCGATTCCCGGCGTCCCTTTCATATTTTCGCCCACCGCCACGATGATCGCGATCTTGGGCATGACCTCGAGCGTTCCGACGTATTCGTGCAGCATTTCCAGTTCGAACGTCTTTTCCAGCCGCGCCCGGACTTTCCCGAGATCAGCGTCGCGGATGGCAAAGCATAGCACGTTGTCGGCGGAAGACTGCGTCACCATGAGCGTGGTGACCTCTTCCAGGTGAAGCCCGTTAAAGACGCGCGTGGCGAGGCGCGGAAAGCCGAGGGTGTCCTTGCCGCTGATGGTCACCAGATCAGCGTCGCTCACCGAGGTGAGGGCCTTCACGCCGGGCGTGCGATCGGAGGGTACCGGCACGATCTTCGTGCCCGCACAGGAGGGGTTGAACGAGTTCTTGATCCAGACCGGTATCTTTTTCTTGGCCACCGGCTGGATGGTCTTCGGATGGAGGACTTTCGCGCCAAAGAAGGAGAGCTCGATCGCCTCGCGATAGGAAATCTCCGGAATGATGCGGGCGTTCGGAACCAGGCGCGGGTCGGCGGTCATCACGCCATCGACGTCGGTCCAGATCCAGACTTCGTCGGCATCGAGTGCGGCGCCGATGATCGTCCCGCTGTAATCCGAGCCGCCGCGCCCGAGCGTGGTGCAGATGCCCTCGCGTGTGGCGCCGCGGAAGCCGGTCACCACCGGAATCACGCCCTTCTTGCGAATCGCTGCCAGGCGCTGCCTGGTCCTGGCGTTGGTTTCCTCGAAGAGGGGCGAGGCGTTGCCGAAATTGTCGTCGGTCACGATGAGTTCGGTGGCGTCCACGGCCTCCGCCGGGTGGCCCTGGGAGCGCAACAGCGCTGCCACGAGCGTGGCGGACATCACTTCGCCCAGGCTCGAGAGCGTATCCATGGCGCGCGGGGTCACCTCGCGCACCAGCGAAAAGCCCGCACAGAGATTCTCGAAATCGGTAAGTTGGGCGGCCAATTGGGGCAGGACTTTCTCCTGCTCGCCGGGGCTGAGGAGCTGGTCGGCAACCTGGCGGTGTTTGCGGGCCAGTTCCTGCCGGACGTTTTTCGAGTTTTCGCGGTCGCCCGTGGCGGCTTGGTTGGCGGCGCGAATCAGGGTATCGGTGACGCCGGCCATGGCAGAAACCACCACGACAACCTCCGCCTTGTTCGCGTAGCCGGCCACGATCTCTGCGACGGACTTCATGCGCTCGGGGTTGCCAACGGAGGTGCCGCCAAACTTCATGACGATCAACGGTCGTTTGCCTTTGCTCGGGGTCAGGATGGCTTCCTCCTCTCCATGCTGTAGGCGGGGACCCCGCATCCTATCGGGCCGAGGGGCGCGGGGTCTCCGGCCCGTTAGCGAGTCGTGCTGTTCTTCGTCGTCGAACGGGAAACGGCGTTCGCGGCCCGGGTGGACTCGCGCACAACCTCGATGAACACCTTGGCGGGCAGCGAGTGGTGGCGGTCACGACGGTAGATCAAGCCCAGCTCGCGGTAGAGTTTCTGGCCTTCAAGGGGAACGAGTTTCAGGAGGCCGGCGGCCACTTCCGCCTGCGCGTAAGCGCGGCTGATCAGCGAGATGCCCAGGCCCGCGCCCACAAACTTCTTGATGGTTTCGACGCTCGCCAGCTCCATCGAAATCTGCAGGTTGTGGCGGTAGTCGCGCAGCATTCGGTCGAGCATCACGCGCGTGTGGCCGGTCTTGGGCAGGATCAGCGGATAGTGGGAAAACTCTTCCACCGTCACGCTCTTTTTCTTGGCCAGCACATGATCCTTGGGGACGACCACCTGAACTTCGTCCCGAAATACCGGGATCACTTCCATGTTGTCGGCATGCTGGGGCAGCGTGACGATGCCCACATCGACGGCGCCTTCGTGAACCTTCTGCAAGATCTTGTGGCTGAAGTTGCGGTAGATGCTGATTTGCACGAGCGGGTACTGCTGCTTGAATTTGGCGAAGGCCTTGGGCAGGACGTAAAGGCAGGTGGCCTCGTTGGCGCCGACGTAAAGCTTCCCGCGGGGCGTCTGGTTCAGTTCCGCGATGGCCTGTAACGCCTCCTTGTGAAGGTTTAGCATCTGCGTCGCGTAGCGGTGGAGGATTTCACCGGCGGGGGTGAGCAGGACTTTCTTGCCGCTGCGGTCAAAAAGCTTCTCCCCACACTCCTGCTCGAGCAGACGGATCTGGGCGCTGATCGCTGGCTGGGTGCGAAAGAGTTTTTCCGCCGCCAGCGAAAAGCTTTGTAGTTTCGCGACCTCCAGGAAACTATTGAGCTGGTCGTAGTCCATGGGAGTCTGCCCGATTTAAACTGTCATTTTAGCAAATCTGCCGACCGGTTGGGATGGGAATCCGAGGCACACGATCTGTGTGGGCGCAGAGCGGTGCGGCCCTACAACGCGCGCGCAGCGCGCATCGAGTAGGAGCTCAAAACCTTCATGTAGTTGCCGCGCATGAAGGCCGCGGGCTCCGGTACCGAGCGTTGGCTCATGCTGCCTTGCATCTGGGCGACGGAGTCGTATTCGTGCTCTTCCATCCACTGCACCAGCTCCGCCTGGACGGTTTTCAGGTGCTCGATGCCGTTTTCGAGCAGGGCCGCCGTCATCATGGCGACGCGGGCGCCGGCCATCATGGCCTTCAGCACATCGAGCGCTGAATGGACGCCGCCGGTCACCGCCATGTCGGCGCGGATCTGGCCGTAGAGGATCGCCACCCAGTGCAGGCGGAGGAGGAGGTCGTAGGGGCCGCTGAGAATCAGGTTCGGCACCACCTCCAGGCTCTCCAGATCGAAATCCGGCTGGTAAAAGCGGTTGAAGAGGACCAAGCCGTCAATGGAGCGCTCATCGAGTCGCCGCGCCATGTTCGCCATCGAGCTGAAGTAGATGTTGAGTTTGACCGCCACCGGAATCTGCACACTCGCCTTCACGCTTGCGGCCAGCTCCACCAGGGTTCGCTCCACCTCCTCGCCGCTCATGTCGGGGTCGGTGGGAATGTAGAAAGTGTTCAGCTCCAGGGCGTCGGCACCCGCCTGCTCGATCTTTCGCGCGTATTCAATCCAGCCTCCGGTCGAGACGCCGTTGAGGCTGCCGATCACCGGAACGCCCACGGCGGCTTTGGCCTTGCGGATGTGCTCGAGGTAGCCCTCCGGCCCCAGCTTGTACGAGGCCATATCCGGAAAGTACGTCAATGACTCGGCAAAACTCTCCGTGCCCTCCCACAGATGGCGGTCCAGCTCCTGACTCTCCACATTGATCTGCTCCTCGAAGAGTGAATGCAACACGACGGCGGCGGCGCCGCAGTCTTCCATGCGCCGGATGTTGTCGAGCTTCTCCATGAGCGGTGAAGGGGAGGCCACCAAGGGGTTCTTGAGCTTGAGTCCCAGGTAGGTGGTGGTGAGATCGATCATTTCTTCACCTCCTTCGCCTCGTTCACGGACATCGCCGCCCAGCTCGCGTAAAGATGCCAGCGAGTATTGACGTCTTCCTGCGCCAGCTCGAGCAGTCGCTTCGCCGCTTCCGGGTCGCTGTGCGCGAGCATCGTGTACCGGGTTTCGTTATAGGCATATTTCTCGAGCGGCAGCGCCGGCGCCTTGGAATCGAGTTGCAGTGGGTTCTTATTTTCTTCCGCCAGTTTCGGGTTGAAGCGAAAGAGCGGCCAATAGCCGGTCTGCACGGCCAGCTTCTGCTGCTCCAGGCCGTAGACCAAATCGTAGCCGTGGGCGATGCAGTGCGAGTAAGCGATGATCAGCGACGGGCCATCATAGGCCTCGGCTTCGAGGAAGGCCTTCACGGTCTGCATGTCCTGCGCCCCGAAGGCCACGCGCGCCACATAAACGTTGCCGTAAGCCATCGCCATCATGGCGAGATCCTTCTTGGCGGCGGCTTTTCCGCCCGCGGCGAACTTGGCCACCGCGCCGCGTGGAGTGGCTTTCGAGAGCTGCCCGCCGGTGTTCGAGTAAACCTCGGTGTCCAGGACCAGGATGTTGACGTTGCGCCCGGAAGCGATCACGTGGTCAAGACCGCCGTAACCGATGTCGTAGGCCCAGCCGTCGCCCCCCACGATCCAGACGCTCTTCTTCACCAACGCGTCGGCCACCGCCGCGAGGTCACGCGCTTCGAGCGAATCGAGGGTCTTGAGCTTTTCCTTAAGCAGCTTCACGCGCTCGCGTTGTGCCGTGATGCCGACCTCGGTGGACTGGTCGGCGTTCAGCAGGCCCGCCACCAGCTCCCTGCCTAGCGCCGCTTGCAGGCGGCCCAGCAGCTCGCGCCCGTACTCCGCCTGCTTGTCCAGGGCCAGGCGCATGCCCAGACCGAACTCGGCGTTGTCTTCGAACAGCGAGTTGGACCATGCTGGCCCGCGGCCTTCTTCGTTCACGGCGAAAGGCGTAGTGGGCAGGTTGCCGCCGTAAATTGACGAGCACCCCGTGGCATTGGCGATGTAGGCGCGGTCGCCGAAGAGCTGGCTCAACAATTTGATGTACGGCGTTTCGCCGCAGCCCGCGCAGGCGCCCGAGAACTCAAACAGCGGCCGCAGCAGTTGCACGTCTTTCACCTGACTCAGGCTCAGGATGCCGCGGTCCATCTCCGGCAGCTTGAGGAAGAACTCCCAGTTCTCCTGCTCCTGTTTCCGCAGCGGCGGTTGCGGCTGCATGTTGATCGCTCTGTGCTTCACTTCCGTCTTGCTCTTCACGGGGCAGACTTGCACGCAGAGCCCGCAGCCGGTGCAATCTTCCGGCGCGACTTGCAGCGTGTATTTCAACTCCTTGAATTCCTTCCAGCGCGCCGCCGCCGACTTGAAGGTGGGCGGGGCATCCTTCAGCTGCGAGGCTTCATAGACCTTGGCGCGGAGGGTGGCGTGCGGACACACCAGGACGCACTTGCCGCACTGGATGCAGAGCGCCTCGTCCCAGACGGGAATTTCGAGGGCGATGTTGCGCCGCTCCCACTGCGTCGTGGCGCTGGGGAACGCGCCGTCGAGTGGAAACGCGCTGACCGGCAGGGCGTCGCCCTCGCCCGCGATGATCTTCGCCGTCACGTTTTGAACGAATTCCGGCGCTTCGCGGGGCACGGGCGGCCGCAAGTCGAAACGGCTGGTCGCTTGCCCCGGCACCGGGACTTCGTGCAGCTGGGCGAGCGTGGCATCGACCGCGGCGAAATTCTTCCTCACCACCGCTTCGCCGCGCTTGCCGTAGGTTGTCTCGATGGCGCGCTTGATGGAGGCCACGGCCTCCTCGCGCGGCAGTATCCCGGAAATCGCGAAGAAGCAGGTTTGCATGATGGTGTTGATGCGCATGCCCATGCCCGTCTCCTTCGCTACCCGGTAGGCGTCAATCACAAAGAAGCGGAGCTTTTTCTGGATGATCTGTTGCTGCACGGTGCGCGGCAGATGGTCCCACACCTCATCGGGGCCGTATGGGCTGTTGAGCAGGAAGACGGCGCCGGGTGCGGCAGACTTCAGCATGTTGAAGCGTTCGAGGAAACTGAACTGATGACAGGCCACAAAGCTGGCGCGGCTAATCAGGTACGTCGAGCGAATGGGCCGCGGCCCGAAGCGCAGGTGCGAGACGGTGACAGCGCCGGCCTTCTTTGAGTCATAGACAAAGTAGCCCTGCGCGTAACTTTCGGTTTCCTCGCCGATGATCTTGATGGAATTCTTGTTGGCGCTTACCGTGCCGTCAGCGCCGAGGCCGTAGAAGAGCGCGCGCACGGTCGCGGGATCCTCCGTCGAAAATTCCGGATCGTAGGCGAGGCTGGTGTGCGTCACGTCGTCTTCAATCCCCACGGTGAAGTGGTTCTTCGGCTTTTCCAGCGCCGCGTTGTCAAACACCGCCTTCACCATCGCCGGCGTGAACTCTTTCGAGGAGAGCCCGTAGCGCCCGCCCAGGATGCGCGGCGCCGTGCGGAACGGCGCTTTGCCCGCCCCCATCATCTCGGCGACCGCCGCGACCACGTCCACATAGAGGGGCTCGCCCGCCGCGCCCGGCTCCTTGGTGCGATCGAGCACCGCGAGCGTCTTAACGGTAGCGGGCAGTGCCGCCACAAAATCCTCGTGCGCGAACGGCCGGTAAAGGCGCACCTTGAGCACCCCCACCTTCTCCCCGCGCGCGGTGAGGAATTCGACCGCCTCCTGCGCCGTCTCAGCAGCCGAGCCCATCAACACGATCACCCGCTCGGCGTCGGGCGCGCCCACGTAATCGAATAGGTGATAGCGGCGTCCCACCACCTTGGCGAACCTGTCCATGACATCCTGTACGACACCGGGCGCGGCGGAGTAAAAGGGATTGATCCTCTCGCGCGATTGGAAGAATACGTCGGGGTTCTGGGCCGTGCCACGAATGAAGGGGCGGTCGGGGGAGAGAGCGCGCCGGCGGTGGGCGTGCACCAGCTCCTCGTCGATTACGGCGCGCATGTCAGCGAGACTGAGTTCCTCGACTTTGGCGACCTCGTGCGAAGTGCGAAAACCGTCAAAGAAATGGAGGAAGGGCACGCGCGTCTCAAGCGTGGCGGCCTGCGCGATGAGGGCGAAGTCCATTGCCTCTTGCACAGAGTTCGAGGCGAGGAGCGCGAAGCCCGTCTGGCGCGTGGCCATCACGTCCGAGTGATCGCCGAAAATCGAGAGCGCGTGGGTCGCGAGGGTGCGGCCCGAGACGTGAATCACCGTCGACGTCAGCTCGCCGGCGATCTTGTACATATTGGGGATCATCAGCAGCAGGCCCTGCGACGCCGTGAAGGTGGTGGCGAGCGCCCCGGCCTGCAACGCGCCGTGCAGCGCGCCGGCAGCGCCGCCCTCGCTCTGCATCTCGATCACGGTGGGCACGCTGCCCCAGATGTTGGGCTTGCCTTCCGATGCCCATTGGTCCGCCCACTCGCCCATGGGGGAGGACGGGGTGATGGGATAAATGGCCACCACCTCGTTGACGTGGTAGGCGCTGTACGCCGTCGCTTCATTTCCATCAATCGTGACTTTCGCTCGCATCATCGTTGTTCTCCCTCGAGCGCGGGCACCCTCGCCCGCCGCTCCGTCATTTCCATGGCCGTCACCCGAGACCCCGCGCCGTCGGAGCCAGACCCTGCTCCGCGGCTCGCAGCCTGACCTACTGCTCGGCTGTGCACGGTGTCGTCCGCTAGGGGCGGAAGAAGGGGAGGACCGCCGCGACTATTTGTCCGAAACCACACTTCCGCCCTACTTGCAAAGCACACGGACTACCACCCCACCGACCTGCTGAGTTTTCCTACGACTAACGGACGACATGGGTTAGCACCTCGTGAGGGGCGCTAGTCGATTGCAATCAAACCACTTGCGCCAAATTCCGAAACCTTTGCGGGAAATGACTCAGGTCAACCTGTTGACGATGCCTGCGATAGAACGGGGTCATCATCGTGCGAGGGGGTACTGTGCTCATTTTGAATCGTGGCGGGCGGATTTCCCCATGGGGATCTGCTCCAGCTCCTCATGGAACCCGCGCCCGCCTTCCGCCGTTGCGTCCTCTCTCCGCGTTTTATCCGTCTCTGTCTTCAAGGGCCGGTCGGCCGAGTTTTTCGCTGCCGAATGGCCGCGCTTGGAATTCAGGGTCATTCAGCAAATCGATCCGGTCGGCCCCCGAAACCGGGTAATCCCCATCCGGATGGACGCCAGTGGATTCGCGTTTTCCGAAATCCCGCTGGCACCCCTTCCCGTGTCACCAGTTGGCGAAAACCGAATGCCAGTCCCACATCTACGCCAACGTCTTCCTGAATCTCCGCGACGCCAGGCCCAGCGTCACCACACCAATCACAAAGAGCGCCAGCATCTGCGGCCACAGGATGCTCACCCCGACGCCCTTCAGAAAAATCCCACGGATGATCACTAGAAAGTAGCGCAAGGGGTTGAGATAGGTCAGCCACTGCACGACGGTCGGCATATTGGCGATGGGGAACATGAATCCCGAGAGCAGCATCGCCGGCATATGGAAAAAGAACGTGCCCATCATCGCCTGCTGCTGCGTTTGGCTGAAGGTGGAAATCACGAGGCCCACGCCCAGCGTGGTCATCAGGAAGAGTCCCGTCGAGAACAGCAGGACGAGTGGGTTGCCGCGCACCGGCAAGTCGAACCACAGGACGCCGACGGAGGTGACGAGAATCACGTCCACAAAGCTGATGAGCGCGAAGGGCATGGTCTTGCCCAGGATGAACTCGACTGGGCGGATAGGCGTCACCATGATCTGTTCCATGGTGCCGATTTCTTTTTCGCGCACCACGGCCATGCTGGTGAGCAGCAAGGTGATGAGCGTCACCAGAATGGCGACCACGCCGGGGACGTAGAAGTGGGGGCTCTCGAGATTCTCATTGAACCAGGCACGGGTTTCGAGCGGCACACGTGTCAGGTCCGGCGCCCGCCCGCGCTGGCGCTCCAGGCGCTCCAGGAGGACTTGCTCGGAATACTGCGCCACGATGCGCGCGGCGTAACTGGCCACGATGCTGGCGGTGTTCGAATCGCTGCCATCGAGAAGCATCTGAAGCTGTGCAATGCGTCCGGCGGCGAGATCGCCCTCGAACCCCGGATTCATCCGCAGCACGACACTGACGCGCCCGCGGTCGAGCAGTTCGCGCACGCGCTGCTCCTCCGTGATGTATTCCACCACGTCGAAGTATCCGGAACCCGTGAAGCGGCTCACCAGCTCACGGCTCGCCACCGTGCGATCGAGATCGTAAACGGCGGTGGCGACGTGCTTCACGTCGGTCGTCACGGCGTAGCCGAAGACGATCAGTTGCACGACCGGCATCACGAACAGGATGGCGCGCATGCGCGGGTCGCGCAGGGCTTGGATGAATTCCTTGGCCAGCATGTGTCGGACGCGTTCGCGCATGGCTACACCAGCTTCTTCTTGAACTTCCAGTGGGCGAGCGCGATCATCGCGCCAGTGAACGCCACGAGCAGAGCGGCTTCACCGGCGAGCACGCCGAGTCCCACGCCCTTCAGGTAGATCCCCTTGAGCAGCGTGACGAAATAGCGCGCGGGCACGAAATAGGTAATCGCCTGCACTGCCGGCGGCATGTTGCTGATGGCGAATACCATCCCGGAAAGGATGAACGCGGGCACGAAGGTCAGCACCATGGCGAGCTGATTGGCGACCAACTGGCTCTTCGCGACGATGCTGATGACGAGTCCCATCGCCAGCGCGCCAGCGAGAAATATCGCGGCCATCACGAAGAGGAGCAGGATGCTGCCGCGCAACGGCACGTCGAAGACGAACTCGCCCATCAGCACGGCCAGCAGAACGTCAAACATCCCGATGGCAAAGTAGGGAAGCAACTTGCCGAAGATGAGCTCGGGCGGCTTGACGGGCGTCGAGATGAGCTGCTCCATCGTGCCGCGCTCCCACTCGCGCGCCACGGTCAGCGACGTGAGGAGCGCGGCAATCACCATCATGATGACGGCGATGAGGCCCGGGATGATGTAGTTCCTCGACTGCATGTCGTCGTTGAACCAGACGCGCAGGCGGAGATCGATCGGCAGCTGCGGCGTTACGCTGCCCTGCCGCCGGATGTCGCGGAACTGGACTTCCTGGGAGTAGGCGCGCGCGATCGCCTCAGCATACCCCGTGGCAATGGTCGCGGTGTTCGCGTCGCTGCCGTCCACGATCAGTTGCAGCGGCGCGGGCCGCCGAGAGTCGAGACGCTGCGCGAATTCCCTGGGCACCACTAGCCCCATGAGCGCGCGGCCAGTGTCGATGGCGCGTTCGAGTTCGCCATAGCTCGTCACGTAATCATGCAACAAGAAGTAGCACGAACCGGTGAAGCGGCTGATGAGCTCGCGGCTCGCGGCCGTCCGGCTCTCGTCCCACACGGCCAGCGGCACGCGATCGACGTCCAGGGTCAGCGCGTAGCCGAAAAGGACCAGCAGCAGCATGGGCACGGCAATCGCCATCCCCAGGCTGCGCGGATCGCGAAAAACGTGGATGAATTCCTTGCGGGCGATGGCTCTGACGCGTTGCGGCTTCATGGTTGTGTTTTTCTCTAGCGCCGGTCAATGACCGGCTTTTTCAGGGCCTTCGCCGCTCATAGAGCGGCGCTACAGCCTCATCCCTGCACCGCCTGCTGGGGCGCAGCGGCGCGGTCGTGGGCCTCGATCAGCGAGACGAAGACATCCTCGAGCGACGGCACGATCTTTTCGATGCGTTCCACCGCGAAGCCTCGCGCCGACAAATGCGCCCCGATGCGGCCCGCCACCGAGGCGCCATCTTCCGCCACTACATGCAGCCCGCGCCCGAACAGCGCCACTTCTTTCACGCCCGCGAGACCGGTGATTTCTTCCATGGCATCCTGCGGGCGTTCGGAGAGGACTTCGAGAACCTCTTCTGGCATGAAGCGTGTCTTGAGCTCGGCGGGAGTCCCGAGCGCGATCAGTTCCCCGCGATAAATCAGGGCGATGCGGTCGCAGTATTCGGCTTCGTCCATGTAATGCGTGGTGACAAAGACCGTGACCCCACGGCCGGCGAGCTCGTAAATCAGGTCCCAGAAGGCGCGCCGGCTGATGGGATCCACTCCCGCGGTTGGCTCGTCCAGGAAAATGATGGGCGGCTCGTGCAGAATGGCGCAGCCGAGCGCCAGGCGCTGCTTCCAGCCGCCCGAAAGAATTCTCGTGCGCGAGTGGCGATGCTCCTTGAGCCCCGCCATCTCGATCACCCATTCCTTGCGCTGCGGCTTCTTTTCGGCGGGAATGCGGTAGATGCCGCTGTAGAAATCGATGTTCTCCTCGACGGTCAAGTCTTCGTAGAGCGAGAACTTCTGGCTCATGTAGCCGATGTTGGCCTTGATCAGCTCAGGTTCGGCGCGCACGTCGAATCCGGCGACCGTCGCGCTGCCTGCCGTGGGCGCGAGAATGCCACAGAGCATCCGGATGGTCGTCGATTTCCCCGCGCCGTTCGGGCCAAGGAAACCGAAAATCTCACCCCGCCGCACCGCGAAGCTGATGCGATTCACCGCCACGAACTTCCCGAACCGGCGTTCGAGGCCGTTGACGACGACGGCGTTTTGGTTATCGTGGTTCATGTTGGGCTCTGCCCTTCAGCCGCTCTGTCGCTGCCGTTCAACCGCACGAACCCGTAGGGGTTCAATATGAATAGCCGTGGGCGAAAGCCCACGGGAACGGGGTCCCCGCCACCGCTCCGCGACCCCGAAGGGGTCGAACAATTCACAGTAGGTATTTCTCATCGAATTCCACCCCTGCCTCATCCAGCAACTTCCGCAGCTCCTCCTGAAACGTAACTCTCTTGTGGTGCTCTACCTGTGCCTTGATGTAACCCAGAATCCGATGCTTTTCGGCCTCCGAATGGGTAAACGCACTGTATCCGTCCTGCCAATGAGAGAAATTGGGGAAAACACGCTTCTCCTTGATCCAATGTGAGGAAGCCAGCTTGATATCCTTTACGAAATCGACGAGGGGGATCGCCGGGTGCAGGCTGGTCAAGATGTGCAGGTGATCTTCCACACCGTTGATTCGATACAGATGGCAATCCTTCTTCTTGATGATGCCCCGGATGTATTTGAACATCTCCTCCCGCATTTGTGCCTTGAGAACAGGTTCCCGGTTTTTGGTGGAAAAAACGATGTGGTAGTAGATTTGCGTAAATGTAGACATTTGAATCTTCCTATTATTCGAGCCCTTCGGGGTCGGCAACTTGGGTCAGCGTCATGCTTCTTTTCCGTGGGCTGACGCCCACGGCTATTCACCTTCAACCCCTGCGGGGTTGGGTTTTCCGGCTGCCGCTTTCTGCCTGCTGCCTACTACCTACTGCCATCTCCCACCACCGACACAAACACATCTTCCAAGGTGGGCTCCACGGGGCGGAAGTCCCTGGCTTCGATTTGGGCCGCCTCGAGAGCCGCCTTGGCATGGTGTTCGGCCGCGCCCAAATCCTCCGCCACCACGTGCACGCGGTCGCCGAACAACGCGACAGAAGTTGCGGGAAATGCTTCGCGCAGTGCGGCGGTGGCCTGGCGCGGATCCGCAGAGCGGATTTCAAGAATTGACCCACGCATTAAACGCTTCACTTCCTGGGGCGTGCCGACGGCGAGCAAGCGGCCGCGGTGCATCAATCCGACGCGGCTGGCTCGTTCCGCTTCATCCAAATAGACGGTCGAGACGAAGATCGTCACTCGCTCGCGCAGCAGTTGATAAAGGATTCTCCAGAAGTCCCGGCGCGAGGAGGGATCGACACCGTTTGTCGGCTCATCCAGGAACAGCACCTTGGGCGTGTGGATCAGCGCGCAAGCGAGGCCCAGCTTCTGCTTCATGCCGCCGGAAAGATTTCCGGCGAGGCGCTTCTGGAACGGCGTCAGGTTGCTGAAGGCCAGCAGGCGGGCGATCTTCTCCGCGCGGCCGTGCTTCTCGACGCCGTAGATGTCGGCATAGAAGTGGATGTTCTCTTCCACCGTCAGGTCGGGATAAAGTCCGAAGCGCTGGCTCATGTAGCCGATCTCTTCCTTGATCGCTTCTGCTTCCTTCACGATATGACGACCCGCCACCCAGGCATCGCCGGACGTCGGGTCCATGATGGCCGTAAGCAGGCGCATGGTGGTGGTCTTGCCGGCGCCATCCGGTCCAACCAGGGCGAAGATTTCGCCCTCTTCCACGTCGAGCGTCAGGCCATCGACGGCGCGCACCTCGCCGAACGATTTCGTCAGGCCTATCATGCGAATGGCAACCATCCGTTGTCTCCTGTTGCTGTGCCGTCCATAAGCGGGTCACCCTGAGCCCGCTCTTGGGGGGAAGAGTCGCGGCATTTGGTCCCAACCGTACCGGGATTCTTCGCTGCGGCCAGCGCCTAACTGCGCGGGCCTCCGCTCAGAATGACATCTTCCCGACATTACTTGTCTCCCAGCCGGATCTCCGCGTCGACGGGCATGCCGGGCTTCAATTCCATGTGGGGATTGGCGATTTCCACTTTCACGCGATAGACCAGCTTGACGCGCTCCTTTTCCGTCTGCACGTTTTTGGGCGTGAACTCCGCTTGCGAAGCAATGAAGGTGACACGGCCGTCGTAAAACTTCCCGGGGAACGTATCGTTGGTGACGCGCACGCGCTGGCCGACTTTGACCCGCGCCAGATCGGTCTCCTGGATGTAAGCGCGCACCCAGGGATGCTCGAGGTCACCGACCGTCACGATGGGCGTCCCCGCGGCGACGAATTCCCCGGGCTCGACGTGTTTGGCGAGCACCAAACCGCTGAGCGGCGAAGCCAGGGTCGCGTAGCCAAGCCGCGTCTCGGCGACCGCCAGTGCCTGCTTCGCTTGCTCGTAGCGGGCTCGCGCCTGATCGATTTGTTCGCGGCGCGGGCCCTTGCGCACCAGTTCGAATCGCTCCTGGGCTTGCAGCCAGGCGGCGCGCGCCTGCGCGATCTGCTCGGGACGGGGACCTTCGCGCACCAGCTTGTATTGCTCTTCCGCTTCGCGCTGCCGCGCGGCCGCGCTTTCATGCGCGGTGCAGGCCGCCTCGTATTGCTGCGCGGAAATGATCTGCTTTTTGAAGAGTCCCTCGTAGCGTTCCGCATCGAGCCGGGCGCGCTCTGCTTCCGCCCTCGCCCGGCGCAGGGCGGCCTCCGCGGCGGCCAGCTCCTGCGGGCGCGACCCCGCCAACATTTCGTCCAGCCGGGCCTTGGCTTGCTCGGCAGCGGCCTGGGCCTGCGCGATTTCTTCCGGACGCGCACCGGCTTCAAATTCCGCGAGGGCAGCCTGCGCCGCCTGCGCCTCCGCACGGCGCAGGGCGACTTCCTGCGCCAGTTCGGTGCTCTCCAGCCGCGCCACGATCTGACCGGCCTTCACCGTTTCCCCTTCGTCCACGGCGCGTTCTACAACGCGCCCTGGAATTTTGAAGCTCACCTCGGCCTCGGTGACTTCGACGGTTCCCGATACACGAATGAGGCCGGGATTCCTCCTCGTGTAATTGAAAAGGAGCTTGAGACCGATTCCGGTTCCGATCAGGACCGCTGCGGCCAGAACCCACCCTTTCTTCTTCATGGCGCTACCTCGAATAGAGCGTTCCGATTTCGCCCATCGCCCGCGCCAGATCGGCCCTCGCCTGGTTGTAACGGTAGAGGGCGCTGATCTGGTTGTCGTTGGCGCGCGCCAGGGCATCCTGCGCCGCGGTGACCTCGATGTTGCCGGCCACCCCCTCCCGGAAGCGCTCGCGCGCCTGGGCGACCTCCTCCTCGGCGAGCCTCACACCGAGTTGAGTGACTTCCACCTCGTGACGCGCCGCGTCGAGCTGATCAATCGCCGTCTTCACCTCCCAGGCGATCCGGTTTCTCAAATCCTGCTTTTCCTGGGCGATCTTCCGAAGTTCCAGATCGGCGCGAGCGGTTTGGGCGCGAATTCGGCCCCCGGTGAACAGGGGCACCTCCAGCCTGGCCTGATAATGGTAGGACGGGATGGAGGTCGCCGCGGAAAGACCCTGGTAGGCCCACGCACCTTCCAGATGGATCTTGGGAAGCCGCTCGCCGCTCGCCGCCTTCTTCTGGAAAGTGGCCATCCGTTCGCGGGATTCGAGCGCCTTCCATTCCGGACGGCTGGCCAGGGCGCGTTCCAGACTCGCCGCGGCCTCAAATGCCGGGGTCTCGAAGAAGGTCATCTCATCCGCGAGTTCCACCGCCTGGAGGGGATCGAGATTCAGAAGACGCACCAAACCATGGAGCGTGGTTTTCAGTTGAGTCCGGGCGACGATGGCACGCTGTTTTTCGTTCTGGAGTTGCACCTGGGCGCGCAGGGTGTCAATCCGGGTGCCGATCCCTTGCTTCTGGAGTTCGGTTGCTTGGTCGTAAAGCTCCTGGGCGAGCCGGACACGCGATTCGGTCGTACGAACCTCCGCCGCCGCCCGCAGGCTGGCCAGATATTGGGAGGCCACGAGCAGCGTCGTCTGCTCGCGCACCGTGAGGCCCTGGGCCTCCATTCCCTTGACCTCCTGATGCGCCGCCTGCAATCTCCGCCAGAGGGTCAGGTCGAATATCGGCACAGAGAACGCCGGCCCGGCCTCAAAGGTGGTGAAGGGCCCGGCATGCTGCGGTACCCCGGGTAGCCGTCTGCCGATGAAGGCCTCGAGGTTGCGACGGCTCACGCGCTCGACGGTGGTGAGGCCCGCCTGCGGCAGCAGCGCCGCGCGCACGATCCGCCGACCCTCTTCGCTCTGGGCTACGCTCAGGTTCGAAATCTGAACCTCCGGATTCTGCTTGAGCGCAAGCTGCACGGCGTCGCGCAGCGTCAGCATAAGCGGTTGCCTCTCCTCGGCGCGAAGGTTCCAGCCCAAGATCGTCATGAGGACGCAGAACGCCACGCCGACCTTAAGGATTTCCTCCGCGCCACGGGGCCGTCGTCCCGGCCGGGGCAGCGCCACGCCAAGATCGCCGGACGCCGTGGTCAATCCCGGGGGGATCTCTCCCGTCAGCAACGCTGATTGGCTATTTCCCATGTCCGAAATCCTCCTTGCCGTCGGGCCGTTCAGGGTGGATGGGGCTGCCCCGCTTCGAGTGTCGCTTCCGAGAGGTGCTTTTTCTCCGTCGCGGAAGCGAAACGCGCGCGAATGCCGGCGCTGAGGCCAGCGCGCACCAGCTTGACCTGCGCCTCTAGCGAGCCACTTTCAAGCGCCTGGTCAGTGCCTTCGAGTGCGGGGCTCATCGCGCTCCCTTCGGGCTTCAGACCCGGGGAGGGCGCGCCTCGTTCTGTGCATTATGACGGTTTCTCCTTCCTCGAACGACTTCCGGGTGCCGCCACCACCGACCAGAAAAGCTCAAAGGTCTTGTCCAGCCAGGGGGCAAGCCCCACTGACGGATCGAGCGACCACAGCAGCAGCGTCCCGAGCATGGTCTGCTGGAATAAACGCGCTACCTCGGCGGGATTCAGGTCACGGCGGAGTTCCCCGCGCTCTTGGCCTCGGGCGGTGAGCTGGGCGAGGAATTCACGGCCCTGTGCCAGAGTTCGACGCATTTGCACGAGCAGGGCGTCGCTTGAGAGATTGGCGACCAGCAATCCGCGCGCCAGGCTGGGACTGCGCCCAGGCTCCTTGGCCAGGTTGTGGGCGAGGCGCTTCCAGACCTCGCGCGCCGTCTGCCCATCCTGCAGGGCCTCCCGGAGGGTGCCTTCGACTTTGCCCAATTGCAGCTCGCCAAAACCCGCCAGGACGTGCTCCTTGGAAGGGAAGTAGTTGAAGAACGTTCCTTTGCCCACATCGGCGGCTTCGGTGATCTGCTCGATGGTAGTATCCGTATAGCCCTGCCGGGCGAAGAGGTCGAGCGCGGCGCGCAGAATGCGGGCGCGGGTCTCCGCCTGGCGGCGGGCGCGGCGGCCCACGGGGGCCGGGGATGCGGGAAGGGCGGCATAAGGCCGCGGGCGTTTCATCGCTGACTTCTCCCGATGTGTGACTTGCATTCATAGATGACTGTAGGTCAATTATAGCGCCCTGTCAAGACGAAATGGGCGGCCAACCAGCTATCACGGAATTCCCCTTTGGGAGGGCGGAGCCCTCCCCTACGACCCGCCCCGTTGTGATATAGTCCCTCGCGAATTTGTACCCCGGGACGATTTCCGATGACTTTGGTCGAACAGGTTGAGAAGGATATGGTTGCCGCCCTGAAGGCGAAGGACGAACTGAAGCTCAGCGTCCTCCGCATGATGAAGGCGGCGTTCATGAACAAGAAGGTTGAGCTGGGCAAGCCGCCCGGCGATCCGGAGGCCATCGCTGTCCTGCGCACGCTGGTGAAGCAGCGGCACGATTCCGTGGAAGCTTATCGCAAGGGGGCCCGCGAAGAGCTCGCCCAGAAGGAAGAGGCGGAAATCAAGATCATCGAGAGCTACCTGCCCGCCGCCGCCAGCGACGAAGAGATCGATGCCGCCATCGCCGCCGCGCTCGCCGAGACGGGTGCCTGCAGCCCGAAGGAGATGGGCAAAGTGATGAAGGCGGCCATGGCCAGGCTCGCGGGAAAAAATGTCGACGGCAAGCGGGTGAGCGAAAAGGTCCGCGCCAAGCTGAGTGGGTGAAAGGCTGTCAGCTATCAGCCATCAGTAATCAGCAATCCAAATCCGAGCGATTGCGGGTCGGCCGAGTCGTTCGCGATTCCAGTGGTCGGCACAAGAAACTGACTACCTCCTGGAGGCAGAAGCATGAGTGGTGTACCGTCGGACAAGCCGCCTGCGACGACATTCCAGCCCTACGTGCCCGCTGAGGCCATCGTGCCGGAACTTTCGGCTCGCGCCGTGGTGCTGGGCGCGCTGCTGGGGATTGTTTTTGGCGCGGTGACGGTCTATCTGGCCTTGCGCGCCGGGCTCACGGTGAGCGCGTCGATTCCGGTGGCCGTGCTCGCCATCAGCATCTTCAAGTGGCTGGGACGCTCGACGATTCTTGAAAACAACGTTGTGCAGACCACGGGCTCGGCCGGCGAGTCGATTGCGGCGGGAGTGGTCTTCACGTTGCCGGCGTTGATCTTCCTCGGCTTTTCGCTGGACGTCGCAGAGATCCCCCGCGTCCTACTGCTGGCTTTGGTGGGAAGCATTCTCGGTGTGCTCTTCATGATTCCGCTTCGCCACCAGTTGAACGTGGTGGAGCACGGTACGCTGGCCTATCCGGAAGGCACGGCATGCGCCGACGTCCTGATCGCCGGAGAAAAGGGCGGCAGCTTTGCCGGCAAGGTGTTTGCCGGCTTCGGCCTGGGCCTCGTTTACAAACTTCTGAACGAGGCCGCGCGCGCCTGGCAGGTACGGCCCATCTACCAGCCGGGCTGGTATCCCGGGGCGACGCTCGCGGCATCGGTCACCCCGGAATACCTCGGCGTGGGCTACATCATCGGGCCGCGCACGGCGGGCATGATCTTCTCCGGCGGCGTGCTCTCGTGGCTGGTCATTATTCCCATGATCAAGTTCTTTGGGGGCGGCCTCACGGCGCCGGTCTTCCCGGCGACCGTTCCCATCGCCGAGATGGACGCTTTCGCGCTCTGGGATGCGTACATCCGACCCATCGGTGCGGGGGCCGTCTCCATGGCGGGGCTGTTCACCCTGTCGCGCACCCTGCCCACCATCGTGCGCGCGTTGCGCTCGACCCTGGCGCAGTTGCGCAAGGGCAAGGAGGCCGCCGCCGAGCCTATCGCAGCCATTCGCACCGAGCGCGAGTTGCCCGGTACGGTCATTTTCGGCGGTTCCCTGGTGATGATCCTCATCGTCTGGGCGCTGCTCGCGGCCCGCATCAATCCCGACGGAGGCCTCGGCGGCAATTTCTTCGCCTCGGTGCTAGTGGTCATTTTTGGCTTTCTGTTCGTGACCGTCTCGGCGCGCATCGTGGGCCTTATTGGCGCGTCCGCGAATCCCATTTCCGGCATGACCATCGCCACCCTCATGCTCACCTCGTTGTTGTTTGTGGTGATGGGCTGGACGGCGGGATCGTACCCTGCCGCCGCCCTCTCGGTGGGCGCTATCGTCTGCATTGCCGCTGCCGTGGGCGGCGCCACGTCGCAATCGCTCAAAAGCGGCTTTCTGGTGGGGGCGACGCCGCGCAGTGCCGAGATCGGTATGATCGTGGGCGCACTGACTTCCGTGCTCGTGGTGGGCTTCACGCTGGTGATGCTCAATCGCGTGTACACGCGCGTCGAGCCGCGAACCATGGAAAACGTTCAACTCAGCGCTGAAATGAAGGTCGTCGGGGAAGCAACCCGCGCGGGCAAGAACTACCAGATCATCAACGTCATTGGCTCGCGCGCCGTGCGGGACGGCCGCTACTACTACGATGCGACGGCGCAACGCATCGACTTTCAGGAACGGGTCGGCATTGGGTCGGAGGAGTTGCCCGCTCCCCAGGCTGTCTTGATGAGCACGGTCATCAACGGGATCCTGCGCCAGAGCTTGCCCTGGGGCCTGGTGCTGCTGGGGGTCTTCATCGTCGTGGTGATGGAATTGTGTGGGGTGCGCTCGCTCGCCTTCGCGGTGGGATCCTACCTGCCCATTTCCACCACCGCTCCCATATTCTGCGGTGGCGTGGTGAGCTGGTTGCTGACGAAAATCACCAAGCGGCAGGAAGGCGAGGTTTCGAGCGGCGCGCTGTTTGCGGCCGGCCTCATCGCCGGGGGCTCGATTGGGGGGTTGATTCTGGCCGCCATCGTGGGATTCGATCTCAGGGAGAAGCTGGCGGTCGGAACGAAATTCTGGCCAGACATCGCCAACTCGAGCATCGTGGGTCTCTTGATATTCATTGCCATGGCCAGCGTACTCTTTGCCGTGGGGCGGAAAAAGCTCGAATAGCAGTGACGAGTGACAAGTGGCGAGTGACGAGCAGGGGAGCAAGTCACTCGTTGCCCGGTTCCGCATGCGGAATCGAGCCGTGCCGTTCCAACTTTTTCAGGCTAAGCGTCTCGAGCCACGAGGCGCGGTGGCCCGGATGGCAGCGGTCGTTGTGTTTCGACTGGACAAGTTGGAACGGCAATAGATTCAACCTGCCATGTGTCGCCTCACCTTTCCACTCCTTGCTCGTCACTTGTCACTCGTCACTCGTCACTTATCCTGTGGTACTCTGAACCCATGCCGCGCTATCGCGACGTCCAAGTATCCTTCGGCCCGCCGCTGACCTGGGTAGTACGGCAATTGATCATTGTCACCGCGGCGATCTTCCTGCTGACTTATCTTCCCGCGGTGATGTTCGATTGGAATCTTCCCTTCGCCCTCTTCGGTTTGCGGCCGTTCGACGTGACGCATCGTCTCTTCTTCTGGCAGCCTTTCACTTACCTGTTCCTGCATGCGGGCTTCTTCCACGTTATCTTCAATCTGTTCGCCCTGTGGATGTTCGGATCGGAGTTGGAGAGGCTCTGGGGCCCGGGTCGCTTCCTTTTTTATTTTTTTCTCACCGGCGTGGGCGCCGCCGTATTTGACGTCATCCTCCAGCCTTCCGCCACTTCGACGACCATCGGCAACTCCGGCGCGGTGTACGGTGTGCTGCTCGCCTACGGGCTGCTCTTTCCCGAGCGGCCCATCTACCTCTGGCTCTTGGTCCCGGTGAAAGCCAAGTGGTTTGCGCTGATTATAGGTCTGATCGAGTTCACCAGCTCGTTCAGCAACCCGGGATCGAAAGTCAGCCACATCGCCCATTTGGGGGGAATGCTTTTCGGCCTGCTTTACTTGCGCGGGGGCGGGCTGCCCTACCGGCTCCAACTGCGCTATCATGAGTGGCGGCGCGCCCGGCTGCGTAGGAAATTTGAAGTGTTTATGCGCAAGCACGAGAGCAAAGACGAGTCCGGGCGCTGGATCCACTAAAGGATCAAGTGTAAAGGCTGAAGGAGGAAGCAGGAAGCAGAACGCCATGGGTCGGGCGTCTTGTTTCAACCTTCCTCCCTTGTGTTTCAACCTTTGTTGAATCCTCCCTCGCCGGAAAGGAGGCGCTCCATGGCAACAGCCGTCGATTCCATTCTTGCTATCGAAAAGGCTCTCGTGCGGGACTTCAACGCCGGGAAGCTGGAAGATCTTCTTGCTCATTTCCATCCCCGCGTGGTGGGTTTCTCTTCTACCCGCCAGGAACGCATTGTGGGGCGTGCCGCCATGCGGAAGACTTTCGATTACTATTACCAGGCGTCGCCCCACATGAAGTATCACATCGCCCAACCCGTGGTTCACGTTTTCGGGGATGTGGCGGTCGCGACCTTCTACTGGACCGTGGAGTTGGGCACGGGCCGCCCGCGCCATGCCATTCACGGGCGCGGCAGTCACGTCTTCGCCAAGCACGATGGCCAGTGGCTGATCGTGCACGAACATTTCTCGCGCGTGCACTGAGCCTTTGCACTGCGGCAGCTTGCTGCCGCAGTGCTCGCCGAGGAGCTCTTGGCCGCGCCGGTGGAGCGCTTCAAACCACAGAATGCCGCCAAAGTCCGCGAGGCTCAGGCCCGAGGCCGCGAGTTCCTGTTGCGCCATCGCCTGTTCCGGTCGCACCGGACCGGCGAGACCATCAACCCGGCGTGGACGCGGTTCTCCTTTCCCCCACGCTGGCATTACGACATTCTTCGTGGCCTCGATTACTTCCGGGCGGCCGGCGTGCCCCGCGACGAGCGGCTGCGCGACGCCATTGACATCGTGCGCGAGCGTCGTCAACCCGACGGCCGCTGGGTCCTTCAGAACCGCTACCCGGGCAAAACCTTCTTCGAAATGGAAAAGCTTGGCGAACCTAGCCGCTGGAACACGCTCCGCGCGCTGCGCGTACTCCGCTGGTGGGAAGGCCACCAGGGGAGAGCCGCCGCAGTGAACTTTCGTTGACATACGCTGCGGGGGGTGGTAGTTTGCTCATGCGCGTTCTTTGAAAACTGAAGTTCCCGTGGTGCCCCGAATCTATTGGGGAAAAAGGAAAGGCCGTGCAAATCGGCCGCGGTCCCGCCACTGTAAACGGCGAGCTGGATCCTCGAATGGCAAGAGCCAGCCACTGGTCCGACGTGTCGGACTGGGAAGGCTGAGGATCGGGCGACGACCCGTGAGTCAGGAAGCCTGCCCGGGAACTTAAGATCAACCCACTCTTCGACGGAAAGAGTCCCGGGTGGATGCACCGAGGCCTTCCGATTCTGAAGCGGGAGGCTTTCTTTTTTCCCGCCTTCCTTCGGAACTCCTTCCGCCGACGCCCCCGTCGCGAGAACGGGAGAAGGAGTCTTCCGTGAGCATTTCAAATGTCAAATGGCAAAGGGCAAAAGTCAAAGGTCAGAGGACGATTGCCAGCCACCCTGCCTGCACGGCTCGTTACAGCGGACGTTCATCGTTGATCGTTCATTGTTCGTCATTTCCCCCCGAACCCCGAACCGCGGACTCCGGACGTTTTCAATCCAAAATCGAAAATCCCAAATCCAAAATCGCAAACCCGCAATCCCGAACCCCGAATCCCAAACCCCGATTTCTCTGGCTCATCGTCCTGATGTTCGGGGTCGCCACCGCCAGGGCTGCAACGATTGAGGGCATGGTGCTCGACCCGAGCGGCCGGGCCGTCCCCGCCGCACGAGTCACGCTGCTCGCGCCGATGACGCCGCTCGCGCAAGTGGAGAGTAACGCCCGCGGGCAGTATCGCTTCGAGAATCTGCCCGCGGGCGAATACCGCCTCGTGGCGAGCGCCCCGGGACTCACGAGTCTGGAAACGAACGTTGAGCTTGGCCAGGATCAGACCACGAAACTGGATCTGAGCCTTGCTCTCAGTTCCGTTGAGCAGACTGTTGTTGTTTCAGCGTCACTGGGGGGAGCGCTTGCCACGCATGTGGGTTCAAGCGTCAGCGTCCTTTCCGAGCAGGAAATCACCCACCATGGAGCGCAGAATCTACTGGAGGTTCTGCGCGACGTCCCCGGCGTGGCGCTCACGCAAGCGGGCCGCCGCGGCGGGGCCACGGGGGTCTTCACGCGCGGCGGGAATTCCAACTACAACCTGGTGATGATCGACGGCGTGCAGGTCAATCAGTTCGGCGGCGACTTCGATTTCGCCTCCATTCCCGCCGACGGCGTGGACCAGGTTGAAATCGTGCGCGGACCCGCAAGTGCGCTTTACGGGTCGAATGCCGTGACGGGCGTCATCAACGTCGTCACGCATCGTGGCCGGGGGCGGCCACGCTTCACGTTCCTCGCCGAGGGCGGGAGCTTCACCACGCGGCGCTTCTCGACCGGCGCGAGCGGCCTCACGCGCGGCCTCGGCTGGGCCTACAACCTCTCGCGCCTCGATTCCGGCGGCGTCGTCGCGAACGACAACTACCGCAACCAGACTGCCTTCTTCAGCCTCGGATATTCCCGCAGCCCGCGGCGACAATTCAATTTCCATTTCTTCGGCAACGCCAACGACACGGGAAGCCCGGGGCCTTACGGCTCGGATCCGCTCGGCTTCTTTCCAGGCATTGACACCTTCTCGCGCAATAAGCAAAACCTGTTCGGCTATCAGGTGAGCTACTCGGAACAGCTTTCGCCGCGCGTTCGCCAGGTATTCACGGGCAGCGTCGCGCCCAACCACTACTACTTCCGCACGCCTTTCGGGGACTCCTATTCGAATCACCTGCGCGGCGTGTTCAACACGCGCAGCGAAATTACCCTATCGAGTCAGGACTTTTTGGTGGCGGGATTTGAATACAACCGCGAGCAGATGAAGAATACTTACATCGCCGACGCCAGCTTCACGCCGTTCCTGCTGCCACGCACCAGTCTGGCATATTTCGCGGAGAACCGCTGGAACCCGTCACGGCGCTGGGTGGTGATCGGGGGGCTACGCCTCGATAACATCCGCACGCATGCCCTTCCCCCCGACGGTTTTGGTTTGCGACCGCTCCTGCCGGAGAACTCGATCCTCAAAGCCAACCCCCGGTTCTCAGCGACGTTCCTGGCACGAGAAGGCAGCACGGGCGCAGGGCGCGTCGGTAGCACGCGCATCCACGGAACATTCGGAACGGGCATCCGCACGCCCGGCGGCTTCGAGCTGGCCTTCACCAATAACCCTCGGTTGCGGCCGGAAAGAACTTTGAGCTTCGATGCCGGCCTCGAACAGCGGCTGCTCGGGGACCGGGTGGTGCTCGTTGCAACTTACTTCTTCAATCGCTTCAAAGACCAGATCGTCGTGCTGGGCGGCGCGCTCAGCAATCTGAGCAGCTTTGTTTCGGATAATCTTGCCAACTCGCGCGCGCACGGCCTCGAGACCTCCCTCCGTCTTCGCCCCACGCGCTCGTTCGAGTTCGCGGGCTCCTATACGCGGCTCAATACCTCCATTCTCGCACTCGATGGCACAACCCTCGTGCCGTCGCCCTTTCAGGTGGGCCAGCCGTTGGTGCGCCGACCGGCGAACGCCGGGTCGTTTAATGCCACCTGGTATCACGGGCGATTGATGCTCAACTTGAACGGCTACGCGCGCGGGAAAGCCCTGGACGTGGAACCGAACTTCGGCGCGTTCGGCGGACTGTTCACGAACAAGGGCTATTTCTTGGCGAATATGGGTCTCTCCTTCCAGCTCGGGCACGGCGTGGAACTTTATGGGCGGCTCAACAATTTCCTGAATCAGAAGTACGAGGAGGCTCTCGGCTACCCGTCGTTGCGGGCCAATTTCCTCACCGGCATCAGAATCAGGTTTCCGGCGGAGTGAGGCGGAGGGGACTCTTTGTATCCTCTCGTGGGCGGAGAAGGAACTTTATGTCTGTCGACATATTGTCATCCCTTCTGACGTGCGAACTAACCGGGAAAAGGTCGGAGGTTTCAAAATCCTCCGAGGCCTCCCTGGGATCTGTGCCACGAATGCATGAACTCGGGAGAAGAAGCCAGAATTTCAATCAAAACAAAGAGCCGGGGGACGAAGGGCAGGCCAAGGCGACAAAGTGTTCCTCAGATGAGGCCACCGTTTTTACGGTGAGTACGCCAACAATAGAGCTGTTGCACAGCGACCGAAACGACGCAGATGCCACCGGCAATGAAGACGCTAGCTTCGATCAAGCTGGACAAAACGTCCTGATTCTCCACGATCTGCTGGCGCACCGCAACTCCAACGGCGATACCATGACCGAGCAACCAGAGCCCCATTAGAGCGGTCAGGACGAGCACAGTGACTTGAAGCGCCGACTTCATCGTTCGCCTGCCGGGACGGACGTCACCAGCGCCGTTCCGTGTTGAGAAATCCAGATGGGAGATTCCTACACCTTGCCCCACGGCGGTGTCAATCGCAATCAACTGCCTGCCTTGGTGACAGGTCGGCGATCTTGACGAGCTGTTTCCCGATGTTCTCGCCCCGGAGCATGCCGATGAAGGCGCGCGGAGCATTCTCGATCCCGTCCACGATGGTCTCCCGGTATTTGAGCCGGCCTTCCCTCAGCCATGCCGCCATTTGCCGAAGGCCCTCGTCGAAGCGCTCGGCGAACTGGTGGACCAGGAATCCCTCGGCGCGCGCCTGCTTGACGATCAACGTCCAGAGCCAGCGCGGGCCCATCTCGGGTTTCTCCAAGTTGTATTGCGAGATCTGCCCGCAGATGACCAGCCGCGCCCGCGCGTTGACGAGGCGAACCACGGCGTCGGTGATCCTTCCGCCGACGTTGTCAAAATACACGTCGATGCCGCTCGGGCAAAGCGTGAGCAACTTGCGGTAGTAGCTGCGGGTTGTCCGATAGTTGAAGGCGGCATCAAAGCCGAGTTCTTCCGTGAGCCAGCGCACCTTCTCGTCGGACCCGGCAACGCCGATGACGCGGCAGCCCTGGATCTTGGCGATCTGGCCGGCCAGCGA
>Ga0073934_10001976_pt1 | contig 45727 bp, 41 predicted proteins | sample LarsenN4metaG_FD_76834 | JGI IMG/M metagenome (GOLD analysis project Ga0073934, IMG submission 76834) | Hot spring sediment bacterial and archeal communities from British Columbia, Canada, to study Microbial Dark Matter (Phase II) - Larsen... ...
GAGCGCGGCCTCGAAGCCGAGCATCTCGGCCGCGCGCGCCTGCAGCCGGGCGACCGTCGGGTCGTCACCAAGGACGTCGTCACCGACCGCGGCCTCCGCCATTGCGCGGCGCATGGCGGCGGACGGACGGGTGACGGTGTCGGAGCGAAGGTCGACTACCGTGGTCATGCCCGAAGGGTTCGGATCGCCGTGCGTCATACGATCAGAGAGGCCGGACGAGCCCCAGTCCTACGTGTCGTTGACAATCGGGGCGAACAACGCAGGAGCGTGGCGGCCAGCCATGAGACGAGACGGCCGCTCAGCGGGTCCAGCGCATGGCGGACGATCGCGGCCGCTGCACCGAACGGCAGCGCGATCGACAACCAGTACGTCAGCGGCGCGGGCAGGTACGGCGCCAGCGCCGCAGCCGGCGAAGCGCCGGGACTGCCGTGCAGCGGCAGTCGCACGCCGAGCCCGAGAGCCGGGGTGCAGGCCGGCTGGCCGAGGACGCGCACGACGTCCACGGCGGTTCCCCGGTCCACTGAGACGAACGCATGGTCGTAGCTCTCGAGGTCCTGCACGCCCACCAGCAGCACGAGCGTCGCGACCCCGCCGGCAAGGGCGAGCGTCCATCGCATCGCGGCCATTCTATAATCCGCTCGGAAAGGGAGGGTGCCCATGCTGCTTCGATTGGCCGCCGCGAGCGTCGCCGCGATCCTGTCCGTTCCCGCTCTCGTCGACGCCCAGGTGCTGATGCAGCGCGACGTGTCGCTGAAGATGGCGTTGACCATCGCGACGACCGCGCTCGAGGAATGCGGCGGCACGGCGTCGGTTGCCGTCGTCGATCGGGCGGGACGGATCCGCGTGCTGCTTCAGGGCGATACCGCCAGCCCGCACAACCCCGAGCTGGCACGCCGCAAGGCGTACACGGCGCGCACGTTCCGCACGACGTCGGCCGAGTGGGCCAAGCGCACCGAAACCGCCAACAGCGGACAGCGGGCGCTCGCCGACGTCATCCCGCTCGGCGGCGGCGTTCCGATCAACGTAGGCGAGGAGACGATTGGCGCCGTCGGCCTCAGCGGCGCGCCGGGCGGCCAGGTGCGCGAAGAGGCGTGCGCGAAGGCGGGGATTGCGAAGGTCGCCGATCAGCTCAAATAGGACGTTGCCAGTTATCAGTTGCTGGTTGTCAGGACCTCGATGACAACTGACAGCTGGTAACCGTCGCAGGTCTACCGCTCTCCCGGTTCCTTTGGCCGCGGCACTTCGCGCGGCGCTCGCTGCGCTTCCTCGGGCGCGCGGCCCGCGCTGCGGACTGCGATGATGCGGTTCAGGGTGTCGAACCAGAAGGGCGCGCCCAGCGAAACCGCGAGCACCGTCAGCAGCCAGCCGAGCAGATGCTGGTCGAGGGCGCGGAGCCACCGGCCGACTCCACCGGGCGACCAGATCGGACCCGGCCAGTCGTCGGTCGCATCGTCGCGGACGAGACGGAACGACGGCTCCAGCGGATCGGGTTCGTCGCCCGCGACCACCGATGGATCGTCCCAGCCGATCGGCAGCTGCAGCTCCGCCAAATCGGCCATTGCGGCGTTGTACCGCGTCGACGCCAGCTCGAAGTCGATCTCCGCCTGCTGGTCGGGCGGCAGCGGCGGGATTGGCGCCCCGTCGCCGGCCGGAACAGGGGCGGCCCCGGCCGGTGTGGCCACGGGACGCGCCTCTTCGGCGACGTACCGTTCGGCGCTCGCCACCACCGCCTGGCGCAGCGCCGTGTCGCGCCACAGCGCCCGTGCGATCACGAGCGTGTCGGCATTCGTGCCGACCACGAGCACCGCAGCCCAGATCACGACAAAGACCTGCGTGCGGCGCTTGTACCAGCCGCTCACGCGGTCCATCGCATCGGTGAACCACGTTTCGACGCTCGCCTGGAACTTCTGCGGGTCGTGTCCCGCCTCCTCCTCCAGCAGCGCCAGCGTCTGCCCGACCTGGTCTTTCGAGGCGCCGCGGGACGGCAGCGATCGCTTCCCGTCGCTGAGGGGAGCCACGATATCGAGGAGCGCGGTGGCAAACGTGCGCGACGGGATGTACGACGGACCGCGCCGGCTGCCGGAGAGGCTTCGAACGAGCGGATGGGCGTAGAACTGCGCGGTCAACCGATCGTTGCCAAGGAGGTTCTGCACGCCCTTGCGCAGCATCCACGCACGGCGGCGGAACCAGGCCGCACAAAGCTCGTTGGCGGCGGTCACCGCGAGGCTGAGGACGAGGTAGCCGAAGAAGAGCCCGATGACGACGTCGAGAATCTGCAGGCCGAACATCGAACGCTCTCGACCCTACTGAATCGGCAGCTCCCGGGTCAGCGTCGTCACACGGCGCCACACCCGCCCGCCATTGCGCTCGACGGCCTGGGAGACGATCAGCGTCTCCCCATCGGTATGCATGTAGACGTCGTCACCGTCGGCATCGGTCATAGTGTTGCGGTTCTGATCGTTCCGATCGGTCCGCACGATGGTGACGCCGGGCCGCTTGCGCCGGTACCGGCTCAGGACCGTTTGATCGGGCAGGTACGTGCCGCTGAACGTCTTCCGGCCCGACATGATGACGATCACCTCGGGCTGGACGGCGCGGATGAACTCGAGGGTGGAGCCGGTCTCGCTGCCGTGGTGGCCCACCTTCAACACGTCGGCCCGCAGCAGATCCGGATCCTTCTTTGCCAGGTCCACGAGCAACCGTTCCACGAAGCGTGTCGTGGTCGCGGCTTGATCGCGCTCTTTGCCTTCGGCGTCGCCCATGAAGAGGAACCGGAACGCGCCGAACCGCAGGCGGACGACGGTTGATGCGTTGTTCTGGCGCGTGTTCTCCGAGCCCATGTCCTCGAGGTCAGCCGAGTCGGCGTGGATGATGTCTGCGTCGAGGTTGCCGCACGGCAGCGAGCGGTCGGTGGTCTGCCGCAGTTCGATGAACCGGCTCGGCCGCTTGTTCACCTGCTCTTTCAGCGCGCGCTCGCGGAACGCGCCGAACCGCGACAGGTTGCCCGCCTTCGTCTTGAGCTCCTTCGGAAACCCGGAGTCGATGATCGTCCGCACCTGGTACTCATCCAGGACGTCGATCAGCCCGGGATAGTGATCGTCGTGCGGGTGCGTCGCGATGACGCAGTCGATGACGCCTTGCGGCTGCAGGCCGTAGCCCGGTGCGCGGAGGTACTGGCGAAGGCGGTTCTTGTCGCCGCGATCGGGCCCGCCGTCGATGATGAGATTGGCCCCGGGAGACCCGTCGTCTCCATCGGGGCCCTTGATCCAAATCGCGTCGCCCTGGCCGACGTCGACGAAGTTGATGCGCAGGTACGCGTTGCCGGCCTGCCCTGCGGCAGAGGCCCCGTACACGAGCAGAGCGACTGCGACGGCGCCGCTCAGACGACGGCACACGCGCGGGTACCGTGTCAGCGCGTCGACACCGACTCGGCGACGACCGGGTTGGTCAGCGCGCCGATGCCGTCGATGGTGCACGTCGCCGTGTCGCCCGGCCGCATCCAGCGCGGCTCGGCGCGCTCGATGTTGGTGCCGGCCGGGCTGCCGCCCGCGATCGTGTCGCCGGGATTGAGCGTCAGGATGTTGGACGCGTAGTGCACCAGCTCGTAGATGTTGTGGCTCATCCGGTTGGTGTTCGAGTCCTGCATCACCTCGCCGTTCAGCGTCATGACGTGCCGCGTGTTCATCGGGTCCTTCATGAACTCCTTCGGCACGATGTACGGCCCGAGCGGGCCGAACGTGTCGTGGTTCTTGCCGATCAGCCAGTCGGAGCCGCCCATCTTGCGGTCGCCGCGGCCGCCGCGGTCCGACACGTCATGGTGCGCGGTGTAGCCGAAGATGTAGTCGGCGGCATTGGCGACGGGGACGTACTTCGCCGTCTTGCCGATCACGGCCGTGAACTCGCACTCGAAGTCGATGTTCGTGCGGCCGCGGGGCACCACGATCCGGTCGCCGGTGCCGATGATCACGTTCGGCGTCTTGATGAACAGATACGGGTTCTCCGGGCGGGGGTCGTTCGCCGCGCGCTCCCAGATGCCGGGCGCCGACTGGGCCACCACGGCCGGACCGCCGCGACCGCCGCGTGCGGCCGGTGCAGCGGCTGCGGGCGCGGCGCCGCCGCGGCGCGCCTGATTCTGCGCGATGCCCTGCTCGTGCTCCACATAGTTGCCGCCGGCGTTGAGCTGCAGGGACGGCCGCACCGGAGGCAGCACGCGAAGCGTATTGACGGCCATCGCGTACGCGGGCGGGCTGCCGGCGCTCGCGACGGTCTTGGCGATTGCCTGCAGCCGCTGCCGCCACTCGGGCTCGTAGCGCGCGATCAACTGTTTCATGTCGGCGGGCGCGGTCAGCCGCGGCGCCGAGTTGTTCGATGCCTCGTACGCGGCGTTGGCGCGCGCGATGTCGACCACCTGCTTGTCGCCGAGGACCATCCCCACGAACGCCCGGCCGTTCTGCTCGAAGGTGCCGAGCTTGAACGGAACGGCCGCGCCGCCGCCCTGCGCGCCGACGCGGTCCGACGCGGTGACGGCAAGCGCCAGCGCGAATGCAAGAAACATCAGTCTTGGTGCCACGTCCACCTCCATCAGTGCCGAAGAAGCCCGTATTCTACACCGCGCCCTACAGCGGTGCGGTATCATGCGCCGGGCACCCGGGGGCATGACGTATCCCACTGTCTCGGCCTATCTTCGGCGCCACTTCCGGCATTTCAACGCAGCGGTCGTCGTCGAGGCGGCCGACGCCTGGTCCGCGCTGATGGACGAGGGCGGACGCATGATGGTGACGCTGGCCGGGGCCATGAGCACGGCGGAGCTCGGACTCTCGCTGGCCGAGATGATTCGCTGCGACAAGGTGCACGCCATCACGTGCACCGGCGCCAACCTCGAAGAGGATCTGTTCGGCCTGGTGGGCCGTCCCCAGTACGTGCCGACGCCCGGCTATCGCGACCTCACGCCACAGGACGAACGACGCCTCGCCGAGCAGGGGCTGAGCCGCATCACCGACGTCTGCGTGCCGATGGCGGCCGCGGCGGGGACCGTCGAGCGGGCGTTCCACGAGCTGTGGGTCGAGGCCGACCGGCGCGGCGAGCGCTGGTTTCCACACGAGTACGCGTACCGTCTGGTTCGGGAGCGCCGGCTGGCGCCGATGTATGCGATCGACACCGCCGAGAGCTGGGTCGTCGCCGCCGGCGAGCGCAACATCCCGATATTCGTCCCGGGCTGGGAAGACTCGACGCTCGGCAACGCGTTTGCCGCGCGGCTGATGCGTGGCGACATCAACAACCCTCACACGATCCGCGGCGGCATCGAGTACATGCAGGCCCTCGCCGACTGGTACATGCGCGACGCGGATCACGGGCCAACAGGGTTCTTCCAGATCGGCGGCGGCATTGCCGGCGACTTCGCCATCTGCGTCGTGCCGATGCTGGCGCAGGATCTCGGCCGCGCGGTGCCGCGCTGGCGTTACTTCTGTCAGATCAGCGATTCGACGACGAGCTATGGGTCGTACTCGGGCGCGGTGCCGAACGAGAAGATCACGTGGGGGAAGCTCGACGTCGATACGCCGCGGTTCATCATCGAGTCGGACGCCACGATCGTGGCGCCGCTCATCTTTGCGCTCGTGCTCGGACACTGAACCACGCAGATGGCGTTCACATTTCTCGGTTCTCGCTTCTCGGTTCGTCGTCACGTTCACGTTCGGGTCTGGGGTCACGTTCTGGCGGTGGCACTGGTCTCGTCAGCCGCCGCTTCCGCCCAGTCGGCCTTCGGCCGGCTCGCCGGTACGGTCTTCGACAACACAGGCGCAGTCGTCCCCGGCGTCGCCGTGACGCTGCAGAACACGCTCACCGGCCAGACCCAGACGACCACGACGACCGAGGTCGGCGCGTTTCTGTTTCCGCAGGTGCAGCCGGGACTCTACACGGTGACGTTCATGCTGGCCGGCTTCCGGCCGGCGACCTTCACCGAGGTCGACGTCAACGTCGGCGTCGAGCGATCGCTCACCGTGCACCTCGAGGTCGGATCGGTCACCGAGGCGCTCACCGTCACCGCCGCCGGCGCGCTCGTGCAGACGACGACGTCGGAAGTGACGCAGACGGTGGTGCAGCGGCAGATCGTCGATCTGCCGCTCGACGGGCGCAACCCGATCGAGCTGATCCGCCTGCAGGCGGGCGTTGCGGGCATTCCGACCCGCACACCAACGGTCATCAACGGCGGCCGTCCCACCTGGACACAGATCACGCTGGACGGCATCAACATCCAGGACAATTTCATCCGTGGCAACGCGCTCGACTTCGTGCCGAACCGGCCGACGGCCGACACCGTGGCCGAACTCACGATTACGACGGTGCCCGGCGCGGAGGCGGCCGGCGGCGCGAGCACCGCACGCCTCGTCACGCCGTCGGGGACGAACATGTTCCGCGGCAATGTCTTCGGCTTCAACCGCACGAATGCGCGCGGGTCGAACTCGTTCTTCAACGAACGGAGCGGCCTGCCCGCGCCCGAGCTGCGGCGCAATCAGTTCGGCGGCACCCTCGGCGGACCGATCGTGCGGAACCGGCTGTTCTTCTACGGCTACTACGAAGGGTTCCGCCTCCGCACGCAGGCGACGCAGAACATCGTCATCCCGCTGCACGACGATCTGCTCCAGGGTGTCTTCCGGTACGCCGGCGCGGACGGCCAGGTCCGCGCGGTCAACGTGCTCCAGCTCTCGGGGCTGCGGCCGGATCCGGTCGTCCAGCGCGAGATTCTGGGCCGGCTGCCCTCGGCGCGGCTCGTGAACAACTTCGACGTGGGCACCTCCACGGAGACGCGACGGCTCAACACCGCCGGGCACCGCTTCCTGCAAGAGAACCACACGCGCCGCGATCAGTGGGGACTGCGTCTCGATTACGAAGCGTCCCCCGCCCATCGTTTCGAGGCCAACTACGCCTGGTTCCATGAGAAGGACGACCGGGCCGACGTCGACGAGATCCACGGGCGGCCGCTCGTCTTCACGGACTCGACCGTCAAGCGGTACGTCGGCGCCTGGCGCTGGAGCCGCGGCGCCCTCACGAACGAGGTGCGCGGCGGCGGGAACCTGGCGCCCGTTGCCTTCGAGAGCGGCGAGGACTTCGGTGACGCCTTGTTCACGCTTCCGCTGGTCACCGATCCGGTCGTGAGCTTCCAGCCGCAAGGGCGCGACACGCGCACGTATCACTACAGCAGCACCGGGTCGTGGCTGCGCGGCCGGCACGAGCTGCAGTTCGGCGGCCAGCTCCAGCAGATGCGCGTCAACAGGTTCGATGCCTTCGGCCGCTTCCCCGCTGTGACGTTCGACTTCAGCGCGGCGGCGCCGGCCGGCGTGCAGCTGTCGGCGGCGCAGTTTCCGGGCGGCATCAGCGCGGCCGATCTCGCCTTCGCGAACGCCTGGCTCGCGGTGCTGTCAGGCACGATCAGCGACGTTGTTCAAACCTTTCGCGTGCGCGACCCCGCGTCGGGATTCCGCCCGGGAGTGCCGTTCGACGCAAATTACAGACTGGACAACACGTCGGCGTTTCTCCAGGACAACTGGCGTCTGCGGCCGAACTTGAGCGTCCGCGCCGGATTGAAGTGGGAGTACTACGCGCCGTTGCGCGAAGACGACAACCTGGCGCTTTTGCCGGTCCTCGGCGGCCGGTCGGTCCGCGACGTGCTGTTCGATCGCAACGGCCGCGTGACGTTCGTCGACGGCGGGTTCTACGAGCCCGATCGCGACAACTTCGGCCCGTCGGTCGGCTTCGCCTGGGATCCGTTCAGCACCGGCCGCACCTCTGTTCGCGGCGGCTATGCGCTGACCTTCGTGAACGAGGAGACCTTCACGGTCGGCATCAACGCGACGAGCAACAACATCGGGCTCGAAGCGGATGCCGAGCTCACGAACCTGTACACGACGCTCGCGGCCGGCGTCCCGGCGGTGCCGGTGCCCGTGTTTTCGCGCGTGCGGACCTACGCCGATCAGCTCGATGTCTCGCTCGGATCCGCCGCCTTCGCCATCGATCCGGACATCAAACAGCCCAAAGTGCATCAGGTCAGCGTCGGCGTGGCACGCGAGCTGCCGTGGTTCCTGGCGGGCGAAGCACGCTACGTCGGCACGTTCGGCCGCGGGCTCTGGCGCGGCATCGACCTCAACCAGATGAATCCGCGCGGCGCCTTTCAGGACGATTTCCTGCGCGCCCGCACGAACGGCTCTCTGGCGCTGCAGGCGACGGGCGTCTTCAACCCGGCGTTCGACCCCGCCATCCCGGGGAGCCAGCCGCTGACGGTCATTCCGCGGTTCGGCGGCGGCTTCCTGACGGCGGCGGTCGTGCGCACCCTGATTCAGACGGGACAGGTCGCGGGGCTGGCGGATCTCTACATGACGAGCGCAGGACCGACGATCGCCGCCCTCGCGCGCGAGATGTTCCTGCCGAACCCGGGCATCTACGTCGCGGACTTGATCCACAACGGCGGGTTCACCGACTACCACGCGCTGCAGCTCGAGCTGCGCCGGCCGTTCCGCGGCGGCGTGCTCGGCCAGATCAACTACACGCTCGCCGACAGCCGCGTGAACTCCTTCGGTACGACGCAGCAGCGATTCGAGCCGTTCCTCGACAACGCGCGGCCGGAGCTCAACGAGGGACGATCGCCCTTTCACGTCACGCACGCGATCAACGCGAACGCGATCGTCGAGCTGCCGTTCGGACAGGGCCGGCGCTGGCTCAATCGGGGCGGTCTCGCCGAGCGGCTCGCGGGCGGGTGGCAGGTCGGCACGATCGTCCACTGGCAGAGCGGCTCGCCCATTTCGCTGCTGGCGCGGCGGGGGACCTTCAATCGGATCGGCCGATCGGGAATTCAGACAGCCCGGACCACGCTGAGCGCGCAAGACATTCGCAAGCTGCTCGGCGTGCGGGAGGTCGACGGCCAGATCTACTGGATTGACCCGAAGGTGATCGATCCCACGACCGGCCGCGCCGTGGGGCCGGACACGCAGACCAACGCGCCCGGCTTTGCCGGACAGGTCTTCTTCAATCCAATGGCGGGAGAAGTGGGGACCCTCGAGCTCCTCGACTTCGACGGCCCTGCACAGTTCACGCTCGATCTCGCCGTCGCCAAGCGCCTGCGGCTGCGAGATCGGTGGGGGCTGCAGATCCGCGCCGACGTGTTCAACCTGTTCAACACGACGAACTTCTTCGTCGGCGACTACGACATCAACAGCCCCTCGTTCGGGCGGATCAGCGAAACGAATACCGATCCGCGGCTGGTGCAGCTCGTTGTGAAAGTGGAGTTCTGAAGCAGTTGCCAGTTGCCAGTTGTCAGTGGCCAGTGGACGTCTGGCAGCTGATAGCCGACAACTGACAACCGAATGTCAGAAGATCGCCAGCGGGTTGAGCGGCGATCCCGTCCCTCCCTCGACCGGCAGCGGCGCGAACGAGATCAGGAACTCGTACCGCTTCAGCTTCCGCGCCGTCGCCACGGCCTGCTCGAGATCCAGGCATTCGACGATGTTGATGCCCATCCAGTTGAGAACGGCCACGTGGATCGGGTTGCGCATCCCCTCCCAGCCGGGACGCGGGTTCCAGTCGATGTTGAAGTCGTGGCCGATGAACGCCGGCATGCGCTCGTGCATCCAGGGAATCGTGTCGGCGTAGTAGCCGGACACCTGCCCCGCCCAGGGGCCGACCGCCGCGCGGCGCTTCCAGCGGCCGATGTAGAGCAGCACGACGTCGCCCGGGCCCGCTTTCACCCCCATCTTCTTCTCCCACGCCTCGAGGTCGGCGCGGCGGATTGGCGTGCCGGGCTCCACCCAGTCGACGCCCTTCAGCTGCGCGATGTCATAGAGCACGGCGCGCGTGAAGACGCCATCCTTCCAGTTCATCACGCTCCCCTTCGCGCAGCCGGTTTCGGGCGACAGGTTCCCCTTCACGGGCACGCCGTTGTACATCATCCCGTTCTCGAAGAAGTGGCACCACGTGTCCATGTGCGCGACGGTCAGGCCGTGATAGCTCACCTGGTAGTTGTCGGTCGTGCCCCCTTCCGTGATGTTGTTCGTGGTGCGCCGGAAGAGACCCGCGGGCTGCACGTCGGCCGCGGCCACCTGCGGCACCGGCGGCGCCAGCGACACGACGATCCCGTTGCGCACGAGGCGGACGGCGCTGAGCACTTTCTGCGGTGTGATGAGGTTCGACGTCCCCTTGTTGTCGTCGGTCCCCCATTTGCCCCACGTCTTGAACTCGGTCCGCCACTTCTCATAGGCGGCGCGGAGCTCGGCGGTGTCCGGCGGCGGTGGGCCCGCCGGCGGCGGCGCAGCCGGCGCGGGCGCCGTCTGCGGCGCCGGCGCCTGGGCCGCGAGCTGGAATCCGCCGATCACCCCGACCAGCACGAGGGCTGCCGCTATCCCGCATGATTTCAGGTGACGTCGCATCGCTTCTCTCCCTTTACCGCTTTCGTGTGTGGTCTTTGAAGAACGCCACGATCCGCTCGGAGGTGCCGCGCGGAAAACTGTGGCCGCCCGAATGAATCCAGGTCTCGACGGGAGCATTGGTGCCGTTGACGGTCATCGCCGCGCGGATGGCGGCCCGTTGATCGCCGATCGGAATCTGGGGATCGCGCTCCCCCGCCACCGCCAGCAGCGGCTTCGGCTGCGTGAGCCGCACGGAGGGTCGCAGGCGGCCCGCCACCACCGCGTAGGCCGCGAAGACGTCGGGACGCTCCGCCCAGAGCAGGTACGTGAACCCCGCCCCGTTGGAGAAGCCGGCCGCATAGATCCGGTCCTCGTCCATGGCGTACTTCTTCCGCAGCGCGGCGAGCGCCGCGTCGACGAGCTTCAGGTCGCGATCGCCGTCCTGCCCGCGCTCGGTCTGCCAGCCCGGATAGCCGTCGCGATCGAGCGCCTGGAGGTACACGACGATCGCGTCGCGCCAGGCGAGATGAAGATTGACGAACTGGAAATCGCGGATGTTGTCGCCACGGCCATGAAACGCGAGCACGACCGGCAGCCTGCCGCCGGCGGGCGGCGTCGATGGAGCATACACGAACGCCTGCCGCATCTCGCCGCCGACGGGAAACGTGACGAGCTGCGCCGCTGCCGGCGAGGCGGACGCCAGCAGCAGCGCAGCGAGGCCCAGTATTCGTGACACTACGTCGTCGGCTTCGTGGCCATGAACTTCTGGCGCAGGCCGGCGCGATCGACCGCCATGCCCCGGATGTAGACCGCGTTGATTCGTCGCGTATTGGTGATGTTCTCGGACGGATCCGCGTCGAGCACGACGAAATCGGCGCTCTTGCCGGCCTGAATGGTCCCGAGGTCATTGAGGCCCAGGAGCTCGGCGTTGTTACGAGTGGCGGCCACGAGGACGTCACGCGGCGACATGCCGGCGGCCACCATGTCCTCCATCTCGAGATGCGGCCCGTAGGGGGTGTTGCCGTCCGTCCCCATGCCAATCTTCACGCCGGCGGCCGCCAGCTTGGCGAGGTTGCGCGCCTGGATGCCGAAAAGCTTCTGCGCCTCGGGATCGTCCTTGGCGGCGGCCGCCTGGAGCTTCTCCAGCTCGGACGGCTGCACCGTGTCGCTGACCCAGCTCACATCCGTCTTGACGCCGCGACCCGGCAGGTTCGGCACGAGGATGACGTTCGGCCGCGCCTTGTACATCTGCACGAACTCCTCGTCGATGTCGCGGTCGCGCACGCCGTGTGCGAACGCATCGAGACCGCCCTTGAGTAGCCCCTTCGCATCCTCGAGCTCGTAGATGTGCGCGGTCACCTTGATGCCGTGCTTGTGCGCCTCCTCGATTACCGCGCCGTAGAGCGCCGGCGTCAGCTTTTTGTACTTGTTGTCGCGATCGTCGACCCAGATCTTGATGATGTCGACCTTCCGCTTGGCGTTGTCCTGCACCGCCGCGCGCGCTTCGTCAGGGGTCGAGACCCAGAACGGCACCTCGGTCCGTCCCGGCTCGGGCGCCGTAATGCCGCGCCCCGCCGTGAGGAACCGCGCCATGTTCGGCGCGGTCATGCTCTCGTTGCGCACTTGATACGGGATGTCGCCCTGGTCCTGCCCCATGCTCGCGGCGGCGACCACGCCGTAGTAGGCGCGCCGCTCGAGGTCCTCGATGAGCGTGTCGCGCGACTGCGAGCGCAGATGGACGTGACCGTCGATGATGCCGGGAATCACCGTCTTCCCGGCCAGGTCGACGCGCTCCGCGCCCTCCGGCACCTGGACCTGGCCCGCCGGACCGACCTGCTCGATTCGCGACTCGCGGACGAGAATCGTTGCGTTGTCGAGGACGCTGCCGTCGCCGACGATGACGCGTGCGCCCTCGAAGACGGTCACGCCGGCGCCGCCGCCACCGGCGGCCTGCTCGGGCTGCGGCGACGAGCACGCCGTCGCGAAGGCGAGCCCAGCGATGAGCAGCCCGGCCACCAGGGTCTTGTGGGGTGAATGCATGGTCATGAAGCGCATGGGACGTCTCCTCCTCATCGTGATGCCACGCCGTCCGCCACGAGCAGGCGGATCGTGCCGTCGTGCTTGTTGAGCAGGAACACACGGCCGTCCGCACCCGCGCCGAACCGCAGGTCGGCGCGCGACGCAGGCGGTTTGCCCAGCCGGGCGTTCTTCTCGCGAATCAGCTGCAGGAACGTCTTCGACTCGCCGCCCTCGTGCAGCAGCACGCGGCGAATCGCGTCCTGGCCGCCGTTCGGCAGCTTGTCGGCCTGGATGTAGAAGATCTCGCCGCTCGGGAAGTCGCTGAACAACACCAGATTCGTGAGCTGCGGGATAGCATCGCCGCGGTACACGTGGACGCCCGTGATCGCCGAATCGCCCGGCAGCAGCAGAGGATCCTGGTGGTCGTACTCGACGACCGGATAGGTGACGGACGGATCGGCGCGCCGGCGCGCCAGATCGATGGCCTGCCGGCTGATGTAGCCGAAGCTCCCCTCCCACTTGTTCCAGCCGAGATTCGCGCCCGGCGTGACCACACTCAGTTCCTCGACGATGTTCTGCCCGATGTCGGCGAGGAGGAGAATTCCCCTCCGCGGATCCCAGCCGAAACGCTGCGGGTTGCGCAGACCGTAGGCGTAGATCTCGCCGAGGACGCCGGACTTGCCGACGAACGGATTGCTCGGCGGAATCCCGTACTTGCGATTGCCGCTGTTCAAGGTCGGGTCGCTTCGCGACCCGACCGGGCTGTGCTGGCCGGGCGGTCCGCTTTGCGGACCGCCGAGCGGGTCGATGCGCAGCAGCTTGCCGAAGGGCGAGCCCAGATTCTGTGCAAGGTTGAGCGGATCGCCGCCGCTGCCGCCGTCGGCGCACGCGACGTACAGCAGGCCGAACTCCGGGCTGCCCGGCTTGGCGAGCGGATGGAAGCCCACGTGGCCGGCGTTGTGATTGGCGAACGGCTGCTCGACCCGCAGCAGCTCGCGCGGCGGTCCTCCGTCGTAGGTGGCGGCGCCCGGCGTGCGGGCGGTGAATTCGAGCAGCACCGTGTGGTGCGTGTTGTTCCCGCCGCCGGGCCGGAAGTCCGGCGTCGGCGACCTGTCGCTCGTGTCGGTCCAGACGTACAGCTTGCCGAAGCCGGGCGTCCCCGCCTGGGCGAACTGCGGATGAATCGCAAAGCTCTGGAAGCCGCGTTCACGTCCCATGGACTGCACCGGGACGCCATGCTTGTTGACGTCGAGATAGGGGGTAACCGTGCGGCCGTCGTAGCTGACCGTGTAGAGCGGCCCGCGCATGTCGTTGACGAAGAGCCGGCGCGTGCCCGGCTCGTCGACGAGCAGCATCATGCGCGCGGCCTCGCCGCCGACGTCGGGCACCGACGCGAACTCCGCGACGCGGACGCGAATGACACCTTGTGTGGCGGGTATCGGTGTGGGGAACGGATCGGTCGGCGACTGGGCGAAGACCCCGGCGGCGAGTGCCAGCACCAGCAGCACGAGTTGGCGCGAGCGCATCGGCGCCCCTTATATCACAGCCGGTCGTCGGCAGCGGGCAGCTGGTAGCGCCGCACCATCTCATCGTTCCACGCCAGCCCCAGCCCGGGACGACTCGAGGGGACGGCATGTCCGTCGACCACGACGAGCGGCTCGGCGAGCAGCGGGTTCATCCAGTCCACGTACTCCAGCCAGTGCGCCGTCGGCGTCACCGACAGCAAATGCGCGCTCACCTCCGGATAGAGGTGTGACGACATCGGCATCGTCGCGTCGGCGGCCAGGGCCGCCGCGCGCCGCCAGCCGGTGATGCCGCCGATCCGCTCGAGGTCGGGCATCACGCAGTCGCAGGCGCGCGCCGCGAGCGCCCTTTCCATGTCGTACACCTGCGAGAAGTTTTCGCCGATCTGCACCGGCGTGGCGACGGCCGCCGCAATCGCCGCGCAGCCGTCATAGTCGTCGTGCCGGATCGGCTCCTCGATCCAGTAGATGCCTTCTCCGTCCAGTGCGCGCGCGCGTGCGACGCCGTCCTCCCGGGAGAGCGCCTGATTGAAATCGACCATCAGCGCCACCTCGTCCGCGATCCGTCGACGCACCGCGCGCACCGCCGCGAGATCCTCCTCGAGTGTCGCGTAGCCGAGCCGCAGCTTCACGCCCAGGAAGCCGCCGGCGACCAGCGCCTCCGCGTCATCCGCAAGCGCGCTCCACGACCGTCGAGGCGGATCTTCAGGTCCGGCTGGCGCGACGAGCCCGAGGGCGTTGCTGTTGTAGGCCGGTATGGGCCGCGGCTCCCCGCCAAGCAGCCGCGCGAGCGGCAGACCGGCGGCCTGCGCCAGCGCGTCCCAGCCGGCGACGTCGACGAGCGACATCGCCATCCGCACGATGCCCTGCACGCCGATCAGCGTGTAGCGCTTCGACAGCAGCGCCCACAGGTTTTCAGGAACGACCGGCGCGCCGGCGATCATCTCGAGCATGTCGTCGAGAAAACCGGCGATGGCCGGAGCCGCCGCGGTGCGATAGCAGAACTGATAGGCATGCCCCGTGACGCCCTGGTGCGTCTCGAGATCGACGAGCAGCAGCGGCGCGCGTCGCACGGTGGCGGCGCTCGTGCCGAGCGCGTACCGCATCGGGACCAGGACCGGCGTCGCGCCCAGCGCGCGGATGGTGAGGCGCGGGAGTTCCATCAATCGCGCGGCGCGCGACCGCCATCGGCATGGAGCGCGAGGATGTCCCAGACGGCGCGATTCGCCGGCGTCGGCACGCCGACCTGCTCACCAAGCTGGACGACGCCGCCCGCGAGCCACGCGACCTCGAGGCGGTTGCCGCGCTCGAGGTCGTGGTGCATCGACGAGGTCATGTCTGGCGGCACTGTGTCCAGAAACGCCAGACGATCGTCCGCGTAGCGCTCCGGCAGGCGCACGCCGTGCGCGCGTCCGACCGTCACCGTTTCCGCCAGCAACCGATACAGAAACGCGCGGCTGCGCGGGTGGCTGCGAATCGGGCCGATCGTCGATCGCATCGTCGCGGTCGTGCCCGAGAGGGCGACGAGGAAGACGTATTTCTCCCAGACCGTCCGTCGGATGTCGTCGGAGATCTCCGCCTGCAGCCGGGCCCGGACGAACGCCTCGAGCAGCCGCTCCGTCCGTGCGGACCGCCGGTCGTCGTACTCGCCGAAGATGAGGCGTTGCATCGTGCCCGTCTGGCGAATGACGCCTGGACGGGCGAGCTGCGTCGCCACGTACGCCGCGCCTCCGAGCACGGCGCCTGGTCCAAACACCGAGCGCAACGTGTCGTCCTTCAAGACGCCGTTCTGCAGCGACAAGACCGCGGTCTGCGGCCCCACCATCGGCCGCACGGCGCGCACCGCGTTCTCGGTATCCCAGAGCTTGACCGCGATGAGGACGAGGTCCACGACCCCGACCGTACCCGGATCGTCGGTCGCCCGCACCGTCGGAAGCTGAATCGTACCGTGCGGCTCGTTCTCGATCGTGAGCCCGTGTTCGCGCATCGCCGCCAGATGCGCGCCGCGCGCGATGAATGACACGTCGTACCCCGCGTGCGCGAGACGCCCGCCGTACAGGCCGCCCAGCCCGCCCGATCCCATGACCGCGATTTTCATCTTGGTTCTGTTGTACACGGTTTGAATCTTGCGTAACAGTGTCGTTGGCTCGCGGCGGTCGTTGTTGCGCATATGCCGCGAGCCCCGAGGTGAGCACGATGCCCGAGAAAGAAACCGTAGAGCGCGCTCGGCGCGCGAAGCGTCAGGGGAAGGCGCCGTCGACGCAGGCCGGCGAGTTCGTCCGCGAGGAGATGCACCACATCCGCGAGGGGAAGCACGGCGCCCGCTCGACCAAGCAAGCGACTGCGATCGGCCTCTCGAAGGCGCGGCGCGCGGGGGTGACGCTCCGACGTCCGCCGCGCGGCGCGAAGGCAAAGACGAAGCAGAGCGCTGCATACGCCAGCCGCGCCGGGCGCCGTGGGGCCAGGCGGCCGGCCGCAACGCGCTCGCGCGCCATCCGGCGCGCGCTCAGCCGTGAGCCGCGCGGCGCCGCGTCGCGGAAGTCGCTCGCGCGGCAGGCACGCAACGTCGCGAGGCGCCGGTCGGCGACCTCACGCCGGGCTGCCGCGCAAAAAGCGGTGCGGACCAAGGGTCCAGCCGCCAGGAGTGCGGCAGCCCGCCAGGCGGGCCGAACGAGAGCGCGGCGCCGCGGCGCCCCGGCTTAGGCGTCCCGCCAGCCGCGCCGCGTGAGCGAGGTACGCAGGGCGTTGGTGCGCGCGAGCATCCGCGGCTCGAGGTCGAAGCGTTCCGTCAGAATGACGGCCGTGGACGACTCGAGCCGCAACTCGAAGCCGTTGCGATCACGATAGACGAGGCAGGACAGCCGGTCGTCGTTCAGCGCGACGCGCCAGAGCATGGCGACCGGCCGGGCGTCGCTCATGGCGGGCGTATTTTATCGTCGTGCTGCCCTGCGCTCGGTGCGCAGGTTGTGGATGACGAGATACGTGCGGAACGCTGCCATCGCCCAGAGTCCGGCCGCGGCGAGACGCTCGTTCTTGCGGCCGACGGTCAGGTTCCAGGCACTGAACGCACCCGCATCCATGAGGGCTCCGAGCGTGACGAGCGACGCCGGCGAGTGATCGAGCGGCCGGAGAAACGGATTCGTTTCGCGCACGCGGTAATACTTGAGCGCGTGGTAGGTCGACACCCAGTCGGCCGCCGCCGCCGTGCTGGCGGCCATGGTCGGAAGCTTCAGGCCCCCGCCCTGCGCCGAGGCCGACGTCGGCCATCCAGGGACGATGAGCAACGCGACGAGCAGACACTACGGGCGGAGGCGGATGTAAGGCATGTTCGCCGTATCGGTCCACGAGTGTAGCGACTGTAGAGGTTCAGCTCAACCATAATGCATCGATGCGCGCTGCGCTGCCCGGTGTCGTTCGTCTCGGCTCCGATGTGCTTCTCGCCTCCGGCCGCCTGCGTGGGGCGCGCGTGGGCATCGTCTGCAATCACGCGTCGGTCGATCACGCCTTCCGCCACGTCGTCGACCGCCTCGCCTCGGCGACCGACGTTCGTCTGAGCGCGATCTTCGGCCCGCAGCACGGGTTCCGATCCGACGTCCAGGACAACATGATCGAGACGCCGCACGGCCAGGACGCCGTCCGCCGGGTGCCCGTCTATTCGCTCTACAGCGAGACGCGCGAGCCGACCGCCGGGATGCTTCGCGACGTGGACGTGCTGGTGATCGATCTGCAGGACGTCGGCGCGCGGATCTACACGTTCATCTACACGATGGCCAACTGCCTGCGCGCCGCGCGGCGGCACGGTATTCCGGTCATCGTCTGCGATCGGCCGAATCCGATCGGCGGCGTGCAGATCGAGGGCGCGCGCCTCGTGCCGGGGTATGAGTCGTTCGTCGGCCAGTTCGCCATCCCGATGCGGCACGGCCTGACGATCGGCGAACTGGCGGCGCTCTTCAACGAGCACTTCGGCATCGAGGCCTCCCTCGAGATCGTTCGCATGGAGCGATGGCGGCGCACTCAGTACGCAGACCGCACGGGATTGCCGTGGGTCATGCCGTCGCCGAACATGCCGACGGTCGATACCGCGGTCGTCTATCCGGGAACGGTCCTCTTTGAAGGAACGATGCTGTCAGAAGGACGCGGCACGACGCGGCCGTTCGAGCTGGTTGGCGCGCCCGGCATCGACGCGGAGCGGTTTGCGGATGCCATGAATGCGCTCGAGCTGCCAGGCGTGTACTTCCGGCCGGCGGTCTTCGAGCCGACGTTCCAGAAGCACGCGCAGCGCGGGTGCGGCGGCTGCCAAATCCACGTCCTGAACCGCGAGGAGTTCCGCCCCGTGCTCACGGGCGTGGCGCTCATCGCGATGTTCCGTCGCGTCGACCCGGCCGGCTTCCGGTGGCGGCCGCCGCCCTACGAGTACGAGCGCGAGAAGCTGCCGATCGACATCCTTGCCGGATCGGATGTGCTGCGCCGTCAGATCGAGGCCGACACGCCCCTCGACGAGATCGCGGCCGGCTGGCGCGAGGACGAGCTGGCATTCGCCGAGCTTCGCAAGCCGTATCTGCTCTATTAAGACCGCGTCTTCGCGATCCCCGGAGCCTTGGCCTCCTGCGGCGTTGCGGGCGCCAGGTGGTGCGTTGTCAGATGCGCCTTCAGAAGCTCGAACGCCTCCGCCGGCGTGTCGGCGCGCTGGAGCAGCTGCAGGTCGGTCGTATTGATGGCGCCCCACTCGATCATCGGTTCGAGGTCGAGAATGCGGTTCCAGTACTCGGTGCCGTACAGGATGATCTGGATCTGCTTGGCGAGCTTCTCGGTCTGCATCAGCGTGAGAATCTCGAACATCTCGTCGAGCGTCCCGAACCCGCCCGGGAACACCACCAGCGCCTTGGCGAGATAGGCGAACCAGAACTTCCGCATGAAGAAGTAATGGAACTCGAAGAGCAGGCCGTCGGTGATGTACGGGTTCGCGCCCTGCTCGAACGGCAGCCTGATGTTGAGGCCGACGGTCTTGCCGCCCGCCTCCTTCGCGCCGCGGTTGGCCGCTTCCATGATGCCGGCGCCGCCGCCGGAAACGACAACGAAGCGGTGGTGCGACGTGCCGAGGCCGAGCGACCATTGGGTGAGCATCCGCGCGAGCTCGCGGGCCTCTTCGTAATAGCGCGACCACTCGACCGCCTTGCGCCCGCGCACGAGGTGCTCGTCGGGCTCGGCCGGTTCCTTCCCCGCCAGGCGGTGCATGAGGCGCTCGAGCGCACGCTCGGCGTGCTCGCGGCTGTGGACGCGCGCCGAGCCGAAGAAGACCACGGTGTCCTGGATGTTCTCGGCGCGGAACCGTCGCAGCGGCTCGAGGTATTCGGCCAGGATTCGGATCGGACGGGCCTCTTCGCTCTCGAGGAACCCATGATCGAGATAGGCCAGCGGCTGTCCCTGCATGCCTCGATTATCGAGGCACAATAATGCGGGCTCCAACACAGCCATGCGCGAGTTCGTTCACAGCCTGCTCATCAAAGCGCCGCCGACCGCCGTCCTCGATGCATTCTTCGATGCCAAGGCGTTGCTCGCCTGGTGGAACGTGTCGCGCTCGGTGTGCGTCCCCCGCCCCCTCGGCAGCTACGCGGTCGAATGGGAGCCGACGGAGTGGCGCGACGAGCTGCTCGGCCGCATGGGTGGCGTCTTCCACGGGACCGTCGTCGAGTTCGCGCCGGGAGAAGAGTTCTTCATCGCCGATGTGTACTGGCAGCCGCCCGACGGCGATCCGATCGGGCCGATGGCGCTCGAAGCGCGCTGCCGTCAGGAGATCGCGGGAACGGTCCTCCATCTTCGACAGTCCGGCCACGACGCCTCGAACGAGCGATGGACGCGCTACTACGACGTGATGTCGAGCGGCTGGCTGTCGGCGCTGCACGATTTGAAGCGCTATCTCGAGTCACAGGCGCTGTAGCTTCAGGAAATTCGACGGCCCGGGCGCCAGCTCGGGTGTGATGCTCACGAGCACGACGGTCGCGGCGGCCGGGAGCGAACCGCGCGCCACGAGCAGGCTGCCGATGCGCGTAGCCGTCTCGCTCACGTCGCCGTGGAGCCTGGCGACGACCGGGACCACGCCCCAGTACAGCGAGAGCCTCCGGGCGATCGCGGCATTGTCGGTGGCGGCGTAGATCGGTACGCGCGGCCTCAGCGCCGCCAGCAGCCGTGCCGTCTTCCCGCCTCTCGTAATCGCGACGATCGCCGTCGCGTCGCTGCGCGTCGCCAGGGTCACCGCCGCCTCGCAGATCGCGCGGCCGTGGCCGCCGAGCAGCCGCGGTCCCTCGAGCGGGACGACCGGGGCCGGCGGCGCCGCTTCGGCCTCGCGGATGATGGCATCGAGCGTCTGGACGGCGCGGATCGGAAACTGCCCCACAGCGGTCTCGCCGGCCAGCATGATGGCATCGACGCCCGCTTCGACGGCATTCGCCGCATCGCTCACCTCGGCTCGCGTCGGCCGAGGCTCGGTCCGCATCGACTCGAGTACCTGCGTCGCGACGATCACGGGGATGCCGAGCGTCCGGGCGCGCTCGGTCGCCTCCTTCTGCACGCGCGGCACGCGCTCGAGCGGCAGCTCGAGGCCGAGATCGCCGCGCGCGACCATCACGGCATCCGATTCCTGCAGCACCGCGTCGAGCCGTTCGACGGCCTCCGGCCGCTCCAGCTTGGCCACAAGAGGCATCTGCGGGGCACCCGCCGCCGTCAGCCGCCCGCGCGCCTCCTCCAGGTCGGCCGGCGTCTGCACGAAGCTGAGCGCCACGATGTCGACGCCTTGCGAGACACCGAACTCGAGGTCGACGCGATCTTTCGGCGTCAGCCCGACCCGCGGCAGAAGCACCCCGGGCGCATTGATGCCTTTGTACTCGCCGAGCACGCCGCCGTCGACCACCGTCGTGCGCACCTCGTCGCCGCGCGCCTCGTCGACCCGCAGCTCGATACGCCCGTCGTCGAGCAGCAGTCTGTCGCCGGGCCGAGTGACGCGTGGCAGGTCGGCGTACGTCGTCGACACGCGGCCTCCCTCGCCAACCGCGGCGCCGGCCACGATGCGCAGCGTGTCTCCTGGACGGAGTGTGAGCGGCCCGTCGCGCAGCGGGCCGGTGCGGATCTTCGGACCCGAGAGGTCCTGCAGGACGGCGACGCTGCGGCCGTGCCGATCGGCCGCGGCGCGAACGTGCGCGATCGCCGCGGCGTGCGTCTCGTGCGTGCCGTGCGAGAAGTTGAGCCGGCACACGTCGACGCCGGCGGCGACGAGCTGATCGATCGCGTCGGGAGCCGCCGTCGCGGGGCCGAGCGTCGCGATAATCTTCGTTCGTCTCACGTGTCCCGTGACCGTAGGGTACCCTGTAACCTGAAACCGGTGACGATCAAGCTGTGGCTCGAACAGGCGGTGGAGGATGCGGATCGCCGCGGCCTGCCGGCGCTGCGCCCGCTGCTCGAGGCGCTGGCGCGGGCTACATCTGTGCTGCGCAACGCCGACTGGAATGCCGACGCCACGGGGCAGCACGAATCACGCGCATGAACGTCCAGCCGCAGACGATCGTGGCGCTCGGACGGGCGCTCGCGGCGGGGGAGACGACCGCGGAGCGGGCGACGACGCAGTGTCTCGACGCCATCGCTGCGCACAACGCGGCTCTCAATGCGTTCATCTCGGTGCTCGCGGACGCCGCGCTGGCCGAGGCGCGTCATGCGGATGCGGAGATTGCGGCCGGACGGAACCGGGGACCGCTTCATGGCGTACCGATGTCGGTGAAGGATCTGATCGACATGCGCGGTGTCGCGACGACGGCCGCGTCGCGCGTGCGCGAAGGGCACGTCGCCGGCGCGGACGCCACCGTCATCAGCCGCCTGCGAGCGGCCGGTGCGGTGATCGTCGGGAAGACGAACCTGCACGAATTCGCGTTCGGCACCACGAACGAGGACTCCGCGTTCGGTCCCGCGCGCCATCCGCTCGACCCGACCCGCTCGCCAGGTGGATCGTCCGGGGGATCGGCTGCGTCGGTGCTCGCCGGAATGGCGTACGCCTCGGTCGGCAGCGACACGGGCGGCTCCATCCGAATTCCGGCGGCGGCCTGCGGTCTCGTCGGCTTCAAGCCGACTCTCGGCGCCGTGCCGACTGACGGCGCGGTCCCGCTCAGCACGACGATGGACCACCTCGGGCCGATCTGCCGGTCGGTCGACGACGCGCAGGTGCTGTTCGACGTGTTTCGCGGCGCGCCACCTTCGACGCCGGCGCCGCGTGAGACGCGCGGCATTCGAGTGGGTCTGCTGCGTCCCTATTTCATGGAGCTGCTGGATGCGGGAGTCGCCGCCGCCTTCGAGCGGGCGTGCAAGCGGCTGCGGAGCGCCGGCGTCGGATTCGTCGATGCCTCCATTGCGCATGCAGACGACATCGCGTCGATCTACCTGCACATCGGTTTATCGGAAGCGGCGGCGTACCACGCGGTCACACTGGAGAATCGCGCCGACGCCTACACGCCGAACGTCCGGCTGCGGCTCGAGATCGGTCGGTACATCCTCGCGGAGGATTACGTCCGCGCGCTCCGCGGGCGTGAGGTCCTGCGCGGGGAGGTCGACGCGGCCCTGGGGGCGGTCGACGCGCTGCTGCTCCCCTCGCTCGCGATTCCGGCGCCGAAGATCGGCGCCGAGACCGTCCGCATCGCCGCGGCCGACGAGCCGGTGCGGAACGTCATGCTGCGGCTGACGCAGCTCTTCAACATCACAGGACACCCGGCGATCACGGTGCCTTGCGGCACGACGGCAGAGAGACTGCCGGTGGGGGCACAGATCGTCGGGCGCCGTGGCGACGACGCGGCGCTGCTGTCGCTGGCGCGGGCCTTCGAACCTCACCTCGGACCGGGAGCGTCGCGTTGAGGCTCGGGGCCGTCCGGAAGCGGCTGCGGCGGAATATCGGGCGGCGGCGCCGGACTGATATCGGGCGGCGGCGCGTCGATGACGTCGGGCACGCCGGGCGGCCGCGGCACGTCGGGCTTTCTCGGCTGTTCCTGCATGTACGGCGGCGCTGCAATGATCGGACCTGAATGATCGCGTCGTTGTTCCACGCCTGGGAGCGTCGTCTTGCGGCGCTCGCGACGAATCGGGTCGTCCGGCCGTTCGAATGGGGCCTGGAATGGATCTCCCCAAACGGGCATACGAGCAGCCCGCTCGAGCACGTCCGCGGCTGGGTGGATGAGGTGATGCGCGACACGGACGCGTTCTTCGCGGCGTCGCCGACGTCCGCCTACGCGCTCGCCGACGGCGTTCTTCGTTTCCCGAGCGCGCTCGTCACGCCACACCCGGAGAACAACACGGTCTACGCCCGATGGTTTCCGGCGGGTCCGCTCCGCCCTTCGATGAGCGGCACCCGGCCGACCGAACCGCGGAGGGCCGTGCTCGTCCTGCCGCAGTGGAATGCGGATGCCGAGGGACACGTCGCGCTCTCCCGGCTGCTCGCGCGCGTGGGTATCTCCGCGCTTCGGATGAGCCTTCCCTACCACGACGCCCGCATGCCGCCCGAGGTGACCAGAGCCGACTACATCGTCAGCTCGAATGTCGCGCGGACGATCCAGGTGTGTCGCCAGGCCGTCCTCGACGCGCGGCGCGCGGTCGCGTGGCTCGCAGACCAGGGATACGAGCGGATTGGCATCCTCGGAACGAGTCTCGGGTCGTGTCTGGCGATGCTGACCGCCGCGCATGAGCCGCGGATCCGCGCGCAGGCGCTCAATCACGTCTCGCCGTGGTTTGCCGACGTCGTCTGGCGCGGGTTGTCGACCGCTCACGTCCGGGCCGGGCTCGACGGGCAGATCGACCTGGAGCAGCTCCGGCAGCTGTGGCGGCCGATCAGCCCGTTCTCGTACCTCGATCGCGTGCGGGACGTGCGGACGCTGCTGGTGTACGCGCGGTACGACCTGTCGTTTCCGGTCGATCTGTCGCGGACGCTCGTGGAGGAATTCCGCCGGCGCAACCTGCCGCACCGGGTGACGGCACTGCCGTGCGGCCACTACACCACGGGTGCGGCGCCATTCAAGTACCTCGACGGGTACGTGCTCACCCGGTTCCTGATGAAGAATCTGTAACAGGCAGGATCTGCGGGTCGCCGAGGCCGAGCGGCCCGAGCGACTCGCCGACGGCCACGTAATCACCGACGATGAGCGTGAGCGCGCGCTCCGGGTCGAGGTGCCGCCGCGCCGCCTGTACGACATCGTCGCGCTCGACCGCCGCCACGCGCGGGGTGAACTCTTCGAAGTACGAATCCGGCAAGCCGTACAGCGCCAGCTGGGCCACCGAGCGCGCGATGTGCGGCGCCGTCTCGAAATGACGCGGATATCCGCGCGTGAGCGACGCCTTGGCGAGCGCCATCTCTTCGTCCGACGGCGGGCGGCTGTCGCGAATCGCGCCGAGCTCGACGAGCGTGTCGCGGATCGATTCGGCCGTGGCGGCCGTGTGGACGCTGGCCTGCAGCGCGAATGGCCCGGGTCCCTTGCGCCAGTCGAACCCGGTCCGCGCGCTATAGGTGTAGCCCTTTTCTTCCCGCAGGCGCAGATTGATGCGGCTGACGAACTGTCCGCCGAGGATCGCGTTCATGACGAGCAAGGCTGGATAATCCGGCGACGTGCGCGGCGCCGAGAGATGTCCGATGCGGAGCTCCGACTGCGCGGCGCCGGCGCGCGGAATCACTGCCAGCCTCGGCGGCACGTAGCCTGGATCGACGTTGCCGGCGCGCCATCCGTCCTGCGAGCCGCTCTCGCTCCATCCTCCAAACGCGTCGGCCGCCATCGCGGCGAGCCGGTCGTGCGACAGCGGACCGGCGAGGACGAGCGTCACACGCGCCGGGCGAAAGACCGCTGCATGAAATGCCGCCACGCGCTCGAGCCGGCACACGCTGAGGGCCGCCTCGGTGCCAATCGGCAGGTGCCCGTACGGGTGGGCGCCATACAGCAACCGCAGAAAGGCACGCTCGGCGAGGGCCGGAGGGAGATCCTTCAGCTGGCGGAGCCGGTCGAGGCGCAGTTTCCGGACGCGTTCGAAGTCGTCCGACCGCAGGCTCGGACGGATCACGATGTCGGCGAGCAGCGACAGCGCGCGATCGATGAACCGCGACAGCGCCGTCAGTCCGAGCTGTGCCGCGTCGGCGCCAACGTCGACTTCGTACTCGGCGCCGATCCTGGCGAACCCTTCCGACACGTCGATGGCGCTCAGGTCGCCGGTCCCCTCGTCGAGCATGTCGGCCGTCAAGGCCGCCAGCCCTTCTTCGTTGCGGGGGTCGGCACCAGCGCCGCCGTGCACGAGCAGAACGCACGAGACGACTGGGACGGTGTAGTGCTCGACCGTCCTCACGTCGAGGCCATTCCGCAGCATGTGCCGGACGATCCGTGGAAAGCGGAAGGGCGGATCGGGGCCGACGTCGGGCAGCCGTGAGCGATCGACCGGCATCAGGAAACCGAGACCGGTTCCGAGCCCGCGATCGCGAGCTCCGGCCGGCCGCGCGGCACGACGGTGAGCACGACGCGACGATCGACCCCCAGCATCCGGCGGGCGGCCTCGCGCACCGAGTCGCGCGTCGCTGCACGGTAGCGCGCCACATCGGCGCCAAAAAAGCCGGGATCGCCACGAAACACGTTGTACGCGTTGAGCTGATCGGACTTGCCGCCGAATCCGCCGACCGTCTGGAGCCGGAACATGAAATGCGCCTCCGCCTGCGCGAGGGCGCGCTCCATTTCCGCTTCCGATGGTCCCTCGTCGCTCACTTGTTGGAGGGCGATGTCGATGAGCGCGGCGAGATCGGCAGGATGCTGTCCGGGCGCCGCGGTCGCCACGAGGAGGAAAAAGCCCGACAGCTCGCGCGAATTCTGATACGCCGCGACATCGAGGGCGACGCGACGTTCATACACGAGCGTGCGGTACAGGCGTGACGTCTTCCCGTTGGCCAACAGGTCCCCCAGCAGGTCCATCTCTGCGTCGTCACCCGCAAACATCGCCGGCGAGTGCCAGGCCATGTAGATTCGCGGCAGTTCGACGCGGTCCTCCAGCAGGAGTCGGACCTCGCGGTCGATTGCCGCCGTGGCGCGCACCGGCGCGGGACGCGTGCCCGGTGGGAGTCCGCCGAAGTACCCGTCCGCGAGATCGAACGCTCGTGCGGCCTCGATGTCGCCGGCGAGCGCCAGCGACGCGTTGGAGGGATGGTAGTACGTCCGCAAGAAGGACTGGACGTCGTCGAGGCGCATCGCGCGCAGGTCGTCGGCCGCGCCAATCGTCATCCAGTGGTACGGATGATCCTCGGGATACAGCGCCGCCATGATCGCCATCACGGCCAGTCCGTACGGGCGGTTCTCGTAGTTCTGCCGCCGCTCGTTCAGGACGACGTCACGCTGCGTCTCGAAGCGCTGTGGGGTGAGCGCCGGCAGCAGGTATCCCATCCGGTCGGACTCGAGCCAGAGCGCGAGATCGATTGCGCTCGTCGGCACGACTTCCCAGTAGTTGGTGCGATCGGCATTCGTCGAGCCGTTCAAGACGCCGCCGGCGCGCTGCAAGGGCGGAAAGTAGCCGGTGTCGTGGTGCGCCGACCCCTCGAACATCAGGTGTTCGAACAGGTGCGCGAACCCGGTCTGCCCGGGACGCTCGTTCTTCGAGCCGACGTGGTACCAGATGTTGACCGCCACGATCGGCACGTGGTGGTCCTCGTGGACGATGACGTCGAGGCCGTTGGCGAGTTGCTGTTTGGCAAAGGGGAGGGCGACCGGCTCCACGTTCGCATCGTATCCGTTCCGCCCGGCGCGATTTCAGCTTGACCGACCAAAGAAGTCGGATATAGACTCCCGATCTGAAAGTGAGACTCAGTCTCAGTTCGATCTCATTACTCGCTTTCCGAAGGGATCCGCCGTTGTTGCGTCGCCATCGCCTCGTCCCGATCGTCTGGTCGGCCGCCATCGTCGTTCTGCTCACCGGTCGCCCCTCGGCCGCGCAGCAGCAGCCTGACCCCGAAGCGGAAGGGGGACCCGTCGCGGCGACCGAGCCCGAAATCTCAGCCGGAACCCAGACCCAGATTGACGAGCTCCAGCGACGGATCGACGTGCTGGCCGCGGAGCTCGAGAAGCTGCGCAGCGGCGAGGCGCCAGAAGTCGAGGTAACCGAGGAGCGACGGCGCGCGCTCGGGCTGGCTCCGTCAGCGGCGGCCACCTACCGTCGGGCGACCGAAGGCGTGTCGTTCGCCGGCTACGGCGAGATGCTCGTCGAGAACTTCGCCAGCGAGAACGAGGCTGGCCGCGGCGGCGCGCCGACCACGCGCCTCGACTTCCTGCGGGCGGTCCTCTATGCCGGATATCGCTTCAACGACAAGTTCCTCTTCAACTCCGAGATCGAAGTCGAGCACGCCAACGAGATCTTCGTGGAATTCGCCTACGTCGACTACCTCGCAACCGAGAACCTCACGCTGCGCGGCGGCATGCTCCTCCTGCCCCTGGGCCTGACGAACGAGTTCCACGAGCCGACGGTCTTCATCGGCGCGAAGCGTCCGGAAACGGAACAGCGCATCATCCCGACCACCTGGCGCGAGAACGGCGCGGGCGTGCTCGGGTCGGCCGGCATCGTCAATTTCCGCGCATATGTCACCAACGGGCTGCGAGGCGCGGCGTTCACGTCGGCGGGGCTGCGCGGCGGACGCCAGCGCGGCTCGAACGCGCTGGCCGCGAACCTGGCGCTCTCGGGCCGCATCGACGTCACGCTGATGCCCGGTGTGTTCGGCGGCATCGGTTTCTACAACGGCGGCTCCGGCCAGGAGCAGGTGCTGCTCGACGGCGCGCGCCTCGACGTCGGGACGACGATTCTCGAGGGGCACGCACAGGCGCAGCTGCGCGGCTGGGATCTGCGCGCGCTCTTCGCCGAGGCCTCCATTGACGAAGCCGCCGCGGTGAGCCGGGCGCTCAGACTGCCGGTCAACACGCCGCTTGCGGAGACGATGCGCGGCGGCTATCTGCAGGCCGGATACAACCTCCTGTCGCAAACGGCCTCTGAGCTGGCAATCACGCCATACGTCCGCTACGAGCGCGTCAACACGCAGCATCGCATTCCGGCGGGCTTCACGCGTGACCTGACGCGCGACGGCACCTTCCGCACGCTCGGCGTCGAGGTAAAGCCGATCCCGAACGTGGTGATCAAGACCGACTACCAGTGGGTCACCAACGCGGCCGACACTGGCCGCAATCAGTTCAACATCAACCTCGGGTACGCCTTCTGACATGCGTCGACACGCCTCGGTTCTCGGCGTCACACTGTGCCTGACTGCCGCCGCGGTCCAGGCGCAGGGGATCACCCGTGACGAGGCGCTCGCCGACGTCTATCCGGGCGCCCAGATCCGGGCCGAGCAGGTATTCCTGACCGCCGCCCAGATGAAGAGCGTGGCCGCAGCCGCCGGGTCGGAGGTCCCATCCCCGCTGGTCGCGCGCTATCTCGCCTCGCGCGAGGGCCGGCTCGTCGGCCGCGCCTACGTCGACACTCACCTCGTCCGCACGAAGAAGGAGAGTCTGCTCATCTCGCTCGACGCGAACGGCCGGCTGCTGCGCATCGACGTGACGGCGTTCCTCGAACCACCCGAGTACCGGGCCTCCGAACCGTGGCTGCGGCAGTATCGCGGACGAACGCTCACCGACGACGTCGGTCTCAATCGCGCGATTCGGCCGATTGCCGGCGCGACACTGACCGCGCGCGCCACGAATGCGGCCGTGCGGCGCGTCCTCGCCATCGACGGCATCCTCACAGGAGGCGATCGGTGAGGCGCTGGGAACGCTGGACCGTCAACCTCTTCTCGCTCGTCGTCGCGGCGACGGGCTTCGTCTACTTCTGGATGAAGTACCTCCTCGAGCCCCAGGATCCGTTCGCGGTGGTGAACCATCCGTGGCAGGGCGCGATGCTCAGCCTGCACCTCGTCAGCTCGCCGGGCTTGATTCTCCTCTTCGGCATCGTCTTCAACTCGCACGTGATGAAGAAGCTCCGGGCGACGCGGTTACCCAATCGGCGCTCCGGGTGGGTGTCGCTCGTGACCTTCGGCACGATGGTGCTCTCCGGCTATCTCCTGCAGGTCGCCGCCAGCGAGAGCTGGCTGCAGGCGCTGGTCGCGCTGCACGTGGGCAGCGGCGCGCTGTTCACGGTCGCGTACGGCGCGCACCTGGTGATCACGTTCCGACTCGCCCGCTCGCGCGAGCGGCAGGAGTCGGTCGCCTTCGAAGTCGCATGAGATCGGTCGCCGCGCTGCTCGTCGCGGCGGCTGGCGTGGCGGTCGCCGCCGACGGCGGCCGCCTCGAGCTCGTCACGCGCGACGTCTACCTCATGGGCACGCGGGCGCACCTGGCGGCATTCGCATCGACGCGCGAGACCGCGCGGGCCACACTCGCCGCGGCGGTCGATGTGCTCGAGCGAACGGAAGCCGAGCTCAGTACCTGGCGTGAATCGAGCGCGATCTCGGCGCTGAACCGTCATCCTGTGGGAACACTCTGGCACGCCCGCCCCGCCCTGTGCCGGACGTTCGAAGAAATCTGGCGCTGGCATGGTGCGACGGGAGGCGCCTTCGATCCGGCGATCGGCCGGCTCCTAGCGGGATGGGACGTCCACGGCGACGGCGCCATTCCGTCGCCCGACGTCCAGCGGCGGGCGGCGCAGACGTCCGGTCTGTCGCTGCTCACGTTCGACGCGGGCGCATGCACTCTCAGGAAGCGCGGAGATGTCGCCATCGACGTCGGCGCATGGGGGAAGGGTGAAGCGCTCGACCGCGTCCAGACGGCGATTGGACGTGGCCCGTGGTTGATCGATCTCGGCGGTCAGGTCTCGGTTGGCGGCCCCGCGCCGTCAGGCGGATGGACGATCGACATCGCCCATCCCCGCCACCGCGACCAGGCCTATCGGGAGGTACGGCTCACGGAAGGGTCGCTCTCGACGAGCGGCGGCTCCGAGCGCGACCTGATGGTCAACGGCGTTCGCATCCCGCATCATTTCGATCCGCGGACGGGCAGGCCAGCGTCGTTCGACGGCTCTGTCACCGTGTGGCATGCCAGCGGTTTGACGGCGGACATGCTCTCGACGGCCTTGTACGTGATGGGGCCAGACGAGGGGCTGCGCTGGGCCGAGACGCACCGGGTTGCCGCACTCTATCTGATCGTCAGCCTCGGCACGGTTCGAGGAACGGCATCGAGCGCGTTCAAAGAACGCTTCGGTCACGAGTGGTGATGAACGTGTGGATGTCTGGATGAGGTGAACAAAGGGCCCGCGCAGGTGCGGTCACACCCGGCGGGCATCTCGAACGCTTCTGGGTGGGACCATGCACGCGCTGCGTCGATTCGTGTCAGGTGCTCGTCCTGCTCGACGGCCAGCCGCTCGTCGGCGCGCGCGGCGTCAAGCGCGGCGGCGTGCTCAATCTCGATCGGCAGTCGACGGCGCGGCTCGAGCGCGTGCCAGTTCATCACCGGCACCGGCGGCGCGCCGTTGTACGAGATCCGCGCCGTTCAGCCCAACAGCGAGGTGAGAAGCACGCTGACAGCTATGAATGGGAGTTCGTGCCCATTCCAGGTGCGGCGTTCCGCGATTTCGGCCTCGGCCGGTGTCACTGAACGCCGCCGGACACGCCCCAAGGCCCGACGCCGCTCAGCGGCCGTCGAATGCCCGCTGCAGCGTCGCGATGTCGAACTTCTTCATCTTGAGGAACGCCTGCGTGACGCGCGCCGTCTGCTCGGGGGTGCCGCGCAGCATGGCGTCCATCGCTCTCGGGACGATCTGCCACGACAGGCCGTACTTGTCCTTGAGCCATCCGCACTGCTCGGCCGAGGGGACCGCGGACAACTTCTCCCAGTAATAGTCGATCTCGTCCTGCGTCTCGCAGGGCACGATGAACGAGATCGATTCGTTGAACTTGAAGAGCGGACCCGCGCTGATCGCCATGAACGGCTGGCCCGCCAGCTCGAACGACACCACCTCGCAGTCGCCCGACGGCGTGTCGCGCAGGGTCGTCACGTGGACGATTCGGGAATTCGGGAAGATCGAGCAGTAGAACTCGGCCGCTTCCCTCGCCTGCGTGTCGAACCAGAGATGGGGAGTGATCCGCACGGGGCGTCCAGAAATCATCGGACGGGAATCAGCGGGATTTTGCCCTTGTTCGCTTCGGCGACCTTGTGCGCCTCGATCGAAATCTGTGCGGCGGTGCGCTCGGCCACCGTGATGAACGCCCGTCCCGCCGGCGACCCGGGCTCGCTCACCACGAGGGGCACGCCGATGTCGCTCCCCTCCCGGATGGGCTGATACACGGGCAGCCGCCCGAGGAACGGCACTTCCATGGCGCGCGCGAGCTCTTCCCCGCCGCCGTACCCGAAGATGTCGGCCTCGTGATGGCAGTTCGGGCACGCGTAATAGCTCATGTTCTCGATGACGCCGATCGGCTTGATATTGAGCTTCTGGTACATCCGGACGGCGCGCCGAGTATCGGCCAGCGCAACCTGCTGCGGCGTGGTCACCAGAATCGATCCGGCCACCGGCACCGTCTGGCTGAGACTGAGGGCTACGTCGCCGGTTCCCGGCGGCATGTCGACGATGAGGTAGTCGAGGTCTTTCCACGCCACGTCGCGGAAGAACTGCTGGATCGCCCCGTGCAGCATCGGCCCGCGCCAGATCACCGGCGCGTCGTCACCGGTGAGAAACCCGATTGACACGACCTGGAGGCCGTATTTCTCGGCCGGGAGGATCTGCTTGCCGTCGGTCGCGAGCTGCGTCTGCTGCAGCCCCAGCATGATCGGCACGTTCGGGCCGTAGATGTCGCCGTCGAGAATGCCGACGCGTCCGCCGCATCGCGCCAGCGCGAGCGCCAGGTTCACCGCGACCGTCGTCTTGCCCACCCCGCCCTTGCCGGCGCCCACGGCGATCACGTTCTTGACCCCCGGCAGCGGCGTACGACCGGTCTCCGGCGCCGAGACGGACCGGACCTTGGCGGTCATCTGCACGTCGACCTCGGTCACGCCGGGAACACCGCGGACCGCGGCGATCGCTTGATCGCGCATCTGATCCTTGACCGGGCACGCGGGAGTGGTCAGCTCGATGGTGAAGGCGACGCGACCGCCGTCGATCGTCAGGTCCTTGATGAATCCGAGCGAGACGATGTCGCGCCGCAGGTCGGGATCGACGACCACCTTGAGGGCGGTGAGCACGGCGTCGCGGGCAATACCTGAGGACATCCTGCCTATCTTATCGCCTCGCGGTGGGACGCCTCGAACAGGCGCCGCCCCTCGTTGGCGAGCAGGACCCACAGCGCGTAGACGCCGAATGCGGTGCCGAACGGAAAGACGAGCAGGTTGACGACGGCGAGACCGAGCATCACGGCGCGGCCCAGCGGATGGCGCCGGCGCAGCGCCGCGGCGACCCAGATGTGCACGACACCCCAGATCAGCGTGAACGCACCAATCGAGGCGAAGACGGCCGCCGTCAGACCGGCCGCGAAGCCGACCGATGCGCCGTCAGGTCCGAGCAGAATCGCCAGCGCGCCCGTAGCGAGCAGGAGGAGCGACAGGCCGACGAGCGTCGCCAGTGCGCCCCACAGCGTCGCGAGGATGGCGAGCAGCCGTACGTGACGGTCCACTACGCGATGAGAACGCGCAGCTCGACGCGGGTCGGGGGGTCGTGGCGGGGAGCGACCGTGAAGTTGAACCGGGCGCCGTCCAGCACGCCGGCTGGAACGACGACCCGCAGCCGGTGCCGGCGGAGCTCGGCGCCGCTTCCGTCGCAGCGGGAACACGGTTCGGTCCACGACTCCCCGCGGCCGCCGCAGGCGCCACAGGTGCATGAGACGGCGACGACAAGCGGAATCAAGGCGCCTTCGCGCGCCTCGCGGGCAGACAGCTGGATCGTCGCGCTCAGCGCCGTCGCGGCCTCGTCGGCCAGAAAGGATCGGCGGATCCGATCGATGGCGGGCGCCACTGACGGGAAGTCGATGCCGACCTCGTCGGCGAAGCACTCAGCGAAGGCATGCGTGTGGCCGCCCATGAACTGCTGTTACCTTATGGGCCGCCGGAACAGAAGTCAACTTGAGGAAGGGGATCTAGCGGGCGCCGAGCGTCAGCAGCAGCTCCTTGCGGAGCGCTTCATCCATTTCCTCGAGCTTCAGCGCGTTCTCGCACTCGTCGCAGAGAATTTCGAGCACCTGCGGCCGGCCTTCTTCGGACACCTCGACGCGCGCCTGGTCCAGGTGAACCACGTGCATCTGCAGCGTTTTCACCAGGAAATTCTGATCGTTCCCGCAATTGGGACAGGTCAGCGCCACGCGCGTCTCCTCTTTAGTCGTCAACGGCTTCTCCCTTCGCGAACGCGACGGGCGCGTCCTCCAAGATCGATTGTAGGGGATGGGATCACCCAGCGCAATGCAGAAAGTGGAAGTCCCGTGCCAAAGCTGGGCCGTCGAAAATGCGCCGTTTTCCCTAGATCAGGGCCGGGTAGTGCACCGTCGAGCCGGTCACGCGAGCAAACGGGGTGAGCTCGTGGCAGGGGGCCTCGCGCGCCGACATGATGTGGCAGACCTCTATGCCGCGGGCGACGAGCGCATCGGCAACGAGCTGGCGGTGGCATTGCCACCATTTCGCCTCGGCGCACATGACCGCCGCCCGGCGGCGCTCGCCCGCGAACGCGAGCAGGGCGTCGAGCGCCTCGGCGAACTCGCGCGTTCCCATGTGGTCGGCGTACCCGCGGAACCCTTCGTGACGCCACCCCGCGTTTGGCGAGTCGCGCCGCGGCTTCCGGAGGCCTCCAAGCCCCGCGAGATGGACGTACTCGATTCCGTGCTGCGCGAGGAACCGAGCGAGCGCCTCGCGGGAGAAGTGCGGGTGCCGCCGCGAGCGCGGCACGGTGCGGATGTCGGCCACGCCGGTGACGTCGTGTGCCTGCAACAGACCGAGAAAGGCCTCGGCGGTTCGCGTCGAGTGGCCAACCGTGAGGATCACGCCGAGGCCTCATCCATACAGACGCGGAACCGATGGGACGCGCCAGAAGATGATCGCCACTCCACGAACTCGGTGGGTCCGCCGCCGGCGAGCTGGCGCAGAAGCGACGCGGGAAGCACCTCGGCAACGCTCCCGCGTCCAGGGACCACGACGCCGTCGTTGCGTGTGGTCACGAGGTACAGCCGGTCTCGCGCGCGGGTCAGCGCCACATACAGCAGACGTTTGGTTTCCTCCCGTTCCGAGGCAACCCGCTCCTCGTCCACCTCGCTGGCGAAGCTGCCCACTGCGACGGCATCTCCCCCCCGCGACCACCGCACCGCATCACGGCGATTGGCCGTCCCACGCGTGAGGTTCACCAGAAAGACGACTGGGAACTCGAGCCCCTTCGACGCGTGCAGGGTCATCAGGTTCACCGCATCTCCCGCATCGACGACGGCATTGGCATCGTCGCCGAGCGCCAGCCGATCGAGATGGGCGGCCAGCCGGGCGAGCGTCGCGTAGCCGCGATTCTGAAGGCGCCTGAGCAGTGCCCGGACCTTCTTCAGGTTTTCCCACGCCTGCCGGAATCGCGGGCCGCGAAGCTCAACCGCGTAGGCCGACTCGGCCAGCACGCGGTCGACGAGCTCGGCTGACGGGATGCGGTCGACGAGCCCACACCACCGAGCGACGGACTCCCGGGCGGCCGCAAGCGCGCGGGCGTCGGGGGCGTCGAGCGCCACGGCCGGCGCACGCCGCGCGATCAGGCTGTCAGCCAGCGCGGGCGCAAGTATGCGCAGCCCTTCGTCGGAGATACCGACGACCCGTGAGCGCATGAAGGCCGCAGCCTTGAGATTCGAGTCCGGCTCGGCGAGGTATCGGACGAGCGCCAGGACATCCTTGACTTCATCGGCGTCGAAGAAGCCCAGCCCCTTGTAGACGTAGGTCCGGAAGCCGCGCCGGGCGAGCGCCGTCTCGTACTCCCGGTGGCTTTCGCGCGAACGGAAAAGGATGGCAACATCGCCGGCTCGGACGGGGCGCATGACGCCGGTGTCGCGGTCGCGCACGGGGATGCCGTTGGCGACCAGCCGCGCGATCTCGCCGGCTACGCGCTCGGCACAACGCTCGGGCGTCTCCGCGACGACGAGTCCGAGGGCGTCGTCTCCACTCTGCGCTTCGATGGGAAACCGATCCGTCTCTTCGTACTGGAACCCGGCGTCGCCCCCCGCCTTGTCCATGTCGCCGCACACGTCGTTCACGAAGGCCAGCAGTGCAGGTACGGCTCGGAAGCTGTGCGACATCGAACGCCGGACGTCACCGTCCGGACGCAGCGTCTCGATATGTCGCGCCGCCTCACGCAGGATCGACGCGTCCGCGTCGCGAAAGCCGTAGATCGACTGTTTCCGATCGCCAACGATGAAGATCGACGGTGGCAGCGGTCCAACTGCGGCGAGCCCCGCGCCCTCGCCCCATGACTGGATGAGCAGCGCGACCAGCTCCCACTGCGCGCGGCTCGTGTCCTGGAACTCGTCGACCAGCACGTGGTGGTAGCGCGACTCGAGCCGATAGCGGCTCCGGGAGAACTCGTCCATCCGCCGCAGCAGATCGAGCGCGCGCAGCAGCAAATCGGAAAAGTCGAGCACCGCATGCGCGTCGAGCGTGCGCCGGTATTCTGTTTCGGCGACCCGGAACATCCGCCAGACGCCGCGCGCCACGAGCCCGTTGAGATCGCGACGATAGGCCGCGACGACTCTCTTGACGGCGTCGGCATGCGCCACGACGAGATCGCTGTGCGTTCGCCAGTCGGCGTCCGAGGCAAACGCCCGTCGCGGGTACGGCGCTCGGCTTCGGGGCTTGCCGTCCTGCGTCAGGAAGTACTCCGTGGCGCGGGCGAGGGCGGCGTGGACCAGCGGCGGATCCGGTGCGGCCGCCTCGCCCACCGCGCGGAGGCTGCGCGCCAGCAGCGTAAACGCTGGGTCGAGCGGACCCGTGAACGCAAACCGGTCGAACCCGCCGCGCATGCCGTCAAAAACCGCCATGAGCGCGGCCGCGGCGCGGGCGGCCGCGGCGCGGGCGTCGTGCTCCGCTGACGACCGGCCGAGGGTGGCAGCAAGGACGCGCGGGGCGACCAGGCGCCGCTCGAGGAGCGCGGCCAGCGCCGCCCGGACTTTCCGCTCGCCAAGATGCGCGAACACGAGCGCAACGTGCTCGTCGTCGCGGGCGAGCGTTCGGCAGATGCGCAGCGCGCGGTCGAGCGCCTCGTCGACGAGCCGCGGCAGCTCCGTCTCGTCTGCGACCTGAAAGCCGGGGTCGACGTCGGCCTCGAGTGGAAACTCGCGCAACAGCGACAGACAGAAGGCGTCGATCGTGCTGACCGCGATGTCCGACGTGCGGTCGCGTAGCTCGCGCCAGCGTGCCGGCGGCAGCTCGCCGTTTGCCGCCGCGGCGCGGAGCGTGGCGAGAATCCGGTCGCGCATCTCGGCGGCCGCCTTCCGGGTGAACGTCATCGCCAGGATGTTGGCCGGGTCGACGCCCGCGCGCAGCAGATTGATGTAGCGATCCACGAGCACGCGCGTCTTGCCGGTACCCGCCGACGCCTCGAGCGCCACGTTGAACCGTGGATCGACGGCCCGTTCGCGCGCCGCGCGGTCATTCGTCGCCAACATAGTCTTTCCGGCAGACGGACGGGAACGCGCAGCTCGCGCACATCCGCAGCTCGTAGGGCCGCGGCGGAAAGTCGCCGCGGCTGATGCCATCGACCACATCGAACAGCCGGACGCGGGCCCGGACCAGCGCCGCTTCGGCCTCGGGCGCCGGAGTGCCGGGGCGGACGACCGGCACGACGGTGCGCGCGCCGGTGAGCGCGACGTAGGCGGCCTCGTCAATCGACCAGGGCGTCTCGTCTGTCGCCGTCAGCTGCTCACGGGCGCACAGCGCATACACCGGGACCTGCAGCGCGCGCTTGGGATCGGGTGCGTAGCCCGACTTGTAGTCGAAGACCCGCAGGCGATGCCCGGCCAGCAGATCGATCCGATCGGCAATACCGCGAATCGCCACGCGCCGGCCGTCGCCCGCGCCGAGCGAGAACTCGCCATTCAGCTCGTGCTCGATCCACCGGTCGCGGACGTCAGCGGGACGCGACGCTTCCAGCTCGAGCACGAGATCGGCCATCCCGGTCGACACGGCAGACCCGAACAGACGCGCGCCTTCGAGCGCGGCGTCGGCCTCGGGCAGCCGCGCCAGCAGCGGCTCGGCAACCGTCCGAAACAACGCGCGCGCCTCATCGAGGCGGTCGACGGTGATGGTGCCGCCGCCGCGCGCCGCCCAGGCTTCGAAGAAACGCTGAAACACGTCGTGCACGAACCGCCCGCGCGCGCGCGGCGACCGCGCCGCCTCGTCCGCCAGCGGCTCGTCGAGCCGGAGGACGTTCACCGCGAAGAACTTGAAGGGGCAATCCTGATAGCGCTCGAGCGCGCTGACCGAATAGGCCGCCGGCACATGGCCGCGCGTCGCGCCTGGCCGCCGCCGAGGCTGCATCGCGGCGTCGAGGCGGCGCAGGGCTGCCTCGCGCGTCGCCGGATTCAGAGGCGCCGTGACGACCGGATCGAGCGCGAGCGCCTCGTGTTCGAAAACGGGCTCGGCCGGCGCACTCCACGCGATCGCCTCTCGGGCCGCGGACGCGACTCCGTCCCGCAGCGGCGATGGCGCCACGAGGGCGTCGTCTTCGAGCGTGAAGGTCGAGACGAGGAGGACGGACGAGGGAAGCCGCAACAGATCGGTGAAGGCGGCACGGATGCCGTCGAGGCGCGCCGCCTCACCGGGCCATCCGAGCTCCCGCAGCAGCGCGGGCGGATAGAAGATATTGCGATGCGGCGATTCGGGCCACTCGCCCTCTACCAGACCTGCGAGCTGCGCAAGATCGAAGTCGCCGAAGCGGGCGCTCTCTGCGTCGACGATGTGCACGCCGCGCTCGCCGGTGTCCGCCGCGAACGTCTGTGCGCCGATCCACCGCTTGACGGAGGCGGCCATCGACGCGAGGTCGGTCGGCGTCGAATCGAACCGCGTGTGGGCATCGCGCAGCGCGGTCAGCACATCGAGGACCGCGGCGCGTGCCCGCAGCAGCCGCGGACGCAGCGGATCGTCGGCTTCGGGCCGCCGCTCGTGCCGCGCCAGGAATCCGAGCAGGCGGTCGAGATGATCGACGGGCGGCGCCGTGGCGGCGAGCGGCTGCAGCTCCCGCGCGATGTCGAGCAGCACGCGTGCGGGTGCCGCATCGATCCGTTCCAGGGCCTCGATGCTGCCGAGGTATCCGGCTTCCGCCAGCGCATGATCGAGCCTCGCGATCTCCCGTGCTTCGAGCAGGAAGTCGAAATGAGGCGAGCGGAGCAACGCGATCGACGGCCCGCGCGCGAATCCCGACGTCACCGCGGCGAAGACCAGGTCGAGCGCGGCGGCAAACGGCTCGGCCGCAAGCGGCAGCGCCTCGAACATCCGCAAAGGGATGCCGGCGGAACGCAGCACCTCGCGGGCCAGATAGACATACGGCAGCGGTCGCCGGACGACGAGCGCCGCGCGATCGAGCCCGTCGACTCCCCTCGGGGCAAGCCGTGCGCGCACGACGCGGGCAAACAACGCGACCTCCTCCTCGCGGTCGCGTACCTCATGCACCACCTCGCCACCGGCAGGAACGAGCAGCACGGGATGCGCCCGGAGGTCGGGCGGCACACGGGTTTCCTCGATTCCCGGCAGCATCTGATGGATCCGCTCATGCAGCGCGCCGGCGATCATCGTCTCGGTAGCGACCACGTCGAGCCGCTCGAGGCCGGGCACGCGGGCCAGCAGATCCCAGTCGGCAGGCCACAGGCCGTACGCGTCGGAGCCTCGATCGCCGACGGCCACCACCACGTGGCGAAAGGGCTGCGGCGGCACTTCGGCGACGAGCTGTCGGCGGAGCTGGTGCTCGTCCATCCCGCCAGACGACTCCGTCAGGCGCTCGAACGCGCGAAACGCCGCAGCCAGGAAGCGCGTCTGCTGGGTGAGCCGTTCGGCGCCGCGGTCTTCCAGTGCGCCTGGCTCCAGCATGCCGCGCGCGAGCCGCTCGAAGGTGTCGACCTGCCTGAGGTTGCGCTGGAGCGCGTCATAGAAGCCCAGGATTTCCGCGATGAGCGCCGGCCGCAGGCGAAAGGGCGGCGCCGCCCCCCCGTCGATGGCGGCGCGGCACGCCACGCCCATCAGCACCTCACGCTCGGCAGCGCGCAGCAACGGGAGATGACCAGGGACCCGTTCACCGAGCCTGGCGTACAGCTCGTCGCGCGTGACGAAATCCGGGAGCCTCGCGGCGCGCGTGCGCTCCGGCCTGCGTTCAATTGCCGCGATCACATAGGCGGCCGCGGTACGGGTCGGAACGATAACAAGACGATCGCCGATGTCGGGACTGGTGCCGTCGCCGGCGAGCGCAGCGACCGTCTGGCGGAAGGCGTGAAGATCCGGCACTCGCACGAGACGAGTCGTGCGAGCGGACACGGACGTCAACCGCACTTGCTAATCGGGAAGAACCGGTGGTTCGAGCAGCGTGCGCAGCTTCTGTTGCGCGTGCGACAGCAGCAGCAGTGCGCCGGCAGCCGACGAGGACGCCTCCCACGCGCCGGACACGTTGCCGGCGCGAGCCGCCTGGTATCGGCGGGCGACGGCATTTTCGGCAAAGCGCCAGGAGCCAAGGAGCAGATCGTGCACCGGCCGCAGGTCGACCGGCGGCCGGACGCGCTCCAGTCGCTCGGCGCCGCCCTGGAGCTGCGACTGCAGGGTCAGGAGGAGGTCGGGCGCCGGACCGTCGAGGCGGCGAATCGCTTCGAGCGCCGGCTGGGCCTTGACGAGCTGCAGGAACTGCGCACCCACGGAGCGTTGATACTCTTCATACAAAGACCGCCGGATGGCCCAACGGTCCCACAGCAGCCGGAGGTGACGCGCGGCATCGACCTGTCCCTGCACGGAGAGCTGCAGCGCCTGCACGACGTCGGGCCGCTGCCGGCCGAGGCGGACATCCTGGCGCCGGATACGGTCGAGCACCCGCTGCACATCGCCGATGCGCGCCCGCGCCGCGTGGCGCCGCGCATCCGTCATCGTCCGGCGCGCCAGCTCGCGGTAGCGCGTATCAATCGCCTCCTCTTCGCGAATCCGCGTCTGGACGATCCGCCGGTACCGGGTCGCGGCGGCGGCGGGGATCACTCCGCCTTCCGCGTTCAGCAGAACGAGCGTCGCCTGCAGGAGCGCCAGCCGTTCGGCCGGACGATCGCTCAGCGCGGCGACGTGCAGCGCCTGGTCGATTTGTTCCCGCACGGAGGGGATCTCGGCCAGCGGCTGGATGGCGATGTCCGGCCCGGACGCGACCAGCGACAGCTCGAACGCGCCGACACCGGCCGCCGCGCGCAGGCCCGCAATCGTTTCGTCGAGAACGCCAAGAATCTCACGGACGTCGCGCTGCCGATAGCCGAAGTGCTGCTGCGGCCAGAGCGCCAGCGTCGCGCGCGCTCGTTCCGCGAGGGCGACGGCGCGCGCGCGATCCCGCGTCTGCAGAATCGTGTTCAGCGCGGCGGCAACCTCGTCACTGAGCCGCTGGAAGTCCGCCTCTCCGCGCGTGCGCGCGTACCACTGGTAGCGGGTGGACGCCGCGTGGGCGTCGGTCCGCGTCCAGTCGATGACGCGCGCAGGCAGCGTGGCGGCATGCAGGCGAGGCGTGTCTCCACCGCCAAAGATCATGGAAAAGACGACGCGATCGTCGATGCGCGCGAACTCGCCGAAGCTGATGACGGTGGTGCCGTCCAACAGGAAGAGACGGAAGAGGGTGGCGTCGGTCGCAGCGGCGGCCGGCGCCGCGAGACCAAGAACGACAAACAGTGCGAGGCTGGCGATCACCCGGTGAGAAGACAGTCGCCTCATTGTAATGTGGAAATCCTGTGGACGAACGGTGCAAAAGCTGTTAAGAACCTGCGCGCGCAGATTTTTTTTCGACGCGGCGGTTCCGAACCGTGCGTCACAACGCGATGTGGACGCCGCCTTCGCGTCGCGCTTCGCTTGATCCGCGCCGCGAGATCCGTAGAATCCACCGTCGGCCCGCGACAACGCGCCGAACCTCTCGTCCTGCAGACCAACGTGACGATTCATCGTTACGAAGAAACTATCGGCGACCGTGCGTACCTTATTGAGGTACGACCTGTCAGCGATCGCTGGCGCGCCCAGCTGCTGCGCAGCCCCGGCGTGCCGAGCGCCATGATGCCGTTCTATGGGCACACGCCCGATGAGGCTGCCCGTCAGCTCACGGCCTGGCTCACTTTGGCGCACCGTCGCCATACCTCATCCCCCTAAAGACGACCGCAACCGGAGTTTAGCCGGGGGGCGTGACAGCCAAGGTCACGCATGGCAGACCTGCAGGGCCGCCTCAACGGGCGTGCTAGCATGGGGTGTTTCCACCAGAGGGGCCTGTAGCGCAGTTGGGAGCGCGCCTGAATGGCATTCAGGAGGTCACGGGTTCGAATCCCGTCAGGTCCACCAAATTTTCATCGCCCTGCTGAATCGGTCTTAAGTAGCTGAAGGCAGCGGCATTTACAGCGGTTCGACTAAAGCGTTTTCCGTCGAACGGCACGCCCTCCGGAAAAAACAGCTGCTGTAGTCGCTGCCGCTGATCGAGCGAGGCGTGGACCCATAGCTCCGAGGCCTTCGGCAGCACCCGTTCTGCGAACGCCAGGATGCCCTCTACGTCGAGGTCCTCGAGCTGCGTGCTGTGGCGATCGATCTGAACCAGCGTCAGTTCCTCGCGCAAGCGATCGCGCTGTCGCTCGTACGTTTCGAGGTCGATCGCGCGCGCGAAGATGAACGCATCGTCGAGGCGATCGAGCTTCTGCTGAATCGCCTTCACCTTGCGCTCGACGTCCTCGAGCTCGCCTCGAACGGCCCCCTTGCGCTGGTGCCAAACCTGCAGGACCGACTCCTTCAGCAACCGCATGTAGCCAGGCGTCGGCTGTAGCCGCTCCAGTTCGTCGACGAAGAGACCTTCCAGGCGCGCCTTGGTCACGTTGACTGCGCGGCACTTCGGACGACAGTGGTAGTACGCATAGCGCTCGTGCCGCCCTTTCGACCAGCTGCCACTCAACCCCCTGCCGCAGATCGAGCAACGAATGAATCCTCGGAGCGGGAACTCAGGGCGATTGCGCTGACGGGGCGCGGTCGGCTGTATCCGTCCTGCTAGAACGGCCTGCACTCGATAAAACACCTCTTCGGTGATCAGTGGCTCGAAGTCGCCTCGCTTCCAGCGAACACCGTAATCGGGCACGTCGACAATGCCGATGTAGAGGGGGTTTTCGAGCATCGTGCCGAATGCCTGCGAGCTGAGCGGCAGTCCTCTTCGCGTCCTGACACCTCGCCGGGTGATCTGCGCCAGCAGTTCCTGTTTGGTGAACTGACCCGTGGCGAAGTCCTCGAAGATCTGCTTTACGGCCGCTGCTCGGTCCGGGTCTGGAATGAGGCTCTTTCCGAATGACCTCGGAACGTTGATGTAGCCGATCGGCGCGAGGAAGGTCCATCGTCCGATCTCGAGCGCCGCCTTCATTCCTGCCTTCGTGCGATCCGAGCGCACGTCGTTGTCGAATTGTGCGAACGAGGCTAGAACGCCCTCCATCAACTTTCCCGTCGCCGTGTCGTCGATCGGCTCGGTTGCCGAGCGCAGCGAAATGCCCAACGACTTCAGATGGGAGCGAAGCGCGAAGTGGTCGTACTTCTCGCGCGCAAAGCGTGTCAGGTTGAAAACGACAACGAAGTGAACCCGCCCCTTGTGCGTGCGGCAGTACTTCAGCAGGCGCTGAAGCTCGGGGCGGTCCGCCGTCTTGGCGCTTTCACCTTCTTCCTTGAAGCGCTCGAGGACCTCGTAGCCCTGACGATGGCAGTACTCCTCGCACGCGCGGAGTTGCGTCGGCAGGCTGAGATTTTCTGTCTGCTCTTTGGTGCTGACGCGGATGTAGATGACGGCGCCGATCATCGACTGCAGCTTAGACCCGTCGTCCGCCTGGATCAATTCGAAAGCGGCGCCCATACGACTCAGCCGACTCCTGAACTGTCTTCGAGGAATGCAAGGACTAGCACATGGGCCATTGCCGCGGCGTGCCGGCGCACGCGGTCGAGGTCCTCGTCAGAGAGGGTTGTGGCTTCATCTCCGAGGAGCTCACGACATTTCGCGAGCGGAATGACGCGATCCGGCGACTGGGGAACCCCGCCTGGACGTGCGTCGGCACCCGTCAACTGCTGCATTCGCAACGCGCAACGAATCCGCCTGGCCATGGCGTACACCGGCGTCCCGGACACCGCCACATTGGCGGCATCCGGGACATCCATTCACTACGAGGCGGCCTCCGTAGCCGTCTCCTCGTACTCGGCGTACGCCTGCAGCACGAGATCGCGCACGCGCTCCTGCGCAGCTGTGTCGGCGAGGGGACGCAGCAGCGCGAAGCTGCGACGCTCACCGTTGACCGAATACTGCCGTGCGGGGAACGTGACGTTGCGGCCGCCACCGCTGCGGCGCTCCCAGACGGCGAAGCCGATCAGCTTCAAGCCTTCGAGCACGCCGTCGGTGAAATGCAGCTCTGCATCGGCGAGTTTGCCGGGCGGGTTCTGCTTTTCGTTTGGAACGATCTTGACCACCATGATGTGACCTCCTGAAAAGCTCGCCCTTGTGGCGAGCGGTTGACGCGAGCGAATGAGTTGAGCGAGTCATGCAGCCACCGGACTGGCAACACGCCCTTCGAGGCGCTGCCAGAGGCAGAACTGCAGCGTGTTGAGGCCGGCAAGCCACGGGTCGCCGTCCCAGAGCCGGTGGTGATTACCGAGGTAGTTCGCCCGCTGCTGCGCGCGTTGGTCCTCGTCGACGAGGACCAGGCGCGCCGGCATTCGTGCGCGGACGGTGTCGACCGTGACTGGATCCGCGGCGAGGCCGACGATGTACGAGAGCGGCCCCTCGTCGAGCGTGATGGTCTTCGACAAATCGAGCGCCGGCGGGGCCGTCGTGACGAACGCGAAATAGAGCCGCGTCTCTTCGCCAATCGTCACGGTGATGTAGGGCGCCATTGCTGATCTCCTCCTTTCGGTGAAAGCTCACGACCGTGGCTTTCGTGAGTCGCGCGGGTCGTCTGCCGGGGCATCACGTAAATGCCGCCGTCGGGCTCGACCGACGTCCCTGTCAAGGCCGGAAGCCCCGAACGGGGTCGGAGCGAAGCGAAGAGCCTTGACAGGGCGGAGGCGAGCCCCAGAATTGCGGACGTGATGGCCCGGCGTTTGACCGCGCTTGTTGTTCGGGGTGCCTGCCGCAGACGCCTGCGGCAGCGTGGAAGCCGAGCGAGTGTTTGCGGACAGCGCGATGCCCAGTCGTTTGGCGAGGCGGGTGAGTTCGTCGGGCCGCCAACTGTGACGCAGAGCGATCGCGACAGCGATCGCCTGCGGATAGCGGCCGACTGGCACGTGGTGGGGAGCCCCGACCAGCTCCCGGAAGGCGTCCTCCGTGCGGAGCTCGTCGAGGATCAGAGTCAGGAGCGTTCGCGACCAGGCGAGCGTCGCAGAACGTTCGGCGAAGAGCCGAAGGAGGTGGGGGCGGATCGTACGGCGCCAGCGTTCGATGTCAGCGACGTGCTGCTTCCAGAGCGACACGAGACGCCGACGATCCGCTTCGAGTGAGAGGCGAGATGACTTGCGCATCGCACAGACCTCCGGTCAGGGCCACCCGTCCTGCCGGTGCGGCACTCAGTGCGACACCGAGTCGGATCGGGGTGCGGGCTGGCCTGGGGCCGTGCTCGCGCGACGACGGATTGTGAAAGGGGCCGCAGGGGCTGTGCCCGTGCGGCAAGACCAGGGTCAGTGGACCGTGGTGATGAGGCGACTGGCGGCGCGGTCGAGGGTGAAGCGTCCGTCCTGCCAGGGGGTGCGCTGACTGAGTCGTGTCAGTCCTTGCACGTAGCCCCAGACCGAACGGGGATTCGTCTCGTGCGCTTCCGCCAACGTGTACGCCTCGGCGGCCTGCTTCTGCGACAAATCGAGTCGCTGCACGACCGCTTCGAGCACCGCCTCACGTGTCGGACCGAGTTCCTGCGTCGTTGCGCGCAAGAGGACAGTGCGATCGTGTGCGGTGTCGGCGTCGAGTGCGGCGCGGACACCATCGAGTGATGTGGTCCACGCGTCTTGAATCGACGCCCCTACGTGGCGGCGCCGGAAGCCGGCCACGTGCTGAAAACCCCAGATGATGTGATTCAGGCAGCATGCTCTGAACAGAAAGAGATCCAGGGTCAGGGCGGCGGCACCGACGTCACTGTTCCGGAGGATGAACCCGCGGAACAGGCCGGCATCGGTGCGATCGGTGGGATCGTCGAGAGCGCGGTTGCCATCGACGAGGAACAGGAACATGTCTCTGTCTCCCAAGTAGGCGCCGGACGATACGGGTTCGGCGCCGAATTCGCCGTCCTTGTATCCGAGCGGTAGGCGCCAGCCCGGGTGCAGGGCCATGAGGTCGAGCACCCGGCTGGCGAGCTCGTCGTGATGGACGCGCGCGTACCTCTGAGAGGTGACCGCGTGCACGGTCCATGGTGCGGTGCGCTCGACGAACAGCGTGTGCTGTTCGCGTCGCTGCCGCTGAAGCCCGTAGTTGATGGCGCTGGACGCGATCAACGCGGGCAACGTCCGAAGGTAGTTTGGCGGCGCGCTGGCGATGGTCGCGAGCTGGCCGAAACTCCAGTGCGTCAGTGCGGCGGTGCGACCCGATGCCTCGCGCAGTACGAGGTCATCGGTGGTGACCGCCTCCGTCCTGAAC
>Ga0073934_10001977_pt1 | contig 45691 bp, 39 predicted proteins | sample LarsenN4metaG_FD_76834 | JGI IMG/M metagenome (GOLD analysis project Ga0073934, IMG submission 76834) | Hot spring sediment bacterial and archeal communities from British Columbia, Canada, to study Microbial Dark Matter (Phase II) - Larsen... ...
CAGTCGGTGATCGTGGACAACAAGCCCGGTGCCGGCGGCACGCTGGGCGGGCTGGAGGTGGTGCGCGCGGCGCCCGACGGCTACACGCTGATGCTCAGCAACAGCACGCCGACGTCGATCGGCCCCTTCACGGTGCCCCGGCAGCCTTACGACCCGGTCAAGCAGTTCACCCACGTGGCCATGCTCGGCGTGGCGCCGGTGCTGCTGATGGCCAACCCGAAGACCGGCCCGGCCACGCTGAAGGACCTGCCCAAGGCGGTGGCCGACGCCAAGGCCACCGGCTACACCTTCGGCAGCGGCGGCCCGGGTTCGATCGGCCACATCGTCGGCGAGATGGCCAAGGCGGCGATGAAGATCGAGATGACGCACATCCCGTACAAGGGCGGCGCGCCGATGACCACCGACCTCATCAGCGGCCAGATCCCGGTCGGCATCGACGTCATCACCGCCTTCGTGCCGATGGTCAAGGCCGGCCAGATCCGCGCCCTGGCCGTGACCACGAAGAACCGCAGCCCGCTGCTGCCCGAGGTGCCGAGCGTGGTCGAGCTCGGACTGCCGCAGCTGCAGGCGGAGAACTACTTCGGCGTCTCGGCGCCGGCCGGCCTGCCCAAGGAGGTGGTGGACCGCCTGACTGCCGCGCTGGCCACCGTGATGGCCGACCCGGCCACCGCCAAGCGCTTCGAGGAACTCGGCATCACGCCCACGCGCATGGGCAGCGCCGACTTCACCGCCTTCGTCGCCAAGCAGGTGGCCGACTGGCAGCCCGCCATCAAGGCCGCCGACGTCAAGAACTGAGGACGGCAAGCCGTTGGACGCCTACCTGATCGACTGGGTCAACCTGCTGCTGCGCTGGGCGCACGTGATCGCCGCGATCGCGTGGATCGGCTCGTCGTTCTACTTCGTGATGCTCGACAACAGCCTCAGCAAGCCCGAGGGCGACGAGCTCAAGGCCAAGGGCGTCGACGGCGAGATGTGGGCGGTGCACGGCGGCGGCTTCTACCACTCCAACAAGTACATGGTGGCGCCGCGCTGGCGGCCGCTGCCCGACAAGCTGCACTGGAGCTACTGGGAGAGCTACAGCACCTGGCTCACGGGCTTCGCGCTGTTCACGGTGCTGTACCTGTTCAACGCGAGCAGCTTCCTCGTCGACAGGAACGTGCACGACTGGAGCGCCGGCGCGGCCATCGCCGCCTCGCTCGGCTTCCTGGTCGCCTTCTGGGTCGTCTACGACCTGATCTGCCGCGCCTTCGGGCAGAAGAGGAACGGCGACCTGATCGTCGGCGGGCTCGTCTTCGTCTTCGTGGTCTTCGCGAGCTGGCTCGCCTGCCAGCTGTTCGCCGGGCGCGCCGCCTTCGTGCTGGTGGGCGCGATGCTCGCCACCGCGATGAGCGCCAACGTGTTCTTCTGGATCATCCCCGGCCAGCGCAAGGTGGTGGCGCAGCTGCGCGCCGGCCAGACGCCCGACCCCATCCACGGCCAGCGCGGCAAGCAGCGCAGCGTGCACAACACCTACTTCACGCTGCCGGTGATCGTGGCGATGCTGTCCAACCACTACGGCTGGCTCTACCAGGGCCAGCACAACTGGATCGTGCTCGTGCTGCTGATGCTGGCCGGCGCGCTGATCCGCCACAGCTTCGTGGCGCGCCACAAGGCGCATGTGCTCGGCCAGCGCACACCGTGGGAGCACGCCATCGCCGGCACGCTGCTGCTCGTCGGCCTGGCGGTCTGGCTGGCGCCGGCACCGCAACCGGCGCAGGCCGCCGCGGCCGCGTCTGCGTCCGCGTCCGCGGTGCCCACGCTGGCCGAGGTGAAGGCGGTGATCGACCAGCGCTGCACGATCTGCCACAACGCCGCCGTGCAGCAGAAGAACGTGGCGCTGCACACGCCGGAGCTGATCAGGCAGCATGCGCTCACCGTGCACCAGCAGGTGGCGGTGCTCAAGCTGATGCCGCTCAACAACGCCACCCAGATGACCGACGCCGAGCGTGCGCTGATCAGGCGCTGGTTCGAGGCCGGCGCGCCGGCGAACTGAGCCCGACCGATGAGCACCGTCAAGCCGCCCGCCGACCCCGAAGCGAACCCGCGCGTCAAGGCGGTGTTCGACGACATCCGCGCCACGCGCAAGACCGACTTCGTCAACAACCTGTGGCGAGCGCTGGCCTTCGACGCGGCGCTGCTCGAGTCGACCTGGGCCGAGGTCAAGCACCTGATGGCCACGCCGTCGACGATCGACCCGCTGGCCAAGGAGTTGGTCTACATCGCCGTCTCGGTGGCCAACGCCTGCGGCTACTGCGTGCACTCGCACACGGCGGCGGCGCGCGCCAAGGGTCTGAGTGACGCGCAGCACGCCGAGTTGATGGCGATCATCGCGCTCGCCGCCAAGACCAATCACCTGGCCAACGCGCTGCAGGTGCCGGTGGACGAGGCGTTCGACGCCGCGCGGCGCTGAGGCCCGCGGAGGGCGGACCGCCGCGCCGGCTCACGCCTCGCTCACTCCTCGTACAGGCCGCGCGTCCTGTGCCAGTCCTCGATCGACTGGTTGGGGTAGCCCGCGAAGTGACGGTGTCGCTTGCCCGCCGCGGGCACCTCGACCCACGGCGCCTTGCTGTCGAGCATGATGTGCGCCGTCTCGGCCGGCCGCGGCAGCGGCGTGTCGATGGCCGAGGCATGGGGGTACACCCACTGCGGCCAGCGCGGGTCGGTGACGTAGAGCGCGCTGCCGCAGCGCTTGCAGAAGTGGCGCCGCGCCGGGCTCGTCACGGTCTTGCCGCCCTCCTCCACGCGCGCGCGGTAGACGGCGACGCTGTCGCGGCCGGTCACCACCAGCGTGCGCCGCTCGCCCATGATGTTGATGGCGCAGCCGGCACCGCCGGCGGTCTTGCGGCAGATCGAGCAGTAGCAGCGCATGTAGGGCTGCGGCGTGTGCGAGCGCACCGTGAAGCGCACCGCGCCGCAGTGGCAGGAGCCTTCGAGCGTCTTCATGCGGTGGTCGCCTCCATCGCAGCGGGTGGTCAGGCGGCGCCGCGCCACTGGCCGGCCGGCAGCGCGGCGGCGCCGCCGAACATGGGCCCGCGCAGCGCGTCGGCGCCGTAGCCGCGGTTCACGTCCAGGCCGGTGACGTGCCAGTCGTGCGCCGGCAGCCGGATCGGGTGCACCACCTCCTCGTACGAGCGCATCGGCCACAGCACGCCGAAGCGGCGCTCGTGGTCGAAGGTGTCGACCTCCGCCACCGCGCCGCGCGTGCCGGGGAAGCCCTCGAGCGTGAAGCGCACGCGCCGCGTGACGCGCGTGGCCGCGTCGATGCAGACGGTGACGCGGTCGAGCGCCACCTGGCCGAGCCCGGGCGACATCCACACGTCGACCCGATCGCACAGCCGGCCGTCCACGCGCTCGGTGCCGGCGCGCTGCATCGGCAAGGCGCGCCCGGCGAGCCACAAGGGCCCAAGCAGGAACAGGCCGTAGCCCTCGGCCACCAGCGCCGCAGCGGCGCGCACGGCCTCGTCGCGGCTCTCGCTGCCGTTGAACCAGACGCCCACCTCGCCCGGCTCGGCCGGCGTGCCGCGGCCGCGCCGCCACCACACGTGCTTGCGCCCGGCCTCACCGGTATAGGCCTGGGCGACCACGCCGGCGCGCGGCAGCAGCCGCTCCTCGGAGCGGCCGCGGAAGGTCTTGTCGACGACGATCGGCTGCACCCGGTGAATGAGCGGGCGCCACTGGCCGTCGTAGGCGATGTTGATGTCGCTGAGCGCGCGGAAGGCGGCCGCGCCATGCGCCTCGGCGCTCTCGGCGAGCAGGGCCTCGGCGTCGCGCGCGCCGGGCGGCGCTGCGCTGCGCAAGGGCAGCGGGTGGGCGCAGCCGGCGGTCAGGGGGGCGAGCGGGGCGAGGGCCGAGGCGGCCAGCAGGCGGCGTCGGGAGATCAACGGCAGGGGCATGGGGGGCTCGGGCAGGACGCGCGGTGCGCCGGACGCGCGACCTTAGCCGACTGCCGGCATCCCCGCAGGCCGTGGGCACGAGGCGGCGGCGCCCTGGGCCGCGTCGCGCCCCTGCGCGGACCCGGACTTCTCCGCCCCGACTCCTACCCGGCGCGCCGGCGCACCCCGGACAGCGGGGCGGGCGCGACCAGAGCGACCAAGGCAGCCAGCGCCGTCAGCACCAGCGGCGCCGTGCCCACCACCGGCACGGGCACCGCGCCGTCGTTCAGCTCGAAGACGAACCGCCCCGTGAAGACCGGTGCGACGAAGCCGCTGGCCGGCGCGAAGGCGGCGATGCCGGGCGTGTCGTCGTCCTGGGCCACGAGATAGCGGCCAAGCGTGAAGTCCGGGTCGAGGTCGACCTGCGCGCCATTGCTGGTGTCGCCGATCCAGTCGACCGGGTTCTGCAGGCTGCCGGCGGCGGGGCCGTCGAGAACGAGGTAGTAGGTGCCGGCGCCGAAGCTCAGCCCCGTGCCGAGCGTGGTGCGGGGCAGGGGATCGAAGTCGATGTAGCCCCCGGGCAGGTCGGCGACGGCGGTCGAGCCGGCGTAGACGATGTCGGCCGCGGTGGTGCCGGGGCCGATGCGGGTGGTGACCCACCAGTCCACGCTGGCGCCCGGCACGTTGGCCGACAGCAGCGCGCTGAGGGTCACCCCGGTCGTCCCGCGCGCCTGCGTCCAGGAGACGGCCCAGTTGGTGAGCGAGTCGTTCACGCCCCCCGCCGCGGCCGAGTTGGCGGTGTCGGTGAACGTGATCAGCGGCGCGGCCGTCGACGAAGCCGACGCCGCGGCGAGCGCGCCGGCGGCCACCAGCGCGGCGGCGAGCGACGACCGCCGCGCGGTGGGGCGTTGGGGAACAGGCAGGGACATGGTCATCTCTCCTCGCACGGCCAACCAGGCCGCGGCAAGGGCAGTCTTGCGAGCCGGCGTTGCAAAGGCGTTGCGAAGGCGGGGCGGAGCCGTCGCCATCCGCCCGTCGACCCACCTGCCCGCCTAAGCGCCGCCCCGCGCCAGCGCACGCAGCGCCGCGATCTCGTCGGCCTGCCACACCGCCTTGTCGTGCCGGATGCGCAGCATGCGCGGGAAGCGCACCGCCACGCCGCTCTTGTGGCGCGGGCTGGCGCCGATGCCCTCGAAGCCGATCTCGAACACCAGCGTCGGCTTGACGCTGCGCACCGGGCCGAACTTGTCCAGCGTGGTGTCGCGGATCACGCGGTCGACGGCCTTGAACTCCTCGTCGCTCAGGCCCGAGTAGGCCTTGGCGAAGGGCAGCAGTTGCAGCGCGTCGCTGTCCCGGGGCGGCGCCGGTTCGCGGCGCCCGATGGCGTCGAGCACGGCCTGGGCTTCGGCGGCGCTGCGCGGCGCGCGGCTCCACAGCGCGAAGGTGTAGTCGGTGTAGACGCCGGCGCGGCGGCCGTGGCCGGCCTGGGCGTAGACGAGCACGGCGTCCACCGCGAGCGCGTCGACCTTCCACTTCCACCAGGTGCCCTCGCTGCGCGTGCGCCCGCTGCCGTAGCGCGAGGTGCGCTGCTTGAGCATCAGGCCTTCGTAGCCGCGCTGGCGCGCGGCGGCGCGCAGCGCGGCGCAGTCGGCCCAGCTGGCCGGCGCCAGCACCGGCGCGGCGCGCAGCGGCGTGGCGGCCACCAGGGCGTCGAGCCGCGCCCGCCGCTCGGCCAGCGGCGCCGCGCGCAGGTCGCTGCCGCGCTCGCGCAGCAGGTCGTAGGCGAGGAAGACCGCCGGCGCCTCGGCCAGCAGCTTGCGGCCGAGCGTCTTGCGCCCGATGCGCCGCTGCAGCAGGTTGAAATCCTCCGGCGCCTCGGCCCCTTCTTGCCAGACGAGCAGTTCGCCGTCGAGCACGCTGCCCTCGGGCAGGCCGGCCGCGGCGGCCAGCACCTCGGGGAAGCGCTCGCCGATCAGCTCCTCGCCGCGCGACCACAGCCAGCTCCGCCCGCCCTGCCGCACGAGCTGCGCACGCATGCCGTCGTACTTCCACTCGACCTGCCAGTCGTTCACGTCGCCGAGCGACTGCGGGTCGTCCTGCAGCGGATGGGCGAGGAAGAACGGGCAGGGCCGGCCGTCGTCGCCCTCACCCGGCGAGGCGTCGGCCGGTGCCACCAGCGCGCGAAAGCGCGCCGCGCTCGGTGCACTTCGCGCGTCGGCGTAACCCACCATGCGCTGCGCAACGAGCTTGACGTCGAGCCCGGCCTGCCCGGCCAGCGCGCGCTGCACGAGCAGCTTGCTCACGCCGACGCGAAAGCCGCCGCCGATGAGCTTGACGAGCAGGAAGCGGCCGCTGGCGTCCAGCTCGTCGAAGGCCGCGCCGAGGCGCGCGATCTGCTCCTCGGGCGCCAGGCCGCGCAGCGGGAGGAGCCGCTCTTCCACCCAGGCCGCCAGGCCGGCTTCGCCGGCCTCCGTGGCCGATCCGTTCGCTCCGGCCTCCGTGGCCGCGCCGCGGCCGCGCGGCAGCACGTGCGCGATGGTCTCGGCCAGGTCGCCCACGGCCTGGTAGCACTCCTCGAACAGCCACTCGGGCAGGCCGGCGGCGCGGCAGGCCGCGGCGCGCAGCACCGCGGTGGGCACCACCTGGCGCGGCTTGCCGCCGGCGAGGAAGTACACCGCCCAGGCGGCGTCGGCGGGGTTGGCTTCGGCAAGGTAACGCTCGAGCGCCGCCAGCTTGTCGCCGGTGGCGGTGCTCGCGTCGAGCGCGTCGTACAGGGCGGCAAAGCGGCGCACGCGAGCATGATGCCCGAGGCGCATTGCTCGGAATCAAGGTACCGCACCGCGCCCGCGCGCAGACTGCCCGGTGGAGAACGATCATGGCCCCCACCGCTGTCACCCCCACCGCCGCCGCCCCGCTCTTCGTCGACCGCATCGACGCCGCCGTCGACCAGGTGCTCGAGCGGGTCCAGGGCGACATCGTGCTCGGCATCCCGCTGGGCATCGGCAAGCCCAACCCCTTCGTCAATGCCCTGTACCGGCGCATGAAGGCCAACCCGGCGCGCCGGCTGCGCATCATCACCGCGCTGTCGCTCGAGCGGCCGGTGGGCAAGAGCGAGCTGGAGTCGCACTTCCTCGCCCCGCTGGTGGAGCGCCTGTTCAAGGACTACCCCGACCTCGACTACGTGAAGGACTCGCGCGCCGGCACCCTGCCGCCGCACATCGAGGTGCGCGAGTTCTTCATGAAGACCGGCGACTACCTCGGCAACGCCGCCGCGCAGCAAGGCTACATCAGCACCAACTACACCTTCGTGGCGCGCGACATGGGCGTGCAGGGCATGAACGTCATCGCGCAGGCGGTGGCGGCACGCGGCGAGGGCGAGGCGATGCAGCTGTCGCTGTCGAGCAACCCCGACGTGACCTTCGAGGTGCTCGAGCGCTACGCCGAGGCCGGCTGGCCGCTGCTCAAGGTGGCGGTGGTCAACCGCCAGATGCCCTTCATGCCCAACGGCGCCGAGGTGGCGCCGTCGCTGTTCGACCTGGTGGTCACCGACCCGGCAGCCACGCACACGCTGTTCGGCCCGCCCAACAACAAGGTCACGGCGGCCGACTACGCCATCGGCCTGCACGCCGCCAGCCTGGTGGCCGACGGCGGCACGCTGCAGATCGGCATCGGCTCGCTCGGCGACGCCATCGCGCAGGCGCTCATCGTGCGCGACCGCCACGGCGACGAGTTCCGCACGATCCTCGAATCGCTGTGCCCCGACGGCCTCGCGGGCCGCGAACTCGGCCGCTTCGACGAGGGCCTGTACGGCTGCTCGGAGATGTTCGTCAACGGCTTCCTGCGCCTCATCGAGGCCGGCATCATCCGACGCGAGGTGTTCGGCGACACCACGCTGCAGCGGCTCATCAACCAGGGCCGCATCCCCGGCGCCACCGTCACGCCGGCCACGCTGGCAGCGCTGCTCGAGGCCGGGCGCGTGCACTCGCCGCTCACGCTGGCGGACCTCGCGTTCCTGCAGCGCTTCGGCATCTTCAGGCCCGAGGTGCGGCTGGAGGGCGAGCAGCTCGTGCTCGGCGACACGCGCTGCGGCACGCGGCTGGACGAGCCGGCCCACTTCGACCGCGCCTGCGAACACCTGCTCGGCGCGCGCCTGACCGGCGGCATCTTCATGACCGGCGGCTTCTTCATCGGCCCGCAGGACTTCTACGAGCGCCTGCGCACCATGCCGCCGCAGGAGCTGGCCAAGATCGACATGACGCGCATCGACTTCATCAACCAGCTCTACGGGAACGGCGAGCTCAAGCGCGCGCAGCGGCGCAAGGCGCGCTTCATGAACACCACGATGATGGTGACGGCGCTCGGCGCCGCGGTGAGCGACGCGCTGGACACCGGCGAGGTGGTGAGCGGCGTCGGCGGCCAGTACAACTTCGTCGCCATGGCACACGCGCTGCCCGACGCGCGCCTGGTGATGATGCTGCGCGCCACCCACGACAACCAGGCCGGCCTGCGCAGCTCGATCGTGTGGAACTACGGGCACGTGACGATCCCGCGCCACCTGCGCGACATCGTCGTCACCGAGTACGGCGTGGCCGACCTGCGCGGCCAGCCCGACGCCGAGGTGATCCAGCGCCTGATCGCGGTGGCCGACTCGCGCTTCCAGGACGAGCTCGTCAAGCAGGCCAAGCTGCACGGCAAGCTGCCCGTCGGCTACCAGGTGCCCGAGCGCTACCGCCACAACCTGCCCGAGGCGCTGGACGACAAGCTGCACCCGTGGATGCAATCGGGCCTGCTGCCCGACTTCCCCTTCGGCACCGAGCTCACCGCCGACGAGCTGCACATCGTGCGCGCGCTCAAGCGCATGAAGCACGCCACCCACCACCCGGTGGAGCTGGTGACGATGGCCGTGAAGAGCCTGTGGGAAGGCAAGGAAGCGCCGCGTGCCTACCTCGAGCGGCTGGGCCTGGCCGAGGCGCGCAGCTTCAAGGACCTGTTCGTCAAGCGGCTGTTCGCGGGCAACCTGTAGCCGGCGGTGCGGCCCACCGGTGCCGCTCCATTCGGACGTCAGACCCCCAAGAAGATGGGGGAGGCCGGTCCGCTTAAGCTAGTTTAAGGAGCGGCCGCTTGGTCGCTCCGCGATTGCCGTGCAGCATCGACCGACAACGCTCGGGGAGATGCGCGATGACGGACCGCACGATGGCAATCAGGGTCGGCCTGTTGCAGGCCATACGCAGGTCGGCGCTCGTGGCCACGCTGCTCGGCGCAGCGTGGGCCGCCCAGGCGCTGCCGGTGGTGCAGGGCTTCGAGGGCCAGGGGCAGACCGCACCCACCGGCCATCCGGCGCCGAACAACGGCCTCGAGGTGGCCGTGCTCGGGGCGAGCTACACGTTCACGGTGCTCGACGGCGGCGTCGTCGCCAGCGAGACGGACTGGGGGCTGAAGTCGATCTTCGAGGTCGACGGGCTGGCCCTGGGCATGCCCGGGGCGAGCCGCGGCAGCGGCGAGTTCGTCAAGAGCGGCGGCGTCGACCGCATCGCCTTCGCCTTCACGGGTGAGTTCCTCGGCTTCGACGCCGGCGGCTTCATCAACTACCTGCTCACCTACGACGTCACCGGCGGCGCCGGCCGCTTCGCCGGCGCCGACGGCAAGGGCAGCGAAAGGGTCAGCATCAACGCAGGCGACTTCAGCTTCAAGGGAGCAGGCCGCTTCGATCTGGTGCCGGGCCCGAACGCGGTGCCGCTGCCGCCGACGCTGGCGCTGGTGGCGGTGGCGGCGCTGGCGCTGGTCGGTACGCGGCGGCGGCCCGGCGGGCGCAAAGCCGGCGTGCTGCGACATGCTCTCGCTCGCCTCGGCTTGGCCTTGCCGCTGGGGCTGCTCGCGGGGGGCGCTCTCGCCCAGACGCCGCAGTACTCCTACATCGGCAGCTACAGCGCCTTCTACTTCGACGAGCGCGCCTTCGGTGACGTGCGCAGCTCGCTCGGCCAGCCGCCCGCCGGCGGTGCGGGCCTGGGCAACACCTTCGCGCTGATCACGGCCGGGCTCGACCCGCTCGCCTTCACGTCGGCACGCGCCGGCACGGGCGAGGGCCATCCGATCTCCGGCACCAGCGCGAGCGGCGTCATGACGCTGTCCTACAGCGTCCTGTTCACGCCCACCACGGCCGCCGCGCAGAGCCTGGCCGCGGCCTGGGGTGCGTCCGGGCGCTCTTTCGGGCAGGTGGCGGGCATCGGGCTGCTCGATGCGTCCGGGCGCGCCAGCGCCAGCCTGCGCGCGCAGGCCGAGTCCGGCGGCTACGGCGTCGACGCGGGGCAGTTTTCCAACCGCCACGAACGCAGCTGCGGCGCTCCCGGCACCTTGTTCGACCCGCTCGCCCCCAACAGCGGCTGCGGAACGGGCAACTTCACGCTGCAGCTGTACCTGGTGCCGCTGCCGGGCACCGAAAGCTTCGTCGGCAGGGTGAGCCTGCGCGCATCGGCCGAGTCGGGCGCCGGCAACAACGCGCTGGGCACCACCGTGGGCGGCGCGTACGCCTTCGTCGACCCGCTGATCACGCTCGACCCGCAACTCGAGGGCACCCTGGTGCTGGGCGGCGGCGCGATCGCCAACGCCGTGCCCGAGCCGGCGGCCGGTGTGCTGATGCTGGCCGGCGTGGGGCTGCTCGTGGCGGTGCGGCGGCGGCAGCGGGGCGAGGCTTGAGGGCGGTCCGCGCCTACTCCGCAGCCTCTTCGCGCGCCCGCACCACCGTCACCGGCACCACGCTCGCCTCGAGCACGGCCAGCGCCACCGAGCCGAGCCCGCCCTCGCCCGGCGCGGCGGCGAGGCCGCGCGCGCCCATCACGATGGCCTCGCAGCCGTAGCGCTCGGCGAGTTCGACGATCAGGTGCTCGGGCACGCCGCCGGCCACCTCGCTTTCGTAGTCGGCCCCCGCGGCGTCGAGCAGTGCCTCGGCCTCGCGCAGCTGGTCGGCGCCGGCGCCGCGCTTGAGGTCGGCGATGCGCTCCTGGTCGTGCGTCACCACCACCTCGTACAGCGAGGCCGGCTCCTGCACGTTGACGAGCACGAAGCTCGACGGCGCCGCGCCGGCCCCGGCGGCCAGGCGCAGTGCATGCCGAACGGCGGCCAGCGCGTGCGCCGAGCCGTCCACCGGCAACAGGGTCTTGAGCGGCAGGGTCATCGTGGTCTCCAGCTTGCTTGCGGCCAGGTGCGTCCGGCTTGAGGCAGGTCAGATCGTCGCACGGCGCGTCAGCGCGGTGTCGCGGTGGCGCCGCAATCGTGCCGCGCGACCGGCCTAGACTCGGCCGCGACCGAATCCTTGCACCATGAGCATCCGACATCTCGAACACCTCTTCGATCCGGCCTCGGTGGCCGTGATCGGCGCCTCCACGCAAGCCGGCAGCGTCGGCGCCACCGTCTGGCGCAACCTGCGCCACGGCGGCTTCCAAGGCGGGTTGTGGCCGGTGAACCTGCGCCACGCCGAGGTGGCCGGCGAGCGCGCCTGGGCGCGCGTGGCCGAACTGCCCGAGGCGCCCGAGATGGCCGTGGTGTGCACGCCGCCCGAATCGGTGCCGCAGGTCATCGCCGACCTGGGCGAGCGCGGCACGCGCGCCGCGGTGGTGCTCACGGCGGGGCTGTCGGCGGCGCAGAAGCAGGCCATGCTCGACGCGGCGCGGCCGCACGTGCTGCGCATCCTCGGTCCCAACTGCCTGGGGCTGCTGTCGCCGCACCTGAAGCTCAACGCCAGCTTCGCGCACGCCGGCGTCGGCTCGGGCTCGCTCGCCTTCGTGTCGCAGAGCGGCGCGCTGGCCGCGGCGATGCTCGACTGGGCGCGCGGGCGCGGCATCGGCCTGTCGCGCGTGGTCTCGCTCGGCGAGGGCGCGGACATCGATTTCGGCGACATGCTCGACTGGCTGGCCAGCGACGTGCGCACCCGCGCCATCCTGCTGTACGCCGAGAGCTTCCGCAGCGCGCGCAAGCTGATGAGCGCGGCGCGCGCCGCGGCGCGCAACAAGCCGGTGATCGTGGTCAAGGCCGGCCGCTCGAGCGCCGGCGAGGCGGCGGCGCGCTCGCACAGCGGCGCGCTCGCCGGCAGCGACGTGGTGGTGGACGCCGCCATCCGCCGCGCCGGCATGCTGCGCGTGGACACGCTGCAGGAGCTGTTTGTCGCCGCCGAGACGCTGGCGCGCTTCCAGGCGCCGCCGCGCGGCAGCGACCTCGATCAGCTCGCGCGCCTGACGCTGCTCACCAACGGCGGCGGTGCCGGCGTGCTGGCGGCCGACGCGGCGGCGCGCGAAGGCCTCGACCTGGCGCCGCTGCCCGACGACGTGAAGGCCGCGCTCGACGCCGGGCTGCCGGCCAACTGGTCGCGCGGCAACCCGGTGGACATCATCGGTGACGCTCCGGTCGAACGTTATGTGCACGCTCTCGGCGCGCTGCTGCAGAGCCCGGCCAGCGGCAGCGTGCTGTTCATCCACGCGCCCACCGCCATCGTCGGCAGCGAGCCGATCGCGCGCGCGCTGGTGCCGGTGGCCGCCGCGCACCCGGGGCGCCTGGCCGGCTGCTGGCTCGGCGACCAGGCCGTCGTCGCGGCGCAGCGCGTCTTCCACGACGCCGGCATCCCGCACTACGACACGCCCGAGCACGCCGTGCAGGCACTGGCGATGCTCGCCACCTACCGGCGCAACCAGGAGCAGCTGCTCGAGGCGCCGCCCGCCGACTCGGCCGCCACCATGGGCCCGCCGCTCGACCTGACCGCGGTGCGCGGCATCGTCGGCAACGCGCTCGAGTACGGTCGCGAGATGCTCGGCGAGGCCGAGTCCAAGGCGCTGCTCGCGGCCTGCGGCATACCGACCGTGCCCACCACCACGGTGGCGCCGACGCCCGAGGCGGCCGCCGCGGCGGCGCGCCAGGTCGGCTACCCGGTGGTGCTGAAGATCGTGTCGCGCCAGATCAGCCACAAGAGCGACGTCGGCGGCGTGGCGCTCGACCTGGCCAACGCGCGCGAGGTCAAGAGCGCGGCCACGCGCATGCTGGCGCGCGTGGCGAAGAAGCGGCCGGGCGTGGTCGTCGAGGGTTTCACGGTGCAGCCGATGGTGCGCCGGCCCGGCGCCCTCGAGCTGATCGCCGGCACCCACATCGATCCGCTGTTCGGCCCCGTGCTGCTGTTCGGCGCCGGCGGCACCAGCGTGGAGGTGGTGGCCGACCGCGCGGTGGCGCTGCCGCCGCTCAACGAGCCGCTGGCGCGCGAGCTGGTCTCGCGCACGCGCGTGGCGCGCCTGCTCGCCGGCTGGCGCGACGTGCCGCCCGCCGACCGCAACGCGCTGCACGGCGCGCTGATCGCGCTGTCGCAGCTGCTCGCGCTGGAGCCGCGCATCGTCGAGCTGGACATCAACCCGCTGCTCGCCGACGCCCAGGGCGTGCTCGCGCTCGACGCGCGCGTGCGCGTGTCGAGCGTGGCGCCGGGCGGCGCGGCGCGCTTCGCGATCCGGCCCTATCCGTCGGAGCTCGTCGAGCGGCTGGACTGGAAGGGCACCAAGCTGACGCTGCGCCCGATCCGCCCCGAGGACGAGGCGCGCCACCTCGCCTTCCTCGAGCGCGTGGAGCCCACCGACATCCGCATGCGGCTGTTCTACACGCGGCGCAGCATCGAGCGCAGCGAGCTGGCGCGGCTGACGCAGATCGACTACGAGCGCGAGATGGCCATCGTGGCCACCGCCGTCATCGACGGCGAGGAGCAGACCCTCGGCGTGGTGCGCGTCTTCGTCGACCCCGACAACGTCGAGGCCGAGTACGGCATCCTGATCCGCTCGGACATGAAGGGCACCGGCCTCGGCTGGCTGCTGATGAACAAGATCATCGCCTTCCTCAAGGGCCGCGGCACGCAGCGCCTGACCGCCACCGTGCTGCGCGAGAACGAGCGCATGCTGTCGATGGCGACCAAGCTCGGCTTCGTCCCCGCGAAGGTGCAGCCCGAGGAGGGCACGCGGCGCATCGAGCTGGCGCTGCGCTGAGGCGCCGATCACGCCGCGGCCGCCGCCTCCTCCTCGTCGCCGTACTCGGTGCGGAAGCTCCCCGCCTCGAGCCCCTGCTCGCGCAGCCAGCGCACCATCACCGCCTCGTAGCCGTGGGTGACGATGACGCGGCGCGCGCCGGTGGCGCGGATGGCGCGCTGCAGGCCCGGCCAGTCGGCGTGGTCGCTGAGCACGAAACCGCGGTCCAGGCCCTGGCGGCGGCGTGCGCCGCGCAGCTGCATCCAGCCGCTGGCGAAGGCGTCGCTCGCCTCGCCGAGCCGGCGCACCCAGGGCGTGCCCTGCGCCCCGGGCGGCGCGACGACGAGCGCGCGCGCGAGCGCCGCCTTGTCGAGCGCCTCGACGCGCTGCGTGGCCGGCAACGCCACGCCGGCGGCACGGTAAGCCTCGTTGAGCGGCTCGACCGCGCCGTGCACGGCGATCGGCCCGATCGACGCGTCCACACCGGCGAGCACGCGCTGTGCCTTGCCGAAGCTGTAGGCGAGCAGCAGGCTGGCGCGCCCGGCCTCGGCATTGGCGCGCCACCAGGCGTCGATCGCACCCAGCACCTCGCGCTGCGGCCGCCAGCGGTAGACCGGCAGGCCGAAGGTGCTCTCGGTGACGAAACACTCGCAGCGCACCGGCTCGAACGGTTCGCAGGTGGCGTTGTGGTCGGCCGCGTCGTCGGCGTCGCCGCTCGTGAAGTAGTCGCCCGACACCACCCACACGCGGCCGGCGTGCTCGATGCGCACCTGCGCCGAGCCGAGCACGTGGCCGGCCGGGTGCAGGCTGACGCGCACGCCGTGCATCGACACCGTCTCGCCGTAGGCCAGGCCCTGCAGCGTGATCTCGCCCAGCCGCGCGCGCAGCACGCCGGCGCTGACCGCCGTGGCGAGATAGGCGCCGTGGCCGCGCCGCGCGTGGTCGGCGTGCGCGTGCGTGATCACGGCGCGCGGCACCGGGCGCCAGGGGTCGATGAAGAAGTCGCCCTGGGGGCGGTACAGGCCCTCGGGACGCTGGATGACGAGGTCTTCGCCGGCCGCGCTCAACATGGTCGCGTGCACCACGAGCGTGCGCCGCGAGGGCGTTGCCAGGCGCGGCCGCTGCGAGGGCGTTGCCAGGCGCGACCGCTGCGTGCGAAGATGCATCTCAAAGAAGTGCCCTTCGACGCGCGCGGCCGCCGGCAGTCGGCCAACGACACAACGAGGAGGAGAGCCATGAGTCAACCCGCCTGCACGGCGCTGCGCGCCGCGTTCGCATTGTCGGTGCTGTGCCTCGCGCTCGAGGCCGGCGCGGCGCCGGTCACCGTCACCACCACCGGCCACTGGCTCGAGAACCGCAGCACCAACACGATCGGCCGTGGCCCGGGCCTGCGCCAGATCCTCTACGCCGAAGCCATTCCCAACGGCCTGAACGGAACCACCGCCACGGCGGCGCAGGGCGGCCTGGTGATCGCGATGCCCTACACCGGCACCACGGCGGTGCCCAACGAGTTCAGCGCCTCGGTGGCCGCCAACCCCGCGCTCTACGGCGCCTGGCAGCTCACGTTCGCGAACGGCGCCAACACGACGAACGTCTTCACGCCGGCCATCGCCTCGGGGCTCGCGCCGATGCCCTTCGCGCAGAGCGTGCTGATGACGAGCACGCCGGCCGCGACGAGCTTCTCGTGGAGCCTGCCGCCGTCGGCCGCGGTGGACGCGGTGCGCTTCAACCTCTGGGACCACGGCCGCCTCAACCTCGCCGGCACCAACGTCGACAACGTGTTCAACCGCACGGTGGCGCCGACCACCACGTCCTTCACGCTGCCGGCCACGCTGGCCAACGGCCTGCCGCTGCAGGCGGGCAACCTCTACACCCTCGAGATCAACCTGCTCGACTTCGCGAGCAACGCGATCAACGCGCCGCAGTCGGACATCCGCAACCGCTCGCGCCTGTTCGTCGACTTCGTGGCCGGCAGCACGCCGGCGGCCGGCGCCTACCTGCCGATCGTGGAGCCGGGCGCCAACGGCGCGCCGCCGGTGTTCCGCTTCGACATCGGCTCGGTGGGCAGCAACCTGATCTACATCGACCCGCCGGTGGCCGTGGGCTACCGCTACGCCAAGGGCGCGGGCAACCCGAACTTCGCCTCGCTGCTGCTGCCCTCGGGCATCGGCGACAACCTGTTCCGCGTGGTGCTCGACGGCGGCGAGGAGTTCTCGCTCGCCGGCGGCAGCGAGTTCCGCTTCGCGGCCGGCGGCGTGGCCGGCTTCACCGTGCTCGGCATCGAGGAGTCGGCGGGGCTGGCGCCGAACGACCCCACGGCCTTCGTCACCGGCGTGAGCTTCACCGGCCCGGGCGCCTTCACCGGCACGATGCAGGCGGTGCTCGTTCCGGAGGCTCCGGCGTGGGCGCTGTGGCTGGGCGGGCTCGGGGTGATCGCCGGGCTGGTGCGGCGACGCGCGCGGCAACGCTGAAGCCGCTGAAGCCGCTGAAGCCGCTGACGCCGCCTACGCGCCCCCGCCGCGCTCGAGGTAGCTCGCGCGCGGATCGAGCGTGCCGCGCCGGCCGATCGCGCCGCGGTTCTCGCTCAGCCAGCGCGCCGCCGCCGCGTGCCCGAGCGCGTGCAACTCGAGCAGGAAGGCGCGATCGGTGCGCATCTTGCTCGCCGCACCCAGCGCGCCGAGCTTGGGCTCGGCCACGCGGTGCAGGCGCAGGTCCTTGTACTCGCCGGGGTCGACGCGGCCCTCGGCGACCAGCCGGTGCACGAAGGCGATGGCGCGCATCTCGCCCACCAGCGCGGCGTTGAAGGTGATCTCGGCCAGGCGGTCGTCGATCTCCATGCGCGTGACCGGCGTGCCGCGGCGCTCGAGCGGGTTGATCTGCACGAGCACGATGTCCAGCGCCGCGGTGTGGTAGATCAGCGGCCACAGCGCCGGGTTGCCGGTGTAGCCGCCGTCCCAGTACGGTTCGCCGTCGATCGTGACGGCGCGGAACAGGTGCGGCAGGCAGGCCGAGGCGAGCAGCGCGTCGATCGTCAGGTCGCGCCGCTCGAAGACGCGCGGCTGGCCCGTGTGCACCGAGGTGGCGGTGACGAAGAGCGAGACCGGCGCGCGCGCCAGCGCCGCCGGGCGCACGTGGCGCTCGAGCACGCGGCGCAGCGGGTTGATGTCCAGCGGGTTGAACTGGTACGGGCTGAAGGCCTGCGTCAGCGGCTGCAGCCACCACAGCGCCGGGTTCCACGCCGCCGCGAAGGCGGCCAGCGGCACCGCGGCGGCGCCGAAGCAGCTGCCCTGCGCGGCCACGTCCATCCAGAACGCGCGCAGCGCGGCCTGCGCGCCGGCGCGCCCGCCCTCGGCCAGCCCGGTGGCCAGCACGGCCGCGTTGAGCGCACCGGCGCTGGTGCCCGAGACGCCGTCGAAGGCGAGCGTCTCGTCATCGAGCAGGCGGTCGAGCACGCCCCAGGTGAAGGCGCCGTGCGAGCCGCCGCCCTGCAGGGCCAGGTCGATCGGCGTGGGCCCGTCCCGGCGGGCCTGGGAGGGCTGGCGCGGCATGCGCGATCCTCGTCGTTGAAAAGGCCCGAGCCTAGCCCTTGCGCGGGCCGGACGGGCGGCGCCTTCCCCGACAATCCGCGCGTGAACGACGAGACCCTGCGCACGCCCTGGCCCGAAGACGACCCCGCCCCGCCGCACGTGATGCTGCTCGACCCGCGCGGGCGCATCTCGCGGCGCACCTGGTGGCTGTGGGGCGTGGGCGCGCTGCTCGGGCTGGGCACGCTGCTGCACGCCCTGCTGGCCATCGCGCGCGTCAAGGGCAGCAGCGCCGAGCACCTGGTCAACCTCGTGCTGCTGTGGCCGGCGCTGGCGCTGTCGATCAAGCGCTGGCACGACACGAACCGGCCCGGCGCCTGGGTGCTGGTGGCGCTGGTGCCGGTGGTGGGCTGGCTGGCGCTGCTGGTGGCCAACGGCCTGCTGCCCGGCACGCGCGGGCCCAATCGCTACGGGCCCCCGCCCGACACCGGCATGGTGTAGACTCGCGGACTTCTTGCGTCAACGTGCACTGCCGAACGGCAGCGCCCGAACGGCGCAGAGATCACGAGGTGATCTCTCCATCCTTCGCCAGACCTTCTGATCGCCGCGGCGGTCGCCTCGTTCTGGTGACGTTCCCCCGCGGCGAGTGACCCTGCGGGCGGTGCACCGGACAGAGTTCATCCGCCGCCCGCGCTTGCCAGCGCGCCCCTCCACCGGACCCGTCGGCCGCCCATTGTGCGGGCCGACTCCCCACCGCCATTCAGGAGCGAACGCGCTTGGCCAAGGAAGAACTGATCGAGATGCGCGGCGTCGTGAACGAGGTCCTGCCGGACTCGCGTTTCCGCGTCACGCTGGACAACGGGCATGTGCTCATCGCCTATGCCGGCGGCAAGATGCGCAAGAACCACATCCGGGTGCTGGCCGGCGACAACGTGTCGCTCGAGCTCTCGCCCTACGACCTGAGCAAGGGCCGCATCACCTTCCGCCACATCGACCGGCGCGGCGCGCCGCCGCCGGGCACGGGCCCGGGCCGATGAGCGCGGGCGCCGCTTCAACCATCGAATTCGGCCTCCACGCCAGGAGGCTGCTTGACCGCACCGGCGACAGCTGGGGCATTTTTCTTTCAACGCATCCAGCAAGGATAGACATCATGGCGATCGAAACCGGAACCGTGAAGTGGTTCAACGAGAGCAAGGGCTTCGGCTTCATTGCGCCCGACAACGGCGGCAAGGACCTGTTTGCTCATTTCAAGGAAATCCAGGGCGCGGGCTTCAAGACGCTGGCCGAGAACCAGCGCGTGGAGTTCGAGGTGACGCAGGGCGCCAAGGGCCCGCAGGCCTCGCGCATCCGCCCGGTCACAGCTTAGCGCTGTTGCGAAGCCGCGCCGCCCACCGCGGGCGGCGCGCACCTCGCGAAGGTTTTCTTCAGTAGCGGCCGGTGATGCCGGCCACGCGCAGGTAGACGTTGGCCATCCAGGCCACCGCCGCGCGCTGCACCCAGCCGCGCCAGCCGGCGCGCGCCGGCGTGCTGCCCACGGGCGTCGACACCGCGAACGCGGCCTGAAAGCGCGCCGCCAGCGTGGCCGCGAAGGGCTCGTCGTCGACCACGACGTTGGCCTCCAGGTTGAGCAGCAGCGACAGCGGATCGATGTTGGAGCTGCCCACCGTGGCCCAGCGTCCGTCCACCACCGCCACCTTGGCGTGCAGGTAGGCCGGCGTGTACTCGTAGATGCGCACCCCGTAGGCCTGCAGCTCGGCGTACAGCGCGCGCGCCGCCAGCGCGGCGATGCGGTAGTCGATCTTGCCCTGCAACAGCAGGCGCACGGTGACGCCGCGCTTGGCCGCCTGGCGCAGCGCGCGCCGGAAACGCCGCCCCGGGTAGAAGTAGGGCACCGCGATGTCCACGCTGTGCACGGCGCGGCGGATCGCGTCGACGTAGCTGCGCTCGATGGCGCGACGCTGGCGGAAGTTGTCGCGCACCACGAAGGCGGCGCGCACCGGGCTCGTGTCGGCCTCTTCGGGCAGGCGCGCGGCGCCGCGCAGGCTGCGCAGCATGGCCAGGCCCTCGTTGACCGGCGCACCGCTGCGCACCACCTGGCGCACGCCGTCGCGCCAGTTCTGGCCGAGGTGGGCCCGCGCCCACATCGCGCGCGCCGTGGCGTGCACGGCCACCGCGAGCGGGCCGCTCAGCTCCACCGCGTAGTCCAGCCGCGGCTCGGGGTTCCAGCCGTGGCGCAGGTCGAGCCGGTCGTCGATCAGGTTGATGCCGCCGACGAAGGCGATGCGTTCGTCGACCACGCACAGCTTCTGGTGCAGCCGGCGCAGCTGCCCCGGCTGCAGCAAGGCGTACCAGCGCTCGATCGGGCGGAAGACCTCGAAGGCCACGCCGGCCGGCACCAGCGCGGCGCGCAGCGTGGCCAGCGTGCCCTTGCTGCCGAAGCCGTCGACCACCACGTGCACGGCCACGCCGCGCGCGGCCGCCGCCCCCAGCGCCTGCGCGATGCCGAGCGCACTCTCGTCGTCGTGGAAGATGTAGGTGGCGAGCCACACCTCGCGCTCGGCGCCGGCGATGGCCTCGAGCATGCGCGGGAAGAGCGCGGCGCCGCCCTCGAGCAGCTCGACGCGGTTGCCGCCCACGAAGCGCGGCGCCGGCACCGAGGTCCAGTTGCGCACGCGGCCGAGATCGAACACCGGCATCGACGTTCGGCCCGGCCGCTCAGGCGGGCTCCAGCTCGGCCACCAGCGGCAGGTGGTCGCTCATGCGCGCCCAGGCCATGCCGCGCGGCACCATCGTCGAGCGGCAGGCCAGGCCGCGCAGGTAGAAGCGGTCGAGCGCGAACACCGGGGCCAGCGACGGGAAGGTCGCCTCCTGGCTGAGCGGCATGCGGCGCGTGCGGCCGCGGCCGTGCGTCTCGGTGGCGCGTGAGAGGCCCAGCTCGGCCATCGGGCCGTCCAGCCGCTCGCCCCAGTCGTTGAAGTCGCCGGCCACGACCAGCATCTCGCCGGCGGGCACCTCGGCGGCGATGAAGTCGGCCAGGCGCTGCACCTGGCGCACGCGGCTGCGGTGGGCGAGGCCGAAGTGCACCACCACCGCGTGCACCATGTCGCCGTTCCAGCGTACCGGCACGTGCAGCAGGCCGCGCTGCTCGAAGCGGTGGTCGCTCACGTCGTGGTGGCCGACGTCGCCCATCGGCCAGCGCGAGAGCAGCGCGTTGCCGTGCTCGCCGTGGCGCGTGACGGCGTTGGTGCGGTAGGCCGCCTCGTAGCCGAGCGGCGCCAGGAACTCGGCCTGCCCCTCGGCCGGCCAGCCGAACGAAGTGCGGTGGAAGCGCCGCGCCTCGCGCGTGTGATAGAGACGCACCTCCTGCAGGAACACGAGGTCGGCGTCGAGCGCCTCGATGGCCAGGCCCAGGTTGTGGATCTCCAGCCGCTTGCGCGGGCCCAGTCCGCGCACGCCCTTGTGGATGTTGTAGGTGGCCACGCGCAGCCCGCTCACGCCGGTGAAGGGCGGCAGCAGGGTCGACTGCAGCGGGTTGCTGCGCGTCATGCCGGGCCCGCGACAAAGCGCGGCAGCTGCAGGATGGCTTCGGCGTTGCTCGGCGAGAAGCAGCGGTCGGCGGCCTCGCGCCACGGCAGCCAGACATGCGCCAGGTGCTCGCGCGGGTTCAGGCGCACCGCGGTGCCGGCCGGCACCGCCAGGCCGAAGACATGCTCGGTGTTGTGCGTCACGCCCGGTGCATAGCGGTGGCGCCACACCGGGTAGATCTCGTAGACGTTGACGAGGCCCCAGTCGCGCAGCGTGCCGTCCGCGATGCCGGTCTCCTCGGCCACCTCGCGCCGGCAGGTGGCCTGGAGCGGCTCGTCCGGGTGGTCGAGCGAGCCGGTCACGCTCTGCCAGTAGCCGGGCTTGTCGGCGCGCTCGATCAGCAGCACGTCGAGCACCGGGGTGTGGATCACCACCAGCACCGACTCGGGGATCTTGAACCGGCGCGCCGCTTCAGCCACCGCCGATCACACGCTACTTCGCGGCCTGCGGATTGCGCAGCCGGATGTGCAGCTCGCGCAGCTGCGCCTCGTCCACCGGGCTCGGCGCGCCGGTGAGCAGGCACTGCGCTCGCTGCGTCTTGGGGAACGCGATCACGTCGCGGATGCTCTCGGCGCCCGTCATCAGCGTGGCAATGCGGTCCAGCCCGAAGGCCAGGCCGCCGTGCGGCGGCGCGCCGTACTGCAGCGCGTCGAGCAGGAAGCCGAACTTGGCGCGCTGCTGCTCGGGCGTGATGGCCAGCGCCTCGAAGACCTTGGCCTGCACGTCGGCGCGGTGGATGCGCACGGATCCACCACCGATCTCCCAGCCGTTGAGCACCATGTCGTAGGCCTTGGCCAGGCAGCGGCCGGGGTCGCTCACCATCCAGTCCTCGTGCCCGTCCTTGGGCGCGGTGAACGGGTGGTGCACGGCGTTCCAGCGCTTGGCCTCCTCGTCGAACTCGAACATCGGGAAGTCGATCACCCACAGCGGCGCCCAGCGGTCCTCGAACAGGCCGTGGTTGCGGCCGAACTCGCTGTGGCCGATCTTCACGCGCAGCGCGCCGAGCGCGTCGTTGACGACCTTGGCCTTGTCGGCGCCGAAGAAGATCAGGTCGCCGTTGCGGCAACCGGTGCGCGCGATGATCTCGGCGATGGCGCCGTCGTGCAGGTTCTTGACAATCGGGCTCTGCAGCCCGTCGCGCCCCTTGCCGGCGTCGTTGACCTTGATCCAGGCCAGGCCCTTGGCGCCGTAGATCTTGACGAACTCGGTGTAGGCGTCGATCTCGCCGCGGCTCATGCCCCCTTGTGCCTCGCCGCCGCCGGGCACGCGCAGCGCCGCCACGCGCCCGCCCGGCGTGGTGGCCGGGCCCGAGAAGACCTTGAAGTCCACGTCCTTCATCACGTCGGTGAGTTCGGTGAACTCGAGCTTGACGCGCAGGTCGGGCTTGTCGCTGCCGTAGCGGTGCATCGCCTCGGCGTAGGTGAGCTCGCCGTAGACCGGCAGCTCCACGCCCAGCACCTTGCGGAACACCGTGCGCACCATCGCCTCGGTGATGGCGCGGATCTCCTGCTCGGCGAGGAAGCTGGTCTCGATGTCGATCTGCGTGAACTCGGGCTGGCGGTCGGCGCGCAGGTCCTCGTCGCGGAAGCACTTGGTGATCTGGTAGTAGCGGTCGAAGCCGGCCACCATCAGGAGCTGCTTGAACAGCTGCGGGCTCTGCGGCAGCGCGAAGAACATGCCGTCGTGCACGCGGCTCGGCACCAGGTAGTCGCGCGCGCCCTCGGGCGTGCTCTTGGTGAGCATCGGCGTCTCGATGTCGATGAAGCCCTGCTCGTCGAGGAACTTGCGCACCTCGATCGCCGCGCGGTAGCGCAGCATCAGGTTCTTCTGCATCTGCGGGCGGCGCAGGTCGAGCACGCGGTGCGTCAGGCGCACCGTCTCGCTCAGGTTCTCGTCGTCGAGCTGGAACGGCGGCGTGACGCTGGGGTTGAGCACCTCGAGCGTGTGCGCCAGCACCTCGACCTTGCCGGAGACGAGGTTGGCGTTCTCGGTGCCCGCGGGTCGCGCGCGCACGCGCCCGGTGACCTTGAGGCAGAACTCGTTGCGCACGCCCTCGGCAGTCTTGAACATCTCCGGGCGGTCGGGGTCGCAGACGATCTGCACCAGGCCCTCGCGGTCGCGCAGGTCGACGAAGATCACGCCGCCGTGGTCGCGCCGGCGGTGGGCCCAGCCCATCAGGGTGACGTCCTGGCCCAGCAGCTTCTCGCTCACCAGGCCGCAGTAGGTGGTTCTCATGTCGCTCTCGTTGGATCGGATTTTCGGATCTTGGGGGTGGGGTGGCGCTGGTCGCCCCGCCGCGCGGCGGGCTTCTGGAGTCACGGACAGGCCGGCTGCCGCACCGGCCTGCCCTTTCAGTTTCGCGCCGCCGGGGCGGCCAGTGCGGCCGCCGCGTCGCCGGGCGCCACCACGCCCATCGAGATCACGTACTTCAGCGCCTCGTCGACGCTCATGCGCAGCTGCAGCACGTCGGCGCGCGGCATCATCAGGAAGAAGCCCGAGGTCGGGTTGGGCGTGGTCGGCACGTAGACGCTGACGTAGTCGCCGGGCAGGCGCTGCGAGACCTCGCCGCCCGGCTTGCCGGTGACGAAGGCGATGGTCCACGAGCCCTGGCGCGGGTACTGCACCAGCACCGCCTCGCGGAAGGCGTTGCCGCTGCTGGAGAACAGCGTGTCGGAGACCTGCTTGACCGAGCTGTAGATGCTCTTGACGATTGGGATCTTGCCGATCACGCGGTCCCACTGGCGCAGCCACCACTGGCCGACGATGTTGGCGGCGAACACGCCGGTCAGGATCAGCACCGCGCCGAGCACGATGACCGACAGCCCCGGCACGTGGCGCAGGCTGTCGATGGGCGCCGCCCAGGCCGCCGGCAGCAGCGCCTGCAGCGCGCTGAGCAGCGCGCTGAACAGCCCGTCGAAGGCGCCGAGCAGCCACGACAGCACCCAGATCGTGATGGCCAGCGGCAGCCAGACCAGCAGGCCGGCGACGAGGTACTTGCGCATGGTGGCGGGCCGGCCCGGCGGGGGCGCGCTCAGCGTCCCGCGCCGGAGGGCGACGGGGCGGCAGGCGGCGCGGCCGCCGGGGCGGCTGCCGGCGTGGCCGCCTTGGCCGGCGCCGCGGCAGCGCCCGCCGGGGCGGCCGCGTCGGCAGGCGGCTTGGCGCCGGCGTCGGCGGCCTTCTCGACCTGATCCCCCGCGTCGGCCTTGTCCGCCTTGTCGTCCTTGTCGCCCTTCTTCGCACCGGCCTTGTTGCCGTCGCGGAAGTCGGTGACGTACCAGCCCGAGCCCTTGAGCTGGAAGCCGGCCGCCGTGACCTGCTTGACATAGGTCTCCGCGCCGCAGGCCGGGCAGGTGCTCAGCACCGGGTCGGAGATCTTCTGCAGCACGTCCTGCGCATGCCCGCAGCTCGTGCAGCGGTACGCGTAGATCGGCATGGTTGACACTCCTCGAACGAAAAGCCCGCGATTATAGGTGGCGGGCCCGGTTCCGCCCGGTGACGCTCAGCGGTGCTGCGCCCCGCCGTGGTGGCCGGCGTGCCCGGCGTGCCCGGCGTGCGCGGCGTGCGACGCGTGCGCGGCGTGTTTGGCATGCTCCAGCGAGGTGGCGATCGAGTGGCCCTTGTTGGCCAGCAGCTGCGGCGCCAGCGAGCCGATCAGCATGCCGATGATCGACGCGAAGAAGCCGATCAGGTTGGCCGGCACCATCGGCGCCTGGTCCTCGGGCAGGCTGTTGAACATCAGCCAGGTGCCGATGCCCAGCACGATCGACAGCAGTGCGCCCTGCGTCGTGGCGCGCTTCCAGTAGGCGCCCGCCACCAGCGGCACGAAGGCACCGGCCAGCGTCACGTTGTAGGCGTTCTGCACCATCTCGTACATCGTGCTCTTGCTGTTCAGCGCGAACAGCAGCGCGCCGGTGGTGAAGGTGACGAGGATCACGCGCAGCATGAGCAGGAACTGCCGCTCGCCCATGCGCGGCGCGAACGGACGCAGCACGTTCTCGGTGAACAGCGAGGCCGGCGCCAGCAGCGCGCCGCTGGCGGTGGAGAGGATGGCCGACAGCAGCGCGCCGAAGAACATCACCTGCGCCCACAGCGGCATCTTGTTCAGCACCAGGTCGGGCAGGATGCGCTGGATCTCGCGTGCGTCCTCGGCCTCGAACAGCTTGGCGAACGCCGGGTCGGCCACCACCGCCGAATAGGCGATGAAGATCGGCACGAAGGCGAAGCAGAAGTAGATCAGCGCGCCGATGATGGTGCCGCGCACCGCGGTCTTCTCGTCCTTGGCGCTGGTCATGCGCTGGAACACGTCCTGCTGCGGCACCGAGCCGAAGGCGAAGGCGAAGAAGGCGCCGGCCATCGCCCACCAGCCGGCCGAGTCGCTCGGGAAGAAGGCGAGCTTGCCGTCGGCCGCGGCCTGCGAGATGACCTTGCCGGCGCCGCCGGCCAGGTCGCCGACCAGGAAGGCCACCAGCGTCAGGCCGATCAGGATGACGACGGTCTGGAACAGGTCGGTGAAGGCCACCGACCACATGCCGCCGAACACGGTGTAGACGAGCACGACGCCGGCGCCGATCAGGATCGCGGTGGACAGGTCGACCGCGCCGCCCGAGAGCACGTGGATCACCAGGCCGAGCGCGGTCAGCTGTGCCGAGGTCCAGCCGAGGTAGCTGAGCACGATGGCCACGCTGGTCAGCACCTCGACGCCCTTGCCGTAACGCTGCTTGTAGAAGTCGCCGATGGTCAGCAGGTTGAGGCGGTAGAACAGGCGCGCGAAGAGCAGCGCCGCGATCACCAGGCACACGCTGGCGCCGAACGGGTCGCCGGGGATGCCGCCGAGGCCGTCCTTGGCGAAGGTGGCCGACACCGACAGCACGGTCTCGGCGCCGAACCAGGTCGCGAACACGGTGGCCACGTTCATGTACAGCGGCAGCGAGCGCCCGGCGACCATGAAGTCCTTCGGGTTGTGCACTCGGCGCGCGGCGATCAGGCCGATGGCGATCGTGACGATCAGGTAGGCGACGACGAAGGTGATCAGCACGGGGACCTCGTGGCAGGACGGCGGTGCGCAAAGCCCGCACCGGGCGGGCGCGATTATGGGCCGGCGGCCGCGCCGAGCCGCCGGCGCTGCGCGCGCAGCATGAAGCGGTGCGCCACCAGCACCCCCACCGCGACGACCAGCACGATGACCGTGGCCAGCGCGTTGATCTCGGGCGTCAGCCCGTGGTGCAGGCGCGCCCACACCAGCACCGGCAGCGTCGTGCTGCCGGGGTTGGACAGCATCGCCGAGAGCACGAAGTCGTCCATCGAGATCGTGAACGCGAGCAGCCAGGCCGCGGCCAGCGTCGGCGCGATCACCGGCACCGTGATGACGAAGAACACCTTGGCCGGCGGGCAGCCGAGGTCGAGCGCGGCCTCCTCGAGCGAGCGGTCGAGCTCGCGCAGGCGCGACGCGACGAGCACCGCCACGTAGCCGAGCGCCAGCGTGGTGTGGCCGATCCACATCGCGACCACGCCGCGCCCGCCCATCCAGCCCCACCACGGGTGGGTGACCAGCAGCACCAGCGACAGCCCCACCACCACCTCGGGCAGCACCATCGGCGCGGTGGCGAGACCGGCGAGCAGGCCGCTGGCGCGGCTGCGTGCAAAGCGCACCAGCAGCACCGCGGTGGCGGTGCCGACCACCAGCGCCGCGCTCGCCGCCAGCGCCGCGATGCCGAGCGACAGCGCGGTGGCGCCGAGCAGCTCGTCGTCGCGCGCCAGCTCGGCGTACCAGCGCAGCGAGAAGCCGGCGAACTGCGTCGTGATCTCGCCGGCCGTGAACGAGAAGACCACCAGGCACAGGATCGGCAGGTAGAGGAAGGCGAAGCACAGCGCCATCCAGGTCCAGGCGCCGCGCCGGCCGGCGCTCGCGCGGTCGCTCACAGCCGCCGGTCCTCGCCGCCGTAGCGGTTGAGAAGCATGATGGGCAGGCTCAGCACCACGAGCATCAGCACCGCCACGGCGGCGGCCATCGGCCAGTCCTGGTTGGGGCCGAAGTCCTCCCAGATGCGGCGGCCGATCGTCGAGACGTTGCCGCCGCCGAGCAGATCGGGGATCACGAACTCGCCCACCGCCGGGATGAAGACGAGCAGCGAGCCGGCCACCACGCCGCGTGCCGACAGCGGCAGCGTCACCTGCGTGAAGGTGCGCCAGGGCGTGGCGCCGAGGTCGCGCGCGGCCTCGAGCAGGCGCACGTCGAGCTTGACCAGGTGCGCGTACAGCGGCAGCACCATGAAGGGCAGGTAGCTGTAGACCATGCCCATCGCCACCGCGCCGCGGTTGTAGAGCATCGGCAGCGGGTTGCCGATCACGCCGGCGGCCAGCAGCAGCTGGTTGATCACGCCGACCGCGCTGCTGTCCAGCAGCCCCTGCCAGGCGAACACGCGCAGCAGGAAGGCGGTCCAGAACGGCAGCATCACGAGCATCAGCAGCGTCTCGCGCAGCCCCGGCCGCGAGCGGGCGATGTGGTAGGCGAACGGGTAGCCGATGAGCAGGCAGGCGAGCGTCGTGAAGGCGGCGAGCGCGAGCGCCGAGCCCCAGGCGCTCAGGTACTGCCGGTCGGCGCCCGCCTGCGCGAGCGTGGCCGCCTCGCCGGCGATGCGCGCGTAGCTCGCCGGGTCGATGCCGCCCGCGGGCAGCGTGTACGGCGGGATCGACAGGCTCGGCGTGGACACGCTGACGCCGACGATGAGCGCGAACGGCAGCACGAAGAACAGCAGCACCCAGCCCCAGGGCAGCACGCCGAGGGCGAGGCGGCGCGCCCGCGCCCCGGAATCTGCGGGCGGGCTCATGGTGGACTCATCGTGGGCTCATCGTGGGCTGATCGCGCTCACCGCACGGCTCACTGCGTCAGCACCACGCCGTCGGCCGCGCGCCAGGCCAGCCACACCGGCTGGCCGCGCTCGAAGCGGGGGCGCTCGTGCTGCGGCACGCTGGCCATCATGCGGCGCGCGGCGCCGGGCACGTTCACGTGCACGATGGAGCGGTCGCCGAGGTAGGCGACGTCCTGCACCTCGCCGGCGGCGCCGTGGTCGGCGCCATGGTCGGCTTCGTCGCCCGGCGCGTCGGGCAGCAGCTGCACGCTCTCGGGCCTGAGCGAGAGCCAGGCCGCGCTGCCCTCGGCCGGCAGCGCCGCCGTCGGCGGCAGCGCCAGCGGCGCGGGCAGGCCGGCGCAGTGCAGGCGGCCGCCTTCGACGCGGCCCTCGAACAGGTTGGTCTCGCCGACGAACTCGGCCGTGTAGCGGCTGTTCGGCCGCTCGTACACCTCGCGCGGCGGGCCCACCTGCTGCAGGCGGCCCTGCGGCGTCATCAGGCCGATGCGGTCGGCCATCGTCATCGCCTCTTCCTGGTCGTGCGTGACCATGATGCAGGTCACGTCGGCCCGCCGCACCAGGTTCACGAGTTCGAGCTGGGTGCGCGCGCGGATCTTCTTGTCCAGCGCCGACAGCGGCTCGTCGAGCAGCAGCACCTTGGGCTGGCGCGCCAGGCTGCGCGCCAGCGCCACGCGCTGCTGCTGGCCGCCGGACAGCTCGTGCGGCTTGCGCTGCGCCAGGTGCGCCAGCTGCACCAGGCCGAGCAGTTCGTCCACGCGCCGGCCGATCTCGTCCTCGGCCAGCCGCGGCCGCATCTGGCGCAGGCCGAAGGCCACGTTGGCCTGCACCGTCATGTGCGGGAACAGCGCGTACGACTGGAACATCATGTTCGTCGGGCGCTGGTGGGCGGGCACGCCGGCGAGGTCCACGCCGTCGAGCAGGATGCGGCCCTCGCTCGGCACCTCCATGCCGGCGATCATGCGCATCAGCGTGCTCTTGCCGCAGCCCGAGGGCCCGAGCAGGGCAAAGATCTCGTTGCGCGCCACCGTCAGCGAGACATGGTCGACGACCGTCGCCGCGCCGAAGCGCTTGACGACGCCGTCGACGACGAGATGCCCTGCCGCGGCGCCCGCCGCGCTCACCGCGCGGCCTTGAAGCGCGAGAGCGCCTGCGTCAGCTCGCGCCCGATGGCCGGCTCGAGCACCGGTTTGGCGCGCAGCTTGGCCTTGACGGCGTCGCTCGGGTTGATCGCCGGGTTGCCGGTCAGCTCCGACGAGGTCATCGGCAGCGCGGTCTTGTTGGCGCTGAAGTAGAAGGTCTCGTTGGAGATGCGCGAGATCTCCTTGGGGTCCATCATGCGGTCGATCCAGCGGTGCGCGTTGAGCGGATGCGCGGCGTCCTTGGGGATCGCCATCACGTCCACCGACATCATCGCGCCGGAGGCCGGGATCAGGTAGCGGATGTTGACGCCGGTGTTGCTCTCGCGGGCGCGCTTGCCGGCGATCATGGCGTCGCCGCTGAACATTTGCGCCGCGCACAGGCTGCCCTTGGCCATCTCGTCGATCGGCGCGGTCTTGAAGGTGCGGATGTCCTTGCGCACCGCGCGGATGCGGTCCACCGCCTTGGCGATCGAGGCCTTGTCCATCTTCGTCGGGTCGAGCCCGGCGAAGATCATCGCCGCGGGGATCACGTCGCTCGCCTCGTCCATCAGCGCGATGCCGCAGCCCTTGAGCCTGGCGGTCACCGCGGGGTCGAAGAGCAGGCTCCAGGCGTCCTCCGGCAGCTTGCCGCCGAGGGCCTGTTCGACCTTCTGCACGTTGATCGCCACGCCGGTGGTGAACCACATGTAGGGCACGAGGAACCTGTTGCCCGGGTCGGCCGCCTCCAGCGCCTTGAGCACCGCCGGGTCGATGTGCTGCAGGTTGGGCAAGAGGGCCTTGTCGAGCGGGCGGAAGATGCCGGCCTTGATCTGCTTGCCGGCGTACTCCACGCTCGGGTAGACCACGTCGTAGCCGCTCTTGCCGGTGAGCAGCTTGCTCTGCAGCGTGGCGTTGCTGTCGTAGTTGTCGTACTTGACCTTGACGCCGGTGGCCTTCTCGAAGTCGGCCACCGTGTCCTTGGCGATGTAGTCGTTCCAGTTGTAGACGTTCAGCCGCGCGGGCTCGGGCTTGCCGCCCTGGGCGCGAACGACGGGCGCGGCAGCGAGCGTCGCGAGCGCGGCCACCGAGGCCAGCGCGGCGAAGAGACGGCGTTGCATGTTCGGCATCCTCCTCCGGCATCGTCATGCGCCGGGAACGAGAGAATGCTATCGAGGGCCCTCTAGACCCGGGGCCCGAAAGGCCTAGCTTGACTGAGCCTGCTCAAAGCCCCCGCGAACGCAGGGCGATCAGGGCGACCAGGGCCCCGACCAGGAAGCCAGCCAGCGCCCACACCAGCCCCTGCAGCAGCCGCCGCGTGCGCCGCTGCTCGGCCAGCAGCGCGGCGAGCAACGGGTCGGGCCCGTGCGTGCGGTTGAGCGACTGGTGCATCAGCCGCGGCAGCGCCGGCAGCAGCTGCGCGTAGCGCGGCGCCTCGGCCTTCAGCGTGTTGAGCAGCGCGCGCCAGCCGACCTGCTCGTTCATCCAGCGCTCGAGGAAGGGCTTGGCGCTCGTCCACAGGTCGAGCTCGGGGTCGAGCTGGCGGCCCAGGCCCTCGATGTTGAGCAGCGTCTTCTGCAGCAGCACGAGCTGCGGCTGGATCTCCACGTTGAAGCGGCGCGAGGTCTGGAACAGCCGCATCAGCACCTGCCCGAGCGAGATGTCCTTGAGCGGGCGGTCGAACTGCGGCTCACAGACGGCGCGGATGGCGCTCTCCAGCGCGTCCACGCGGGTGGCCGGCGGCACCCAGCCGCTCTCGATGTGCAGCTCAGCCACGCGCTTGTAGTCGCGGCGGAAGAAGGCGAGGAAGTTCTGCGCCAGGTAGTCCTTGTCGTTCTCGGTCAGCGTGCCGATGATCCCGAAGTCGAGCGCGATATAGCGCCCGAAGGTCGCCGGATCCAGGCTCACCTGGATGTTGCCGGGGTGCATGTCGGCGTGGAAGAAGCCGTCGCGGAAGACCTGCGTGAAGAACACCGTGACGCCGTCGCGCGCCAGCTTCTTGATGTCGACGCCGGCGTCGCGCAGGCGCTGCACCTGGGCGATCGGCACGCCGTGCATGCGCTGCATCACGATCACCTCGCTGGTGCAGAAGTCCCACACCATCTCGGGGATCAGCACCAGGTTCAGGCCCTCCATGTTGCGGCGCAGCTGCGTCGCGTTGGCCGCCTCGCGAACCAGGTCGAGCTCGTCGTGCAGGTAGGCGTCGAACTCGGCCACCACCTCGCGCGGCTTCAGGCGCCGGCCGTCGGCCGAGAAGCGCTCGATCCAGCCGGCCAGCACGCGCAGCAGCTCGAGATCCTGCTCGATGACGCCGAGCATGCCCGGGCGCAGCACCTTGACCGCGACCTCGCGGCCGTCCTTGAGCACCGCGAAGTGCACCTGCGCGATCGAGGCGCTGGCCACCGGCTCGGCCTCGAAGCTGGCGAAGATCGCCTCGATCGGCTTGCCGAAGGCGCGCTCGACGAGCGCGCGCGCCGCGGCGGCGGGGAACGGCGGCACGTCGTCCTGCAGCCGCGCCAGCTCGTCGGCCACGTCGAGCGGGATCAGGTCGCGCCGCGTCGACAGCACCTGGCCGAACTTGACGAAGATCGGCCCCAGCCGCTCGAGCCCCTGGCGCAGGCGCACGCCGCGCGGCGCGTCGAGCCGGCGGCCGACGGTGGCCACGCGCACCAGCGCACGCACCCAGCGCTGGCGGAAGGCCGACAGCGCCACCTGGTCCAGGCCGAAGCGCAGGACCGTGACGACGATGAAGACCAGGCGGGCGAGTTGCCGCATCAACCGGGCCCGCGCCCGGGCTTGAAGCGCTGCACCAGCGGCTCCACCGCGCCGAGCGCGCTGCGCAGGCCGGCGGCGAGCATGCGCCCGATCTGCGCGATCTGCTGCGCCACCACGGGGCCGAAGAAGCGCTCCAGGTCGGCCGCCGCGTCCCAGCGCAGGTTCTGCGTCAGCCAGCCCACGTCGGCGGCGAGCTGCGCGTCGCCCTCGATGCGCAGCGCCGGCCGCTCGCCGGCCAGCACCTGCACCATCAGCAGCGCCGGGTTGGAGGCGTCCAGATGCAGCTGCAGCTCGGCCGCGGGCGCGCCTTGCAGGCCGCACCACTCGAGCAGGCCGGCCGGCGTGATGCGCCAGGCCAGCGGCGGCGCCGGCGGCAACAGGGCGGGCCAGCCGTCCAGGTGCAGCACCAGGGCGCGGCCGGCGTGCGGCTTGAGCCTGTCCTGCGCCACCGGCTCGGCCGCCAGCACGTGGTTGACGACGAGCGTGAGTCGCTCCAGCACCGGCGGCGCCACGAGGCCGGGCAGCGACGACAGGGTCTCTCGCATCGGCTCATTGTAGGCAGCGGGGATGGGCGTCGAAACAAGGACCCGGCGGCACCGGGTGGATCGGCGAGAATCCGGCGCCCCGCGTCGTGGCAGAGGAGGCCGGACCGCTCGATGTTCGAAGACCGCGGCTACAAGAGGACCTTCTACAGCGCCCCGCAGTCGGTCACCTCGCTCGTCGCGGCCTTCCTGGAGCCGTCGATCGGCGTCGGCGTGTACCTGGCGGTGGCGCTGGCCTTCGACGAGCCCATCGGGCGCTCCGACCTCACGCTGGCCCTGCTCGTCTTCGCCCTCACCTTCCCGGGCCGCAACCGCTTCTGGGACCGGCCGCTCAACGCCGCGGTCGACATCTTCGCCTCGTGGCTGGCGCTGCTCGTCATCCTCGCGCTGTGCGGCTACGCCACGCGCAGCCTGGGCCTGTTCGAGCCGGGCGTGCTGGTCTGGTGGGCGGCGCTCACGCCGCCGATCCAGTGGCTGGCCTTCTTCGCCGGGCGCCGGACGCTGCGCGCCATCGCCAGCCGACCCGAGAACCGGCGCCGCGCGGTGATCGTCGGCGCCGGCGAGCTCGGCGCCAAGGTGGCCGGCGCGTTCCGCGCGCGCGGCGACATCGGCCTCAGCTTCTGCGGCTACTTCGACGACCGTGCCGACGATCGCGTCGCCGAGCCGGCGCGCGGCCAGCGCCTGGGCCCGCTCGGCCAGGTGGCCGACTACGTGCGCGAGCATGGCATCCACGAGGTCTACATCACGCTGCCGCTGGGCACGCAGCCGCGCATCGTCGGGCTGCTCGAGCACCTGCAGGGCACCACGGCGAGCCTGTTCTTCGTGCCCGACGTGTTCGCCATCAGCATCATCCAGGGCCGGCTGCAGGACATGAACGGCGTGCCGGTGGTCGGCCTGCTGGAGACGCCGTTCACCGGCACCAACCGGCTCGTCAAGCGGCTGTCGGACATCGTGCTGGCCAGCCTGATCCTGCTGCTCGTCTCGCCGTTGATGGTGGCCATCGCCATCGGCGTCAAGCTCAGCTCGCCCGGGCCGGCGATCTTCCGCCAGCGCCGCAACGGCCTGGACGGCGAGGAGATCGTGGTCTACAAGTTCCGCTCGATGCGCGTGCAGGACGACGGCGAGGTGGTGCCGCAGGCCACCAAGCAGGACCCGCGCATCACGCCCTTCGGCGCCTTCCTGCGCCGGCGCTCGCTGGACGAGCTGCCGCAGTTCATCAACGTGCTGCAGGGGCGCATGAGCATCGTCGGCCCGCGCCCGCACGCGGTGGCGCACAACGAGATGTACCGCCAGCTCATCAAGCGCTACATGGTGCGCCACAAGGTCAAGCCGGGCATCACCGGCTGGGCCCAGATCCACGGCCACCGCGGCGAGACCGACACCATCGAGAAGATGCGCGCGCGCGTCGAATACGATCTCGAATACCTGCGCAACTGGTCGCTCGGGCTCGATCTGCAGATCATCGCGCGCACCGTCAAGCTCGTGTTCTTCGACCGCCATGCGTTCTAGCGCTGTCCTTGCCCCGCTCGCCCCGCTCGGCACGTGCCTCGGCGCCGCCGCGCTGGCGGCGATGGCGGCGCTCTTGGCCACGCCGGCGGCCCGCGCGCAGACGAGCCCCTGGTACCTGGGCCTGTCGCAGACCTTCAGCACCGACTCCAACCTGCTGCGCCTGGCCAACGGCCAGGCCGCGCCCGAGGGCTTCGCGCGCTCGGACAACGTGTCGAGCACGGCACTGCTGGCCGGGCTCGACCAGCCCTTCGGCCGCCAGCGCTTCTACGCCAACCTGGCGCTGCGCGACCACCGCTTCGACCGCAACGCCTTCTACGACAACCGCGGCCACACCGTGGCCACGGGCCTCGAGTGGTCGACGGTGGAGCGCCTCTCGGGCGCGCTCACGGCGAGCGTGAACCGCGGCCTGTCGAGCATCAACACCGCCGAGGTCGGCCTGCTGCGCGAGAAGAACCTGGAGCGCACCGAAGCCGCCGACGCCGTGCTGCGCGTGGGCGTGCAGACGCAGCTCACGGTCGAGGCCAGCCTGGGCGCGCGCCGCGTCGACAACTCGCTGGCGTTGCGCGCGCTGCAGTCGCGCGAGTTCCGCCAGGACAGCGCCGCCGCCGGGCTGCGCTGGCGGCCCGACGGCGCCAGCAGCTTCGGCGTGGCGCTGCGCCAGACGCGCGGCCGCTACCCGAAGTACATCGAGCTGGCCGACGGCAGCTTCCAGGCCGACCGCTTCAAGAGCGAGGACGTCGACCTCAATGCCAGCCTGGCGGCCAGCGGGGCGAGCCGCGTCGAACTGCGCCTGTCCAGCGGGCGCACGCGCTACGACCTCAACGAGCAGCGCAACTTCGACGGCTTCACCGGCAACCTGGCGTGGATCTGGGAGATCACCGGCAAGACGCGGCTGTCGACGAGCCTCGCGCGCGACCGCGGCCAGGACAGCTACGCCACCACCGCCTTCAACACGCCCGGCAGCGCCGACTACAGCCGGCTCACGAGCGCCGTGCGCGCGCGCCTGGACCTCGCGGCGAGCGCCAAGCTCGCGCTGCACGGCGCGCTCGCCTACCTCGAGCGCGAGATCGTGCGCACGGTCTCGCTCGGCCCCTTCGAGCTGCCGCCGGCCAGCGGGCGCGAGCGCAGCACGCAGGCCACGCTCGGCGTGCGCTGGGCGCCCTCGCGCGCGCTGCTCTTCGGCTGCGAGGCCGGTCACGAAGACCGCCGCGGCAGCGGCGAGCTCGGCACCGCCATGCGCACCTCCAGCCTCGCCTGCTACGGACAGATCACCCTGCAATGACCACCGTTCTGCTCACCGGCGCCACCGGCTACATCGCTTCGCACACCTGGCTCGCGCTGTGGCAGGCCGGCTACGAGGTGATCGGCGTCGACGACTTCAGCAACAGCTCGCCGGCGGTGCTGGAGCGGCTGCGCGAGCTTGGCGGCCGCACGCCGCGCTTCGAGCGCGCCAGCGTGTGCGACGCCGGCGCGCTGGCCGCGCTGCTGGCGCGCGAGCGCGTCGACGCGGTGGTGCACTTCGCGGCGCTCAAGGCGGTGGGCGAGTCGGCGAGCAAGCCGCTCGAGTACTACGCCAACAACGTCGGCGGCCTGCTCACGCTGCTGCAGGCGCTGCGCGCGAGCGGTGCCGGCCGGCGCTTCGTGTTCAGCTCGAGCGCCACCGTGTACGGCGACCCGGCGCGCCTGCCGATCACCGAGGACATGCCGCTCTCGGCCACCAACCCCTACGGCTGGACCAAGCTGATCGGCGAGCAGGTGCTGCGCGACCTCGTCGCCGCCGAGCCGGCCTGGCAGGTGGCCACCCTGCGCTACTTCAACCCGGTGGGCGCGCACGCCAGCGGCCGCATCGGCGAAGACCCGCGCGGCACGCCCAACAACCTGATGCCCTACGTGGCCCAGGTGGCGGTGGGGCGGCGGCCGCACCTGTCGGTCTTCGGCGACGACTACGCCACGCCCGACGGCACCGGGGTGCGCGACTACATCCACGTCGTCGATCTCGCCGAGGGCCACGTGGCGGCGCTGCGCCGCCTGTTCGACGCCTCCGGCTCGTTCACCGTGAACCTCGGCACGGGACAGGGCGCCAGCGTGCTCGAGGTGGTGCGCGCCTACGAAAATGCCAGCGGGCGCGCGGTACCCTACAAGATCGCGCCGCGCCGGCCGGGCGACGTGGCGGCCTGTTATGCCGACGCCCACCTTGCCGAGAGCCTGCTCGGCTGGCGCGCCCGGCTCGACCTGGCCCGCATGTGCGAGGACAGCTGGCGCTGGCAATCACAAAACCCTCGAGGATTCGAAGCATGAGTTCCATTGCCGTCACGCCGGTGGTCATGGCCGGCGGTTCGGGCACGCGACTGTGGCCCTTGTCGCGCGCCGGCTACCCCAAGCAGTTCCTGGTGCTGGCCGGCAACACCAGCCTCTTCCAGCAGGCGGTGGCGCGGCTGGCGGCGCTGGCGGGCGCGGGCATCGAGGTGGGCGCGCCGCTCGTCGTGGGCAACGAAGAGCACCGCTTCATGGTGCTGGACCAGCTGCGCGAGCTGAAGATCGAGCCGGCCGCGGTGCTGCTCGAGCCGGCCGGGCGCAACACCGCGCCGGCGCTCACGCTGGCCGCGCTGCAGGCCGCGCAGTCGGCGCCCGGCGGCGCCGACCCGGTGCTGGTGGTCACGCCGGCCGACCAGACCGTGACCGACGCGGCCGCCTTCACGCGCGCGCTGCGCGCCGCGGTGCAGCAGGCGGCGGCCGGCGCCATCACCATCCTCGGCGTCACCCCCGACCGGCCCGAGACCGGCTACGGCTACATCCGCGCCGAGGCAGCCAGCGGCAAGGCGGGCGGCGAGCAACGCGTCGCGCGTTTCGTCGAGAAGCCCGACCTGGCCACCGCGCAGAAGTACCTCGCCGAAGGCGGCTACTACTGGAACGCCGGCATGTTCGTGCTCAAGGCCTCGGTGTGGCTGGCGGCGCTCAAGCGCTTCCGGCCCGACATCCTCGAGGCCTGCGAGAAGGCCTTTGCCGCCAGCACGCCGGACGCCAAGTTCGTGCGCCCGGGCAAGGCCGAGTTCATGGCGGTGCCCTCGGAGTCGGTGGACTACGCGGTGATGGAGCGCTGCCCCGGCGTGCTCGACATCCGCATGCAGGCGCTCGACGCCGGCTGGAACGACCTCGGCGCCTGGGACGCCGTGTGGCAGGTGGCGCCCAAGGACGCCGACGGCAACGCCACGGTGGGCGACGCCATCGTCGCCGACAGCCACAACACGCTGGTGCACGCGACGAGCCGGCTCGTCAGCGTGGTCGGCCTGGACGACGCGGTGGTGGTGGAGACCGCCGACGCGGTGCTGGTGGCCAGCCGCGAGAAGAGCCAGGACGTGAAGAAGATCGTCAGCCGCCTGGGCGCCGAGCAGCGCGGCGAGCACGCGCTGCACCGCAAGGTGCACCGCCCCTGGGGCTGGTACGACAGCATCGACGCCGGCCCGCGCTTCCAGGTCAAGCGCATCCTGGTCAAGCCGGGCGCCTCGCTGAGCCTGCAGATGCACCACCACCGCGCCGAGCACTGGATCGTCGTCTCCGGCACCGCCGAGGTGACCAACGGCGACAAGGTCATCCTGCTGTCGGAGAACCAGAGCACCTACATCCCGCTCGGGCAGACCCACCGTCTGGCCAACCCGGGCAAGGTGCCGCTCGAGATCATCGAGGTGCAGTCGGGCAGCTACCTGGGCGAGGACGACATCGTGCGCTTCGAGGACACCTACGGGCGGGTGGCGAAATGACCATCCTGTTCACGGAGCAGCGGCCATGACCATTCTGGTCACGGGTGGCGCCGGCTTCATCGGCAGCAACTTCGTCCTCGACTGGCTCGCCGCGCCGGGCACGCGCGACGAGCGCGTCGTCAACCTCGACGTCCTCACCTACGCCGGCAACCTGAAGAACCTGGCCGCGCTGCAGGGCGACGAGCGGCATGTCTTCGTGCAGGGCGACATCGGCGACCGGCCGCTCGTCGACAGCCTGCTCGCCGAGCACCGGCCGCGCGCCATCCTGCACTTCGCGGCCGAGAGCCACGTCGACCGCAGCATCCTCGGGCCCGGCGCCTTCATCAAGACCAACATCGAGGGCACCTTCACGCTGCTCGAGGCGGCGCGCGTGCACTGGAGCCGGCTGCAGGGCGACGACAAGGCCGCCTTCCGCTTCCACCACGTCAGCACCGACGAGGTCTACGGCAGCCTCGCTCCCGGCGCGCCGGCCTTCACCGAGGACCATCTCTACGAGCCCAACAGCCCCTACTCGGCCAGCAAGGCGGCGAGCGACCACCTCGTGCGCGCCTGGCACCACACCTACGGGCTGCCGGTGCTCACCACCAACTGCAGCAACAACTACGGGCCCTACCACTTCCCGGAGAAGCTGATCCCGCTGATGATCGTCAACGCGCTGGCCGGCAAGCCGCTGCCGGTGTACGGCGACGGCATGCAGATCCGCGACTGGCTCTACGTGGGCGACCACTGCAGCGCCATCCGCACCGTGCTGGCCAAGGGCCGCGTCGGCGAGACCTACAACATCGGCGGCTGGAACGAGAAGCCCAACATCGAGATCGTGAAGACGATCTGCCGGTTGCTCGACGAACTGCGGCCCGACCCGGCCGGCTCCTACGCACGCCTGATCACGCACGTGAAGGACCGCCCGGGCCACGACCGCCGCTATGCCATCGACGCGCGCAAGATCGAGCGCGAACTCGGCTGGCGCCCGGCCGAGACCTTCGAGACCGGCATCCGCAAGACCGTGCGCTGGTACCTCGACCACGCCGACTGGGTGGCCGACGTGCAGAGCGGCAGCTACCGCGACTGGGTGGCCGCCAACTACGACAAGCGCTGAGCCATGAAGCTGCTGCTGCTCGGCTGCAAGGGCCAGGTCGGCTGGGAGCTGCAGCGTGCGCTGGCGCCGCTGGGCGAGGTGGTGGCCTGCGACTTCGACTCGCCGCCCGAACAACGCGCCGACTTCACGGCGCCCGAATCGCTGGTGGCGCTGATCGACCGCGTGCGGCCCGACGCCATCGTCAATGCCGCCGCGCACACCGCGGTGGACAAGGCCGAGGCCGAGCCCGAGCTGGCGCGCACGATCAACGCCGCCGCCCCGGCCGTGCTGGCGCGCGAGGCGGCCGCACGCGGCGCGCTGCTCGTCCACTACAGCACCGACTACGTGTTCGACGGCAGCGGCAGCACGCCGCGCGACGAGAGCGCGCCGACCGCGCCGCTGTCGGTCTACGGCCGCACCAAGCTCGAAGGCGAACAGGCCATCCGCGCCAGCGGCTGCACGCACCTCATCCTGCGCACGAGCTGGGTCTACGCGGCACGCGGCGGCAACTTCGCGCGCACCATGCTCAGGCTGGCGGCCGAGCGCGAGGAGCTCAAGGTCATCGACGATCAGGTCGGCGCGCCCACCGGCGCCGAGCTGCTGGCCGACGTGACGGCGCACGCGCTCGTGCGCGTGCGCGCCGAATCCGCGCTCGGTGGCCTCTACCACTGCGTGGCCGCGGGCGAGACGAGCTGGCACGGCTACGCGCGCCACGTCATCGACGCGGCGCGCGCCGCCGGGCGCCCGCTCGCCGTCAAGGCGATGCACGCCATCCCGACCAGCGCCTACCCGACGCCGGCGCAGCGCCCCTTGAACTCGCGCCTCGCGGCGCGCAAGCTCGAGGCCACGTTCGGCCTCGTCATGCCGCCCTGGCAGCGCGGCGTGGACCGCATGCTGGCCGAGATCCTGGCCTGAAGGACCTTCCCCCATGAAGCGCAGAGGCATCATCCTGGCCGGCGGTTCCGGCACCCGGCTGCACCCGGCCACGCTGGCGGTGAGCAAGCAGCTGCTGCCGGTGTACGACAAGCCGATGGTCTACTACCCCTTGTCGACGCTGATGCTGGCCGGCATGCGCGACGTGCTCGTCATCAGCACGCCGCAGGACACGCCGCGCTTCGAGGCCCTGCTCGGCGACGGCAGCCGCTGGGGCATGAACCTGCAGTACTGCGTGCAGCCCAGCCCCGACGGGCTGGCGCAGGCCCTCATCCTCGGCCGCTCCTTCGTCGGCGGCGCGCCGAGCGCGCTGGTGCTCGGCGACAACATCTTCTACGGCCACGACTTCACCGCACTGCTCGAGCGCGCGCAGGCGCGCGAGACCGGCGCCACCGTGTTCGCCTACCACGTGCAGGACCCGGAGCGCTACGGCGTCGTCGAGTTCGACGCCCGGCGCCGCGCCCTCAGCATCGAGGAGAAGCCCAAGGCACCGAAGAGCAGCTACGCCGTCACCGGCCTGTACTTCTACGACACGCAGGTGTGCGACATCGCGGCGTCGATCAAGCCGAGCGCGCGCGGCGAGCTCGAGATCACCGAGGTCAACGCGCAGTACCTGCGCCAGGGCCAGCTCGAGGTCGAGATCATGGGCCGCGGCTACGCCTGGCTCGACACCGGCACGCACGACAGCCTGATCGAAGCCGGCCAATACATCGCCACGCTCGAGAAGCGCCAGGGCCTGAAGGTGGCCTGCCCGGAGGAGATCGCCTACCGCGCCGGCTGGATCGACGCCGCGGCGCTCGAGAAGCTGGCCGCGCCGATGCTCAAGAACGGCTACGGCCAGTACCTGATGCAGGTGCTGCGCGAGAAGGTGTACTGAACGATGCGCGCCATCGCCACGCCGCTGCCCGGTGTGCTCGAGCTCGAGCCCGCCGCCTTCGCCGACGAGCGCGGCTGGTTCATGGAGAGCTGGAACCGCCAGCGCTTCGAAGCCCTGCTGCGCGATCAAGGCCTGCCGGCGAGCGGCGAGTTCGTGCAGGACAACCACTCGGCCAGCCGCGCCGGCGTGCTGCGCGGCCTGCACTACCAGCTGCCGCCGCGCGCGCAGGGCAAGCTGGTGCGCGTGGTGCGCGGTGCGGCGTTCGACGTGGCGGTGGACATCCGGCGCGGTTCGCCCACCTTCGGCCGCTGGCACGGCACGCTGCTCTCGGCCGACAACCGCAGGCAGCTGTGGATCCCGGTCGGCTTCGCGCACGGCTTCCTCGCGCTCGAGGACGACACGCATTTCCTGTACAAGACGACCGACTACTACGCCAAGGAGCAGGAGCGCTCGATCCGCTGGGACGACCCCGCCATCGCCATCGCCTGGCCCCTGCCGGCCGGACTGACAGCGCCGCTCGTCGCACCCAAGGACGCCGCGGCCCCGCTGCTCGCGAACGCCGCCGACCTCTTCGACCAATGACCAAGACCGCACTCATCACCGGCGTCACCGGCCAGGACGGCGCCTACCTCGCCGAGCTGCTGCTCGCCAAGGGCTACGTGGTGCACGGCCTGAAGCGCCGCGCGTCGCTCTTCAACACCGACCGCGTCGACCACCTGTACCAGGACCCGCACGTCGAGCACGCCCGCTTCGTGCTGCACCATGGCGACCTGACCGACAGCACCAACCTGATCCGCATCGTGCAGCAGGTGCAGCCCGACGAGATCTACAACCTCGGCGCGATGAGCCACGTGCAGGTCAGCTTCGAGATGCCCGAGTACACGGCCGACGCCGACGGCATCGGCACGCTGCGGCTGCTGGAGGCGATCCGCATCCTCGGGCTGACGAAGAAGACGCGCTTCTACCAGGCCAGCACGAGCGAACTCTACGGCCTCGTGCAGGAGGTGCCGCAGAAGGAGACGACGCCGTTCTACCCGCGCAGCCCGTACGCGGTGGCCAAGCTGTACGCCTACTGGATCACCGTCAACTACCGCGAGGCCTACGGGATGTACGCCTGCAACGGCATCCTGTTCAACCACGAGAGCCCGATCCGCGGCGAGACCTTCGTGACGCGCAAGATCTCGCGCGCCGTCGCGCGCATCGCGCTCGCGCTGCAGGACTGCCTGTACCTGGGCAACCTGTCGGCGCTGCGCGACTGGGGCCACGCGCGCGACTACGTGCTGATGCAGTGGCTGATGCTGCAGCAGGAGCAGGCCGAGGACTTCGTCATCGCCACCGGCCAGCAGCACAGCGTGCGCGAGTTCGTCACGCGCAGCGCGGCCGCGCTCGGCATCACCCTGGCCTGGCAGGGCGAGGGCGTCGACGAGACCGGCGTCGTCGCCGCGGTGATCGGCGAGCGCGCGCGCTGCAAGCCGGGCGACGTGATCGTGCGCGTCGACCCGCGCTACTTCCGCCCCACCGAGGTGGAGACCCTGCTCGGCGACCCGGCCAAGGCCAAGGCCCGGCTCGGCTGGCAGCCGACGATCGGCTTCGAGCAGCTGGTCTCCGAGATGATCGAGGCCGACTACACCGCGGCCAAGCGCGACCACCTGGTGCGCCAGGCCGGCTTCCAGGCCTACGACTACCACGAGTAGGGGCGCGGCGATGCAACGCGACGCCCGCATCTACGTGGCCGGCCACCGCGGCCTGGTCGGCAGCGCCATCGTGCGGCGCCTCGAGGCGGGCGGCCACACCCACGTGATCGGCCGCACGCACGCCGAGCTCGACCTGATGGACGCGCGCGCCACCGAGGCCTTCTTCGAGGCCGAGCGCCCCAAGTACGTCTTCCTCGCCGCGGCCAAGGTGGGCGGCATCGTCGCCAACAACACCTACCCCGCGGACTTCATCCGCGACAACCTGGCGATCCAGACCCACACGATCCACGCGGCCTGGAAGGTGGGGGTCAGGCGGCTGCTCTTCCTCGGCTCCTCGTGCATCTACCCCAAACACGCGTCGCAGCCGATGCGCGAGGAGCACCTGCTGACCGGGCCGCTCGAGCCGACCAACCGCGCCTACGCCATCGCCAAGATCGCCGGCGTGGAGATGTGCTGGAGCTACAACCGCCAGCACCGCACGCGTTTCCTCGCCGCAATGCCCACCAACCTCTACGGCCCGGGCGACAACTACCACCCGACGCACAGCCACGTCATCCCGGCGCTGCTGCGCAAGTTCCACGAGGCCAGGCAGAGCGGCGCACCCACCGTCACCGTGTGGGGCAGCGGCACGCCGCGGCGCGAGTTCCTGTTCAGCGACGACATGGCCGACGCCTGCGTCTTCCTGATGACACTGCCCGACGAGCGCTTCGACGCGCTGCTCGGCAGCGACGAGAGCGTGAGCGGGCGCTTCGAGCCGCCGCTCGTCAACATCGGCGTCGGCGAGGACCTGACGATCGCCGAACTCGCCGAGCGCGTGAAGCGCGTCGTCGGCTACGCGGGCGGCATCGTGTACGACCGCAGCAAGCCGGATGGCACGCCGCGCAAGCTGATGAGCGTCGAGCGCCTGCATGCCGCGGGCTGGAAGGCGCGCACGGGCCTCGACGACGGGCTGGCACGGGCCTACGCCGACTTCCTGCGCACCGGCGTCTGAGCGGCCGTGCGCTGCCGGCGCATGGGCCTTCTCGCCAGCAGCGCACGGGCCTCGCGCGTGGGGGGCTTGGCCTTGCTCGCCGCCCTGGCGGCCGGTGCCGCAGCGGCCGGCGGCACCGTTCGTGCGCTCACCGCCGACGCCCAGCTGGCGATCGCCGGCCTCGCCGAGCGCCCCGGCCCCGCCGCCGGCGCGGCGGCCGCGAGCGCCTTGCCCGGTGGTCGCCTGTTCCACGTCGACGGCCGCCACGGCGACGACGCGTTCGACGGCCTGGCCGCCACGGCCGAGTCCGCCACGCGCGGGCCATGGCGCAGCCTGGCCCGCCTGGCGCGCAGCGACCTGCGCGCCGGCGACACGGTTCAGCTCGCCTGCGCCAGCCGCTGGAACGAGACGCTGCGCCTGCCGGCTTCGGGCAGCCCGACGGCGCCGCTCGTCGTGCGCGCGGCGCCCGGCTGCGCCGACGACCCGCCCATCATCGACGGCGCCACGCGCATCGTGCCCGCGGCCTGGCGCAACGAAGGCGGCGGCCGCTGGTCGGCACCGCTCGCCGCGCCCGTGCTGGCGCTGCATTCGGCGAGCCGTGCGTGGAACGAGGCGCACCACCCGAATCGTGGTCACGACGCCGCGGCCCCGGCCTCGCCCTACCTGCGGCTGGCGGCGTCGAGCGACCGCACGAGCCTCGTCACCGGCGGCGATCTCGTGCTGCCGCCCGACGCCGAGCCGGCCGCCGGTGCGCGCGTGCGCGTGCGCGTGAACGCCTGGCTGATCGAGGAGTCGGCCGTGGCCGGCTTCGACGGCCGCCGCCTCGCGCTCGCGCAGCGCCTGTCCTACCCCGCCGAGGCCGGCTGGGGCTACCTGCTGCTCGGCCAGCGCTGGATGCTCGACAGCCCGGGCGAGTGGTGGCACGACGCCGCCGCCGGGCGCCTGTGGACCTACAGCGGCGCCACGCCACCGGCCGAGGAACTGCAGGCCGTCACGCTGGCCAGCGGCATCGACCTGCAGGGGCGCGCCCACGTGGTCGTCGACGGCGTCGCGGTGCGCTTGGCCGGCACCGGCGCCGACCTGCGCCGCAGCCGCCAGGTGGTGCTGCGCAACGGCCGCCTCGAAGACCTGGCCGACCACGGCGTCGACGCGGCGGACAGCCACGGTGCGACGATCGAGGCGAACCTGATCGCGCGCACCGGCGCCGACGCGATCTCGGGCTGGCGCTTCCCGCACAACGCGCCGGCGCAGCGGCTCACCGTGCGCGACAACCTGGTGCGCGCGAGCGGCGTGCTGCTTGCCGCCGACGGCATGCCGGCGCGGCTGCCGCGCCGCTCCTACGCCGCGATCATGGGCGGGCCCGACGCGCGGGTGAGCGGCAACACCCTCGTCGATGTCGGCTACATCGGCATCCGCGTGGAAGCGCGCAGCCGCGTCGAGGACAACGTCGTGAGCGGCGCCTGCAGCGTGCTCGACGATTGCGCCGGCATCTACACGCTGGGCGCCGACAACGGCAGCACGATCCGCGGCAACCTTGTGCTCGCCAGCCGTGGCGCGCCGCTCGGCAAGCCGGCGCGCGAGCCGGCCACCCAGGCGCAGGGCCTCTACCTCGACGAATACGCCAGCGGCGTGACGGTGCAGGACAACACCGTGATCGACACCGACCACGGCATCCACCTGCACCTGGCCTCGCGCAACCGCATCGTCGGCAACCACCTGTATGCCAACCGCAGGAGCCAGATCTGGCTGCAGGCCACGCGCAACCGCGACCACGCCGCGGGCGACCTGGTCGGCAACCTCGTCACCGGCAACCTGATCGCGCCGGTGGCGGCGCAGGCCGTGGGGTTGTGGCTCGAGACGGCCTTCGCCTCCACCGCGGGCTTCGGCAGCGTGGATGCCAACCGCCACCTCGACAACGCCGGCAGCCCCGTGGTGCGGCTCGCCAGCGCGGCGCGCCGCCAGGCCTACGGCTTTGCGCAGTGGCAGCGCGCCGCGGAGCCGGACCTGCCCGCCGGGCGCGACGCCGCGGGCCGCGCCACCAGCGCGGCCGGCTACGCGAGCCTGCGCGTCGACGGCGGCAACGTCGTCCCCGACACCGCGTGGAGCACCTGGAACGCCGCGCCGCCGCGCGCGCAGCTGCAGCGCGAGCCCTGCCCCGCCGGCAGTTGCTGGCGCTACCAGGCCGGCGGCGGCGCTTCGCTGCTCTCGTCGCCGAACTTCGCGCTGCGCCAAGGGCAGTGGTACCGCCTCAGCGTCGACCTCGCGGCCGACGCCGACACGACGCTCACCCTGGTGCTGCGCCGCGGTGGCGGCGGCGGCAACGGCTACGAGTCGCTGGCCGACCGCAGCGTGCCCGTGTCGAGCGGCGGCACCGGCGGCCGTGCCTGGCGCCGCCACACGGCACTGCTGCGCGCCACCGGCAGCGTGAACGTCAACGACCCGGCCACCGGCGACCTGGGCGCGCGCATCGACATCGAAGGGCTGCCCGCGGGCCGCACGCTTCATGTGGCCCACCTCGAGCTGGTGCCGGTGGCGCGCGATCCGGTGGGCGCGCGCTCCACCGCCTTCGTC
>Ga0073934_10001978_pt1 | contig 45679 bp, 46 predicted proteins | sample LarsenN4metaG_FD_76834 | JGI IMG/M metagenome (GOLD analysis project Ga0073934, IMG submission 76834) | Hot spring sediment bacterial and archeal communities from British Columbia, Canada, to study Microbial Dark Matter (Phase II) - Larsen... ...
ACCACCCCGCCATTTGCGGGGAGCAGGCGCAATACGTCGTCGGGGACGTTGCGCGGATGCGGAGTGAGCGCGGCCGCATTGGAGTGGGAAAAGATCACCGGCGCGCGGCTGGCGGCGATGGCGTCTTTCATGGTGGCCGGCGAGACGTGGCTGAGGTCGACCAGCATTCCCAGCCGGTTCATTTCATTGACGACGTCGAGGCCGAACGGCGCCAAGCCGTCATGCTTGGGTTCGTCGGTACCGCTGTCGGCCCATTCGGTGGTCTGGTTGTGGGTCAGGGTCATGTAGCGAACGCCGAGGTCGTAGAAGCGGCGGAGCGCCGGCAGCGAGCCGCCGATCTGGCGGCCTCCCTCGATCCCCAGCATCGAAGCGATACGGCCCGACTTGTGCATGCGGACGATATCGTCGGCGGTTCGCGCCAGTTCCAGGTGGCGCGGATAAGTGTCGATCAGCCGGCGGGCCGTGTCGATTTGCTCGATCGTAGTGCGAATGGCTTCATCGCCGATGATCGTCCCGCTGATGTAGACCGACCAGAATTGGCCGCCGACTCGTCCGGTCCGCAGCCGCGCCATGTCGGTCATCAGCGGCTTGGCGCGCCTGTCCGTGCCGCTCTCCAGGTCCGCGACGCTTTGCCCATGATCCTCGCGCAACGCCCAAGGCAAGTCGTTGTGGCCATCGATCAGCGGCGTCTTCTTCAAGATCCGGTCGATGCGCGCCTGGACGGAGGGGTCGATGGCCTGGGCGGAAAGCGGCGTAGCGGCGAGCAAGGCCGCGGCAAGGATCAGGGTTCGCATGGCCGCGACTTTACGGGGGGCGCCCGGCGGGTCAATGCGGATGGCATGGCGGAAGGCTTCGTCCTGTTCGACGACATGCGCCCCGGCGGGGCAAAGGCGCGGCTCTATGCCGGGCCGGGCGAGGACATAAGTGCCGCCCATATCGAAGAGGTTGGACCGGCGCTGGACCGGCTGCGGGAGGCGGTGGCCGCCGGGCGCCACGCCGCCGGCTATATCGCCTATGACGCCGCCTATGCGCTGGAGCCGAAATTATGGTCGCTGGCGCGTCAGGCCGAGGGGCCGCTCCTCTGGTTCGGCCTGTTCGACGGCTATCGCCTGCTGGATGCCGGGGATCTCGACGCGTTGCTCGGCGACCCGGCCGGTGCATGGACCGGGCGGCCAGCGCCGCGGGTCGCCCGGGAGGCCTATCTCTCCGCCGGGGGAAAGGTGCGCGACCACCTATTCGCGGGGGATTTCTACCAGGCGAACCTGACCTTCGGTTGCGACGTGGTGGTGCGTGGCAGCCCAATTGCGGCTTATGCCCGGTTGCGCGGGCGTTCGCGCGCCGGCTGGGCGGGCATCGTCCGCCATCCGGGCGGCTGGCTGCTGTCGCTGAGCCCCGAGCAGTTCTTCACCATCCGGGGAAAGACCATCGAGGCCAGGCCGATGAAGGGCACCGCGCCGCGCCGCGCCGATGCCCAACAGGACGCAGCAGAGGTTTCAAAGATGGTGGCCGACCCCAAGCAGCGGGCGGAGAACATGATGATCGTCGACCTGCTGAGGAACGATCTGGCGCGGGTGGCGGAGGCGGGAACAGTGGAAGTGCCGGAACTGTTCGCGGTCGAGAGCTTCCCGACCGTGCACCAGATGGTGAGCCGAGTGACCGCGAAATTGCGCGAAAATGTCGATCCGGTGTGCGTCTTGCAGACGCTTTTCCCCTGCGGATCGATCACCGGCGCGCCCAAGCTGGCGGCGATCGAGGCGCTGCGCGAGCTCGAGCCGGAGCCGCGCGGCGCCTACACCGGGGCGATGGGCTGGATCGAGCCGGGCGGCGATGCGGCGTTCAACGTGCTGATCCGCACGCTGGAGCTGGCGGAAGGCGCCGAAGTCGCCCGCCTCGGCCTCGGTTCGGGGCTTGTCGTCGACAGCGCGCTGGAGGATGAATGGGCCGAGTGCCTGCTGAAAGGAGAATTCGTGGCGCCGGACGGGACGGAATTCGACCTTATCGAGACGATGCGCTTCGACCCGGAGTCGGGCGTCATCGACCTTGACCGCCACCTTTCCCGCCTGGGCGCAGCCGCGGCCGACCTGCAGTTCCAGTTCGACCGCCACGCCGCCCGCAACGAATTGCAGGCCGCCACCTTCCGCCGCAAGGAGCCGGCGATGGTCCGCCTGCTGCTTTCGCCCAAGGGCAGCATGGCGATCGAGCTGAAGCCGGTGCCGGAGCAGCCGCGCGGGCCGGTGGACGTCGCCATCCGGCCGCTGCCGGTCGACCCGTCCGACTTCCGCCTGCGTTACAAGACGACGGCGCGGCGCTTCCTGGAGATGGCGCGGCGCGAGGGCGGGGCGTTCGAGACGGTCTTCACCGACCCGCAGGGGCGGCTGACCGAAGGCAGCTTCACCAACGTCTTCGTCGAACGCGGGGACAGGCTGATCACTCCGCCGCTGGAGCGCGGGCTGATGCCCGGCCTGCTGAGGCAAAGGCTGATCGACGAGGGCAAGGCAGAGGAGGCCGACCTCACCGTCGAGGATTTGAATGACGGCTTCCTGATCGGCAACATGGTGCGCGGGCTGATGCCGGCGCGGCTGGCCTAGGCGGCGAGCGGGAACTTCAGCAGGCGGTCGGCGACCGGGACCAGCGCGGCGGCACCGGGACCGGTCTTGCGGGCGATTTCCGGGTGGCGGGCGTCGAGCCCGCCGGTCAGCGACCCGAAAGCGGGCAGGATCAGCTTGGCCCGGCTGGCGACGAAGCAGCGGCGCGAAACGTTGCGGCCCTTGAGGTGCAGGCGCAGCTTGGGATGGAAGTGGCCGGAGACTTCCGGGCGGGATTCGCCGAGGACGGCTTCGTGGCGCAGGACGATGCCGCCGGCCTCGCACTCTTCCTCGATGCGGCCGCCGCAATGGTCGGCGAATGATGGAACTGGGCCGTCCCCCGGACGGCCCGACTCCATCATTGGATCATGGTTGCCGACGATCCACACCCAGTCGAGGCCGGAGGTCAGCGCCAGCAGCATGGCGCGGGCCGGGGCGGGCAGGCGGTCGCAGCCGAACCGGTCGTGGAAAGAATCACCGAGGCAATAAAGCCTGGTGGCGCCGGTCGCCGTTACCTCTCCGGTTAGCGCCGCCAAGGTCGCCTGGCTGTCATAGGGCGGCAGGAACTGGCCGAGGCGGGCGAACCAGCTGGCCTTTTCAAGATGCAGATCGGCGACCAGCAGCGCCCGCTCGGACGGCCAGAACAGGGCGCCGGATGGGCTGGCGAGGAAGTCGTGACCGCCGAACGAAAGGGGAACCATGTTCTCGTTATTGCGAGGAGCGGAGCGACGAAGCAATCCAGATTCTGACATTGGGCGTGCTGGATTGCTTCGCTACGCTCGCAATGACGGCTCAGCTTACTCCAGGCCCAGCACGTGGTCGCGAAGCGCGCGGGCGTCGTGCAGGGCGTTGTGGGCGACGGCGCTGTTTTCCGCCGGGCTGAACGTGCCGAGGACGAGCAGGCGGAAGCGGGTTTCCGGAATCGCCACCATCCGTCCCGGCGCGAAGCTGAGCAGGCCGCAGAGCAATTCGATGTCGGTCGGCCAGTCGGCGACGATTTCCGGCTCGGGGTCGTGGGCTAGGTACATGGCGATGACGCGGGCGGCCTGGTCGCGGCTGCTGCGCGGCAGCTTGAGGGCATCTGGCACCTGGTCGAGGAAGGGCAGGACGTGGCGTTCGACCCAGGGGTCGATCGGGCCGGCGCAATCGAAGGTCAGGTACAGCTCGTCGCCGCCGTCCTCCGGCACCAGTGCCAGGCTGAGGATGGCGCCGCCGAAGCCATTATATTCGCAGTCGAGGAAATAGCGCATCGCCCAAGACACTGGACGATTGCGCGGCTTGCCGCCAGTCTCCCGCGACGTCTGCCGGTTCAGGGGAAATGAAATGCGCAAGATCCTATTGCTATCGGCCGCGGTCGCAATCCTGGCCTCTCCCGCCTTGGCGGCACCGAGCGCGAAGGAACGCGCGGCGCTCGAGGCGGCGGTCAAGGCCGACCATGCCGGTGCGGTCAAGCGGCTGCAGGACTGGATCGCTTTGCCGACCATCGCCGCGGAGAATTTGAATGCCGCCGAGGGCGCCGACTATATGCGCCGCCTCGCGCTCGACGCCGGCTTCGGCCAAGCCAAGGTCATACCGACCTCCGGCGTGCCGGGCGTGCTGGCGACGCTCGATGCCGGGGCGAAGGACTGCGTCGGCGTCTATTTCATGTACGACGTCAAGCAGTACGACCCGGCGGAATGGTCGTCGCCGCCGCTGGCGGCGAAGATCGTCGACCGGCCGGGCGAGGGCAAGGCGATCGTCGGCCGCGGCGCTGTCAACCAGAAGGGCCCCGAAACCGCCTTCCTCGCCGCGCTGCGCGCCTTCAAGGCAGCGGGCCGCAAGCTGCCGCTCAACATCGTACTGGTCGCCGAGGGCGAGGAGGAGATCGCCTCGCCCAATTTCCCCCAGGTCATCGCCCATCCCGAGGTGAAGCCGGCCCTCGAGAAATGCGTCGGCGTCTTCATCCCGTTCAACGCCCAGAACCGCGACGGCAGCGCCGGCATCAATTTGGGCGCCAAGGGGGTGGTTGAGCTGCAATTGATCGTCGGCGGCGAGACGTCAGACCGTTATCCCAAGGCCGACACCCATTCGTCGAGCCATGCGCGGATCGAGAACCCGGCTTGGCGGCTGGTCAAGGCGCTCGACACCTTGGTCAAGGACGACGGCCATACGCCCGCGGTCGACGGCTGGTTCGAGAACGTCAAGCCGCTGACCCCTCGCCAAAAGGAGCTGGTCGCGCAATTGGCCGCGCAGGGCAGCGAGACGGACGCCAAGAAGGGATCGGGCGGCGTCGGCCGCTGGATTAATGACGAGGATTACCGCACCAGCATCGAGCGGCTGATCAGCCAGCCGACGATCAACATCCAGGGGCTGGTCAGCGGCTATATGGGGCCGGGCGGCAAGACCGTATTGCCCGGCCGCGCCGAGGCCAAGATCGACCTCAGGCTGGTGCCCGACATGACCAAGGACGAGGTCGTCGCCAAGCTGAAGGCGCACCTCGCCAAGCACGGCTTTTCCGACGTCAAGGTCAACATCAGCGGCGGCTATGGCCCCAACGAGACCGACGAGAATGCCGCTTTGATCCGCGCCCAGAAGAAGGTGCTCGACAAGTGGAAGGTGCCCTACGCGGTCAACCCGCGGCTGGCCGGCAGCTGGCCCGGCGTGGTCTTCACCGGGCCGCCGCTCAGGCTGCCGGCCGGGCAGGTCGGCATCGGCCGCGGCGGCGGCGCCCATGCGCCCGACGAATGGTATCTGATCGAAAGCAGCGATCCCAAGGTCGCCGGCATGGACGAGCTGACGATGTTCTACATCGACTATCTCTACGCGCTGGCCGACGAGGCGAAGCGGAGCAAGCGCTAGGGCGCCGGGCAGACGTCCGTGGGGAGCGGCTTGCCCTTGCGGCACCGCTCCTCAAGCTGGCGCTGCTGCCGGCCGCGCTCCTCCTCGGCCTTGCGCAGTTCGCGTCCGCGCTTCTCGTCCGCCTCCGACTGGCTGGTGGTCGCCGCATCGACCCCGGCGGACACGACCTTGACCGGCAAGGTGGCGACGGTGACGGCGGTCTTCGCGACGGTGCCAACGACGCAGCCGGAAAGCAGGGCGGGCAGGACGAAAAGGAAAGCTAGTCGGGCCATGTCCTGCCTATCGACCACGAAGAGAGTTGAATCAACGACTTAGCGACGAGAAGAAGTCCCACATCCGGTCATTGGCGCTGATCGCCTGACTGGGGTTCTTGTTGGCTCGGCGTGTCTGGGAACCGGGCCAGCTGTGACCGCCGGCCTCGGTGATGCAGACCTCGACCGGAGCTGGTCCCTTGTGCAGTTGGCAGCGGGCGCCTGGGACCGAGAGGACAGTCTGCGCCTTCGGATCGGCGCTGTTGAGCTTGACCCATTTGGCGATGCTCGCGGGAACAGACGTGAAGTTGGTGTCGACCACCGAGTCCGGGCCATGGCCGCCGTTGAACAGCACATGGCTGTCGTCCCTAGCATGGAAGTGGATGACCGGGACCGGCCGCGACGGCTTGCAGGCAAGCGTGTTGTCGGTGCCGGCGACCGGCGCGATGGCGCGGATCATGTCCGGCGCTTCGCAGGCCAGGCGATAGGACATGAGGCCGCCGTTCGACATTCCGGTCGCAAAGACGCGGCCGCGGTCGATGCTGACCTGGGTGGCGACCCGGACGATGACTTCGCGGAGGAAGCCGACGTCGTCGACCTTCTGTTCGACCGCCCGGCCGCAACAGGCGCCGGCGTTCCAGGTGGCGAGGATGCCGGAGCGGAAGCGGCTGGTTCCGTTGGGTGCGACGAGGATGAAGCCGGCCCGCTCGCTCTTCTCGACGAGACCGTAGTTCTGCGCCTGGTAATCCATGTCGCCGCCGCCGCCATGCAGCGCCAGAACGACTGGCGCGGAACGGCCGATCGCCTTGGCCGGGACATGGACGAGATAGTCGCGGCGCAGGCCATTGTGGGTGAAATGGAAACGGTAAGTGCCGGCGGCGGCGATCTTCGTCGGGTTGGGATCGCTGGGCAGCGCGCGCTTCTGCTGGGCGCGCTCCATCAGCGCCTTGACCCGCCCGGCGCGGTCCTGGGCCGGCGCGGTCGAGGCCAGGCCGGCCGTGATGGCGGCAAGCAGCAGGCCGCCGATCAGAAAACGAGACGCCACAAATTTTCCCCTTCGCGTGAATTTAGCGGCAATTTTCATTACGGTGATTGAACGAGTGCTGAGGCGGGCGTTTGGCCAGCGTTCAGGGTCGTTAACCGGCGTTTTCCATGTCCATCGCCGCCGCCGCCAGCGCTTCCGCCTCGTAAAGCAGCGCCTCGTCGGCCGAGCCGGGCGGCAGGCCTTCGCGGCCGACGATGACCATCAGGTGGACGGCGAGCGGCGTGATGCGGTCGAGGTCGACGTGGACCATGGTCGCCGCCGCCCGGTCGACGAGGCGGGCGAGGCGGCCCAATTCGGTCATGCGGGCGCGGGCGTCGGTCCAGGCGGCGCGCATGAGAAGATGGTCGGGCTCGTAGCGGCGCAGCACGTCGTAGATGAGGTCGGTCGAGAAGCTGACCTGGCGGCCGGTCTTGCGCTTGCCGGGATGCTGGCGCTCGACGAGGCCGCCGATCACCGCCACCTCGCGGAAGGCGCGCTTGAGCAGGTTCGACTGCTCGACCCAGTCGATAAACTCATGTTCGAGGATGTCGGGGGAGAGCAAAGGGCGTGGGTCGGCCACCGGCTCGAGGCTGTAGCAGGCGAGCGCATAATCGTTGGCGACGAAGCCCAGGGGCTTGAGGCCGGCGCTCTCCATCCGGCGGGTGACCAGCATGCCGAGCGACTGGTGGGCGTTCCAGCCCTCGAAGCTGTAGAGGACCATGAAGTGCCGCTTCTCGTGCGGGAAGGTCTCGACGAGGAGCTGGTCGGGCTGGGGCAGGATGGAACGATGGTCCTGCACCTCCAGCCATTCGCGCACGTCGTCGGGGAAGCGGTGCCACTGGCCGCGGTCGGCGAGGAAGCGGCGGACGCGTTCGGCGAGGTGAGTCGACATGCTCATCCGCTGGCCGCCGTAGGTGACGAGGCGCGCCTGCTTCGAGGAGGCCTGGACGATGATGTCGGTGTCCTTGAGCGACAGGACTTCGAGGCTCAGGCCGGCGAAGAAGATATGGTCGCCCGGCGCCAGGGTGGAGGCATAGCCCTCCTCGATGCGGCCCAATTTGCGGCCGCCCTTGAAGCGCACGTCCATCATCGGCTGCTCGACGATGACTCCGGCATTCATGCGGTGCTGGGCGGCGATGGCGGGGCGGGTGATGCGCCAGCGGCCGGGGCCGTCGGAGGCGAGCCGGCGGAACTTGTCATAGGCTTTGAGCGCATAGCCGCCGGTGGCGATGTAGTTGAGGACTTCGCTGAAGCGCTCGGGCGTCAGGCCGGCATAGGGGGCGGCGGCGTTGATCTCGGCCAGCAGCTGCGCCTCGTCGAACGGGCCGGCGCAGGCGATGGCGAGAATGTGCTGGGCGAGCACGTCGAGCGTCCCCGGGCGGAAGATTTCGGGGTCGAGCTCGCCCTCGGCGATGGCGTCCAATGCGGCGCGGGCTTCCAGATATTCGAAGCGGTTGCCGGGGACGACGAGGCCCCGGCTTGGCTCGTCGAGGCGGTGGTTGGCGCGGCCGATGCGCTGCAGCAGGCGCGAGCTGCCCTTGGGCGCGCCCATCTGGACGACCAGCTCGACATCGCCCCAGTCGATGCCGAGGTCGAGGCTGGCGGTGGCGACGAGCGCGCGCAGCTTGCCCTCGGCCATGGCGGCTTCGACCTTGCGGCGGGCGGCGATGTCGAGGCTGCCGTGGTGGATGCCGATGGGGAGCGCCTCATCATTGGCCTTCCACAGCTCCTGGAAGGTCAGCTCGCACAGCGAGCGGGTGTTGGTGAAGATCAGCGTCGTCTTGTGGCGGGCGATGAGCTCGATGACCTGGCGCGCGGCATAGACGGCGCTGTGGCCGCCCCAGGGCACCTTGCCTTGCGGAATGAGGATGGAAAGGTCGGGCTCGGCGCCGGGATCGCCGGTGACGAGGTCGACCAGGGCTTCGTCGCCGTGCGGGGCGAGCCAGCCGCGATAGGCGTCGGGGTCGGCGACGGTGGCGCTAAGGCCGACGCGGCGGAGGCCGGGCGAAAGGCTGTGCAGGCGGGCGAGCGACAAGGCGAGGAGGTCGCCGCGCTTTTCACGGGCGAAGGCGTGAATCTCGTCGACGATGACGTGGCGGAGGCCGGCGAACAGCACCGCGCTGTCGGGGTAGGAGAGGAGGAGGCTGAGGGATTCGGGCGTCGTCAGCAGGATTTGCGGCGGCCGGGCGCGCTGGCGGGCCTTGCGGTCGGACGGCGTGTCGCCGGTGCGGGTCTCGACGCGGATGGGCAGGCCCATTTCGGCGATGGGGGTGAGGAGGTTGCGCTGGACGTCGACGGCGAGGGCCTTGAGCGGCGAGATGTAGAGGGTGTGGAGGCCCTCGGCGGGATCGTCGGCCAGGTCGCAGATGGTCGGCAGGAAGCCGGCGAGCGTCTTGCCGGCGCCGGTGGCGGCGACGAGCAGGGCGCTGCGGCCGGCGCGGGCCGCTTCGAGCATGTCGAGCTGGTGGCGGCGGGGCTGCCAGCCGCGGCCCGCGAACCAGCGTTCAACAATGGGAGGAAGGCCGCTCACATGGGTGGAGAGGCTAATGTGCCCCCGCCGTCCGCGCCGCGCCCGATAGGGCCAGCTGCTGGTCGATCTCGGCGACGAGGCGGGCGAGGCCGGCTTCGTCCTTGGCCTCGGCGCGGGCGACCAGCACGTCCTGGGTATTGGAGGCGCGCAGCAGCCACCAGCCGTCGGCGTTCATCACCCGGGCGCCGTCGGTGGCGTCGACCCGGGCGCCGGCGGCCTTGAGGCGCTGCAGCACCTCCTTGGGAATGGCGAACTTGCGCGCCGCCTCGACCTCGAAGCGCAGCTCGGGCGTGGCGACGGTGCGGGGCATGGAATCGACCAAAGCGCTCAGGGATTCGCCGGAGCGGGCAATCGCCTCGATCAGGCGGACGGCGGCATAGAGGGCGTCGTCGAAGCCGTACCAGCGGTGCTTGAAGAAGATGTGGCCGCTCATCTCGCCGGCGAGCGGGGCGCCCGTCTCCTTCATCTTCGCCTTGATCAGGCTGTGGCCGGTCTTCCACATCAGCGGCTTGCCGCCGAGGTCGGCGATGCGGTCGAACAGGGTCTGGCTGGCCTTGACGTCGGCGATGATGGTGGCGCCCGGGCAGGCGTTGAGCACCGGGCCGGCGAGGATCATCATCAACTGGTCGCCCCAGATGACCCGGCCGCGGCCGTCGACCGCGCCGATGCGGTCGCCGTCGCCGTCGAAGGCGATGCCGAAATCAAGGTGCTGGGCGATAACCAGCTCCTTCAAGGCGGTGAGGTTGGCCTCGACCGTCGGGTCGGGATGGTGGTTGGGGAAGCTGCCGTCGACCTCGGTGAACAAGGTGAAATGCTCGCCGGGAAGCTTCCGGACCAGCTTTTCCAGCGCCGGCCCAGCGGCGCCATTGCCGGCGTCCCAGCCGATGCGGAACGAGCCGCCCTGGAAGTCGCGGACCAGGCGGCCGACGTAGGAATCGAGGATGTCCTGCTCGGTGACGAGGCCGCGGCCCTCGCTCCATTCGCCGGCGGCGGCGATGCGGCCCAGCTTCTGGATCTCCTCGCCGAATACCGAGCGGCCGTTCAGCAGCATCTTGAAGCCGTTGTAATTGCCGGGATTGTGGCTGCCGGTGACCTGGATGCCGCCGCCGACGCCCAGCTCGGCGCAAGCGTAATAGAGCATCGGGCTCGGCCCCAGCCCGACGCGGACGACGTCGATATCGCCTTCGGTCAGGCCCTGGAGGAGAGCTGATTCGAGGCCCGGCGAATGGCTGCGCCCATCGCGGCCGACGGCGACGCTGCGCACGCCTTCGGCCACCGCCAGCGCCGCATAGCTGCGGCCGATGGCGTAGGCGTCCTTCTCGCCGATCGTCGAGCCGACAATGCCGCGGATGTCATATTCGCGCAGGATGGAGGGGTGGAAGGCGTGGGTCATGGATCGGGCGAACACACTAACGGCCGGATGAGTTCAAGGCATTTGTCACCCTGAACTTGTTTCAGGGTCCATTTCCTCACCGGCACTGCCCTTCGCGAAAATGGATGCTGAACCAAGTTCAGCATGACGTTTGGTGCTAGGCGACCTTGGCCTGCGCCTCCTCCGCGCCGGGGATCTCGAGGCCGGCGATCATTTCGCGCAATTCCTGGCGCGCGGTGATGTGGCCGATGCCGACTTCGCCCAATTGCTGGAGGTCGAGCAGGGTCAGGCCCTTGGGGAAGAGCTCGCGGTAGATGACGCGCTCGCCAAGGCCGGGGATGACCCGGAAGCCGACGCGGCGGGCGAGCTCGTCCAATGCGGCGCCGACACGGCGCAAATTATGGCTGTCGATGTGCTGCAGGCGGTTGCGCAGCACCACCCAGTCGACGCTCTTGCCGGTGGCCTTGGCGCGCTGGGTACGGCTGTTCCAGATCAGCTCGGCATAAAAGCTGGGCTTGGTGATCTTGTAATTGTCGGGGTCGACCTGGCCGATGAGGTCGAGGTCGACGAAGCTGTCGTTCATCGGCGTCACCAGCGTGTCGGCCTTGAGGATGGCCGAGCGGGCGACGGGGTCGTCGCGGCCGGGCGTGTCGACGACGATGACATCGGCGTTCTGGGAAAGGCGAAGGATGGCGGCGTCGAGGCCGGCATCGGTGTGCTCGTCGAGCACCTCGAAGGCCGGCTGGGGAAGATCCACCTCCAGCCGGCAGATGGTCGTCGCCCGATTCTCGAGGTAGCGGGCCAGGGTGCGCTGGCGGCTGTCGATGTCGAGCGCGGCGACGCGGTGGCCGGAAGCGGCGAGCGCGACGGCGGTGTGGACCGCGGTCGTCGACTTGCCGGTGCCGCCCTTTTCATTGGCGAAGACGACGAAGTGCGGCTGAGCCATTTGCCTTTGCGAACCCCCTTACAGACTTGATCAGGGGCCGCCCCCGCCCCACAAGCGCGGCCTTCTGACAGGTGTATCGGACGGCGGAATCCCTTGCAAACAATTCGTGATCCGAAATCGCTGAAGGCGGCCGTCAAGGTCTTGAAAGCAGGCGGCAAATCGCTTGCCCTGGTGCCGACCATGGGGGCGCTGCACGCCGGCCACATCGAGCTGGTCAGGCAAGCGCGCAAGCAGGCCGAGGCGGTGGCGGCGAGCATTTTCGTCAATCCGACGCAATTCAACGATCCCGCGGACCTCGATCGTTACCCGCGGCAGGAGGCGGCGGACGCGGCCATGCTGGCCGAGGCGAGGTGCGACCTGTTGTGGCTGCCGACCGGCGAGCAAATGTACCCGGACGGCTTCCGGACGACGATCCATGTCGCCGGCATCACCGACCGCTGGGAAGGCGAGCATCGCCCCGGCCATTTCGACGGCGTCGCGACGGTGGTCGCCAAGCTGCTGGTCGCGGTGCAGCCGGATATCGCCCTGTTCGGCGAGAAGGATTTCCAGCAGCTGGCGGTCATTCGCCGCCTGGTCGCCGATCTGGGGCTGCCGGTGGAGGTGCTTGGCGTGCCGACCGTGCGCGACAAGGACGGCCTCGCCTTGTCGTCGCGCAATGCGCAGCTCAGCGCCGACGAGCGCAAGCTGGCCGTCGCACTGCCGAACGCCCTGCAGGATGCGGCCGGGAGAATCGGCGGCGGCGAGGCCGTCGGCCCCGTCCTCGCCAGGGCCAAGCAGGCGCTGGTCGATGCCGGCTTCCTGAAGATCGACTATTTCGCTTTGGTCGATGCGGCATCCTTGGAGCCGCTCGAGGCGCCCGCCGGCGAGATGCGGCTGATCGCCGCCGCGACCATGGGCCGCACGCGCCTCATCGATAATGTGTGCGTCATTTCGGACACAGTTTCGTAAACAGGGTCACTGCCGCGTTAACCATTTCATAGGGCTTGGCTGGTGAATTGCCCCCAACGGAAAGACAGGGGACGATTTCACCATGGCGATCAGTCAGAAAAGTGCCGATTTCCTACTTCATAGCCGGCTTGCCGACGCGGCGCGCGGCAACGTCAACGCGCTCTACGAGCTCGGGGTCACCTACTCGACGGGCCGCGGCGGAATCGCCGTCGACCTCATCGAGGCCCACAAATGGTTCAACCTGGCGGCGCTGTCGGGCGACACCCGGTCGCAGCATTGCCGCGCCGAGATCAGCGTCGAGATGACGGCGCGCGAAATCGCCGAGGCGCAGCGCCAGGCCCGTGCCTGGCTGGCAGTCAGCGGCGGCCAGCGGTTCGCCGCGTAAACGGACCCGTGCTCCTGCGCAGGCAGGAGCCCAGGCCCGTCAAAGAAAACTCGGCCCCTGCCTGCGCAGGGACACGTCAGCGCACCAGGACAGTCACCGCCCGGCGGTTCTGGGCCCAGGCTTCCTCGTTGGAGCCAGCCGCCACCGGGCGTTCCTTGCCCCAGCTGGTGACCAGCAGCCGGCCCGCCGGCACGCCTTGCGAGACGAGATATTCGCGCGCCGCGTTCGCCCGGCGCTCCCCCAGGGCCATGTTGTATTCGCGCGTGCCGCGCTCGTCGGCATGGCCCTCGATCGAGGCACGGACATTGGGATTGGCGAGCAGCCAGCGCGCCTGCGCAGCCAGGGTCGCCTGCGCCGAGGCATCGAGGGCATATTCGTCGGTGCCGAAATAGACGGTGTCGGAGCCGGCCTTGGCGATGAGGTCGGCCTGCTGGGCGGGCAGCTCGGTGAGCTCGACATCGCCCGGCGCGACCGCTTCGCCGCCCGGCCCGGTGGGCTGTTCGGTCACCGGCGGCGTCTCGGGAGCGGCCTGCTTGCGGGCGCAGCCGGACGCCGCGAGGGCGATGACGGCGGCGCCGAGGATGAGGGACTTGCGCATGGAAATCTTCTCCTTGGGAATTAGCTCTGGAGGGGCGACCAGCTGGGGTCGGACCCGTCCTGCGGGGTGGGCATGCGGCGGGCGGGGCCGCCGTCGACGGGCACGGCATAGAGGCTTGAGCCGCCGCCGCGCGCGATGCGGTTGAACATGACGAACTGGCCGTTGGGCGCCCAGCTCGGGCCTTCGTCCTGCCAGCCGTCGGTGAGGATGCGGGCGTTGCCGCCCGCCGCGCTCATGACGCCGATGTTGAAGCTGCCGGCGATGCGGGTGAAGGCGATCAGGTCGCCGCGCGGGCTCCATACCGGCGAGGCGTAGCGGCCGCCGCCGAAGCTGATCCGGCGCTGGCCGGAGCCGTCGGCATCCATGACGTAAAGCTGCTGGGTGCCGCCGCGGTCGCTTTCGAAGACGATTCGCCGCCCGTCGGGCGAATAGCTCGGGCTGGTGTCGGCGCCGGGGGCGCTGGTCAGGCGCTGCGGGGTGCCGCCATCGGCATCGACGACATAGATGTCGGTGTTGCCGTTGTTGGCCCAGGAAAAGACGATCCGCCGGCCGTCGGGCGAGAAGCGCGGGGCGAAGGTGATGGCGCCGCCGGGGACCAGCAGCCGCTCGCGCCCCGAGGCGATGTCGAGGACGAAGACCCGCGGCTTGCGCGCCAGCATGCCGGTATAGACCAGCCGGTCGCCGCGCGGGGAGAAGCGCGGCATGGTCGCCACCGCCTTGCCGGCAGTCAAATAGCGGTGGTTCGACCCGTCCGAATCCATGATGGCGATGCGCTTGACCCGGTTGGTCTTCGGCCCGGTCTCGGCGACATAGACGACGCGGGTGTCGAGGAAGGCGCCCTGGCCCGACAGGCGCGAATAGACGAGGTCGGCGCATTTGTGGGCGGCCCGGCGCCAGTCCGAGGCGACGACCGTATAGCCCTGGTTGCCAAGCGCCCGGCCGGCGGTGACGTCGTGGAGGTAGCAGGCGAGGGTGAGGCGGCCGTCGCCGCGCTGGTCGACATAGCCGCTGACCAGCGCCGAGGCGCCGGCGGCGCGCCATTCGCCGAAGGCCGGGGCGGCGGCCTGGTCCTGCGGATAGGTGCCGATGCCGCCCGGGCCGAGCGGCGTGAACAGGCCGGTCGAGCGCAGGTCGGAGGCGATGACCTGGGCGATTTCGCGGCCCATGGCGCCCGGCATGGCCGGAACGGCGATGGTGATCGCCTGCTTGATGCCGCCGCCGACGATGTCGACCTCGACCGGCGGCGGTTCCTGGGCACTTGCCGGAGTGATCGTCATTGCGAGGAGCGCAAGCGACGAAGCAATCCATTTGCGCGACTGGATTGCTTCGCTGCGCTCGCAATGACGATTTCCTGAAGTTTTAAGCATCATGGCACCCGGTACTTCATGTTGATGTTGGCCCAGCCGCCCTGCGGCGTCTGGTAGAGCTCGGCCGGCAGCCGCAGCGGCGAACATTGCCGGTAGGAGGCGATCGCCTGGTTGACGACCAGGTCGACATATTGGGCATTGTCCTCGTCGTCGCCGGTGACCCGTACCAGCGTCGGGCTGCGCTTCAGCTTGCCGCTGGGGAACAACTGCAGGTTCAAGGTCACCTGGATGCGGTTGGCGCCGGGGCCGAGCTCGCGCTGCTGCTCGGCGCAGGGGCGGATCTGGTCGGCGATCAGCCGGGCGACGCTGGCCTGGGCGCGGGCGTCGAACCGAGCGGCGGGCTTCGCCGGGCTGGACTCGGCGGAACCGTCCTCGATGTCCTTGAGGAAATCGTCGCCGATGCGCGACACCCGGGGCGCCGGCCGCTGGGGAACCGGCCGCTGCAGCGGTTGCGGGACGGCGCGGACGGAGAGCGACGGTGTCGCGGGACGGAACTGCGCCTCGGGAACCGGCTCGATCGCCTCGCCGATCTCCGGCGCCTGCGAGGCGGGCGGCGGCGCCTGGGGCGCGGGCGAGGCGGATTGCAGGCCGACCTCCTCGACCAGCTCGACCTCCATCGCCGGCGGTTCAGGCGATGGGGCGACCGAGGCGAGGCTCATCGACAAGGCCGCGATCAGGGCGACGTGGAAGACGATAGCCGCCCCGGTCCCGGTCAGCTCGGCGCGGTCGAGGGTCACTGGTCCTCTCCGCCGACCGAGACCAAGGCGACGCGGTTGAGGCCGGCGCGGTTCAATTCGCCCATGACACGCATGACGCGGCCGTAATCGAGGCGCTTGTCGGCGCGCAGGTAGATGCGGCGGCCTTCGGGCGGGGCAGGCTCGGCGGCGATGGCGGCAAGGCGCCGGGGCAGCGCCGCCTCGGTCACCGCCAGGTCGTCGATGAAGATGCCGCCCTGGTTGTCGAGCGCGATCTGCACCGGCTTGGCCTGCTGGTCGAGGGCGCCGGCGCGGCTTTCCGGCAGGTCGACGGGCACGCCGGCGACCAACAGGGGCGCGGTGACCATGAAGATGATCAGCAGCACCAGCATGACGTCGACCAGAGGGGTGACGTTGATTTCCGACATCGGCGCCCGGCGGGAGCGGCCGCGGCTTTTCGAGGGCAGGGTGGCGCCCATCAGCCCTCGGCCTCCAGCTCGCGGCTGAGGGTGGCGTGGAAGCGGTCGGCGAAGCGGCCGAGCCGCGCCTCCAGCCGGTCGAGGCCGTGGGTCAGGCGGTTGTAGGCGATGACCGCCGGAATAGCGGCGAACAGGCCGATGGCGGTGGCGAACAGCGCCTCGGCGATGCCCGGCGCGACCACGGCGAGCGAGGTGTTGTTGGCGTCGGCGATGGCGGTGAAGCTGCGCATGATCCCCCAGACCGTGCCGAACAGGCCGACGAAAGGGGCGACCGAGCCGACGGTGGCGAGGATGTTGAGGCGGTCGGACAGGCGGTCGAGCTCGGCGGCGACGGCAGCGTTCATCCGCGTCGCCAGCCGCTCGCGGGTGCCGGAGCGGTCGATCTTGCCGGCGCGGGTCGAGCGCCGCCACTCATCGAGGCCGGCGGACAGGATGACGGCGCTGGGGAGCTTTTCATGGCCGCGCCGGGCGTGGAAGGCGTCGATGTCGTCGGCGGCCCAGAATTCCGCCTCGAATTTCTCCGTCGCCCGGTTGATGCGCCTGAGGCGGATGGCATGGGTGAAGATGATCGCCCAGGTCCAGATACTGGCGAGCAACAGGCCGAACATGACGATTTTCACTACCGCGTCGGCATGGAGGAACAGGGACAGCGGCGACATCAGATCGTTGCTGGCTTGGAGTTCAGGCATTCAGGTCTTGACCCTCGCTGATCGCTTGGAATGTCTCGACCCATTCCCGGGGCTGGCGCTTGGGCCGGTCTTGCAAGTCGAGGAAGGCAGCGGTGACGCGGGCATCGGCCACACCTTCGGCCCCGCGCATGACTCGCTGATGAATGACGACGCTGGCGGCGCGCACCTGCTCGACGGTCGAGAGGACGACGAGGTCGTCGCCGAGCTTGGCCGGCCTGAGGTAGCGGATATTGACCTCGGCGACCGCATAGACGCCGGTGCCGTCCTCCTTGGCGGCGCGCTGGTCGATGCCGGCGGCGCGCAGCATGTCGGAGCGGGCGCGCTCCATGAACTTCAGGTAATTGGCATAATAGACGATGCCGGCCGTGTCCGTGTCCTCGAAATAGACGGTCAGCGCGAAATGGTGCTCGCGGCCGACGAAGCCGCCGCGATAGGGCGTGTCGAAATCCATCATGCGCGGCCTTAGCGGGCCGGGAGTCGCAGGGTCAAACGCCTAGCGGCGGGATGCGCCGATTTCGCCGACCAGACGGACGAGGTCGCCCTGCACCAGGCTCATGTCGGCCAGATGCATGCCCCAGCCGGGGATGAACAGGCCGGCGGCGCCGACCTCGCCGCCGATGCGGTCGGTGCGCTTGTCCTTCGGGTCGGCATGGGTGCGGACCGAGAAATAGCCGCGCGGGCCGTCATTGACGCAGCGGCCGCTGTTGAGCCCCCGGACATGCACCCAGGGCGTCGCCGGGTCACCCTCGCTCGACCATTGGATCGGCCCGCCGGGGACCGGGTAGCCCGACTTGGCGGCCCAGTAGGAATCGAGCATCTCCCAGCTTCGCGAGCCTGGCCGCGCCGGGTTGACGCAGGCCACCGTCATGCCCGGCTTGTCGGCGATGCCGAAGATGGCGCCGGCCGGCGGCGCGTTCTTCTCGCGGTAGCTGGTCCAGGCGATGGCGCAGCCGGCCTGGCCGGGGCGGGAGCAAAGCGGCGTCTTCTTGAAGTCGCCGCCGACCAGCTTGCCCTGCGGCACCATGATGTTGAAGCCCGGCAGGATGGCGAGCTTCATGCGCTTGTGGACCGCCGGATTGGGCTCGATCTCGCGGGCGATCAGCTGGATGAGGTGCAGCGTCCCCTGGCTATGGCCGATGAGGACGAAGGGCCGGCCCTGATTGCGGTTGGCAAGATAGTCGCGCCAGGCGGCGACGACATCGCCATAGGATTGGATGGCCGCGGCGCTGATGTCCTGGCCGGCGGTGTAGGCGAGGATCGAGGCGACCGTCATCTGCCGGTACTTGGGCGCATAGACCTTGCAGACCGAGGAGAAGCGGGCGGCCTGGGCGGCGGCGGCGCCGATTTCCTCCGACATGGCGAGGTCGCTGTTGAGGCCGTTGTCGCGCGACACGGTCGGATAGACGTAGAAGCAGTCGAGGGGCGGGTCCTTGGTTGGGCTGCTGTTCGAACGCTTGCCAAAACCGGCCGGGGTGACGGTGGTCGTCAGCAGCGGCTTGGCGCAGACATCGTCCAGGCCAGGCAGGCAGAGCCAGGAGGATTCCTTTGCATAATCCACTGCGGCAGGCTTCGTTGTCTGCGCCTGGCTGGGAACGGCCAGTGCGATCGACAGGATGGAGGCTGAAACAAGTTCAGCATGACGAAAAGCCAAGCGCATCATTTCACTCCGTTCTGGTCGAACAGTCCCGTCTGGGCGCTCGGCGGCGGATTGAGCCCGAGGTGAGTCCAGCCGCGCCCGTTGAGGCAGCGCCCCCGTGCCGTGCGGGCGATGAGGCCAAGCTGAATGAGGAAGGGCTCGATGACGTCCTCGATCGTGTCGCGCGGCTCGGAAAGGCCGGCGGCGAGGGTCTCGATGCCGACCGGGCCGCCGCCGTACAAATCGGCGATCATCAGCAGGTAGCGGCGGTCCATGGCGTCGAGGCCGAGGCCGTCGATCTCCAGCCGGCCGAGGGCGCGGTCGGCGACCAAAGCGTCGATCGGCTCGGTGCCCGCGGCATGGGCGAAGTCGCGCACCCGGCGCAGCAGCCGGCCGGAAATGCGCGGCGTGCCGCGCGAGCGGCGGGCGATTTCATGCGCGCCCTCGTCGGTGACGGCGACGTTGAGCAGCCGGGCGGCGCGGCGGACGACCAACTCCAGCTCCTCGACCGTGTAGAAATTGAGGCGCACCGGGATGCCGAAGCGGTCGCGCAGCGGCGTCGTCAGCAGGCCCTGGCGGGTGGTGGCGCCGATCAGGGTGAAGCGCGGCAGGTCGATGCGGACCGACCGGGCCGACGGGCCTTCGCCGATCATCAGGTCGAGCGCGCGGTCCTCCATCGCCGGGTAGAGCACCTCCTCGACCGCCGGATTGAGCCGGTGGATCTCGTCGATGAACAGGACGTCGCCGTCCTCGAGATTGGTGAGCAAGGCGGCAAGGTCGCCCGACTTGGCGATGACCGGGCCGGAGGTGGCGCGGAAGCCGACCCCCATCTCGCGGGCGAGGATGCCGGCCAGCGTCGTCTTGCCGAGGCCCGGAGGACCGTGCAGCAGGACATGGTCGAGCGCCTCGCCGCGGCTTTTGGCGGCGGCGACGAATACGCGGAGATTCTCCCGCGCCGCCTTCTGGCCGATGAACTCGTCGAGGGTCTTGGGCCGAAGCGCGGCGTCGGCGTCCTCGGCCGTGCGCTCGGGCGTGGTGATACGGGCGGGGTCGGTGGCCATCAGCGCCCTAAATTCACTAAATGCGTGGAGTCAGCGACCATTTTCGTGAATCTAAGGCCGCCGCGCGACTGCCTCAACACACGCCGATGATGGTCCCCGCCCATGGCGGCCATGTTGCACATTCCATCGCCTGTAGGACAGCGGATTTCGCTGCCGCGCACGGCAATGCTAGCGTGCCCCGGCCAGAAGGGGGAGTGACATGCGGATCGACCGGCGGACGATGGTGTTGGGCGGCGTTGCGGCCCTGGCGGCTGCGCCAGGCCTGGCCAGGTCGCGGGCGACGGCAGGTCCGGGCTGGTACGACAAGGCGATCGTGATCGACGGCCTGGGCGGCCTTGCCGACCCCTATGCCCCCGACGGCCAGCTTCGCCTGAGCGACCGCGCCTGGGCGGACATGGTGGCGACCGGCGTCACGGTGTTGCGCGACACGGTCTTCCCGGTGGGCAACCTTGCCGACCCGTGGGGCGAATATCAAAAGGCGGTGAGCGGCGCGCAGAACATCATGGCGGCAAACCCCGACCGACTGATCCTCGTCCGCAGTGCCGCCGACATCCTCAAGGCCAAGCGTGAGAGGAAGTTCGGCGTCGTCATGGGGACGCAGGACAGCTGCATGGTCGGGCCCGAGCTCGACCGGCTGGCGCAGCTCAAGAAGGACGGCGTGATGACCGTCCAGCTGACCTACAACAACCGCAACTTGTCCGGCGACGGGGCGCTGGAGCCGGCGAATGCGGGCCTCAGCAAGCTTGGCCGGGCGACGATCGAGCGGATCGAGGCGGAGAAATTGCTGCTCGACCTCAGCCATGGCGGCCAGCGGACGATGGCCGAGGCGGCGGCGCAGGCGAAGCGGCCCTTGGTCATCAGCCACACGGCGGCGCGGGCATTGACCGACCATCCGCGCAACACCGACGATGCGACGATCAAGGCGGTGGCCGACAAGGGCGGGGTGACCGGCGTCTATTTCATGCCGTTCCTGGCGGCGGACATGAAACCGAGCGGTGAGCAGTTGATCGCCCATATCGAGCATGTCGCGCGGGTCGCGGGCGAAGACCATGTCGGGCTTGGCACCGACAATGGCGTGCTGCCCCTGCAGTTCGACGAGGCGTCGAAAAAGAAGATGGACGACTGGACGCGCGAGCGAATCAAGCTCGGCATCGCCGCCCCGGGCGAAGCGCCCGGCGTCTATACGATGGTCGAGGCCTATAACAGCATCGACCGCTACCGGCGGCTGGCGGGCGACCTGGCGAAGCGCGGCTGGAGCGAGGGGCGGCTAGAAAAGCTGTTCGGCGGCAATTTCCTGCGTGTCTACAAGGAGGCATGGGGCGGGTAGGGCATTCACGCCGTCGCCCTAGCGAAGGTTCGAGCCCATCTCGATCAGCCCGGCAACTTGCATTGGCGACCGGACATGGATGCCAGCCTTCGCTGGCATGACGGATGGTTCAATCCATGTGCTCGACGTCGTCGCCGGTAATCTCGAGCCAGTCGTGCTTACGTTCTTCCCAGACCGAGAATTTGGGCGAGAGGAAAAAAGGATCGTCGAAGGCTCCCAAGGGTATCGCGATCTGCCCGTCGAACTTGCCGTTGTTGTCGTAGTGGACGTCGGAGCCGCAGTCCGGGCAGAAATGGAAGGTCGCCCAATTGCCGCTGTCCGAGACCTTCTTGAAGGAACTGGAGCGGCCTTCGATGATGACCTGCTCGGCGGGCCAGCGCGCCTGGACCGCGAAGGCGCTGCCCGAACGCTTCTTGCAGTTGAGGCAGTGGCAGACAGAGACCCGGACCGGCTCCCCGGTGACCGTGGCGCGAAGCTGGCCGCAGCGGCAGGAGGCGGTGCGGGGGCTCACTTCGCTGCCTTCCTCAGCGCCAGCCGGACCAGCGCGTCGAGCGTGGCGTCCGGCCCCAGCTCCTCGTTGGCCGCGGCGACGGCGGCGCTGGCTTCGGCGGGCTTGAAGCCGAGGTTGGCGAGCGCCGACATGGCGTCGGCGGCGGCGCCCTGGCGGGGCAGGGGGCTGCCGGCGGCGCCGGCCAGGCCGGGGGCACCGAGCTTGCCCTGCAATTCCATGGCGATGCGGGCGGCAAGCTTCGGCCCGACGCCGTTGGCCCGGGCGATCATCGCCTTGTCGCCGGCGGAGACGGCGCGGGCGAGGTCGTCGGGGGTGAAGATGGAGAGGATCGCCAAGGCGACGCGGCCGCCGACGCCCTGGACTCCGGTCAGCGCCCGGAAGGCCTCGCGCTCGCCGGCCGAGCCGAAGCCGAACAGGGTCCAGCCGTCCTCGCGCACCTGCAGCTCGGTCAGCAGCATGACCTCGCCGCCGAGGGGGCCGATGGCGTCGAGGGTGCGGGCGCTGGCGAGCACCTGGTAGCCGACCCCGCCGACATCGATCACCGCGCCGTCGGCGCTGGTTTCGGCAAGGGTTCCGGTGAGGCGGGCGATCATGGGGTGAGGCTAGCCACTTTCCCCTCCCTTTCAAGGGAGGGGATCAAGGAGTGGGTGGCGGAAGTGGCGGCTCGATGCCGCCGAAGACGCAATCTCGCGGGCATTGAGCCCACTCGATTGCCACCCACCCCTACCCCTCCCTTGAAAGGGAGGGGAGGCTGCGCGCGCTCGCCAGATGGTGCGCATGGGTGATGGCGACGGCGAGGGCGTCGGCGGCGTCGGGGCCGGTAATCGCCACGCCGGGAAGCAGGCGTTGGACCATGGCGTGGACCTGGCCTTTTTCCGCATTGCCGACGCCGACGACCGCCTTCTTGACCAGCCGGGCGGCATATTCGCCGACAGCCATGCCCGAGCGGGCGGCGATCATCAGCGCGACGCCGCGGGCCTGGCCGAGCTTGAGGGTCGATTGCGGGTTCTTGTTGACGAACACCTCCTCGACCGCGGCGGTTTCGGGCCGGTGCTCGGCGATCAGGGCTTCGAGCTGACGGGCGAGGTCGGCGAGGCGGTCGGGCAGGGGCGCGTCGGTTTTCGTCTTGAGCTGGCCGTTGGCGAGGTGGGAAAGGCGGTTGCCGTCAGCGCGGATCAGCCCCCAGCCGGTCGTGCCGAGCCCGGGGTCGAGGCCGAGGATCAGGGTCAGGCCAGCCGCTCCAGTTCTTCGTCGGGGACGAGGAAATTGCCGGAGACGGTCTGGACGTCGTCATCGTCTTCGAGCGCGTCGATCAGCTTCATCAGGGTTGCCGCATCGTCGCCGCGGACCTCGACCTCGTTGGCCGGCTTCCAGGCGAGCTTGGCGCTTTCCGGCTCGCCGAGCGCGGCTTCGAGGGCGCGGGCGACGGTGTGCAGCGAATCCACCGTCGTCCAGATCTCATGGCCGTCCTCGTCGCTCTGGACGTCGTCGGCGCCGGCCTCGATCGCGGCTTCCAGCACGGTATCGGCGTCACCCGCCGAGGCCGGATATTCGATCAGCCCCATGCGCTCGAAGCCGTGGCTGACGGAGCCCGAGGCGCCCAAATTGCCGCCATTCTTGGAGAATGCGGTGCGGACGTTGGTGGCGGTGCGGTTGCGGTTGTCGGTCAGCGCCTCGACGATCAACGACACCCCGCCGGGGCCGAATCCTTCGTAACGGACTTCTTCGTAATTTTCGGCATCGCTGGTGGAGGCCTTGTCGATCGACCGCTGGATGTTGTCCTTGGGCATCGACTGCGCCTTGGCGGCGAGCACGGCAGCGCGCAGGCGCGCGTTCATGTCCGGGTCGGGCAGCCCCATTTTCGCCGCGACGGTGATTTCGCGGCTGAGCTTGGAGAAGATCGCCGAGCGCTTTTTGTCCTGCGCGCCCTTGCGATGCATGATGTTCTTGAATTTGGAATGGCCGGCCATCTTAACCCCAAAAAGTACTACTTTTCGGGGGCCCCGAAAGACCCCCTGCGCCTCTTACGCCAGGCCGAGCGCCGCGCGATAGGTTTCCAGAAGCGCGTCCATTTCCTGGCGGGTATGGGTCTCGAGCTTGCGAAGCGCGACGACACGCCGCATCGTCTTGGTGTCATAGCCGTTGGCCTTGGCCTCGGCATAGACGTCCTTGATATCGTCGGCGATGCCCTTCTTTTCTTCCTCCAGCCGCTCGATCCGCTCGATGAACAGCCGCAGCTGATCGGCCGCGACAACGCCTTCGCTCATAATAGAAAACTCCGAATCCCGATGATTTGGAGCGGCCTTAGGCGAGGGCGCGGCGGCCCTCAAGCCGGTTGAACGCTGGTAACAAGCGTCTATGCAGCGGGGCGTGACGATGTCGATCAAGCCCCGGGACCGCAAGGTCCGAATCCTCGCCACGCTTGGCCCGGCGAGCAGCAGCCCGGCCATGATCCGCAAGCTGAGCGAAGCCGGCGCCGACGCTTTCCGGATCAACATGAGCCACGGCACGCGGGAGGAGAAGGCGGAGCTGGTCAAGGCGATCCGGGCCCTGGAGGAAGAGCAGGGACGGCCATCGACGATCCTGTTCGACCTGCAGGGGCCCAAGCTCAGGGTCGGCGATTTCGAGGGCGGCTCGGCGGTGCTGGAGGCCGGCGCGACCTTTTGGCTGGACGGCGATGCCACTCTCGGCGACGCGACGCGGGTCGAGCTGCCGCACCCCGAATTGTTCAGGGCGGTCAGCGCCGGCGACCGGCTGCTGATCGACGACGGCAAGGTGCGGCTGCGGGTCGTGTCGGCCGACAGTGGCCGCATCGAGACGGTCGTCGAAGTCGGCGGCAAGGTTTCCGACCACAAGGGGGTCAACGTCCCCGACGTGCTGGTGCCGATCCCGGCGCTGACCGAGAAGGACAAGGGTGACCTCGCCTTCGCGCTCGACCAGGGGGCGGACTGGATCGCCTTGTCGTTCGTCCAGCGGCCCGAGGACGTCGCCGAGGCGCGGGCGCTGATCGGCGACAGGGCGGCTTTGCTCGCCAAGATCGAGAAGCCGGCGGCGATCGAGCGGCTGGACGCCATCCTGCAGCTGGCCGACGCGGTGATGGTGGCGCGCGGCGACCTTGGCGTCGAGCTGCCGCCCGAGGACGTGCCGCCGCTGCAGAACCGGATCGTCGCCGCTGCCCGCCAGCTGGGCAAGCCGGTGGTGGTGGCGACGCAGATGCTGGAATCGATGATCCATTCACCGACCCCGACCCGGGCCGAGGTCAGCGACGTGGCGACGGCGATCTACGACGGCGCCGACGCCGTCATGCTGTCGGCCGAGAGCGCGGCCGGCGATTACCCGTGCGAGGCGGTGGCGATGATGGACCGCATCGCCGTCAGCGCCGAGAGCGACCCCATCTACCCGGCGCGGATCCATTTCACCTCGACGCCGGCCGAGCCGACGACCGCCGACGCCTTGTCCTCCTCGGCCAAGCATGTCGCCCAGATCGTCTCGGCCAAGGCGATGGTCTGCTACACCAGCTCCGGATCGACGGCGCGGCGGATTGCCCGCGAGCGGCCGACCGTGCCCATCCTGGTGATGACCGCCAGCCGCACCGTCGCCCGCCGCCTCGGCCTGCAATGGGGCGTGCACGCGGTCGCCACCCGCGACGTCACCAATTTCGAGGAGATGGTCGGCAAGGCGCGGCGCATGGCCCTGCGGCACAAGATCGCCGGCGCCGGCGAGCGGCTGGTGATCATGGCCGGCGTGCCGTTCGGCGTGTCGGGATCGACCAACGTCATCCACGTCGTCAAGCTGACCGGCGACGAGCTCGACGGCCAGGCGGGCCGGGCCGAAAGCTAGGACGGCAGCAGGGCCGGGATTTCCCCCGACAGCTCGCGGGCGAGGAAGCCGACCTTGCCGACCTTGCGCGACAAGGCGGCGCCGGCCTCGCCATGCAGCCACACCGCCCACAGCAAGGCGTTGAGCGGCTCCGCGCCCCACGCCAGCAGGCCGCCGAGGATTCCCGCCAAGGTGTCGCCGGAGCCGGAAACGCCGAGGCCGGGGCCGCCGCCGGCATATTTCCAGACACGGCCCGCGGGCGTGACGACATGGCTTTGCGGGCCCTTGACCAAAGTGAGGGCGCCGTAGCGGGCGGCGCATTTGCGGCCGGCGGCGAGCGGGTCGGCATCGACCTGTTCGGGCGAGCAATCGAGCAGCGCCGCCATTTCCCGGCTGTGGGGCAGGAGGATGGGCGTCGCCGCCTGGCGGGCGGCATCGTCGTGGGGCGGCAGGGCGTAGAGCATGGCCGCGTCGAGCACGAGCCGGTCGAGGTTGAGGTCGAGCAGCTGGGCGGCGAGGGTGGAGCAGAGCTTGCTCTCCCTCATCCCCGGGCCGACAACGACGGCGTCGAATTGCGCCGCGCGGCCGACGACTGTGCGGATGGCGGAGCGGGCGAAGGCGCCCTCGCGGGTCTCGGCGAGGCCGAGGACCAGGGCCTCGGGCACCGCCAGGGCAATGTGCGGGGCCATGGATTCGACCGTGGCGATATTCACCTTGCCGCAGCCGGCGCGCAAAGCGGCGATGGCGGTCAGCGCCGCCGACCCGGGCGTGTCGCGGCTGCCGGCGACGACCAGCAGGCGGCCGTGGCCGTCCTTGTCGGCCTCGACCACCGGCGGCAAAGCGTGGCGGGCGAGTTCGGCCTTGGTGAGGGCGGCCGGCCTCGCCGTCATCGCGTGCCGATCATGGCGTCGGGCTCGGCGGTCTGCGGCTCGCCTTCCTCGAGCGGCGCGCCATGGTTCCACAGCACCAGCCTGGGCACGCACAATTCGTCGTCGCGGCGCTCGAAATCATAGGCGCAGATGCCGCAGTTGAGAATTTCCGCCTGCTTGTCGATGTGGAGGATCTGCGCCTCGTCCAGTTCCTCCAATATGTAGCGCATGCACAGGACCACGACCTGGTGGCAGACGATGACCACCCGGCGGTCGGCGTAAAGCAGGCTGATGGTGTTGAGGACGCTGCGCAGGCGCAGGATAACGTCGGCCCAGCTCTCGCCGCCCGGGGGGCGGTGGTAGAATTTCCCCATCTTGGCGCGGTGGGCGGCTTCCTCGGGGAATTTCTCGCGGATGCCGCGGGAGGTCAGGCCGTCGAAGACTCCGAACTCGCGCTCGCGCAGCCGCTCGTCGATGACCGACTTGGCCTTTTCGCCGGCCAGCGCCCCGGCGTCGCAAATTGCGGTCGCCGTCTGGCGGGCGCGCAGGTAGGGGGATGACAAAATGACCTCCGGCCGCTCGTCGCGCGGCAGGTCGGCGAACCATCTCCCGGCGGCGGCGGCCTGGCGCTCGCCAAGCTCCGACAAGGGCACGTCGACGTCGCGCACGTCGAGCTCGATGACGCTGTGCCCCGCGGCATGGGCGCGGTCGCGGGCGACATTGCCCTGGCTCTGGCCATGGCGGACCAGCCACAATTTCCGGGGCCAGTTCTGGCGCATCATTTCACCTCCGGTTCGCGGGAGTAACATCCGTCAGGCCGAACTTGTTTCAGTGCCCAAATTGGTGGATGTCGGGCCGCAGGCAGGAGCGCATATGTCGGCAACGACCATCGAGGAACTGGAAAAACGGCGCGAGGCGGCCCGGCAGGGCGGCGGCGCCAAGCGGATCGCGGCGCAGCACGCCAAGGGCCGGCTGACCGCCCGCGAGCGGCTGACCGTGCTGCTCGATGCCGGCAGCTTTGAAGAATATGACATGTACGTCGAGCACAACTGCGTCGACTTCGGCATGGACAAGCAGAAGATCCCCGGCGATGGCGTCGTCACCGGATCGGGGACGATCAACGGCCGCCTGGTTTACGTCTTCGCCCAGGACTTCACGGTGTTCGGCGGCTCCTTGAGCGAGCGCCACGCCCAGAAGATCTGCAAGGTCATGGACATGGCGATGAAGGTCGGGGCGCCGGTCATCGGCTTGAACGACAGCGGCGGCGCCCGCATCCAGGAGGGCGTCGCGTCATTGGCCGGCTATGCCGAGGTGTTCCAGAGGAACGTGCTGGCCAGCGGCGTCATCCCCCAGGTCAGCCTGATCATGGGGCCTTGCGCGGGCGGGGCGGTCTATTCGCCGGCGATGACCGACTTCATCTTCATGGTGAAGAATTCAAGCTACATGTTCGTCACCGGCCCGGACGTGGTGAAGACGGTGACCAACGAGGTGGTGACGCAGGAGGAGCTGGGCGGCGCCGTCACGCATACGACCAAGTCGGGGGTCGCCGACGTCGCCTTCGAGAATGACATCGACGCGCTGCTGGCGACGCGCGAGTTCTTCGACTTCCTGCCGCTGTCGAACCGGCATCCGTTGCCGGAGCGGCCGACCGATGACCCGTGGGACCGCATCGAGGACAGCCTCGACACCCTGGTGCCGCCGAGCGCGGCGACGCCCTATGACATGCACGAGCTGATCCAGAAGGTCGCCGACGAGGGCGATTTCTTCGAGCTGCAGCCCGCCCATGCCGCCAACATCATCACCGGCTTCTGTCGGATCGAAGGCCGGACGGTCGGGGTCGTCGCCAATCAGCCCACGGTGCTGGCCGGTGTGCTCGACATCAACAGCTCGAAGAAGGCGGCGCGCTTCGTCCGCTTCTGCGACGCCTTCGACATTCCGATCCTGACCTTCGTCGACGTGCCGGGCTTCCTTCCCGGGGTGGCGCAGGAGCATGGCGGCATCATCAAGCATGGCGCCAAATTGCTGTTCGCTTATGCCGAGGCGACGGTGCCGAAGATCACGGTCATCACCCGCAAGGCCTATGGCGGCGCCTATGACGTCATGGCCTCCAAGCATCTGCGCGGCGACCTCAACTACGCCTGGCCGACCGCGGAGATCGCGGTGATGGGGGCTAAGGGCGCGGTCGAGATCATCTTTCGCGGCAAGACTCCCGAGGAAATCGCAGAGCACACCCGCGAATATGAGGAGCGCTTCGCCAACCCGTTCGTGGCGGCGGCCAAGGGCTTCATCGACGAGGTCATCATGCCGCATTCGACGCGGCGGCGGGTGGCGCTGGCCCTAAGGAAGCTGCGCGACAAGCAGTTGGAGAATCCGTGGAAGAAGCACGACAACATACCTTTGTAGACCGCCCCTGGTTTGGGCGGGCTATGGCGAGCAGTATTCTCGCGACAACGGTGCTCGCTCCAGTTGCCCTGCTAAGCCTCTTCTTCGGTGATGCATTCTTCTATTTAGCGGCCGCCTTCTGCGCTGCGGCGTTTATAAGGCTCGTGTTCACGCTTCTGTGGAGTTGGCAAAAGGGAGAAATCTGGGAATGGGGTGCGCGGATTTGCAGCCTTGAAAGCAGTCCCGTTGTGTATTGGGTGGTCATGTTAGCGGGGCTAATTGCAGCCATTATTTTCCTCTTCGGCATGTCTATGAGCATCTCCGAATTATGAGCACCTACACCGCCACCATCCGCTGGCAGCGCGGCGCCGACGGCGACTTCGCCAAGGGCCAATACAGCCGCGCGCATGAATGGGCGTTCGACGGCGGCCATGTGATGCCGGCAAGCGCCAGCCCCCACATCGTCCCGGAACCTTGGTCGGACCTGGCCGCGGTCGATCCCGAGGAGGCGTTCGTCGCGAGCCTGTCGTCCTGTCACATGCTGTTTTTCCTCGACTTCTCTCGGCGGGCGGGGTTCGTCATCAACAATTACGTCGACGAGGCCGAGGGCGAGCTGGCCAAGGGCGCCGACGGCAGGATGGCGATGACCCGGGTGACGCTGCGCCCGCGCGTCGAATGGCAGGACGAGGGGCCGGACCCGGCGGCGCTCGCCGACCTCCACCACAAGGCACACGAGGCCTGCTTCATCGCCAACAGCGTCAAGAGCGAAGTGGTGGTCCAGTTCAAGTCGTCATGCTGAACTTGTTTCAGCATCCAGCTGCGTGAAGCATGGTGTGAGCGTCAAAATGGACCCTGAAACAAGTTCAGGATGACGGAATGGGCGATATGGGCGGCAGCCCGAGGCCTGGCGCCAGATCGTGCCAGTCGGGATTCTCGCTCTCAATCAGGTTGATCTTCCACTGCCGGTGCCAGCGCTTGAGCTGCTTTTCGCGCGAGATCGCGGTGTGCATGTCGTCGAACAGTTCAAATCGTACGAGGCGAAGAACCCGATGCTTTGTCGTGAATCCCTTCACCTCACCGGTGCGGTGCTGATAGAGGCGCCCAATCAGGTCGGATGTGACGCCGATGTAGAGCGTTCCATATTCGCGGCTGGCCAGGATGTAGACGCAGGGGCACTTCACAACTGCTATGCATGCGCAGGAATGGATGCTGAAACAAGTTCAGCATGACGGCATTGCGGGGCAATGCCGATATGGGGAACTCAGCATGACAGGTGAGTGAAATGAAGTTGGGAAGACTGAACCATGTCGGCGTCGCCACGCCGTCGATCGAGCATTCGGTGGCCTTGTACCGGACGCGGATGGGTGCCGAAATCGTCCGCGACCCGTTCGATTTGCCGGCGCAGGGCGTGCGGGTGTGCTTCATCGACACGCCCAACAGCCAGATCGAGCTGATCGAGCCGCTGGGCGCGGACTCGCCGATCGCCAAGTTCCTCGAGAAGAACCCGGAAGGCGGGCAGCATCATGTCTGCTTCGAGGTGCCGGACATCGAGGAGGCGCGCGCCTGGTTCGACAGCCAGGGCTGCCGCATCCTCGGCCCCACGCGCATCGGCGCGCACGGCACGCCGATCTTCTTCCTCCACCCCAAGGACATGGGCGGGGTGCTGACCGAGATCATGGAAAGCCCGAGACAGGCGCATTGATTGGCATTGCCCGCACTCGGCGCTAGACCGCCCGCCATGACCAAGGGGCTGACACGCCAGGACTGGGAAGAGCTTGCCCGCAGGGAGGCGAAGGGCAAGGATTTGACGCGCATGACCCCCGAGGGGATCGCGCTCAAGACCGTCTATGGACCGGGCGGCGTCGCCCATATCGACAGCGGCTATCCCGGCCTGCCGCCCTACACGCGCGGCCCCTATGCGACGATGTACGCTGGCCGGCCCTGGACCATCCGCCAGTACGCCGGATTCTCGACCGCCGAAGAATCGAACGCCTTCTACCGCCGCAACCTGGCTGCCGGGCAGAAGGGGCTCAGCGTCGCCTTCGACCTCGCCACCCACCGCGGCTACGACAGCGACCATCCGCGCGTCGCCGGCGACGTCGGCAAGGCGGGCGTGGCGATCGATTCCGTCGAGGACATGAAGCTGCTGTTCGACGGCATCCCGCTCGACCAGATGAGCGTCAGCATGACGATGAACGGCGCGGTGCTGCCGATCATGGCTTTCTACATCGTCGCCGGAGAGGAGCAGGGGGTCGAGCGCGCCAGGCTGACCGGCACCATCCAGAACGACATCCTGAAAGAATTCGCGGTCCGCAACACCTACATCTACCCGCCTGAGCCGAGCATGCGGATCGTTTCGGACATCATCGCTTATTGCGCGGCGGAGATGCCGAAGTTCAACTCGATCTCCATCTCCGGCTATCACATGCACGAGGCCGGGGCGACGGCGGTGCAGGAGCTGGCCTACACGCTGGCCGACGGCATGGAATATGTCCGGGTGGCGATTGCCGACGGGCTGGATATCGACGATTTCGCGCCGCGCCTCAGCTTCTTCTTCGGCATCGGCATGAACCTGTTCATGGAGGTCGCCAAGCTGCGCGCCGCGCGGACCCTGTGGGCGCGGATCATGACCGATTTGGGCGCGCAATCGGAGAAGTCGAAGCTGCTGCGCACGCATTGCCAGACCAGCGGCGTGTCGCTGACCGAGCAGGACCCGTACAACAATATCGTCCGCACGACGGTCGAGGCGCTGGCGGCGGTGCTGGGCGGGACGCAGTCGTTGCACACCAATTCATTCGACGAGGCGATCGCGCTGCCGACCGATTTTTCGGCGCGCATTGCCCGCAATACGCAATTGATCCTGGCCGAGGAGAGCGGGGTGACGGCGGTCGCCGACCCCTTGGGCGGCAGCTGGTACGTCGAGGCGCTGACCCGCGAGCTGGAAGACAAGGCCTGGGCCTTGATCGAGGAGGTCGAGGCGCATGGCGGCATGACCAAGGCGGTCGCCGAAGGCCTGCCCAAGCATCGCATCGAGGAAGCCGCCGCCGAGCGCGCGGCGAAGGTCGACACCGGCGAGACGGTGATCGTCGGCGTCAACCGCTACCGCCTGGAAGAGGAAGAGGAGCACGACTTCCTCGAGGTCGACAATGCCAGGGTCCGCGCCGGCCAGATCGCGCGGCTGGAAAAGATGCGCGCCGGCCGCGACGAGGCCAAAGCGAGGGCGGCGCTGGATGCGCTGGAAGCTGGCGCGCGCGGCGATGCCAACCTGCTGGCGCTGTCGGTCGAGGCGGCGCGGGCGCGCTGCTCCCTGGGCGAGATTTCGGATGCGTTCGAGCGGGCGTTCGGGCGCTATCACACCAAGCCGAAACCGGTGCGCGGGATCTACGGCCGGCGCAGCGATGCGCGCTGGAAGGGCGCGGTGGCAGGGACGGAGGCGGTCGCCAAGCGCATGGGCCGCAAGCCGCGCATCCTGGTCGCCAAGATGGGCCAGGACGGCCACGACCGCGGCGCCAATCTGGTCAGCTCGGCGTTCGGCGACCTGGGCTTCGAAGTGATCGCCGGGCCGCTCTTCCAGACTCCGCGCGAAACGGCCGAGATGGCGGTCGAGCATGACGTCGACGTGGTCGGCGCGTCGTCACTAGCGGCGGGCCACAAGACATTGATCCCCGAGCTGATCGACGCGCTCAAGGACATGGGCCGAGCCGATATCAAGGTCGTCGCCGGCGGCGTCATCCCGCCGCAGGACTACGCAATGCTCCGCGCCGCCGGCGTGCAGGCGATCTTCGGCCCCGGAACCAACCTAGCCGACGCCGCCGACGAGGTGCTGCGCCTGCTCGGCCACAACAAGCCGCCGCTGGATGAGGCTGCGGAGTGAGGCGACTGCTCTTGCTGTCGACCGCTTTCCTTGTCAGCGGCTGCTCGACACTGCCGCCAACTCATGACCCTGAGGGATGCGACCGGGTCAGCGAGAGTGTGAAGCAGGCCGGAAGCGATCTGGTCGTCGATGGCGATCTCTATTGCGCAACGGACGATGGAGATTGCGAGCTAACGCCGACAAGGATCATTGCCAGCAGGGCTTTTCGCCCCCTCGGAGGTGTCAAAATTCCGGTTCATATCCTGAGGAAGGAAGCGGAGGACTACGGCGACGAGCTCTCCCGGCAAGATGCGATTTCTTTATGCTTTCCACCCCAATTGTGGTTCCCGTCGGAAGGTCATTATTACGGCAGATTCTACCTCCGTCACGAAACGCACGGACGCTATCACATGGCATTCTATCCGCGCACAAAGGACTAAGAATGTTCTCGAAAATCCTGATCGCCAACCGGGGTGAGATTGCGTGCCGGGTGATCCGCACGGCGCGGCGGATGGGGATCGCGACGGTTGCGGTCTATTCCGACGCCGACGCGCGGGCGCCGCATGTGCGTATGGCCGACGAGAGCGTGCGACTGGGGCCGGCGCCGGCGTCGGAGAGCTACCTCAAGGCCGAGCTGATCATCGACGCCTGCAAGGCGACCGGCGCCGAGGCGGTGCACCCCGGCTATGGCTTCCTCTCCGAGCGGGCGACCTTCGTCGAGGCGCTGGAGAAGGCCGGCATCACCTTCATCGGCCCGCCGCCCACGGCCATCGCCGCCATGGGCGACAAGATCGAATCGAAGAAGCTGGCGCGCGACGCCGGCGTCAACATCGTCCCCGGCTGGCTCGACGACATCGCCACGACGGACGAGGCGGTGAAGATCGCGAAAGACATCGGCTTCCCGGTGATGATGAAGGCCTCGGCCGGCGGCGGCGGCAAGGGCATGCGGCTGGCGTACAGCGAGCAGGACGTCCGCGAAGGCTTCGAGAGCGTCAAGCGCGAAGGCCTCAACAGCTTCGGCGACGACCGTGTGTTCATCGAGAAGTTCATCGAGAACCCGCGCCACATCGAGATCCAGGTGCTCGGCGACAAGCACGGCACCATACTCTACCTCGGCGAGCGCGAATGCTCGATCCAGCGCCGCCACCAGAAGGTGGTCGAGGAAGCGCCCTCGCCCTTCGTCACCCCGCAAATGCGCAAGGCGATGGGCGAGCAGGCGGTCGCGCTCGCCAAGGCGGTGGGGTACCATAGCGCCGGCACGGTCGAGCTGATCGTCTCGGGCAAGGACCCGACGGGCAAGAGCTTCTACTTCCTGGAGATGAACACCCGGCTGCAGGTCGAGCACCCGGTGACCGAGGAGGTGACGGGCCTCGACCTGGTCGAGCAGATGATCCGCGTCGCCGCCGGCGAGAAGCTGGCGTTCGCGCAAAAGGACGTGAAACTGAACGGCTGGTCGGTCGAGACGCGCGTCTACGCCGAGGATCCGTACCGCGGGTTTTTGCCGTCGACGGGACGGCTGGTGCGCTATCGGCCGCCGGAGCAAACCGTCATTGCGAGGAGCGCAGCGCCGAAGCAATCCAGCGGCGCAAAGTCTGGATTGCTTCGCTCCGCTCGCAATGACGACGTAAGGGTCCGGGTCGACGACGGCGTGTTCGAAGGCGGCGAAGTCTCCATGTTCTACGACCCGATGATCGCCAAGCTCATCACCTGGGCGCCGAGCCGCGAGGCGGCGATCGACGCGCAGATCGATGCGCTCGACGCCTTCGAGATCGACGGCATCGGCCACAATGTCGATTTCCTCTCGGCGCTGATGCAGCACCCGCGCTTCCGCCGCGGTGACCTCGAGACCGACTTCATCGCCGACGAATATCCCGACGGCTTCCACGGCGCGCCGGCCGACGAGCAATTGACCGGCGACCTAGCCGCCATCGCCGCGCTGATCGCCGCCACCCATGACGCCCGCGCCGCCGAGATCGACGGCCAGCTCGGCCCGCCGATCGCGCTGCCGATGGAGCGGGTGATGAAGTTCGACGGCATCGATCATCATGTCGCCTTCAACGACGCGGGCGTGGTGGTCGACGGCGGCAAGGCTGTCGCTGTCGATGCCGATTATGTGCCCGGCCAGCGCCTCGTCCATGCCGAGGTCGACGGGCGCAAGCTGATCGTCAAGGTCGCCCGCAACGGCCGCGGCTGGAAGCTCACCACGCGCGGCGCGGCCCACAAGGTGCAGGTGCTCGCGCCGCACGTCGCCGAGCTGGCGCGGCATATGATCGAGAAGGAGCCGCCGGACCTGTCGCGGCTGCTGATCGCGCCGATGCCGGGCCTCCTGACCAAACTCAACGTCAAGGCCGGCGACAAGGTCGAGGCCGGCCAGCCGGTGGCCGTCATGGAAGCGATGAAGATGGAGAACATCCTGCGCGCCGAGAAGGCGGCGAAGGTCAAGGCGACGCCGGTCAAGGCCGGCGAAAGCGTGGCGGTGGATCAGGTGATCATGGAGTTCGAGTAGGCCCGCGCTACTTGAAAAGCGCAAGAGCAAGGGCCGCAAGTGATCCAGCAGCGAGCACGGTCATTGCAATCCAGTACGCAATTGGATTTTCATCGCGGTCCACTCCGCCGCCGCGCACGCCGATGATCCTAAACCGATAGCAAAGAGCGACCAGCGCAACACCTGCGATCCCTAAAGTCAGAAACTTCATTGTCTCGCTCACGAGCGATTCCTCAACTCCACCCGCCGCAATTTCCCCGTCGCCGTCTTCGGCAGCGCATCGACGAACTCGATTTCGCGGGGATATTTGTATGGCGCAATGGTTTCTTTCACGAAATCTTTTAGCTTCTGCACGAGTTCGTCGCTGGGCTCGGCAAAGTCCGCCAAAACCACGAACGCCTTCACCTTCTGGCCGCGCTCGGGACAGGGCACGCCGATGACCGCGCACTCCGCGACGGCGGGGTGGGCGAGCAGCGCATTCTCCACTTCCGGCGCGCCAATATTGTAACCCGAGCTGACGATCATGTCGTCGCTGCGCGCGAGGTACCAGTAATAGCCATCGGCATCCTTGCGGTAGGTGTCGCCGGTAACGTTCCAGCCATGCTGCACATAGTCGCGCTGGCGTTCGTCATCGAGGTAGCGGCAGCCGGTTGGGCCCCGGACCGCGAGGCGGCCGGTGCCCTCGGCTAACGGCTGGCCATTGTCGTCGAGCACGGTCGCTTCATAACCCGGCACGGCGCGGCCGGTGCTGCCGGGGCGGATATTCTCCCCACTTTCGGAAATGAAGATGTGCATCATCTCGGTCGCACCGATGCCGTCGACGATGGAAATGCCGGTGCGGTCTTTCCAGGCGTGCCAGACGGCTTCGGGCAAATGCTCGCCGGCGGACAAGCAGGATTTGAGCGACTTCAATGCGTTGTCGAGCGCGGGCTGCGACAGCATCGCCTTATAGGCCGTCGGCGCCGTGGCCAGGTGGGTGACGCCGAACTGCGCGACCGCTTCCAGCATCGCCGGCGGGCTCGGCTGCTCAATGGTCGCGCAGGCCGCGCCGAAGCGCAGCGGGAACATCAGGGTCGCGCCGAGGCCGAAGGTGAAGGCGATCGGCGCGCTGGTCATGGCGATGTCGCCGGGCTTCATCGCGAAATGCGCCTTCGCGAACGTGTCGCAGGGGGCGAGGATGTCGCGGTGGAAATGGACGCAGCCCTTGGGCACGCCGGTCGTGCCGCTGGTGAAGGCGATCAGCGCCGGGTCGCCGCTGGCCGTGTCCTGCGCCGGCAGCGGGTCGAGCGCGGCGCAGCGGCTCTCCAGCTCGCCCTTGCCGAAGTCGCCATCGTAGCGGACGAGATGCTTGACGAAATGCGCCTGGTCGGCGGCCTCGCGGAAGTCGCCGATGAAGCGGCTGTCGACGATGGCGTGGCTGATCTCGGCGCGCTCGATGACGGTGGCGATCTCGCCGGGGCGGAGCAGGGGCATGGTGGCGACGACCACGCCGCCGGCCTTCAGGACGCCGAGCCAGCAGGCGAACAGGGTGTAGCCGTTGGGCCCGCGCAGCAGCACGCGGTTGCCGGGGACGAGGCCCTCCTCCTCGACCAGCAGGCGGGCAATGCGGCCGGAGAAGGAGTCGAAGTCCGCATAGGTCCAGCGGCCGTGGGCGTTGGCGACGGCGAGGTCGCCCGGCGCGCCGCCTTTCAGCAATTCCGCCGCCGCGTTCAGCCGCCCGGGATAATCGAGCAGCAGGAAGTCCGGCTGCCCTTCCGGCGGCGGCAGGCGGTCGCGGACGAAGGGGTCGTAGGTCATGCCGTCATTGCGAGCGAAGCGAAGCAATCCAGGCTGGATTGCCGCGTCGCTGCGCTCCTCGCAATGACTAGCAGGATCATTATTCCTCCACCACCGCGGTTGCCTCGATCTCCACCTTGGCGGCGCGTTCGAGCAGCCGCACCACCTCGACCAGCGCGATGGCGGGATAATGGTCGCCCATGATCCCTTTCCAGATCGGCGCGAGCTCGTCGCGCAGCGGCACATATTCCTGGATGCTGGTGACGTAGATCGTCATCCGGACGACATGTTCGGGCTTCGCCCCGTCCTCGGCGAGGATGGCGACGACGTTCTTGAGCGCCTGCTCGAACTGCTTGTCGATGCGGTGGGAGGCGATCATCTCGTTCTCGTCCCAGCCGATGACCCCGGCCGTGAAGACCATGCGGCCCTTGGCCGAAATGCCATTGGCATAGCCCTTCGGGCGCCGCCATCCTTCGGGTTGCAGGATTTTCATTGGCGATGTTCCTTCAAGAGGTCGCGGGCGATGATCTGGCGCTGCACTTCCGACGCGCCTTCGTAGATGCGCAAGGCACGGATCTCGCGGTAGAGTTCCTCAACCTTGGCGCCTTTGGTGACGCCGAGGCCCCCGTGCATCTGCACTGCCGCGTCGATCACCTTCTGCGCCTCCTCGGTCGCGTGCAGCTTGGCCATGGCGGCGGCGCGGCGGTTGTCGCGGTCCCCCCTGTCCTGCTGCCAGGCGGCGCGGGCGACGAGCAAGGCCGAGGCGTCGATGGCGGTGGCCATGTCGGCCAGCTTGGCCTGGGTGACCGGATGGTCGGCAAGGGTGCCGTCGCCGAGCCTGCGCGATGCGGCGAAGGCGATGGCTTCGTCCAACGCCCGGGCCGCGAAGCCGAGGGCGGCAGCGCCGACGGTGACGCGGAACAGGGTCAGTGTTTCCATGGCGATGCGGAAGCCATTGCCGGGCTCGCCAATGAGCTCGGCGCGGACGCCGTCGAAATTCAGGCGCGCCAGCGGGTGCGGGGCGATCACTTCGATCCGCTCGGCGACCGACAGGCCGGGTTCGTCGCCGCGGACGATGAAGGCCGAAATGCCTTTCGCTCCGTCGCCCTCGCCGGTGCGGGCAAAGACGGTCAGCAAATCGGCGATAGTGCCGTTGGAGATATAGCTTTTCTCGCCATCGAGCAGCCAGCCATCGCCATCCCGCCGCGCGGTCATGGCGATATTGGCGGCATCGGAGCCGGTGTCGGGCTCGGTCAGGGCGAAGGCGGCGATGGCTTCGCCCGCCGCGACCTTCGGCAGCCATTCGCCCTTTTGCGCGTCGCTGCCGTGGAGGCGAATGGCGCCGCTGCCCAAGCCCTGCATGGCGAAGGCGAAATCGGCGAGGCCCGAACAGCTGGCCAGCAAGGCGCGGGCCATGGCGAGGCTGCGCACGTCCCCGTCCGTGCAAAGCTCCAGCAGGCCGGCGGCGCCGAGCTCGCAGACCAGCGAGCGGCATTCCTCGTCGACATTGGCGCCGTGGTGGAAATCGCGGGTCCTGCACCAGTCGCGGATGCGGGCGTGCAGCTCGCGATGGCGCTCCTCGAGGAACGGCCAGTCGAGCCAGTTCATTGCCTATCCCCTTCAGGGGAGGGGTTAGGGGTGGGGGCATCCAAAACAGGCAGGCCCCACCCCCGCTCGCCTATGGCGAGTCGCCCCTCCCCTGAAGGAGAGGGGAGGCTAATCACCCTTGAACTCCGGCTTCCTCTTGGCCGCGAAGGCCTCGTAGGCGCGGTGGAAATCCCTGGTCTGCATAAGCCGGGCCTGCGCCTCGGCTTCCATGTCGAGCGCCTGCTCGATGCTCGCCGCCCATTCCTCGTCGAGCTGGCGCTTGGTCATGTAATGGGCCTGGATGGGGCCGTCGGCGAGGCTGCGGGCGAGGGCCTGCGCCTCGCCGTGCACGTCAACGGCGATGCGGCTGAAAAAGCCCCAGCGCTCGCCTTCCTCGGCGCTCATGGCGCGGCCGGTGAACAAAAGTTCAGCGGCGCGGCCGTGGCCGATGATGCGCGGCAATATGGCGCAGGCGCCCATGTCGGCGCCGCTCAAGCCCACGCGGGTGAACAGGAAGGCGGTCATGGCGTCCGGCGCGGCCAGGCGCAGGTCGCTGGCCATGGCGAGGATGGCGCCGGCGCCGGCGCAGACCCCGTCGACGGCGGCGACGATCGGCTGCGGGCAGGCGCGCATGGCGCGGACCAGGTCGCCGGTCATGCGGGTGAAGTCCTGCAGGCCGCCAAGGTCCATCCTGGTCAGCGGGCCGATGATCTCGTGGACGTCGCCGCCGGAGCAGAAATTGCCCCCGGCGCCGGCAAGGACGACGACCCGGACCTCCGGTGTCGAGGCGAGCGCCCGGAACAGATCGCGCAACTCGGCGTAGCTATCGAAGGTCAGCGGGTTCTTGCGCTCCGGCCGGTCGAGCGTGATCGTGCCGACGCCATTGTCGAAGGCCCAGCGGAAATGCGTCGTTTCGAGGGTTTGCGGATCGAGGCTCATGCGGTGGTCCCGCCGTCGATGGTGATGCAGGCGCCGGTGATCGACCGGCTCGAGGGGCGGCACAGGTGCACGATCGAATCCGCGACCTCTTCGGCGGTGACCAGCCGGCCGTTGGCGTTCATCGCCGCCAGCGCGCCGCGCGCCTCGTCCTGGCTGCGCCCGGTGGCGCGGTGGATGCGCTCCGCGCTGTCGTCGACCATCGGCGTGTCGACGAACGCCGGGCAGACGGCGTTTACCGTCAGGCCCGTCCTGGCATATTCGAGCGCCAGGCTCTTGGTCAGGCCGACCGCACCATGCTTCGAAGCGACATAGGGGGCGGCATAAGCGGCGCCGCGCAGGCCGGCGACCGAGGCGACAATGACCAGCCTCTTGTCCTCGCCGTCTAGCAGGTCGGGAAGCGCCAGCTGGGCGCCGTCGAACAAGGCGGTGAGGTTGGTGGCGATGATCCGGTCCCAGGCCTCGCGCTTCGTGCGCAGGAAGGGGGCGCTGTCGCCGATGCCGGCATTGAGGATGACGATGTCGAACGGGCCATTGGCGGCGCGCGCCTCGCCATAAGCGCGCTCGATATCGCCGCGGTCGGTGACGTCGCAGGCAATGGCCCTGCCGCCGGTTTCGGCGGCGATCGCCTCCAGCGGCTCGCGGCGGCGGCCGAGCAGGCTGAGCTTCGCGCCCTCGGCGGCCAGGGCCCGGGCGGCGGCGGCGCCAATGCCGGTCCCGCCTCCCGTAATCAGCGCATGACGTCCTGCAAACTGCATCCGGCCCCCTTGGTCACAAGCGCAATTCAGCATTGGCCGATGCGCCCTAAAGTGGCAAGGAGCGCCGCGCGCAGCTTGTCCGGGGGACAAGCGAGCACGACGCTGACGAAGCAGGGGAGCAAGCATCGATGAAGACCCGCGCCGCCGTTGCCTTCGAAGCCAAGCAGCCGCTTGAGATTGTTGAAGTCGACTTGGAGGGGCCGAAGGCGGGCGAGGTTTTGGTCGAGATCATGGCGACCGGCATCTGCCACACCGATGCCTACACATTGGACGGGCTGGACAGCGAGGGCCTGTTTCCCTCGATCCTCGGCCATGAGGGCGCCGGCGTGGTGCGCGAGGTCGGCCCGGGCGTCACCAGCGTCAAGGAGGGCGATCACGTCATTCCCCTGTACACGCCCGAATGCCGCCAGTGTAAGTCGTGCCTGTCCGGCAAGACCAACCTCTGCACCGCCATCCGCGCCACCCAGGGCAAGGGCGTCATGCCCGACGGCACCAGCCGCTTCTCCTACAAGGGGCAGCAGATCTTCCATTACATGGGCTGCTCGACCTTCTCGAACTTCACCGTCCTGCCGGAAATCGCGGTCGCGAAGATCCGCGACGACGCGCCGTTCAAGACCAGCTGCTACATCGGCTGCGGGGTGACCACCGGCGTCGGCGCGGTGGTCAAGACGGCCAAGGTCGAACCGGGGGCCAACGTCGTCGTCTTCGGGCTTGGCGGCATCGGCCTCAACGTCATCCAGGGCGCCCGGCTGGTCGGCGCGAACCGCATCGTCGGCGTCGACATCAATCCGGCGCGCGAGGAATGGGGCCGCCAGTTCGGCATGACGGATTTCCTCAACACCAAGGGCATGAGCCGCGAGGACATCGTCGCCAAGATCGTCGAGCTGACCGATGGCGGCGCCGATTACACGTTCGACGCCACCGGCAACACCGAAGTCATGCGCACGGCGCTGGAATGCTGCCATCGCGGCTGGGGGACCAGCATCATCATCGGCGTCGCCGAGGCCGGCAAGGAAATCGCCACGCGGCCGTTCCAGCTGGTCACCGGGCGCAACTGGCGCGGCACGGCGTTCGGCGGCGCCAAGGGCCGCACCGACGTGCCGAAGATCGTCGACTGGTACATGGACGGCAAGATCGCCATCGACCCGATGATCACCCACACGCTCACGCTCGACGAGATCAACAAGGGCTTCGATTTGATGCACGCCGGCGAAAGTATCCGCTCGGTCGTGGTCTATTAGGGGAAGATGATGTTCAGCCATGTGATGGTCGGGTCGAACGACCTCGAAAGGTCCAAGACCTTTTACGATGCCCTGTTCGGCAAGGAGGCCAGGCGCGACGACAAGGGCCGGCTGAGCTACGGCCGCCGGGGTGCGGTGTTCATGGTCTCGAACCCGATCGACGGCCAGCCGGCGACCCATGCCAATGGCGGGACGGTGGGCTTCAATTTCGACAGTCCGGAAGAGGTCGACGCCTGGCACGCCGCCGGATGCGCTGCGGGCGGGAAAAGCTGTGAAGACCCGCCTGGCTATCGCGAGAACGCCTTCGGCAAGCTGTACCTGGCCTACCTGCGCGATCCCGACGGCAACAAGCTCTGCGGACTCTATCGGCCCCAGCAGTAATGGAGATCCTCTCCGAAAACCGGTCGCACGGCGGGCGGCAGCTGGTGGCGAAACATGCCAGCAACGCCACCGGCACCGACATGGTCTTCTCCATCTTCCTGCCGCCGCAGGCCGAGATGGGACCTTGCCCGGTGCTCTGGTACCTGTCGGGCCTGACCTGCACCCACGCCAATGTCACCGAGAAGGGCGAGTATCGGCAGGCTTGCGCGCGGCATGGCCTCATCTTCGTCGCCCCCGACACGTCGCCGCGCGGCGCGGACGTGCCGGACGATCCGGAGGGATTGTGGGACTTCGGCCAGGGCGCCGGCTTCTACGTCGATGCGTCCGAGCCGCCCTGGGCGACGCATTTCAGGATGCGGACCTATGTCGCCGAGGAGCTGCCGGACCTGGTCGCCGCCGAATTCCCGGCCGACATGTCCCGCCAGGGCATCACCGGCCATTCGATGGGCGGCCATGGCGCCCTGACCCTGGCGCTCGGCCTGCCCGGGCGGTTTCGCAGCGTGTCGGCCTTCGCACCGATCGCCGCGCCGGGACAAGTGCCCTGGGGCCGCAAGGCGCTCGGCCATTACCTGGGCCCGGAAAGCGCTGCCTGGCGGGCTCATGACGCGGTGGCGCTGATCGAGGACGGCGCGCGCGTCGAGGAATTGCTGGTGGATGTCGGTGAAGCGGACCCGTTCATCGAAAAGGAATTGCGGCCCGAACTGCTGGAGCAAAGCTGCTTGCAGGCCGGCATCCCGCTGACGCTCCGGCGCCAGCCGGGATACGACCATAGCTATTATTTCATCTCGACGTTCATGGCCGACCATGTCGCCTGGCACGCCGAGAGGATCGGGAAGGGATAGGCCATGACGCTCAGCCGCCGCGATTTCATCGGGCAAGCGGCGGCGATAGGAGCGTCCCTGGCGTGGGTCGGAACTGCCCGGGCATCGCGTGTCAAATGGACCGAGCGGCGCGACCTTTATCCGGAAGGCGTTGCGTCCGGAGACCCGGATCACAACAGCGTCATCCTTTGGACCAGGCGGCCGTTCGCGAGCGGCGAACGGCAGGTGCTCACGGTCGAAGTGGCAGAGGACGAAGCCTTCCGCCGCGTCGTCGCTCATGCGCCGGCCGCGGTCTCGGCTGCTTCCGACTGGACGACGCGCGTGCTGGTCGGCCGGCTCAAGCCGGCGCGCACCTACTGGTATCGCTTCACCGACCCTGAAGGAAACGGCAGCCGCGTCGGCCGGACGATCACCGCTCCGGCACCGAACGATGCGCGCCCCGTCAATTTCGCCTTCGGCAGTTGCCAGGATATCAACGAGGGCAAGCTCAATGCCTATCGTCGGATGATCTTCGAGGATGAGCGCGCCGCGCCGGCGGAGCAGCTCGGCTTCATCCTCCACCTTGGCGATTTCATCTACGAGGTCGTGCAATATCCGGAGGAAGTGAAGACCCGCTACGATCGCACGATCTACGAAGTCGCCCGCCTTCCCGCAGAGCCTGACTCGTTCAAGGTTTCCAATTTCCACGTCCCCCTGACGGTCGATGGCTACCGCGCCATCTACAAGGGCTATTTGCACGATCCCGACTTGCAGGATGCCCGCGCGCGCTGGCCGTTCGTATGCATGTGGGACAATCACGAATTCTCGTGGCAGGGCCGCCAGAGCATCGTCCAGGCAGGCGGCGATCCGCAGCCCGGCCAAACCGTCAAGGTGGCGGCCAACCAGGCCTGGTTCGAGTTCATTCCGGCTCGTGTCGCGGCACCAAGCGGGTCCCTGGAGCAGTTCGGTCCGCCAGCCGTGAAGAACGTCAAGATCGAAACGTGGGACGGGAATGGCCTGGGCCTCGAGCCCAACAACCTGGCCGCCATCCGCAGCCTGATCGCCTATCGCGCGCTCCGCTACGGGAAGCACCTCGACCTCATCATCACCGACCAGCACAGCTTCCGCGGTGACGACCCGACCGATGCCGAGGGGGTCGGGAAAATCTATGACCCGTCCTTCAATGGCATGTTTTCCGAAGAGGCGATGATCGCGCTCGACGCGGGCCGCGCCTACGAGGGAGGCAGGCCGCCCGACGAACTCCATTTCCGCGATGTGCGCATTGCCAATCCGCGCAAGGACAGGCCGCCGCGGACCATCCTCGGCGCCGAGCAGAAGGCGTGGTTCAAGAGCAAGCTGCGCAAGTCGACGGCGACATGGAAAATCTGGGGCAATTCGCTTGGCGCGCTCGACCAGCGCGTGGATCCGCAAAACCTTCCCGCCGAAATGGTCGAGAAACCGTGGCCCGCGGACACCTATGCGATGTTGGGCAGCAACGACTACGGTGCGGCCTACGCCGAGCGAAAGGAGATTTACGATCTCGTCCGAGACGCGAGGATCACGGGCTTTGCGATCGTTTCAGGCGATCGTCACAGCTTCTGGGCCGGCTATGCGGCCGCCACGCTACCGCCGCGAAAGTTCGAGCCGGTCGGCCTCAGCTTCGTCGGCGGATCGCTCGTCAGCCCGGGCGCCATGGAAGCCTACGAACACGGATTCAAGAAGAAGCGGACCATGCGGCCGATTTACCTTGTCGACCGACCCGGCGCCTCCCGGCCCGATTGGACCTACAACATGCTGCTCCGGCACGGTGTCCGTTCATGCCTGGAATATGCGAAGAGCTTCGATTTGCAGCGGGCGCGCGCCCTTTCGAACCCGCAACTTTCCCCGCACCTCGAATTCGTCGATATGGGTGGGCATGGTTATGCCAAGGTGCGCCTTACCGGTGAGGAGATGCGGACCGAGTTTGTCTGCATCCCGCGGCCCATCACGCGAAGCGACCGGCCCGACGGTGGGCCGCTTCGGTATCGGGTCGTGCACACGGCGCGACTATGGGCCCCTGGCGATCGGCCGCGACTCAAGCAGCAGGTCATCGAAGGCGATCCCGGTCTTGCCGTTTGACCGGGCAGCGCATGCGGAGCGCCTGGGTCGATGATTGCCGGCCTCGAACCCTGGGCGCAGGACGCCATTCGTGTCGGCACGGGCCTGGCAGCGGGCGGGCTGATCGGTCTCGAGCGCGGGTTCAAGCTGCGCGGCCAGAAGGAGGGGACGCGGGTTGCCGGCGTCCGCACCTTCAGCCTGCTCGGCCTCGGCAGCGGCATTGCCGGGCTGATCAGCGAATCGCAGCCGTTCGCGGCCGGGGTCATTGTCCTGGCGCAGCTGGCCTATCTCGCCATTGCCTATGCGCCGCGATTGAAGGCCAAGGGCGACGCGACCAGCCCGGTGGCTGCGGCGGCCACGATCGCCACCGGCTTCCTCGGCGGCATGGGCGGGGTCGGGCTGGCGATCGCCGCGGCCGCCATCATCGTCCTCATCCTGGCACTGAAGAACGAGTTCCACGGCTTCATCGACAATCTGGATGAAAAGGACGTCAAGGCGCTCGCCCGCTTCGCTGTCATCGCCCTCGCAGTCCTGCCTTTCCTGCCGGACGAGAATTTCGGTCCTTACGATGCGTGGAACGCGTCCAAGCTTTGGTGGGTGGTCATTCTGGTCACCGGCTTTTCCTTTGCAGGCTATGTCGCCAATCGCATTTTCGGCGCCCGGCACGGGACGATTGCCACGGCCATCATCGGCGGCGCCTATTCGTCGACAGCGGTCACACAGTCGCTCGCCCAGCGCCTGGGCAGTGCCGAGAGCGCGGGCGCCGAGCCGGCGGGCATCGCGCTCGCCAGCGCCGTCATGTACCTGCGGGTCCTGGTGCTGGTGGCGGCGCTGGCCACCCGGCTGACAGTGCCGTTCGCGATCGTCATCGCACCGGCTCTGATTGTCGGCTGGCTCGCCGGCTGGTGGCTGTACCGCCGGGCCCCGCACCAGGAAGGGCCGGCGCCACCCGGCAACCCGATCGCCTTGGTCCCGGCGCTGACATTCCTGCTTTTCCTGGCGGGCGCGGCGGTCGCGGCGCGGTGGGCGCAATCGCAATTCGGGCAGGAAGGCATTGCCGTGCTGCTGCTGATCATGGGCAGCCTCGACGTCGATGCGGCAATCGTCACCGCCGGCAACCTGCCGCCGCAAGCCATTGGCGCCGAGCTGGCGGCGCTAGCACTCGGCGGGACCATCCTTGCCAATATGGGGGTCAAGCTGGGGATCACGCTCGCCTATGGGCGCAAGCAAAGCCTTGGCGCCGCGCTCGGCCTGCTCGCCAGCATGATCGCGCTGGCGATCAGCCTGGTGATCGGTTGGATGCGGTTGTGATAAGCGAAATCTCACCAAGACTTCCGACCGTCCCCCGGACGGTCAAGTCTTGGTGACCCCTACGGGAATCGAACCCGTGTTTCAGCCGTGAAAGGGCCGCGTCCTAACCGCTAGACGAAGGGGCCATGCCGAAAAGGCAGGC
>Ga0073934_10001980_pt1 | contig 45636 bp, 48 predicted proteins | sample LarsenN4metaG_FD_76834 | JGI IMG/M metagenome (GOLD analysis project Ga0073934, IMG submission 76834) | Hot spring sediment bacterial and archeal communities from British Columbia, Canada, to study Microbial Dark Matter (Phase II) - Larsen... ...
AGGTCGCCGAGGTCGGCGGCATGCCGGCCCTTCAGTTCGGGGAAGGAGGCGAGCAGCCGCTGCCGCAGGCCGGCGTTGACCGCCTGCCGCCGCACGGCCACGCGTTGCATCAGGGCCGCGTCGCCGCTGCTGGCCAGGTACACCGACCACGCCGCCAGGAAGCGCGGCGCCTCGTAGACCGCTTCCCAGAGCGACTGCACCAGCGCCTGCGCGCGCCGGCGCAGTGGCCAGGCGGGGTCCGGCCAGGCGACGCCGCCCTCGGCCTGCAGCAGGTGCTCGACGAGCTGCATCATCAGTTCGGCTTTCGATCCGAAGTGGTGCTGCACCGCCCCGGGCGTGACGCCCGCGGCCTTGGCCACCTCGAACATCGTCGCCGCCGGCGCGCCGCCCTCGTGCACCACGCGCGCGGCCGCATCCAGCAGGCGGGCACGGGTATCGGCGCTGCGCTCGGCGTGGCTGCGCCGGGGGCGGGCGGCGGCGGTGCGGCGGGGCGTGGCCGGGAGCATGATTCACTATATGCATTACGTGCGTAATGCAAATGCGGGCCGACCCGGGACCGTGGGCGGCGCGTGGCCCGGGGCTGCGGCCGGGCCGTGCGGCGCACCCTGCCGCGGCCGTGACCGGGCGCCGCCCGGTCCGTCGTGGAGTCCTGACCGGGCGCCGCCCGGTCCGTCGTGGGGCCCTGACCGGGCGCCGCCCGGTCCGTCGTGGGGCCCTGACCGGGCGCCGCCCGGTCCGTTGTGGAACACTCGCCGGCATGTCCGCCGCCCCCGCCGAAACCGTGGTGCAGGGCACCTGCCCGCACGACTGCCCCGACACCTGCGCGCTGCACGTCACGGTGCGCGATGGCCGCGTCGTGCGCGTGGCCGGCGACCCCGAGCACCCGACGACGCACGGCGCGCTGTGCACGAAGGTCAGCCGGTACGCCGAGCGAACCTACCACCCGGAGCGTGTGCTCACGCCGCTGAAGCGCATCGGCCGCAAGGGCGAGGGCCGCTTCGAGCCGGTGGGCTGGGACGAGGCGCTGGACGACATCGCCGCGCGGCTGAAGGCCATCGCCGCGCGCGACCCGCAGGCCATCCTGCCCTACAGCTACGCCGGCACGATGGGCATGGTGCAGGGCGAAGGCATGGCGGCGCGCTTCTGGCACCGGCTGGGCGCGAGCTTCCTCGACCGCACGATCTGCGCCAACGCCGGCGGCGAGGCGCTGGCCGCCACCTACGGCGGCAAGGTCGGCATGCACGTCGAGTTCTTCGCCGAGAGCCGGCTCATCCTGATCTGGGGCAGCAACCCGATCACGAGCAGCGTGCACTTCTGGAACTACGCGCAGCAGGCCAAGCGCGCCGGTGCGAAGCTCGTCTGCATCGACCCGCGCAAGAGCGAGACGGCCGAGAAGTGCCACCAGCACATCGCGCTGCTGCCGGGCACCGACGGCGCGCTGGCGCTGGCGCTGATGCACGAGCTGATCGTCAACGATGCGCGCGAGGGCGGGCTCGACCACGACTACATCGCGCGCCACGTCGAGGGCTTCGAGAAGCTGCGCGAGCGGGCGCTCGCCTGGTCGCCCGACCGCGCGGCAGCGGTCTGTGGCATCGAGGCCGACGTCATCCGCGCCCTGGCGCGCGACTACGCGCGCACGAAGCCGGCGGCCATCCGCCTGAACTACGGGATGCAGCGCGCGCGCGGCGGCGGCAACGCGGTGCGGCTGATCGCATTGCTGCCCTGCCTCGTGGGGGCGTGGCGCCATCGCGCCGGCGGGCTGCTGCTGTCTTCCAGCGGCTGGTTCCGGCAGGCCCGGCGCGACGCCTGGCTGCAGCGACCGGACCTGCTGGAGCATGTCTACGGGCCGGCTTCGGGCGGGCGGCGACCGCGCACCATCAACATGAGCACGATCGGCGACGACCTGCTGCGCGAGAGCTCGGCCGCGTTCGGGCCGCGCGTCGAGGCCGTGGTCGTCTACAACAGCAACCCGGTGGCGGTGGCGCCGGAGAGCGCCAAGGTGGCCCGGGGTTTCGCGCGCGAGGACCTCTTCACCGTGGTGCTGGAGCACTTCCTCACCGACACCGCCGACCACGCCGACTACGTGCTGCCGGCCACCACGCAGCTGGAGCACTGGGACGCGCACACCACCTACGGGCACGTCTACGCGATGCTGAACCGGCCGGCCATCGCGCCACTCGGCCAGGCACGCTCGAACGCCGAGATCTTCCGCCAGCTGGCGCGGCGCATGGGCTTCACCGAACCGTGCTTCGCCGACAGCGACGAGACGATGGCGCTCGGTGCGTTCGATCCTGACCGGGTGAAGACCGAGGAGCTCGGCCGCAAGGGCTGGAGCCGGCTGCCGATCGCGATGGCGCCGTTCGCCGAGGGCGGCTTCCCGACGCCCAGCGGCAAGGTCGTGGTCGACGCCCCCGGCCTCGGCGTGCCCGACTTCGTGCCCAACTACGAGAGCGTGCAGTCGGCGCCGGCGCTGGCTACGCGCTATCCGCTGGCGATGATCTCGCCGCCGGCGCGGAACTTCCTCAACTCGAGCTTCGTCAACGTGCCGAGCCTGCGCGCCGCCGAGGGCGAGCCGGTGCTCGAGATGCACGCCGACGACGCCGCCGCGCGCGGCATCGCCGATGGCGACCTCGTGCGCATCTTCAACGACCGCGGCGCCACTCTGGCGCGTGCGGTGGTCGGCGGCGAAGCCGGCGCACGCGGGGCGCGCGCGCGGCCGGGCGTCGTCAATGGCCTGGGCGTGTGGTGGCGCAAGTTCGGCCGCGACGGCACCAACGTCAACGAGCTGACGCACCAGCGTCTCACCGACATCGGCCGCGCGCCGGCCTTCTACGACTGCCTCGTGCAGGTGGAGCGGACGACCACCCCGGACCGCGGGGCCGCCGTCGCGGATTGACCCGGCCGTGCAGTTCAGCGGCAGGCAGATCGCGCTGATGGCGGGGGCAGGCGTCGTGGGGCTCGTGGCCCTGGCCGCGGGCACGGTGTGCCTGACGAGCGGCTGCAGCACGCTCGGCTACTACGCGCAGGCCGTCGGCGGGCACCTCGAGGTCGTGACCAAGTCGCGCTCGCTGTCCGGCTGGATCGAGGCCGAAGGCACCGAGCCGCGCCTGCGCGAGCGGTTGCAGCTCGCCCGGCGCATGCGCGACTTCGCGGTGCAGGAGCTGAAGCTGCCCGACAACGCCAGCTACCGCCGCTATGCCGACCTCGGCCGCGGCGCCGTGGTGTGGAACGTGGTGGCCGCGCCCGAGCTCTCGCTGACGCTGAAGACGTGGTGCTTCCCGGTCGTGGGCTGCGTCGGCTACCGCGGCTACTTCGACCGCGCCGGCGCCGATGCGCTGGCAGCCGAGCTGAAGGCGCAGGGACTGGACGTCAATGTGTATGGCGTGCCGGCGTACAGCACGCTCGGCCGCACCAACTGGATGGGCGGCGATCCGCTGCTGAACACGTTCATCTTCTGGGGCGAGGGCGAGCTGGCCAAGCTCATCTTCCACGAGCTCGCGCACCAGGTCGCCTACGCCGACGACGACACCACCTTCAACGAGAGCTTCGCCGTCGCGGTGGAGCGCCTGGGCGGCGAGCGCTGGCTGGCGAAGTTCGCGACGCCCGAGGCCCGCCAGGCCGATGCCGATGCCGCCGCGCGGCGCGCCGACTTCCGCGCGCTCACGCAGCGCACGCGGCAGAGCCTCGCCACGCTGTACGCGAGCGCCATCACCGAGGCGGAGAAGCGCGAGCGCAAGGCGGGCCTGCTGGCCGCGATGCGCGCCGAGTACGAGCAGATCAAGAGCACGCGCTGGGGCGGCTTCAGCGGCTACGACGGCTGGTTCGCGCGCGCCAACAACGCGTCGCTCGGCGTGCAGGCCGCCTACAACGAACTGGTGCCGCAGTTCGAGCGCCTGTTCGAGCAGCAGGGGCGCGACTTCGAGCGCTTCTACGCCGAGGTGAAGCGGCTGGCCGCGCTGCCCAAGGCCGAGCGCCGCGCCGCGCTCGCCGCCGCGCCCGTCGCCGCGCGCTGAACCCGCCCGCCGGGCCGAGGCGATGCGGCACGGCGGCTCGCGCTGTACGGGGTTCTTGATCGGCCGCGTCGGGCCCTCTGGACACCTCGCTGGCGGGCCGCAATCACCACGGGGTTCCCTCGCAGTTCGACCCTTCAGCGATGTCGACCGGCGCCGAAGATGCTCGCTACCGGGCCGCTGTTCGACCTGGCGTAGAGGAGAGGACCCATGAGTTTCGGAATTGCATCGCTGCGCATCGGCCAGCGGCTTGCCGCGGGCTTCGCGGTACCGGCGCTGCTGTGCATGGCACTGGTCGGTTTCGGCGTCGCGGGCATGCAGCGGCTCAACGACTCGCTGCGCGAGATCAACGATGACCTGCTTCCCAAGGTGGAGCAGATCGGCGAGATGTCGATGAGCGTCGCGCGCATCGCGATCGCGATGCGCGACGCGGCCCTCAAGCCCGAGGCCGCCGCGGTGCAGACCGAGGTCGACCGGATCACCAGGTTTCGCGGCGAGATCGGCAAGGTCGTCGACGTGCTGGAAAAGACGATCACCCGCCCCGAAGCACGCGCGCGCCTCGACGAGGTCCTGGCACTGCGCAAGGCCTTCATCCCGCTGCAGGACGAGTTCCTGCAGCTCATCAGGAGCGGCCAGCGCGACAAGGCGGTCGCGCTCATCGACGGGGAGCTCGAGCGCGTGCAGGTGGAATACCTGAAGGCGACGCAGGCCCTGCTGCAGACGCAGAAGAAGGTGATCGGCGACGAGGCGCAGCAGGGCCAGCAGACCTACGAGCGGATGCGCTGGATGGCGGTGGTGTTCGCGGCGGTGGCGCTGGGCGTGATGGGCTTTGCCGGGTGGGTGATCGCCCGTTCGGTCGTGCGGCCGCTGGGCATGGCGGCCGACGCGGCCGACCGCATCGCCGCCGGCGACCTCGGCACCCCGGTGCCCGAGGCGCACGGTCGCGACGAGGCGAGCGCGGTGCTGCGCTCCGTGGCCGAGATGCAGCGGGGCCTGCGCGACATCGTCAGCGGCGTGCGCTCGGGCGTCGAGTCGGTGGCCACGGCCTCGGGGCAGATCGAGCAGGGCAACACCGACCTCGGCGCCCGCACCGAGCAGCAGGCGAGCAGCCTGCAGCAGACGGCCGCCAGCCTGGAGCAGATGACCGCGGCCGTGCGCCAGAGCGCCGAGAGTGCGCGCCTGGCCAGCCAGCTCGCCAGCGAGGCTTCGCGCGTGGCCGACGACGGTGGCGAGGTCGTGCAGCGCGTCGTCGCGACGATGGGCGAGATCCAGACGAGCAGCCGACGCATCGGCGAGATCATCGGCACCATCGACGGCATCGCGTTCCAGACCAACATCCTGGCGTTGAACGCCGCCGTCGAGGCGGCGCGTGCCGGCGAGCAGGGGCGCGGCTTCGCGGTCGTGGCCGGCGAGGTACGCACGCTGGCGCAGCGCAGCGGCGAGGCCGCGCGCGAGATCAAGAGCCTGATCGGCAGCAGCGTCGAGCGTGTCGAGTCGGGTGCCGCGCTGGTGCACGAGGCCGGCGGCACCATGCGCCAGGTGGTCGACCAGGTGAAGCGAGTCGCCGACCTGATGGGCGAGATCACCGCCAGCGCCGACGAGCAGAGTGCCGGCATCGGCCAGGTCAACGCCGCCGTCGGCGCGCTGGACAGCACGACGCAGCAGAACGCCGCCCTCGTGGAAGAGGGCACCGCGGCGGCGACGAGCCTGAAGCAGCAGGCCGAGCGCCTGGCGCGGACGGTGGGGGTGTTCAGGCTCGGCGCCGCCTAGGGCGGCCGGCCGTGCCGGACAGCCCCGGCACGACCTGCTAGGCTTGCGGCATGGCTGACCTGCGCATTCACCGCGAACACGACCTCGGCCTCGAGAAGGCGCGCAAGATCGCCTGGAAGTGGGCCGAGGAGGCGGAGAAGAAGTTCGACATGGAGTGCACGGTGATCGAGGGCGACTTCTCGGACACCGTGGAGTTCGCGCGCAGCGGCGTGAGCGGCCGCCTCATCGTGGCGGCCGATCACTTCGACCTCGACGCGAAGCTCGGCTTCCTGCTCGGGGCGTTCTCGAAGACGATCGAGAACGAGATCCAGAAGACGCTCGACGACCTGCTCGCCAAGGGCGGCGGCGCGGCGAGGAAGGGCGCGGCCAAGGTCGCGAACGGCGGCGCGGCCAAGCCGTCTTCCGGGAAGCGCTAGACGCGTGGCCGCCCGGGTGGTCCGGGCGGCTCAGGCGGCGCGGCCACGCGCCGCGAGCCAGGCACGCGCCGCCGCGAGGCGGCGCTCGGCCGTCGCGTGATCCTCGGGCCGCACCTGCGGCGGCAGCACCTCGAGGGCGGCTTCGGCGGCGGCTGCGGCCGCTTCCATGGCGGCCGGGTCGTCGTCCATCATCGCCAGCACCGCGAGCGCATCGGCCAGGGCGTGCTGCGTCGTGCCCCAGGCGAGCGGCACCGTCTCGCGGCGGCGCTCGAGCAACGCGTCGCGCAGCGCCGCCACGGCCGCAACGACCGGCTCGCGCCGGCCTTCGCGGCGGCCCAGCGCCAGCAGCGCCAGTGCGCGATCGTTCTGGCCGGCAGCCCAGTGGCCGGGGGCTCGTTCGCGCGTGTGGTGCCTGAGCGCCTCGCCGAAGGCCAGGGCCGCCTCGCGCAGGCTCTGCGTGCCGCTCTCGCGCTCGCCCAGCAGCCGCAGCGCCCCGCCCAGGTTGTGCTGCACCGCCGCCCAGTGCGCGGGCAGCGCCTCGAGCGACAGGGCGCGCAGCGCGGCGCGGTACGCATCGACGGCTGCCTGCAGCGTCTCGATGCCCTCGGGCCCCGGCAGGTTCTCCCCGATCTCGGCCAGCTCGATGCCGAGGTTGCACTGCTCGGCCGCCCATTCGCGGGGCGCTTGCTCGGGCGTGAGCACGCCGAGCGCGGCACGGAATGCGGCCACCGCCTCGTAGCGATGCGCCATCGCGCCCTCGCCGCCTTCGCGCCGCGCCCACTGCGAAAGCGCCACGGCGATGGTGCTCTGCACCGCCGCCCAGCCCCGCGGCGCGCGCTCGCGCGTGAGCACGGTCAGGCACTCGCGCCCGGCCGCGACAGCGGCCTGCAGGTGCGCGGTGCCGGAGGCCAGCGCGCCGGCGCGCCCCAGCAGCGACGCGAGCAGCGCCATCGTCTCGGCCCACTCGTCCGGCGCCTGCTCGCGCTGACGCCGCTCGAGCGCCAGGCGGGCATGCGCCAGCGCCTCGTCCAGCAGCGCGGGGTCGCCGCGGCGGGCGCCGTCGTGCCCGAGCGCCCTTGCCCACTCGAGGTGCAGCGCTGCCTGGTGCGCTGCCTGGTGCGCTGCCTGGTGCGCTGCGTCGGCGTCGCGCGAGGTGGCGGCGAGCGCGCTCGTGCAGAGGCGCCCGACCTCCTGCGCCGTGGCGGCGGCGCCTTCCAGCGCGCCGAGCCGGTTCAGCCCGCGCGCGAGCGCGACCGCGAGCGCCCGCCAGTCGTCGGCCGGCGTTGCCGCGGAGCCCGCAGCCTCGTTCGAGTCCGGCGCGGCCGCGGCGGCGGCTGCGGACGGTCGCGGGGCCGACGCCCCCGCCTCCGCTGCGCCTTCGCCTGCCGGCGACGCCCGCACCACCGCGCCCGATGGGCCGAGCGCCTCGTCGAGCACGCCGGGCTGTTCCGCGGCGAGCCGGAGCCGCATCAGCTCCAGGGCTGCCTTCAGTGCCGGCAACGAGCTCTCGTCGTGACCCTGCGCGAGGAGCGCGGCCTCGTGCGCGCGGAAGACCGGCGCGCCGGTCGGCCGGGCCGGGGCCTCGAGGGCGGCCAGGGCCTCGACGAGGCGCACCGCAGCCTCCGCGTCGCCTCGCTGCAGTGCCAGCGGCAGCGCCGCGTCGAGCAGCGCGCGCCTCGCCCGTGCAAACCGCGCCCGCCAGGGCGCTTCGCGCCGCTCGAGCTCGGCCAGTGCCGCCTGCAGCCGATCGCCGGCATGCCCGGCATCGCCGCCGCGCGCGCGGTGCGCCGCCTCGGCGAGCACGTCGGCCACCCACGCCTCGAGCGCGGCCGCGGGCGGCGCCGCGTGGGCCGGCGATCCGGGCGCCGTGGGGCCCGCCGCAGCCGCATCGAACGGCTCGCCGTCGTCGGGGTCCGTCGCGCTGCGCAACGCCGCGGCCAGCGCCACCGCGCGCTCCAGCTCGTGCACCGCCTCGTCGAGGCTGTGCACGCGCTCGCCGCCGGCGCGCCGGGCCAGCGCGATGAGCGCCTCCGCGCCGAGACCCGCGCCGGTGTCGAGCAGGTCGTCGGCGCGCAGGTGCTCGAGGACCCGCCGTGCCGCGCTCTGCTCGGCCGGCATGGCCGGCGCGCCATCTCCCGCCGTGGCATCGCCCAGTGCCGTCACGGTCCAGCGCCGGCGTTCGTCGTCGGCCTCGATGTGCTGCCAGTAGGGCAGCAGCGCCACCGCCAGCGCTGCGCCGGCGTCGCGCAGGGGGCTGCCCGGGGAGAGCGCGTGCTCCAGGGCGACGCGCAGGTTCGCGTACTCGACCGTCAGGCGCGCCGACGCCGCGGCGTCCAGCGGCGCGGCGCCGTTGCCGGTAGCGTCGTCCACCAGGCTCCTGCACCACGCAAGGTGGCGAGCGCGCAGCGCCAGCGTCTCGCCGGCGCGTGCCAGCTGCTCCAGCGCGAAGTGCCGCGCCGACTCCAGCAGGCTGAAGCGGGGCGGTTCGGCACCGTCCTTGGCCACCAGCGAGTGCTCGACGAGGCGGCCGAGCGTACTCATCACGCCCCAGGCGTCGAGCGTGCCGGCAGGTGCCGGGTCGCGTTCGCGGGCCGGCGCCCGTGCCTCGTCCGAGCCGGCCGAGGCGGGTGGGGCCGCCGGTGCGCGCGCGGCACCCGCGGCGAACGTGGCTGGCGAGGCGGCTGTCGGCTCGTCGCTCACCACGGCCTGTGCCGCGGCCAGCGTGAAGCCGCCGCTGAAGACGCCCAGGCGGCGGAAGACGCGGCGCGCCGGGGCGTCGAGCAACTGGTGGCTCCACTCGAGCGCGGCCTGCAGCGTGCGCTGGCGCGCCGGCGCGTCGCGCGGCCCTTCGCCGAGTGCCGCGAAGCCTGCGCGTGCGCCGGCGTCGCCCGCGGCGTCGAGCGCGGCGTCGAGTGCCGCGTCGAGTGCGGCGGCGAGTGCGTTCACGCCGATCGACGCGACGCGCGCGGCGGCCAGCTCCAGCGCCAGCGGCAGGCCGTCGAGACGGCGGCAGATCTCCACCACCGACGTGACGTTGCCGGCGGCCAGTTCGAACTGCGGATCGGCGGCGCGGGCTCGCTCGACGAACAGGGCCACCGCCGCGTGCGCCATCGCCTCGGCCACCGTGGTGCGCGCCGGCGGCACGGGCAGCGTGCCCAGCCGCAGCACCTGCTCTGCCTGCAGGCGCAGCGGGACCTGGCTGGTGACGAGCAGGCGCACGCGCGGCGCGGCATCGAGCATCTGCTGTGCGAACGCGGCCACCTCGGGGGCGATCGGCTCGGCGTTGTCGAGGACGAGGGTCGCGACGAGCGGGCCGAGCACGGCGGCGAGCGGGGTCGGCGCGGCCTCCGTGGCCGACGCCGCGACCGAAGGCATCGAAGGCGCTCCGGGCGAAAGGCGCGTCGAGGGCGCCGCCGGGCCCTCCCGCGTCGCAGTCGCCGCCGGCATGGCCCGGGTCACCGGCTCCGTGCCCGCGGCGAGCGCTCCCGCCGCGCCAAGGCGCGCGAGCACGGTGGCCGGCAGCTGCGCTGCGTCGCCGACGCCCGTGAGGTCGACCCAGACGAGCCGTTCGCCGGCGCCGGGCCCCTCGCACCACGCCTGCGCCAGCCGCGTCTTGCCGATGCCGCCCGGGCCCGTCACCGTGACGAGGCGATGCGACGCGAGCAGCGCGCTCAGCGACGCCAGCTCGGCGGCGCGGCCGACCATCGGTGTCGCCGTGCGCGGCACCGCGCCCCGCGCGGCCGCCAGCGCCACCGCGGCATCGGCCGCGGGAGGCGTGGCATCGAGCGGCTCCAGCGTGCCGGTGAACTGGTACCCGCGGCCGGCCACGGTGGCGATGAGGCCCGCGCCCAGCACCTTGCGCAGCGCCGAGACCTGCACCGCGAGGTTGGCCTCCTCGACCACGGTGCCGGGCCAGACGGCCGCGAGCAGCTCGTCCTTGCTCACCACCTGGCCGGGGCGCTCGACGAGCGCCAGCAGCACGTCGAACGCGCGCGCGCCGATCTTGCACTCGCGGCCATCGGCGTGCAGTCGGCGCGCGGCAGGCTGCAGCTCGAAGCGGTCGAAGCGGTAGCGCCCGGCGCTGCGGCCGGGAAGGGGCGTCGCCGTCATGGGGCGCAGGAGGCTTTCGCCGCATGCTACCGACGGCGGTGCTTGCGCGCCAATCGCCGGCCGCGCCCCGCCCCTGCCGCCGGCGCCGCGGCCGGGCCTGCGGCGCCGCACGCGCGGCTTCAGCGGTACAGCAGGATCACCATGCCCGTGGCGAAGCACATCGCGGCGTTGCCGAAGTTCACGAGCGCGGCGCGGTCGAGGCGATGGCCGGCCATCTCGTACAGCCACAGGCCCATCGTCAGGTTGGCGCCCGTCCACGCTGCCCAGGTCAGCAGCGAGTGCTGGTCCGACGCGGCGTGCTCGTGGATGGCCCAGATGGTCGGCAGGTACGTGAGCAGCCGCACCGCGTTGAAGGCGGCAAAGGCCCAGGCGAGCACGACGAGGTAGGTGACCCGTCCGCGCTGCGGCAGGCCGGCCGCTGTGCGCGGCGTGGCAGGGCGTGCGGCGCTCATCGCGTGGCCCTCCGCGCGCTGCGCGGCCCGGCCGGAGTGCAGGCCGACGGCTTCATGGCGTCACGAGGCGCACGTCGCGCACGCCGAGTGCGTGCAGGCGGTCGGCCAGGCGCGCCGCCTGGCGCAGGTCGCGGCCGCCCACGAACAGCGGCGCGTCGTCGCCGAGCACCGCCTGCATGCCGAAGGCGATGCGCTCCGGAAGCTCGGGGTCGAGCCCGGCGCAACAGCTCGCGTCGACCCAGACGACCTGGCCGCCGGTCTCGCGGTCCACGCGTTCGGCCACGGCGCGGCTGATGTAGCGCTCGTTCCGAGTGCGCGCCTGCCGGTCCACCGGCGCTGCGGCGGGGTCGGTGCCCGCGGCGAGCGCCGCGCCGGGCGGCGTCAGCGGGCCGGGCGCATCGCCGGGACCGTAGTCGCTCTCGAGGCGGAAGTCGACGGCGATGGTGGTGGCCGCCTTGCCGGCGGCGCCGCCTTCGGGCCGCCCTTGGGCCATCGGTTCGAGCGGCGGCGCAGCCGCGGCCCCGACGCCGCTGGCGCCCTCGGCGGTGCCGGCCGTGGCCGGGGCGTCGCCGGGCGTGGTGGCAACGGCCAGGCGGTCGCCGCCTGTGTCGCCCCCGCCGCCGCAGGCGGCGAGCAGCAGCAGCGACAGCGCGGCGGCGGCTGCGACGTGCCGGGCGCCCGACCGGCGCGAGTCCGGGCCCGACGCCGCGTGGCGCCGCGGGTGAGCGGGTTGGCAGGTCTCGTGGCGTGGCGGGGGCCGTTTCGGCAGGCTGCTTGGCATCGTGCACTCCTTGCGTGGCGCCGTGGCCTGGCCGCGAGAGGCCGCGGTGACCGGCGCTTGCCACCACTGTCCGGCGGCACGGGGAGGCGCGTCTTTAGGCGAGCCAAGGCGATCTAAAGAGATGCAAAGCGACACGCGGGCGGGAGCGCCGCATCCGTCAGCCCGGGGAGAAGATGGCGCACCGGGCGCTGGGTCGCACGCGCGACCGCCGGTTCACGCCGGCGCGAGCCCGGGAGGTCACCGCGGGCGCGACGCGATCGGCGGCCGGGACTTCGCCGAGCCCGCGGTTCTCCCGGCTGGCCGCCGGGCCGTCGAACGGGAGCACCGCCACCGTGGGCCGCGGTGGCGGTGGGGCGCCGGCTGGCCACAGGCGCCCTGCCCGGATGGCGGCGTGGACGGCAGCGCAGAGTGGTCGATGCGCTCGGCCACGCCCAGGAGCCGCGGGTCCGCCGCGGCCTAGCCGAGCCGGCCCGCCAGCCCCCACGCGAGCGCCGCCGCGAAGACCAGGATGTAGAGGGCGGTGAACCCCCACACCTGGCCGCGTGCGGACGGCTTGCGGCGCGCCGCCAGAGCCCATCCCGCCAGCGGCAGCCACTGCTGGGCATGGATGCCGATGAAGTGCGCGGGCCGCAGGTCGCCGCCGCCGAGCGACCAGCCGAAGAGTGGCACCACCGAGCCGGCCGACACGTCGGGCGGCTGCATCGACGAGAGCACGCCGCCGACACCGGCGCCGAGGATGAACGTGAGCCACAGACCGATCTGCACCGCCAGGCGGTAGGCCGGCGGCCGCGCGGGGTCGGCATGCCGGCGCAGCGCCCAGGCGAGCATCGGCTGCGTCGCGGTGAGCGCGAGCGCGCCGATGCCCATCAGCGTGTACATGATGCCGTGCAGCGGATCGCCGACGTTGTAGTGCGAGCCTTCGCCGAGCGCCGCCTGCAGCGTGATGTAGCCGAGCTCGAAGGTGCCGGTGGCGACGAGCAGCCAGACGATGCGGTCGACGGCGCGGCCACGCCGGTGCTCGGGCCGCAGGTGGCCGATGAACCACGCGGTGGTCAGCGCCAGCACGGCGATGGACAGCGCGAACTTCATCGGCTTGATCCACACGTTGGCGCCGCGCAGCACGCGGTCGTCGAGGCCGGCGGCGATGGCCATCGGCAGCAGCGCCGCCAGCAGCACCGCGCCGTAGATCGCGAGACGGCGCTCGCGCGCCAGCAGCTCGGCGCCGAGGCCGCGCAGGCGTTGCACCGCGCAGGCCGTGCGGTTGGCGTTCAGGGTCAGCGTGTTCATGGGAGAGGTCTCTCGGTGGGAGGATCGATGGGTCGCGCCGGCGGGTTCGTTCAAGCCGTGGCCACGGCAGCGCGCCGCTGCCACAGCGCGTGCACCGCGCGTACCGCAGCCCAGCCGAGCAGGCCGGCGGGGCCGAAGAGGAAGGTCAGCGCGAGAAGCGGCAGCACCAGCGCGTGCGGCAGGCCGAGCGCGGCGGCCCGCTCGCTGATCCAGGCGCCGACGAAGAGGTCGAAGGCGAGGTAGTGGAGCCAGCCGGCCGCCAGCAGCCCGGGCACCGCCAGCAGGCGCTGCACCTCGGCCAGCGAGCCGTAGCCGCCATCGCCCATGCCGTGTCGCGCGAAGAGCGCGACGTAGACGACGGCCAGCACCAACGGCACCCAGCGACCGGCGAACCGGCGCGCCGCCGGCGTCCAGCGGGCGCCGGCCGGCGACAGCGCGAGCGCCAGCCAGCCGAGCGTGGCGAGGCTGCTGCCGGCCTGGAAGATCGCCTCGGGGGCGAAAGCGGACAACGCGGTCATGGGCGGGTCTCCGGGAGTTGCTCCAAGTGAACAATGTTCAGATATCTTCGGGCACAATCTGAACGGTGTCAAGTCAAAGGCTCGATCAGGGCGTTCGCGGGCTCCCGCAAGAGCCTTGGCGGGTGCCACCGGCAGGAGGGCGGGGCGATGAGCGCACGCACGAAGGCGGCGACAGCGCCGACGGCGACGGCGGCGACGAAGGCGACGAAGGCGACGAAGGCGGTGAAGTCGATGAAGGCAGGGAAGCTCGCGAAGACCGCGAGTGGCCCGTCGCGCCGGCGCGGGCCGGCGCCTGCCGCACCGCCACGCCGTGAGGCCGAGCCGGCCCGCCGCGAGGCCTATCACCACGGTGCGCTGCGCGAGGCGCTCATCGAGGCCACCGAGGCGCTGCTCGCCGAGCGCGGCGCCGAGGGCTTCTCGCTGCGCGAGGTGGCGCGGCGTTCGGGCGTCTCGCCGGCCGCCCCGGCGCATCACTTCGGCGATGCCGAGGGGCTGCTCACTGCCGTCGCGACGCTGGCCTTCGACGGCCTCGCGGCCGCGCTGCACGCGGGCAACGAGCGCGGCGGCAGCGACCCCGTGGCGCGACTGCGCGAGCAGGGGCTCGGCTACGTGGGCTTCGCGTTGCGGTATCCCGGCCGCTTCGGGCTGATGTTCCGCACCGGCCCGGGCGGCGCGCGCCGCGACGAGGGCCTCGAGCGCAGCGCGCGCGCGGCGTTCTCGGTGCTCGAGGAGGGCGTGCGGCTGCTGCTGCGCGTGCCGCCTTCGCTGCCGCTGTCACCGCCGCAGTGGCAGGCGTTGCTGGCGACGTGGTCGGTGGTGCACGGCTTCGCGCACCTGGCGCTGGCCGGGCAGTTCGACAAGCCCTTCGAGCAGGCCGGCGAGGGCGCGCTGCCTCCGGAGTGCAGCGGTGCGACGGGCGCCGCCGGCGCGCGGCGCGGGCGCGAGGCGCTGCTGCACGAGGTGCTCGCGCCGCTGCTCGATCAGCAGCTGCGCGGGCTGCTGCAGGCCCGGGCCGCAGGGCACGTGTCCGGCGCACCCGATGCGCCGGGCACGCCGGGGATGCCGCGTGGGCCGGCTACTTCAGGCTCTCGATGAGGTCGATGTATTCCTGCATCGCTTCGTTCGCGCCCTTGCCCTTCAGCTCGGCCCAGGCGTCGAACTTCGCGCGGCCGACCATGTCGGTGAAGCCCGGGCGCTTGCCCTCGACGTCGCCGGCGGTGGCCTGCTTGTACAGCGCGTAGATCTTCAGCAGCGTCATGTTGTCCGGCTTCTCGGGCAACTGCTTGCTCTCGGCAACGGCCTTCTCGAACTTCGCCTTCAGGTCGGCCATGGGGCCCTCCGCGTGCGGGTGTCTGGTGGGGTTGATCGGGCTTGACGCCCTTCGGCATGTTACCCAGCATCCCCGGGCCCGCCGCCGGCACGCCGGCTCCCTCGTGCTTCAGGAGAAACCCCATGGCCAGCGAACGCATGTCACGCGTCGATACCGCGTGGCTGCGCATGGACAACGACGTCAACCTGATGATGATCGTCGGGGTCTGGCTGCTCACGCCGGCCATCACGCTCGAGGCCCTGCGCGAGCGCATCGGTGACAAGCTGCTCAAGTACGACCGCTTCCGCCAGAAGGTGGTGCAGGACGCGATGGGCGCCACGTGGGTCGACGACGACGACTTCGACCTCGACCGGCATGTCGTGCGCGCGGCGCTGCCGCGCCGGAAGGGGCGCAGCGAGCGCCAGGCGCTGCAGGCGCTGTGCGGCGAGCTCGCCGCCACGCCGCTCGATGCGGCGCACCCGCTGTGGCAGTTCCAGCTCGTCGAGCACTACGAAGGCGGCAGCGCGCTCGTGGCGCGCATCCACCACTGCATCGGCGACGGCATCGCGCTCATCTCGGTGATGATGAGCATCACCGACGGCGGCAACGACCCGCCGAAGCGCCGCCGCAACCTCGCGGCCGAGGAGAGCGGCGAGAGCGACTGGCTGAGCGACGCGGTGCTGAAGCCGCTGACCGACCTCACCGTCAAGGCCATCGGGATGACCGGCAGCGGCGTCAGCAAGAGCCTGGAGGCGCTGTCGCACCCGCAGCAGCCGCTGCTGGGCAGCGTGGACATGGCGCGCTCGGGCCTGCAGGTGGTGCAGGACGTGGCGGCGCTGGCGCTGCTGGCCGACGACAGCAAGACGCGGCTCAAGGGCAAGGGCAGCGGCCGCAAGGTGGTGGCCTGGGGCGAGCCGATCTCGCTGGACATGGTGAAGGCCGTCGGCAAGGGGCTCAACTGCACCGTCAACGACGTGCTGCTCAGCTGCGCGGCCGGCGCCATCGGCGGCTGGCTGCGCGAGCAGGGCGAGGACCCCGAGGGCAAGGAGATCCGCGCGATGGTGCCGGTGAACCTGCGCCCCGTCGAGAAGGCGTGGCAGCTGGGCAACCGCTTCGGCCTCGCGCCGCTCGTGCTGCCGATCGGCATCGAGAACCCGGTCGAGCGTGTCTACGACGTGCACCGCCGCATGGCCGAGATGAAGGGCAGCTACCAGCCGCTGCTGGCGTTCGTCGTGCTCTCGGTGTCGGGCCTGTTCATCAAGCCGGTGCAGGACGCGGTGCTGAGCCTCTTCGCGAAGAAGACGACGGCGGTGATGACCAACGTGCCGGGGCCGGGCACGCCGCTGAAGTTCTGCGGCAGCACGCTCAGGCAGACGATGTTCTGGGTGCCGGCCTCGGGCGACATCGGCGTCGGCGTCAGCATCCTCAGCTACGGCGGCGGCGTGCAGTTCGGCCTCATCACCGACGAGAAGCTTTGCCCGAGGCCGCAGGAGATCATCGACCGCTTCGAGCCGGAGTTCGAGAAGCTCTTGCTGGTGGCGATGATGCTGCCGTGGGCCGGCGAGGAAGAGGCCGAGGCGGCGGCGGCCTGACGGCCGCGGCGGCACGAGCGGGCCTCGCCGTCGGCGGGAGGCGCGCTGCCGCTGCCAGGCCTCACTCGTCGTCGGTGCCGAAGGCCTGAGCGGCGATCTCCTCCTCGGCCAGGCTCTCGCCCTCGCGGCGCAGGCGCTCGATCAGCGGCGTGCCTGCGCCGGCCAGCGCCACCTCGAGCAGCGAGCGCACCCGGGCCGCGGCAGCCGCCTCGTTGCCGCCGCGCTCCTCGCGGCGCGTGCGGTAGCTCGCGTCGGCGAAGGCCGCCAGCCGCGCTGCGCGCCGCACCCGCCCCTCCAGCGCGGCCAGCAGCGAGAGGTAGTCGGCCCAGTAGGGCTGCAGCCCGTAGCGCCGCCCCTGCGGCCAGCCCTGCTGCGCGACCTCTCGCGCGGCAGCGGCGTCGCCGTGCGCCAGCAGCGCCGCGGCGAGATTCACGCGCGCGAAGGCGAGGTCCCGTTCGTCGCGGGAGGCGGCCAGCCGCGCCACCAGCGCACGGCCGTCGCGCACGGCCGCCTCGACGTCGCCCTGCGCCAGCTCGGCGTCGATGAGGTTGGCCAGCATCACGGCGTCGTCGCTTCCGGCGGCTCGCTGCAGCGCGATCGCACGTCGAAGCCAGTGCAATGCCGCGGCGGCATCGCCCCGTGCCTGAGCGAGGAAGAAGGCCACTTCCACGCCCCAGTACAGCCGCTGCGCCGGCCAGGACGGGTCCTCGATCGCCCGCAGCTCCCGGAGCGCCGCCTCGGCCGCCCCGGGGTCGCCGACGCGCGAGGCCGAACGTGCGCGCGCGCACAGGGCGTTGTAGAGCACGAAGCGGTCGCCGCAAGGCACGTCGAGCCGCCGCGCGAGCTGCAGCACGATCTCGCTGGCGGCGTGGCTGCGCTGGCGGTCCGTCTCCGCCCAGAACGTGCCGAGCTGGAACCACGCGCGCAGGCGCAGGCGGTCGGGCCCGCCGGCCTCGACCAGCCGCTGCATCGATGCCGCCAGCGCATGCCGCTCGTCGCCGCGTGCCGGGTGAAGCGCGCGCATCAGCGTCGGGCCGATCTGCAGCGCCATCGCGTGCTCGCCGCTGGCGAGTGCCCATGCGAAAGCCTCGCGCGCGTTGTAGACGTCGGGCTCGACGTGGCGCGACCAGTCGGCCCATGTCACCTGCCCGGCGTAGTAGTCGTCGTAAGCGGCGTCGAACGCGGCGGCCATCGCCTGCGCGTGCCGGCGGCGCAACGCCGGCTCCTCGCCCGCCTCGCGCAGCCGTTCGAGTGCGAAGAGGCGCGGCGAGTCGAGCAGCCGGTAGCGGGGCGCCTCGGCGCGCTCGTCCACGGCAACCAGCGAGCGGTCGACCAGGTCCACGAGCGTGTCGAGCACCACGGGTTCGCCGAGGCCGGCCTCCGGCTCGGCGCCGAGCGCGAGGATCGTCTCCAGCGAAGCGGAGCCCGCCACCACCGCGAGGCGGCGGAAGAGCACGCGCTCCGTCTCGGCGAGCAGGCCGTGGCTCCACTCGAGCGCCGCACGCAGCGTCTGCTGGCGCGGCGGCGCGCCGCGGTCGCGGCCCTGCGCGAGCACCGACAGCCGGTCCTTCATCGAGCGCGCGAGCCGCTGCACGCCCAACGCCGGCACGCGTGCCGCAGCCAGCTCGATGGCCAGCGGCAGCCCGTCGAGTGCCCGGCAGAGCTCGGCGGCGGCCGCCAGATGCACGTCGTCCGGCGCGAAGCGCGCGCCGGCCGCATGCGCACGCGCCACGAAGAGCGCGACCGCGCCGTGCTCCAGCGCCTGCGCGGCCGGCATCGGCCCCTCGGGCACGGCCAGCGGCCCGAGGCGCATCACCTGCTCGGCGGCCACGCGCAGCGGCGCCTGGCTCGTCACGAGGACGCGCAGGCCCGGCGCGACGCGCAGCAGTGCCGATACCAGCGCGGCGACGCCCTCGACGAGATGCTCGGCCCCGTCCAGCACCACCAGCACCTGCAGCGGCGCTATGGCGCGGCCGAGCGCGGCGATCGGCTCGCCGCCTTCCAGCCCGACGCCCAGCGCCGAAGCCACTGCCGCCGGCAACAAGGCCGGCTGCGAGACCTCGCCGAGCGAAACCCAGCAGACGCCGTGCGCGAGCCCGGGTGGCGGCAGCTCGGTCAGCGCCTGCGCGAGGCGGCTCTTGCCCATGCCGCCCGCGCCGACGAGCGTGACCAGCGGATGCGCCTGCACGAGCGCGACCAGCTCCGCGAGGTCGCGATCGCGCCCGAAGAGGGGCCCGGCGCGCGTCTGCAGCGCCGGCGGCGCCACGAGCCGCGCAGCGGCCGAAGCGACTCCGGCCGGCGCGACCGGCGCAGCCTGCACGGCGGGTGCAGCGTGGGTGGCCTGGTCGGCGTGGACGAGGGCAGTCCCCGCGGGCCGCGCCGCCAGCCGGTAGCCGCGGCCCGGGATCGTGACGATGGCGTCGCCGCCGAGCGCCTTGCGCAGGTGGCTGATCTGCACCGCGAGGTTGTTCTCCTCGACCACCACGCCGGGCCAGACGCGCTCGAGCAGTTCCTCCTTGTGCAGAAGGCGGCCGGGCGCCTCGGCCAGCAGCAGCAGCAGGTCGAACGCACGCGCGCCGAGCGCCACCGTCCGGCCTCGCACGAGGAGCCGGCGCTCGTGGGGCTGGACCTCGAAGTGCTCGAAGCGCAGCGGTGCGGCGAGCTGGGCGGCGTTCACCGGGGCCTCCTCGGCAGACGGGGACGTCTTCAGGCTAGCAGTGCCGTGCCCCGCGCGACCCCGCGCACGTCCACAAGGAGAAGGAAGGAACGAGCGCGGCTTCAGACCGGTTCAGAACATGAAAGGTCGGCTTCAAGACCTGCGGTGGCTCCAGCGTGGACATTGACGCCGTGCCCCACACCCATCGACCCAGGAGCCTGCGATGACCCACGAACTCCCTGACCGCGAGACCGGGCGGCCCGACGCGCGCCTGCCGTTCGAGACGACCGCCGGCGCGAGGTTCACGGCAGCGATCGCCAGCGTCGTGATCACGCTGGCGATCGTCGGTGCCGTGGTGCTCGGCATCACCGACGAGGCCAACGGGCCGATCCTGGCCCTGGTGGACACCAGCCTGGAGCCAAGCCGAGCCTGAGCCGGGCCCCGGCGCGCGGGCCTGCGGGCCCGCGCGCAGGTCTCGAAGGCTGCCTCGCGCCGCGTGTCGTGCCCCGCCCGTCGACAGCTCCAGCCGCCAGGGCTGCCCGCGCCAGTCGGCCTCCGCGGCCGCCCGCGGCCGGCCGGCGCCGCTTGCCGTCTCAGGGTGCGTTGCTGCGCTTGAAGTGGGGCGGCGGCGCGAACTGCGAGTCACGCACGGGCTCGACGCGCCAGACCTTCACCTCCTGCGTGAAGGACAGCAGCGGCGTCTCGCCGCCGGCGCCCGAGCCGCCGCCTCCGCTGCCGCCGCTGCTGCGGCCGAACAGCCCCTGCAGCGCGCCGGCCAGGCCAGCCGGCCCGCCGCCGGCTCCGTCGTCGCTCGCCGCGCCGCCGCAGGCGTCGCCGCGATAGAACAGCTTGTACTGCGTCAGGATCTGCTCGCCGCGGATGCGCTCGAGCTGGCGCGAGGCATTCAGCAGCGCGGCGCGGTCGGCGGCGGTGAGCGACTGCGCGAAGTAGCGCGTCATCGTCTCGGCCAGCTGCGGCGGCAGCCCGGACGCGCGCTCGGCCAGCGCACGCTGCATCGCCGCCGACGCGGCGCGGTTGTAGGCCGACTCCACCGCCATCGCCTCGCGCATCGCCGGCGTCACGGCCGCGGCCCAGACGTCGACGGTCAGCTGCAGCGTCGAGCGGCGCTTGTTCGGGTCTTCGAAGTCCACCGACCAGTCGACGGCGTACTGCTCGGTGTCGAAGCCGTTGATCGCCTTGCGCTGCGAGGTCGGCTTGACGGTGAAGCTGTTCTTCGCGATGCGCATCGTGCAGCCCGGCTCGCGCGTCGACTGCGGCTCCTGCGGCTGGCGCGGCTGCTCCTGTGCCGGCGGCACCGGGCATCCGCCGAGCGGGCACTCGGTGTACTGGGCGCGCGGGATGTCGAGCCCGTAGACGAGCTTGCGGTCCAGCCGGGTGATGGTGGCCGAGCCGGTGTCGCGAAGCAGGAAGCGCGACACCGTGCCGGTGCCCTTGATCGATGTCTCGTCGCGGCGGCGGTCGGCACGGGTGGCGGTGGTGGTGATGCCTTCGAACGGGAAGAAGCCGGCCAGCCCGTCGCTCGAGAGCGAGACGGTCCGCACCGCCGTCGGCAGCGCGGGCGAGTTGTCGGCGGGTGCGGCCGAGGCGGCCGAGCCGGTGCCGCCGGAGGCCGCGGCGGTGCCGGAACCCGACCCCGAGCCGGCACTGCTGCCGAAGGGCATCGAAGGCATCGCGCCGCAGCCGGCCAGCAGGGCGGCGGCGGCCGTGGCGGCCAGCAGGAAGAAACGTGTGCGCGGGCGGGTCGACATCCGGAACCTCGTGTGGCGTGGCAAGCCGCACGAAGCTACGCCGCTGCTCCGCGGAAGGCAAGGGTCCATCGGGGGGAGCGCGAGCCCCGGGCATCCCCGGGCCGGCGGAAGCCGGGCGGCGCTTAACATCCTTCGCATCACAGGCACCCCAGGGCCGGCGGCCCGGATCCCAGGAGCACCTCCATGACCGTCAGCGTCGACATCGACCTCGGCTACGAATTCGCCGTCAAGGCGCCCTTCAAGGAGGTCTTCGCGCTGCTGGCCGACGTGCCGAGGTCGGCGAGCCACTTCCCGAAGGTGAAGAAGCTGCACGACCTCGGCGACAACGCCTACCGCTGGGAAATGCAGAAGGTGGGCACGGCGCAGGTGGGCATCCAGACGATCTACAGCTGCAAGTACAAGAGCGACGAGAAGAAGGGCAGCATCACCTGGGCCCCGCACAAGGACGACAAGGCCAACGCGCAGATCAGCGGCAGCTGGAAGATCACCGAAGGCAAGGGTCGCACCGACATCGTGCTCAAGACCTCGGGCACGGTCGACGTGGCGCTGCCGGCGCTGATGAAGCTGATCGTCGTGCCGGTGGTCAACAGCGAGTTCGAGGGCCTCGTCGAGAAGTACATCGAGAACCTGTGCAAGGCCCTCGGCGGCGAGGTGGAGTAGCAGCGCCGGCGCGTCGGCGGCGGGGCCTCAGCGGCGCGAGGGCCGCAGCGCCAGCAGCCGCTCGCGCAGCCAGCGGTGGCCGCTGTCGTGCGTGTGCCGCCAGGTCCAGTGCATCGTCACCGTGATCGGCGGCAGGCCGAGGTCGAGCTCGGCGACGGCGAGGTCGAAGCGCCGAGCGAAGCGTTCGGCCGGCGACGAGGGCACCAGCATCGCCAGGTCGGTCTTGGCGATGATCGCCGGCGCCACGGTGAAGTAGGGCAGCGTGAGGCGGATGCGTGACGCGAGCCCGAGCAGGTGCAGCGCGCGCGCCGGCTCCACGTGGCTGGCGACGAGGATGAACTCGAGCTGCTCGAGCGCGCTGCGCTTCTTCAGCTGGCGCGCCAGCGGGTGGCCGCGGCGCACGAGCGCGACGTAGCGCTCCTGGTCGAGCAGCACCGCGCTCTCCGTGCCGGAGACGCCGAGGTTGGGCAGGAAGCCCACCGCGAGGTCGAGCCGCCCGTCGTGCAGCGCCGGCGCGATGGCCTCGGGCGCGAGCTGCATCGCCTCGATGCACACGCCGCCGGCGGCGCGCGCGACGTCGGCCATCAGCCGCGGCAGGAACTCGTCGGCGCCGATGTCGCTCATGTGCACGGCGAAGCGTCGCGCCGAGCGTGCGGCGACGAAAGGCTCGTTCTCGTTCAGCGCCACGTCCAGCGTCTGCAGCGCCTGCGCCACCTGGCGCGCGAAGCGGTCGGCCTTCGGCGTCGGCACGACGCCGCCGCTGCCGCGCACGAAAAGCGGGTCGTGCAGTGCCAGGCGCAGGCGCGTCAGCGCGTGGCTGACGGCCGGCTGCGAGAGGCCCAGGCGCTCGGCCGCGCGGCTGACGTTGCCGGCCTCGTGCACGGCGCTGAAGACGTGCAGCAGGTTGAGGTCGAGGTCGCGGACATGCACGCGATGCATGATATTCGTAACGTCCAGCGCATGGACGGCGACGCGGCCGGCGCCTAAATTGCCCGCCCTGCGAGGGCGCCGGACGGGGCGCCCGCGGGCACGCCGAGACGACGGGTAAACCCTTGGAAGTCCAGTTCACCGAACAGATCGAGCAGCTCCGGCTGGGCGCCGGCGCCACCTTCCACGGCGAAGGCATCCTCACCATCACGAAGGGGCTGCTGCAGGCGGGCGTGGCCTACGTCGGCGGCTACCAGGGCGCGCCGGTGTCGCACCTGCTCGACGTGCTGGTGCAGGCCAAGCCGCTGATGGACGAGCTCGGCGTGCATGTCGAGGCGTGCAGCAACGAGGCCAGCGCCGCGGCGATGCTGGGCGCCAGCCTGCACTACCCGCTGCGCGGCTGCGTCACCTGGAAGAGCATCGTCGGCACCAACGTCGCGGCCGATGCGCTGTCGAACCTGTCGTCGCCCGGCGTCGTCGGCGGCGCGCTCATCGTCGTCGGCGAGGACTACGGCGAGGGCGCCAGCGTCATCCAGGAGCGCACCCATGCCTACGCGCTGAAGAGCACGATGGCGCTGTTCGACCCGCGGCCGGAGCTCGGCAACATGGCGCGCCTGGTCGGCGAGGCGTTCGCGCTCAGCGAGGCGAGCAACATGCCGGCGATGATGGAGCTGCGCATCCGCGCCTGCCACGTGCGCGGCAGCTTCGCCACCGCCGACAACCTGGCGCCGAGGCTGTCCACGCGCCAGCTCATCGACGAGCCGGCCGGCTTCGACTACATGCGGCTGGCGCACCCGCCGGTGACGTTCCGGCACGAAAAGCTGAAGGTCGAGCAGCGCATCCCGGCGGCGCAGCGCTTCATCGTCGAGCACCGGCTGAACGAGACGTTCGGCGCCGCGCCCGGCGCGGGCCCCGCGGCCCACGCCGGGCTCGCGCTGATCGTCCAGGGCGGCGTCTTCCCGGCGCTCGTGCGCGCGCTGCAGCAGCTCGGCCTCGCCGACGAAGCCGGCACGCCGGCGCTGCCGGTGCTGTGCCTGAACGTCACCTACCCGCTCGCGCCGGCCCAGCTGAGCGAGTTCTGCAGCGGCCGGCGCGCCGTGCTCGTGGTGGAGGAGGGGTACCCGGAGTACATCGAGAAGGACGTCGTCCAGGCCCTGCGGCGGCTGGACGTGCCCACGCCCGTGCACGGCAAGGACGTGCTGCCCGCGGCCGGGGAGTACACGGTGGAGGTGCTCGCGCGTGGCCTGCTCGCCTTCCTGGAGCCGCGGCTGCCGGGCTTCGACTTCCAGCCGGCGCGCGCCTGGCTCGCCGGCGTCGATGCCGCGCGCGCCGAGGTGGCGCAGGCCCTCGGCGCGCTGCCGGCACGGCCGCCGACGTTCTGTGTCGGCTGCCCCGAGCGGCCGGTGTTCAGCGCGCTCAAGCTGGCGCAGCAGCAGGTCGGGCGGGTGCACGTGGCCGCGGACATCGGCTGCCACGCCTTCGCGACCTTCGAGCCGTTCAGCAGCGGCCACAGCATCCTCGGCTACGGCATGAGCCTCGCGAGCCGCGCCGGCGTCTCGCCGATGATGCAGCGGCGCACGGTGGCCGTGATGGGCGACGGCGGCTTCTGGCACAACGGCCTGCTCACCGGCGTGCAGGCGGCGCTGTTCAACGGCGACGACGCGGTGCTGCTGGTGATGAAGAACGGCTACACCAGCGCCACCGGCACGCAGGACATCCTGAACACCCCCGACGACGAGGCCAAGGCGGCCGCGGCCGCCGCGGGCAGCCTGCACCAGAGCCTGGCGCACAAGAACCAGACGATCGAGGACACGCTCAAGGGCATGGGCGTGGAGTGGCTGCGCGTGGTGCACACCTACGAGGTCGACCACATGCGCCGCACGCTGCAGGAGGCGCTGACGACTCCGTTCGCCGGCCTGAAGGTCATCGTCGCCGAAGGCGAGTGCCAGCTCGAGCGGCAGCGGCGCATCAAGCCGTGGATCGCCGGGCTGCTCAGGCGCGGCGAGCGTGTCGTGCGCGTGAAGTACGGCGTCGACGAGGACGTCTGCACCGGCGACCACGCCTGCATCCGCCTCTCCGGCTGCCCGACGCTGACGCTGAAGGACAACCCCGACCCGCTGCGCGTGCACCCGGTGGCCACCGTCATCGACGGCTGCGTCGGCTGCGGCCTGTGCGGCGAGAACGCGCACGCCGCGACGTTGTGCCCGAGCTTCTACCGCGCCGAGATCATCCAGAACCCGCGCTGGCACGAGCGCGCCGCCGCCTGGCTGCGCGAACGCGTCACCGGCGCGTTGCGGCCCGCCTGACCACGCCACCGACCGAGAAGGAGACAGACACCATGACCCATCGCCGTACCCTGACCCTGGCGGCCACGGTGCTTGCCGCCGCGGGCGCGCTGCTGCCGGGCGGTGCCGTGCTGGCGCAGGCCTTCCCGAGCAAGCCGATCACGCTGGTCGTCAACTTCCCGCCCGGTGGCGCGGCCGACGTCATCGGCCGCGCGCTGGCGCAGCAGCTGGGCGACCAGCTCAAGCAGCAGGTCGTGGTGACCAACCGCCCCGGCGCCAACGGCAACCTCGGCGCGGATGCGGTGGCCAAGTCGCCGGCCGACGGCCACACGCTGCTGATGAGCAGCGGCGGTGCGATGACGGTGAACCCGTTCCTCTACGCGAGCATGCCCTTCGACCCCGTGAAGGACCTCGTGCCGGTGTCCAGCGCCGCGCGCGTGCTCGTGTTCCTGATGGCGCACCCGTCGCTGCCGGTCAAGGACGCGAAGGAGTTCTTCGCCTACGTGAAGGCGAACCCGGGCCGGCTCTCGTACGGCTCGGCCGGCAGCGGCTCGAGCCCGCACCTGGCCGGCGAGATGATGAAGAAGCAGCTCGGCCTCTTCGCCGTGCACGTGCCCTACCGCGGCGCGGCGCCGGCGCTGGTGGACCTGCTGGCGGGCAACGTGCAGTTCATGTTCGACCCCGGGCCCGGCCTGCGCCACGCCAAGGAGGGCAAGCTCAAGCTGCTGGCCGTGGGCAGTCCGAAGCGCGCCAGCGCCTACCCCGACGTGCCGACCCTGGCCGAGAGCGGGGTGGCCGGCTTCGACGCCGACACCGTGTTCGGCATCTACGCCCCCGGCGCCACGCCGGCGGCGGTGGTGAACCAGCTGCACGACGAGATCAACAAGGCGCTCGCGACGCCGAAGGTGCAGGAGGTGATCCGCTCGCTCGGCGCCGAGCCGATGATCGGCACGCGCGCCGAGTTCATCGCGCGGCAGGAGGCCGACCGGGCACGCTTCGGCGCCTTCATCCGCGAGAACAAGATCACCGCCGACTGATCGAGCCCGACGAAGCGCCGATGGCGCCTGCGCCAGGGGGCGCCGCCGGCGGCCCCCCCAGCCGGTCCGACCGCGGCCGCTGCGCGGCCCCGGCGGTCGCCAGCCGCGTGTGCTCAAGATGATGCAATCCCGTTCCTCATGTCGCGTCCCGTCACGATCCTGATCTGCGCACTCGGCGGCGAGGGAGGCGGCGTGCTCGCCGAGTGGCTGTACGGCGCGGCCGTGCGCAGCGGGCATGCGGCGCAGGCCACGAGCATCCCGGGCGTGGCGCAGCGCACCGGCGCGACGACCTACTACCTGGAGATCTCGGCGAGGCCCTTCGCTCCGGCCACGGGCCCGGGTGCCGCGCGGCCGGTGTTCAGCCTGAGCCCGGTGCCCGGCTGCATCGACCTGCTCGTCTCCTCCGAACTGCTGGAGACGGTGCGCCAGGCGGGGGCGGGCTTCGTCCACCGCGAGCGCACGGTCGTGCTCAGCAGCACGGCGCGAGCGCTGACGGTGGCCGAGAAGATGGCGCTCGGCGACGGGCGTGCCGATGCCGCGGCGCTGGTCGCCGCGTTGCGACGCCAGGCGCGTGCGGTGGAGCTGCTGGACTTCAACGCGCTGGCACGCGAAGCCGGCACCGTCATCAGCGCCGTGCTGCTGGGCGCCATCGCGGCCAGCGGCGTGCTGCCGTTGCCGCGCGCGGCCTACGAGGAGGCCATCCGCGCCGCCGGCAAGGGCGTGCAGGCGAGCCTGGCGGGTTTCGCGCTCGCCTTCGAGGCGGTGACGCAGCGGCGCTCGTCGCCGCGCGGGGCCGACGCGGCGCTCGCTTCATCGGCGGTGCCGCGGCCGCACGCGCCACTGGCCGCCGCCGACCTGCGCGCGCTGGCGCGCGCGCGCGTGGCGGCCTACCAGGACGAGGCCTATGCGCGGCTCTACGACGAGCGGCTGGCCCGGCTGGCGGCGGCCGAGGCGGGAGTCGCCGCCGTGCCCGCCGCCGCGACGGCCGCGATGCCGGCGGTGGCCGGCACGTCCGCCACCGACGAGGCGGCACGCTGGCTGGCGCTGTGGATGTGCTTCGACGACATCGTGCACGTCGCCTCGCTCAAGCTCGCCGCGAGCCGCATGGCGCGTGTGCGGCGCGAGGTCGGTGCGGCGCCGGGCGACGTCGTGAAGACCTTCGACCACTTCAAGCCGGGCGTGCCCGAGCTCGCCGGCCTGCTGCCGTCACCGCTGGCGGCGCGCCTCCTGGCGTGGGACCGCCGGCGCGTCGCCGCGGGCCGCGAGCCGTGGTCGATGCCGCTCAAGCTGGGCACGCACGGGATCCTGGCCACGCTGGCGCTGCGCGTGCTGGCATCGATGAAGGCGCTGCGCCGGCGCGGCCACCGCTACGCCGAGGAGCAGTCGCTCATCGAGCGCTGGCTCGCCGCGGTGGAACGCGGCGCGCGCGAGGACGCGGCGCTCGGGCTCGAGCTGGCGCGCTGCGGTGCGCTCGTCAAGGGCTACGGCAGCACCAACGAGCGCGGCAAGGAGAACCTCGCGCACATCGTCGCGCACCTGGCCTTCGCGCCGGCGCGGCCGGCCGCCGAGCGCGCGGAAGCCGTGCGCGCCGCGCGCCTGGCGGCCACTGCCGACGACGCCGGCCGCGCGCTCGACGCGACGCTGCAGGCGCACGGCGCCCCTGCGCGGCCGCCACGCGAGCAGGTGGTGCGCTGGTTCAGGCGGCGGCCGGGCGCGGGCGGCGGCGTGGCCGCGACGCCCGCGTTGCCCGGGCCGGCGGGTCCTGCGGCCCCGGCCGGCGCTGCCGGCCCGCGGTCGTCCGCCTCCGCCGGCGGGGCACCGCCGCCGGCGAGCCCCGCCTCGGCTACCGGCCGCTGAGGCGCCACGCCACGCGGCGGCAGGCCGGGACCGGCGCCCCGGGCGCGCTGGTGCGTCGTGCCGCCGGGGCGTGCCGCCGCGTCGCGCCGTCGCAGCCGATCGCCCGTCCTAGGGGTGCGAGCCCCAGGGCGCGGCCAGCAGCAACTGGTTGGTCTGCGTCTTGATCAGGGGCCGCAGCTGCTTGACGAAGGCCTGGAACTCGGCGTGCTCGCCGAGCCGCTTCCAGAACGCCCGGCGGTCGTCGTCGCTCTCGAAGCGCCACAGGTGCACCAGCTGGTGCAGCTCGCCGGTGTCGCTGACGAAGTAGCCGATGCAGTTCTTCGCGAAGCCGCCCGCTTCCATGGCGGGCCAGCCGAGCGTGGAGTACAGGCGGATCACCTCGGCCATCTGGCCCACGGTGATGGAGTAGGTGCGTTTCTCGTAGACGACGGGCATGTTGGCGGCGCGGCCGGTGGCGCGCTGGGTTGGAGTGGACGTGCGGGGATGGGCGCGACGGCGGCGTCGGCGTCGACCTGGACACGGCCATCAGCGCCACCGGGCCGATCGACCGCAGTGTGACACCGGTCGCTGCGCCGACCGGACCTCGGCCGTGACGGCGTGCGACGTCGCGCGCGGGCCGCGCGGCCGGGCGGGCTCATGCGGCTTCGCCGGCCCGCCATGCGAAGACCAGCGTCATGGAGCCGTCGTCGTTGCGGCGCTCGTGATCGAGCCGCATGCCGGCCTTGCGCAGCACGCGCTGCGACGCCGCGTTGCCGGGCGCAACGGTCGCGATGACATGCGCGAGGCCGTGCGCCGCGGCGCCGTAGCGCAACAGCGCCGGCACCGCCTCGCTCGCGAGGCCGAGGCCCCAGTGCGAGCGCCGGAAGGCGTACTTCACCTCGGGCTGCACCTGGTTGCCCGGATGCACGAGGCCGCAGAAGCCGACGACCGTGGCCGGCTCCGCTGGTGCTCCGCCGGCATTGCGCACCTGCGCCGGCCGCGACTCGAGCGCGAACATGCCGTAGCCGCGCCGCGCGTAGTTGGCGGCCGTCACCTCGAGCCAGCGCGCGCACTCGTCGCGCGTGATGGGGCGGCCATCGCCGACGAATCGCATCGCCTCGGCATCGGCGTAGACGGCCAGCAGCGGCTCCAGGTCGGTGGCCACCCAGCGGCGGCAGCGCAGGCGCGCCGTCTCGAAGAGCACGTCGGGCGTCGTCATCGGGTCACGCGGCGTGGTCGCGTCGCCGCCCCGCGCCCAGGGGCGTGGCGGCCGGACGCGCGTCAGGCGGGCGGCCCGCCATGGAGGACCATCTGCGTGCAGCGGAAGAGCGCCAGCGTCCGGCCGGATTCGCGGTGTCGCACCTCCGCGTCCCAGACCTGCGTCGTCCGGCCCAGGTGCACGGCGGTGGCGACGCAGTCGATGTGGCCGTCCCGCGCGGTGCCCAGGTGGTTCGACTTCAGCTCGATCGTCGTGAACCCGGTGGCTCCTTCGGGCAGGCTGGCCACGCACCCGTAGCCGGCCGACGTGTCGGCCAGCGCGACGATGCTGGCGGCATGCAGGAAGCCGTTCGGTGCCATCGTGCAAGGCTGCACCGGCATCTCGGAGAGGACCTTGCCGCGCTCGACGTGCGTGACGACGATCCCGAGGTGGCCCGGCAGCGCCGTCACGGCGCGTTCCCGCAGGCGTTCGACGGTGAGCATCGGCGAAGTCTAGGCCAGCGGATCGCCGAGGTGGGCTCGGCGCGGACGTGCCGACTCGTGCAACAGGTCGGCCAGGTCGCGGCCGAGTACGGCCTCTCCGATGAACCCCGGCACGGCGAAGCGCGCCGGGCGGCGCTGCTGGCGTCGCATCGGTGCTCGCAGGGCCTTCCGGCCGGGCGGGGCGGCGCGACGCGGCAGGGCGGTGCGCCGGGGCCTCCGCGGTGGACCTCGGGCTCGCGTCAGCGCGGCCGCGGCACGCCGGCGTCGAGCATCTGCTCGCCGTGGTACATGCGCAGGATGCCCGCCTCGGCGGCGGCCCGCTCGCAGGCGGGGCAGGGGCGCGACGTGGAGTAGAGCACCGCGCCGGCGAGCCGGCTGCGTGCCTGAGTGCGCTGGGCGTCGCGCAGGGCCACGCGCTCGGCGTGGGCGTCGGGGTCGCGGTCCTTCACGACACGGCTCGGGCCGTGACCCACCACCCTGCCGCCGGCGACGACGACGGCGCCGTAGCTCTGGTCGCCCCACGACTCGGCGAGCTCGCGCATCCGCCGCGCCTCGAGGTACCAGGCGCGGTCGGGGTGCTCAGGCTCGGCGGCCGCGGCGCGGCGCGCCACCGCGGCAAATGCCAGCGGGGCCAGGCCGGCGCGGAGGAAGGCGAGGAAGGCGCGACGCGGACCGTCCGGCCCAGGTAGCCCCGAGCTCACGTTGCACGCCGGCGCCGCGCGCCCGTCATGCCATGTCGCCGGCCCGCGCCGCCGGCCGGTCGGCGCCGCGGCACGGCTCCTCGCCCGGCAGCCTCGCGAGGCGTTGCGCGCCCGATCGGCGATCAGGCCTCACCTTGCCCGCGGCCCCGGTGGGCTCCGGCGCCTTGCGTGCGCTCCGAGCCGGGTGGGGGCGCCGGGCTCGTCGAGCGCTCCAGTTCGCGCGCGGCACGCTCCGCGGCGCGCGCGGTGGCCTGGGCCCCGCGCTCGATGCCGCGGGCCGCGGCGGCCGCACCCGCCCGCACGCCGGACCCGGCGGCCTTCAGGCCGCGCTCGATGCCCGTCGCGGCGGCCCGCGCCCCACGCTCGATCGCGCGCTCGATCCGGGCCAGCGCTTCCGGAAGGGTGTCGTGATCCGGCGCGGGCTCGCTGCGCGGCTGCGCGACGGCGTGCCCGACCAGGACGGCGAGGCAGGCGGCGAGGACCCAGGAACGACGAAGAGGCGTCATGGCGAAATGATGCTCCGGCACGCCCGGGCGGGCAAGCTTCGTGTCCCCGGCGGCGACAAGGTCGGGGCGAGGCGGCGCGCACCGCCAGCGTCACGGGCGGCGCGCTCAGGAGCGGGCGCAGGAGGATCGCTCGCGAGCCTCGCTCATGCAGCCGGTGGGCGCCCGGCGTCTTCTCTTTCGTAGTCCTCCAGTGCGAGCAGCAGGCGGGTGCGGTGCTCGCGCGCCACGGATCGCCAGGGTTGGCCGAGCAGCGCACCTTCCAGTGCCCAGAGCAGGTTGAGCGACACCTTCGCCCCCACCTGCCTTGCGCGCACGAACGCGCGCACCGATCCGAGCTGCCTCAGCTGCGCAAGCGTCGTGATGCCGGCGCACGCGAGGACCTCGGCCGACTTCGGGCCCAGGTTGGCCGCATCGGCGAGCGCGCCGGCGCCCGCCGGCTGGCGCGAGCGGCCGCTCCGGCCCACCGGGGGCACGGGCGCCCGGGCGACGCGGGGCGCGCCCGCCGATCGACGCGCCGCGGCCGCCGGTGCCGGCTCGGCCATGCGAGCCGCGGCGTGCGGGCCGGCCGGCGCCTTGTGCACGTAGGCCTTGCGAACCAGGTCGAGCACCGTCGACCGGCGCGCCCGGGGCAGCCGGGCGCGCACGCCGAGCACCTTGCGTCCCCAGACGACGGGCTCCAGGAAGTCGGGGTCCATCGCGAGCGCCAGTTCGCGCTCGTGCTCGGGCAGGAAGATGTGCAGCCATTCGCCGCCCGGCGGGATCGTGACGAAGATCCTGCCTCGCACCCGGAAGGAGCCGAAGGTGTGGTGCGGCTCCTCGGTCGTCCCGGGCAGGGCGAGCGCGAACCGCCGCACGTCGTCGAGCTGGATGGGCACCGGCCGACCCTCTCGAATGCGTGGCGAGCCTCGCCGGGACGTCGAGACGCGCCCTCAGGCCTCGCCGAGGTGGCCGCGCGCGATGGCCGCCTCGCGGTCCTGGAAGATGGCCATCGCCGTCAGCAGCCTTAGGAAGCCGAGCTTCCTGTAGAAGCCTTCCTTGCCGGGCACGGAGTACAGGATGATCTTCTTGTGCTCGCGGCTGTCGTGCACGAGGCGAGAGACCATGTCGTTGCCGACGCCCGTGCCCTGGTGGCTCGGCAGCACGGCGACGTCGCAGATGTAGGAGCAGTCGGCGCCGTCGGCCAGGGCGCGGCCGGCCGCGACCAGCCGCCGTGCTGCATCGCGCGCGAACCACTTGTAGCGGCTGTTCTCGAACACGGTCCTCAGGTGCGCGGCGCTCTTGTTCCCGAGCGGGGCCAGCCGGTACAGCGTCTCCATCTCCTGCCAGTCGACTTCGGCGGTCGTGTTCGACCAGGCGAGGCCGTCCCGGGCGGCCGTGCTCATGAGCGCGCGACCTGGTCCTGGATGCTCGGCCAGACCACGGCCTGGGCGACGATGACGTCCTGGCCGTTGAAGGTGGCCGAAGGCGAGCCGTAGAGCTTGTAGCCCATCGCCACTGCCTCGCTCACGCGTTTGCAGAACGTGGCGTCGTCCTTGCCGGTGAGGAGCCGGTAGGTGGGCAGGCCATCCGGTGGTGCTTGCATGTCGCCTCCGAGTCGTGGATGGAATGCTAAGGGGCACCGCGTCCCGCGGCCGACACAAGGCGTTTCGACCCGGGCCGCGCCCTGGAGGCGCCGCGGCCGACCTAGGCCGTGAGCTCGATGCGGTTGCCCTCGGGGTCCAGGATGACGCTCTCGTAGTACCCGTCACCGGTGCGGCGGGGGTCGTCGAGCACCGGCGTGCCCGCGGCGCGCAGCCGCGCCGTGGTCTCGTCGACGGCGCGTTCGGAGCCGAGCGCGATGGCCAGGTGCGTCAGGCCCATCCGCTGCGCACCCGGTTCGTGGGCCACCGGGCTCAGCGAGCGCGTGGTCATCAGCTCGAGCCGGCCGCCCGACTCGAAGGTGAGGAAGCGGGAGGCGAAGCCGTTGCCCGCGTTCTCGTACAGGGGCCCCACCTCGGCCCCGAAGACGCTGGCGTAGAAGGCGCTCATGCGGTCGAGATCGGTCACCCAGAGTGCAACGTGTTCGAGGCGAGGCATGGCGCGGGCCGCGGACGGCGATCGAGGGGTGGACGGGGGACGGGTGGGGAGCGGGGCAGCCGAACGCTACAGCTCGTGAGCGTAGACGATGAACCCGGCATGGCGGGCCACCTTGTCGTAGAGGGCCCGCCCGGCGGCGTTCGTGGCCTGCGTCTGCCAGTAGACCCGGCTGCAGCCGGCCGTGCGCGCCGCCGCATAGACGGCCTCGATCAGCTTTCGCGCGATGCCGCGGCCGCGATGTGCCGGATCGGTGAACAGGTCCTGCAGGTAGCACACGTCGCGCAGCCGGGTGGTGCTGCGATGAAAGAGGTAGTGCGCAAGCGCGACGACCTCGCCACCGTCGACGGCGACCAGGGCGTGCACCGGCTCGTCGGGCGCGAAGAAGCGCCCCCAGGTGGCCTCGGTGACGGGCGCGGGCAGCGCCGTCGCCCCGGCGCGGCCGTAGAAGGCGTTGTAGCCGTCCCAGAGCCCGTGCCACTGCGCCTGGTCTGCGTGCTCGACGGGGCGGATCGTGATCGCGGGCGACATGCGGCAATGCCCTCGGGCCGTCTCGATCTTCGTGCCTGCACGGGCCCGGCGGGCTTCAGGCCGCGGAGGCAGGGCCACCGAGGCGCAGGGACATGTGCACCTTGCCCTTGAACCCGCTGGCGGTGCGGATGGCCAGCGGCTCGATGCCCCAGGCGCTGAAGCCGACGGACTCGTACAGCCGGATCGCGGGCTCGTTGCCTTCCGTGACGGTGAGGCGCAGCACCTCGATGCCCGGGCGTGCGCGCGCCGCTGCCAGCGCCGCCTGCAGGAGGGCCGTGCCGGCGCGCTGGCGGCGGGCCGACGGGCGAAGGTACATGCCGAGGACGAGCGCCGAGTGGCAGGTCTTGGGCTTGGCCGAGTACTCCAGGGCGACCGTGCCGACGAGCTGGTCCTCGGCGAACGCGCCGAACGACTGGCTGAGCCCGTCCGGGCTCGCGATGCGCCTCTCCCACCAGCCCAGCGGCTCGGCCGCTCGTTCACCGGCGGTGGAAGTGAACGCATCGGCGGCCAGCACATAGGCCTCGAGCATGAGCTCCCGGTAGCGGGGTGCGTCCGACGTGTCGAGCGAAGCGATGCGCATGCCTCTCGGGCTCCGCTTGTCAGCGCCCGGGCCGCGGGTCGTCGGCCAGCAGGCCGTAGAACAGCGTGTCGTAGCTGCGGCCCTTGGCCGTCCAGCGCTGGCGCAGCCGGCCCTCCTGGCGGAACCCCAGGCGCTCCAGCAGCCGGCACGAGGCGATGTTGTCCGGGTTCACCTCGGCTTCCAGGCGGCGGCAGGAGAGCTCGGAGAACGCGTGCTCGCAAGCGGCGGCCAGCGCCTCGCGCATGTAGCCGAGCCCCCAGTGCGGGCGTCCCAGCACGTAACCCACCTCGAGCCGGCGGCTGCCTTCGTCGTGCTTGAACAGCAGCAGCGTCCCGATGGCGCGGCCGGAGTCGCTCAACGTCAGCACCAGTTGCCGGGTGGCACCGGCCTCGGCCAGTGCGTTCATCCGCGAGAGCCAGGCGAGCCCGTCCTCCCGCGAAGCCCAGGCCGGGTAGGGCAGGAACCTCGTCGTTTCCTCGTCGCCGTTGACGGCGAGCAGGTCATCGATGTGCCGGTCCGCGGCCGGGACGACGCACAGCCTGCGCGTGGCGAACTGGATCGACTCGGGAAGCGGCATGCCAGACCCCTGCCAAGGAACCCTGCCCCGCGAGGGCCCCGACCGGTGCCCGATGATGGCACGGTCGCGCAGCCCGCGCGCCGGTCGCGGCGTCAGCCGGTGCTGCGCGGCGGTGGAGCCGGCAGGAACGCCTGCTGCTCCGGCGAGCCGTCGATCGACGACAGGTCCGACACCCAAGGCAGCGCCGAGTGCTGCCAGATCTGGACGGCGGGCCGGAACTGCGCACGTTGCCTGACGCACCCGAGCCGGATGATGACCGAGGTGGGGTTCTCGGGGGCCGTGGCCCAAAGCGGCGTGCCGCACTCCGGGCAGAAGACCTGCGCGCGCCGGTTTCCGCTCTGCGCGACCTTGACGTAGCTCCTGGTCGGGCCGTTCACCACCAGCGTCTCGCAGGGCGCTGCGACGACGGCCCGGAAGGGCGCTCCGGAGAGCACCTGGCAGTCCGTGCAGTGGCAGACCATGACTCGTTCCGGATCGACCTCGGCGGTGAACGAGACCGCGCCGCAATGGCACGCGCCGTCGATGTGCATGGGAACTCCCGGAGTGGATGGGGTGGTGCGAGGTCGGGTCGCGCGTCGGGTCGCCGGGCCGGGCTGCCGCAGCCGAGCGGCCGCGTGACCGGTCAGGCGGCATCTTCCTTCGCCGGGCGTGGCACGAACTGGGCCGGGTCGTAGAAGAACTGCTCGCGCAGGATCCGCTCGCCCTGCCACTGCTGGTAGGCCAGCTCCTCGAGCTCGCGGACCGTGCCGTCGTGGGCCTCGAAGCGAAAGCGCCAGCGGATGACCACGAAGTCGCCGTTGACGAAGGCCGGCCCGATGCACTCGGAGCGGACGGACCGGGCCTTGTCGAGCACGCGCCTCTCGTTGGCGACGAGCGCGTCCCGGCCGACGCGGGGCGGATTCAGGTTCTCCTGCATCGACGCTTCGGGCCAGTAGAACTCCTCGATCGCCGCGACGTGAGCGTTCTGCTCGACCCGGGCGATGAAGCGTGCAAGCGTGTCGGCGGTGGGCATGCGGGGGGTCGTGCTTCAGCGTGGCTCGTGCCGCGGCCTGCGCGCGATGGCCGTGGCGAAGACCTTTTGCGTCCGGCCGGGCGCGGGGTAGGTCTCGGTCCGGTGCACCAGGATCTCCCAGCCCGCAAGGCTGCGCACCAGCGCGTCGGGTTCGAAGAGGCAATGCCCGTCGGGCGAGAACATGTCCAGGAAGGTGGTGCCCTCGACCAGCACGTTGACCGCGACGACACCGCCGGGCCGAACGTGAGCCAGGATGTCGGCGAGCTTGCGGTGCGCGGTCGCGCAGTCGAAGAACATCAGCAGCCCGATGCAGGCGATGGCATCGTAGTCGCCGGCAATGCGGTGCTCGCGCAGGTCGGCCTCGGCGGCGGTGAGCGGAAGCTGCATCTCCCGCGCGACGGCCTCGATGCGGGCGACGCCCGCGTGGCTCGCGTCGAGTGCCGTGACCACGCACCCGCGGCGTGCCGCCTCGACGGCGAGATTGCCCAGCCCGCAGCCGTAGTCGAGCACCTCGCCCTTCAGGAACGGCAGTGCGGCGGCCTCGAACGGGTTCAACGCGTACTCCGCGGCCGCGACCTGCCGCTGGAACTGCTCGTCGAAGAACCGCACGGTGAGGTTGTCGTCGATCATCGCTGGAGCTGGCGAGACTCGCTCTGCCTCGGAGCATCCGGCCGGTCCCCGGCGCGGACGCCCGGCCGATCATGCCCCCGCATGGCTGCGCGGGCAAGGCGGCCGGCCGCGCACGGATGCACCGGAGCAGGAAGCGCCCCGGGCAGCGAGGGCGGCCGCGCGGATCGGCACGGGCGGCCTGCAGGCCACTGGCCCACGCCCGCGAGCAGCCTCTACTTGCGGGCCTGCCACACGGACCGACTCCAGGTCGGCGCCGCCGACTCGATGATCCTGAGGATCTCGGGAGGGAGGTCGCCGGCACCCGTCAGCTGGCGGACCTCGAGCACGTCGTCCGTGCCCATGCCCGAGGGAGCGCGGAGCGCCCACGAGATCGCCTCGTCGAGGGAAGCGACTTCGATGATGTAGAAGCCCCCGACGAGTTCCTTCGACTCCGCGAACGGCCCGTCGACGACATGGCGCTTGCCGTTGGACACGGCGATGCGGGCGCCCGGGGCCGCAGGATTGAGCCCTTCGGAGGCGACGAGCACGCCGGCCTTGTGCATCTCCTCGTTGAACGCCATGTAGGCGCGCAGAAGGTCCTCGCTGAACGAGCCCTGGGCATCGGCCTCCTTCTTTTCGGTGCCGGCCTGGGCGGTGATGATGAATCGCATCGTCGATCTCCTTGCGTGGCGGACGCGGGTTCCAGCATCACGACGAACGGCCTCGCCCGGAATCGACAGGGCCGATGCCTCGCGCAGCAGCGGCCGTGCGTGCCGCGCGGCCCGCCCCGGAGGGCGGCGCGCCGATCGAGGGTTCGCGCGGCGCCGCAGGTCGCGCCCGACCTAGGATTCCTTCAGGGCTCGCCAGGTCCACAGGCCGCCCACGGCGTCCACGGCACCGAAGAGCACGAGCATCGGCTTGGCCAGGCCGAGGAGCCAGAACGCGGCGAAGGACACCAGCACGAAGGCGCGCGTGTAGACCGAGGCGCGGAAGAAGGCCGTGGCCTCGGCCTTCGCGGCGTACAGGTAGTAGACGCCGATGTTGAGCACGAGAACGCCGACGACCCGGATCCAGACCTCGCTCGTGGCGGGCATGAACGACAGCGTCAGGAGAAGGTTCGGCACGACGATCAGCACCACGCCCAGTACGAGCAGGTAGTAGCCGAACGCGCGAACGGTGAACGCGGCCTTGGTCACTGTGTCTCCTCCTTGGTGTTGCGTGGGCGAAGCGGTGGCCGGGCGTCACGCGCCGTAGCCGCGCAGCTTGTTGTACCTGGCCACCTGCTCGGGCGTGAGGATGCGAACCTGCTCGAGGTGCGCCTGCAGATGCGTGCCGCGCAGCCTGGCTTGCGCGCGAGCCACGCGATCGAGCGCCTCGGTCAGCTGCTGCGGGCTGGCCGTCTTCGCTGCGAACAGCCGGTCCAGGTCGCGCTCTGCGCTGACGAACTCCTCGCCGGCAGCGATGGCCGCGGCCTTCATGCGCCGATGGAGATCCTCGGTCGCGGCGCGCTGGGAGGGCGTGAGCTCGAGCTTGTCCCCGAGTTCTAGGACATGCAGCGGCCCGGGATAGCCGTTCAGCTCGGCGGCGAGCGCCAGGCCCATGCCGCGCCCGGCGCGCAGGCCCTCGACGTCCGAGGGTGACAGTGCCTTGATGTCTCGCGACTCCCAGCCGGCGTAGTGGGCGTGGCCCGCGCAGCCGGCAAGGCCGCCGAGGGCGAGCCAGAGGGTGAGGGTTCGGGCACGGGACATGGTTCGCGAGGGGCTTCGTCAGGGGCGGCCTGACGACGAGGCGCAGCATAGACAGTGGGCGCCCGCCGGGCAAGGCACCGGCGTGCAGGGCCGGGCGCCGAGCGGCGAGTCAGGCGACATCCGCGGGCCATCCTTCGGGGTAGAGGCGCTCGTACAGCGCCTTGACCCGCGGCGTCATGTCGTCCACGTCCGGTCGAAGCAGCGACTCGCGAGGCGCAAGCACCTTGCAGTAGGCGGCCTCGATGACCCGCTTGATGACACCCGGGGCCACTTCTTCGCGGTCGTAGCCAGGAACGAAGCCGATGAGCTGGTAGCCCATGCTTTCGAAGTAGCGCTGCGAGCCGCGATGCTTCAACGTGGCGAGCGTGTAGATGAACTCGAGGCCCGCATGGCGCGCGACGGCTTCGAGGTAGTCGCCCTCGAACATCGGCGTCCTGCGGCCGCGATGCTCCGGGCCAAGGACGGCGAGACTGGCGTAGAGCGACAGGGCGTCCGGGATCCGCTCCGCGGCCAGCATGCCGGCCAGGCCGCCGCCACCACCTCGCAGGAGGATGACGTACACATGGCGTTCGTCGCTGTCTTCGCCATCGAGGTACACGAATCGCTCGTAGTAGCTCTCGCGGCTGAACACGCTGGCAGCACCGACCTGCCACGCGGGCTGCCAGGTTCGCAGCGCGGCGACCAGCTCCGGAATCGCAGACCTGCTCAGGACCTCGTAGGAGCAGCCATCGGCGGGTGGGCAGAGCGCGGTCAGCTGAGCGGCGGATGGCCAGGACATGGTGCTTGAGGCGGGGCGGTTGTTCCAGGGGGCCGACCTTCGAGCCGACGCGGCCGGCTTGCCGCGCGACTGGAGCGACTAGCCGGGCACCCGGTGGACGAGGCGCAGCCACCAGCGGAAGAAGCGGTGCGCCGGGTCCACGGGTTGGCAGTACATCAGCGGGCAGCCGCCTTCGATGGGCTCCACGCCGCGGGCACGGCACAGCTGCAGCGCTTCCACGGCGACGCTGCCCTGTCCGAACGACCTGTGGAACCAGAGGTGCCGGATGTCCTGATCGAGCGCCTCCCTCGCGACCGCGGTGGCCGCCGAGGGATGGGTGACGACCATGACCGCCTCGATCTTCCCGGGCACCGAGGCCAGATCCGGATAGCACGGCCTGCCTTCCAGTTCCGAAGCGTTCGGGTTGATCGCGAAGACCTCGTGCCCCGTCTCGGCCAGTCGGCGGTAGATGGCGTTGGCAGGCGCATTTCCCGCGCGGGACACACCGGCGACGGCGATCCGCTTGCAGGCCAGGAAGCTGGCAATCGACGGTGGGACGGATGGCATGCGTCAGCCCTGGCTCGGGGTTTGCGGCCTCGCCTGTGCGCCAGGCGGCCGGCCGCGGTGGGCCCGCTTTGCGTTCGGGCGCAGCATGGACGACGGGTGCCGGGCGGCCGGCACAGCCTGGGGATCCGCCGCAGACGGCCTGCGTCGGACGTGGCGACCGGAACCAAGCCGCATCGGCTGCAGGCGTTGAACCGGGTGGTCCGGGTGCCGAAGGCACACCGCGCGCAGACGCCGCGCCACGCTATGGGGGCGGCGGTGAATGGCAGGCGACGCACAGCTTGTTGCCCTCGGTGTCCCTGAAGTAGGCACCGTAGTAGTTGGCGTGGTACTCGGGCCTGAGGCCTGGAGCGCCTTCCGACGTGCCGCCGGCCGCGAGCGCTGCGGCATGGGCTCGATCGACGACCTCGCGACTGCGGGCGAGGAAGGCGGTCATCTGTCCGTTGCCGACTTCGTGGGGGTGACGGTCGAACGGCCGGCCGATCACGAACAGCGGGCGGGGTTCCGGGCTCGACTGCCATCCGGCCCACGGACGCTCCATGTCGCAGAAGCGCTCCTGGATCTCGAGCACCGGCATCAGCGTCCTGTAGAACTGCAGTGCGCGCGCGAAGTTGCCGACGCCGACGAAGATGTGCGAGAACACGTTGCGAACTCCGAGAGGTGTGTTTCCGCCGCCTGACGTTCGGGCCGAGCCGCCACGCAGGGGCGCGTGTCGTGGGAGCGGTCAGGCGGCGTGCCGCGGCTGCGCCGCCCACTCGCTCTTCCTGCCCTTCATGCCCACGGGCAACGCGACGCCGACGCGGCGCCTCGACATCGGGCCCCCGGGGGCCACGTTCGCGAGGATCACCGAAGCGGCATCGGCATACGGGATGATCATCTCCGGGATCCTCATCGCGAACAGCGGAAGCAGGAGGGGAGCAGGCAACGACCGGGCCACCGCCGGCAGCGGAGCGGGCAGACTGTCGATGGACACGCGAAGACGGTGCAGGCCGACGGCGGGCTGTTCCACCATCGGCCCGGGGCACAGAAGGCGCCAGTCGAGGGCGGAGCGTTGAAGGCGCTCGTGGTTCTTGCGATGCGGCCAGTACGTGCCGCGGACCTTGGGCAGGTCCACACCCAGCCTGCCCGTTGAATCCAACGGCAAGAGCGCCGCGCCGGCGAGGAACCAGCAGACCGGGCGCGTGTCCGACGGAAGCGACTCCAGCGCGGTGACGACCTTGTCGACCAGGCGGACGAATGCCTCGCCTTCGGTCACCACGCCAGCGCAGGAGACGAATGCGTCGTGGCCGGCTGCGAACGACGCAAGCTGCGTGGTCGTCGCGGATGCGAGATCGAGATCGGTGACCTGCGCGCGCGCGGAGACCTCGGGCAGAAGCCGGCCGCGATTGCGGACGGCGACGGAGAGATGCCAGCCTTGGGCAAGGGTCTGGCTCGCGACATGTCGCCCGAGACTCCCTGTTGCACCGAGTACCGCGATCGAAGCCATCTGCCGGTGTTCGAGTTCACGCGCCCGCAGCAGCGGGCCGGCGTGCTCGCGGGACGCAGCATAGACAGCCGGCGCCGCGCGGGCAAGGCGCGCTGCCATGGAGGCTCGCATGCCGATCGCGGCGCCAGGCGGCAACCTGCGCGGGCCTAGGCGTCCTGAACTCGTTCAAGGCACACCGGGGAAGCCACCAGGGGCACCGGCAGCCGACTGCCGACTGCCTGCAGGAGGGTGCGAGCCTTGGCGAAGGCGTTCATGGACACGGTCACCCGCCGGACCGGGCCAACGAAGAGCACGAGCTCGATGTTCCCGCGGTGGCTGGACAGTTCGGCGCGCCTTACGTGGCGCCACTCGAAGGACTGCCAGCCTCTCCACGAATAGACCCTGAAGCCACCCTTCGTGAAGTGGAACCTGCGAGAGGCGAACACCACGTACACGAGCACGAGGTAGCCAACGACGCAGAAGAGCCCCAGCGGCACCATGTACAGCACGGCCTTCTCGCCGGTGCCTTCCGGCGCGTGGCGATGTTCGCTGAGAACGAGGAGAGCGGCCAGAGCGCCAGGGGCCACGTACAGGCACGCGAAGAGCACGAGTCCCAGAGCGGGGCTCCGCGGGCCGAACTGCCTCATCGAGGTGTCGGGCATGCGAGCGTGGCTGCGATTCGTCGAGGGGGAGGCAATTGGAGCGACTGGAGCGCCTGGACCTCACTGCGACGCGAATGACAGGTAGGCCGCGAGTGCGGCGCTCGATAGCGTGACCAGGCCGGCAAGCCAGACGGCCCAGGTTCGGGAGTACGCGGCCGGGCGATCGATCTCCGGGAGCGTGGCGATGAACCGACCATGCTGGACCGTGGCGGCAGCCACGCTGAGCGATCCGAGGATGACGAGGGCCACGCCTATGGCGTGCGAATAGCCACTGGTTGCGCTCGCCGGGGCGTGGGCCGTTTGCCCTGATAGGAGACGAAGAAAGAGACCGAATCGGGAGACCAGGAAGCCAAGGCCGACGATGGCGATGCCTGTGCGAAGCCAGGCCAGCAGCGTGCGCTCGGAGGCAAAGAAGACTCGTGGGTCGGACTTCATCGTTTGGGCCAGGAGGACTTGAAGCGGTGAGGGAGGGCCGGATCGCCAGGTGAGGCGCGACGGTTCCGGAGCGAAGGCGGTGGGGCCGCCTCGGCCCGAGATGATGCACGAGCGCATGCGGCGCCCGCGACCTCCCGGGGCGACGGCCGAGCGATCGGGCCGCGCGATCGGGCCGCGCGGACGTGCCGCCAGGCCGGGCAGTCCGGGTCGGGGCCGACCTCGCGCCGGGCGATGCGAGCGCGGCGGCGTGAGTGCGGGTCGTGGAGGGTCGCGTGTTGCGCGAGAGTCTGCGCGTCATCGCGCGAGATGGCGGCGGCCTACCGCATGCGTTCCATGCCTTCCGGCAGGTGCACCCAGCCGTGCATGCGCTCCTCGTACACCGAGAACGTCGGCGGCGGGAAGTCGGGATCCGCGAAGGCGCCAACGGGTATGGCGATACGGCCTTCGTCGTAGCCCTCGACCAGGTAGTAGACCGTAGACCCGCAAGTGGGGCAGAAATGGAACGTCACCTTGCTGCCCTCGTCACCCGTTCGCGTCCAAGCCTTCGACTCTCCGGAGATGGCAGTTCCTTCCAGGGAGAACCTGGCTTGAGCGCCAAAGACACTGCCCGTCCTGCGCTGGCAGGCCAGGCAGTGGCAGATGGAGACGCGCGCAGGCTCCCCTTTGACGAGTACCGAGAGTTGCCCGCAACTGCAGGCGGCGGTTCGAGAGGTCATGCAGAGCGCGGAGCGGGTTGTGCCATGAAGCCTGACGTTCGCGCTAATCGACCCGGAGCGGCTGGATGCATGGCCCGAGGGGCCGACACGGACCACCGGCCCGGGCCAGGCGGCCATCCGTGGAGGGTGCGGTGTTGCGCGAGAGGTGGGGCGGCACTGCGGGGTGGTGGCGGGCTCAGCCCTGAACGAGCACCGCACCGGACGGGACGCGTTGCTGCAGGTCGCGGCAGTTCCCTGGTGGCGATTGCTGACCCGGGGGAACACCTGGCACCCAGATCCGGCACTGCCCGGGTGGAGGCATATGGCCAGGCGGAATGTTCACTGCAGGGCGAGGTTGGGCCGGAGCCACGACGACGCCCGGCGGCGGCGGAACCGTCACCCGAACTTCTGGAGGAACGACCACGCAGCCCAGGAGTGCGGCCGACGCGCCCGAGAGAAGAAGAGTCGGTCTGATGTTCATGCGACAGCACTCTACGCCACTGGTACTGCCGTGGCCAGCGCGGGAGAGGTGCCCGGCCTTGGAGGGTCGCGCGTTGAGCGAGGGGTTGCGCCGCACCACGCCCGAAGCGCGTTGCTCAGCCTGGAAGCTGCCAAGGCACCAATTGCACGGGTACACCCCTCCGGACCGTGTTGTGCACCTCAGCCACGGCATCGGTCTCCTTCAGCAGTGCCGCAACTTCGGCCTCGGAAGCCGGCGACGAGACTCGCGCGCTGTACCGGATGTTCGACGCGGCGAGCCCGACGCCGTCGAAGTCCGCGGTCGCCGCGACCTCGACCGAGGTCACACGGATGCCCATTCGCGCGGCCTCGCGATAGATGTCGTTGCAGTAGCAGGTCGCCAGCGCAAGCATCAAGAACTCGCCGCCGTTCACCGCAGAGCCGAGCCCGCCCTGTTTCAGGGGAACCTGCAGCGACTTGGATGAGCCCGCCGTACTGACGGAAACCGAGTGGCTGTCGGCTGCGTTCGAGACTTGGGCCGTGATCTGCAATGCGAGCCTCCGAGCGGCGGTGGACTGTGAGCCGGTTCAAGCTTGAAGCGCAACGGCGGAGGGTCCGAGGAACTCGTTGAGCGTGAGGTCGGAGAATACTTCTTCGGGGGTCTGGAACTGAAGGATCTTGCGGGGCCGGGTGTTCAGCGCGATCTCGATGTGGCGCAACCGGGGCGTGGCACCTCGGCTCGAGTCGATGTCTTTGGGCAGGTACTCGCGGGTCAGGCCGTTGGCGTTCTCGTTGGTGGCGCGCTCGTCGAGCCGCGAGAGCGGGGAAGACGGCCGGCGTGGCTCTTGCGGAGCAGCCGGACGAGTTCGGAGCGCAATTGGCCGCGCGGCATCGCGTAGATGGTCGCGTGAGATCGTCTCGTGGCTGATCGAGGCCGAGCTTGGCATGGCGGGGAGTCTGCCGGCGATCTGCTGCGGAGACAGCCGTTGCGCAGCAGAGGCAGCACGAGCGGCCAGTAGCCAGAGCGGGCGTCGGTACCCAGCTGGCGGGCCATGCCGGCCCGGGCCCGACCGGCCGAGCGGGCGCGCTCGCCGATGACGGCCAAAGAGCGCTTGAAGTCAGGCAGCGAGCCGCGCTGGCGCTCGCGACAGCTGGTCGAGGCGTGAACCCCGACCTTGGTGGCTACGGCTCGCAAGGACGGGCCGTCGGCCAACGGAGACTCGATGAGGAGGCGATTCTCGGTCGTCAGCTGCTTGTAGCGAGGGGGCATGCGGCAACACCATAGGGTAGACGGTGTTGCGCTTCGAGATAGAGTCCGCTGTGGGGCCTAACGTTCGAGCTAACGCGCCCGGAGTGGCAGGGCGGCTTGCCCGCGGGGCGCAGAATGGCCAGCGAGCGCCTCGCGGGCAAGGCGCCACGCCGCGGAGGGTCGCGTGTTGAGCGAGGCGTTAGGCCTTACTCGCTACAGGAGACGCCCTCCGAACAGGGCTATTGCGCAGTCGCGAGCTTACTCAAGCAGCTCATTGCCTGCGAGCGAACGGCGTCGCGCAGGTTCCGTAGGATGCCTTCCACATGACCCGCGTCGGGCGTGCCGGCGCGCCAGTTGTAGACGCTCGAGTCACAAAGCGCCACGATCCGTTGGCGACCATTGAGTACGGCTTTGTCTCGGAGGGCAATTGTCCCACTCAGGACTCGTAGATTGTTCAGTTGAGGGTAGTAGACAAACTTGAAGTCGGCTGTCACGGCTGGGGTGGCCAGCGACTGCGGCTCGACGTTTAGGCCGGCGTCTGCAAACCCAGAAAGCACAGCAGCGCGGATGCGCTCAACCGTCATCTCCGGATCGTGGGCTTCCCCCCCGCCAACAGGGCCAAAGCTAAGTGCGAACCCATAAGTCTGAGACCTTGGCGCAGCCTGTGCGGGAGCTTGTGCAAGAAGGAGGCCGGCAAGACCAGACAGCACCATCATCGTTCGCAGCATTGCGGATCCTAGTGTAAAGACCGAGCCTCTATCGGCTTTGCCAGCGAAAACTTGAGGGCTCGTTGCTGCGGCACAGGTTGTGGCTGCGAGGCCTAACGTTTGAGCTAACCGGCTGGCCGCGGTGGGACGGCTTGTCCGAGAGGGGCGGCATAGACACAGAGCGCCCCGCGGGTAAGGCGGCCCGCCGCGGACAGTCCGCGCTTGAGTGAAGGGTTAGCCCTCGTGCGGTGCCGAGCGCGCCGCGGCAGGGAGATGGAGGGACCGAACTTCGTTGGGAGGCGTTGGGGCGTGGCCCGTGCGGCGAGCGCAAGAGGCGCAGCTGACCAACAGCCGCTGAACGCGAAGCGCTCGCGGCACGGCTGGCGAACGGCGGCAGTGGAAGCCCGGCGACCTGACTATGGGCGTGACGTGCCGCAGACAGCAAAAGCGGCGGTTCTGGAGCCGACGAGTAGTGGCAGCGGGACTCGCGTGGGCCTAACGTAGAGGTAACCGGGCCGGAACGGCGTGACGCCCTGGCCGCGAGGCGCAACATAGACAGAGAGCGCTTCGCGGCCAGGGCGGCATGCCGTGGAGGCGTCGGTTGACCGACATGTTAGGCCGCGCGTGCGTCATCCGAACATGATGCTGAGGATCCCGATTCCAATGAGCGCGAGGGCTCCGGGCCAGAACAGTCCTAGTACTTGAAAGACGCCGCCTGACGGCCCGACGGCCAGTGCGAATAAGCCCACGAAGAGTCCGAATGTCCCGAGCAGTACTGCGAACAGCCCAAATGCCGCCCCGCCACGTCCGCGCTGGCTAAGTTGCTTCCGTGGTTCGACGGCGTTGCCAGTGCCCCTTGGCATACGCTTGTGAATCCACAGCAAGGCGAGCGACATCCCGCCCCAACCGAGCCACAGCTGATTTATCTTCGGAGTGCGGCGTTGCCCCGGTGGCCCGAGGTTCTTCGACCAGAGCTCGTTGTGCTTGGAGGCGTGCTTCACGATTGAGCCAAGCAGAGATAGCCAAATGAGCCAACCTGCAGTCAGAGCAATTCGTCTTCGCTGATCGGGATCGAGAGGCATTTGAACCCTTTGTGCGGCCTAACGTTTGAGCTAACCGGCCTGGAGCGGTGGGGCGGCTTGCCCGCGAGGCGCAGGATAGACAGTGAGCGCCTCGCGGGCAAGGCGCCC
>Ga0073934_10001981_pt1 | contig 45597 bp, 36 predicted proteins | sample LarsenN4metaG_FD_76834 | JGI IMG/M metagenome (GOLD analysis project Ga0073934, IMG submission 76834) | Hot spring sediment bacterial and archeal communities from British Columbia, Canada, to study Microbial Dark Matter (Phase II) - Larsen... ...
ATCCAGGAGGGGGAAGAACCCATGGCTTATTCGGACAAAGTGATCGATCACTACAACAACCCGCGCAATGTCGGCAGCCTGCCCAAGAACGACCCCAACGTCGGCACCGGCTTGGTCGGGGCGCCGGAATGCGGCGACGTGATGAAGCTGCAGATGCGCGTGAACCCCGAGACGCACGTCATCGAGGAAGCCAAGTTCAAGACCTTCGGCTGCGGCTCGGCCATCGCCTCCAGCTCACTGGCCACCGAGTGGGTCAAGGGCAAGACCGTCGACGAGGCGCTGCGCATCAAGAACACGGACATCGTCCGCGAACTCAGCCTGCCCCCGGTGAAGATTCACTGTTCAGTGCTGGCCGAGGACGCCATCAAGGCCGCCATCAGCGACTGGAAGCGCAAGCAGGGGCAGTCGGAAGCGGCGCCCGAGCCATCGGCTGCCTCTCTGGCGCAGCAATAGTCCGGTGGCGACCCCTCTGCCCCCAAGCAGCCGCGCCCCAAGTGAGGCAGGATGATCCAGGTGACGGAAAAGGCGGCGGCGAAGATTCGCGAGCTGCTGGCCAGGGAAGGGGTTTCGCCGGAAACCGGCGGGCTGCGCATCGGGGTGCAGGGCGGCGGCTGCTCCGGTCTGACCTATGCCATGCGCATTGAAACCCAGGCCCGTGACCGCGACAAAGTCTTCGAGGAGCACGGCGCACGCCTCTTCGTGGATCCGAAAAGCTACCTCTACCTGGCCAACACCACGCTGGACTACGTCGAGGAGCTGATGCGCCAGGGCTTTGTGTTTCACAACCCGCAGGCCGCACGCTCCTGCGGTTGCGGCAGTTCTTTCACCGCCTAGCGGCTCTGGCGCGATGCCCCGGCCTGTTTCCCGATGGAGACGCGAGCCGCGGCCGTCTGCCCGTGCATGAGGACACCATGAATCTAGCCGCGCCCGACCTGGCCGCCTCGGCAGCCTGCTGGAACTGTCAGGCGCCGGTCCGTGGCGAGCACTTCTGCCCCGCGTGCGGCAAAGTGCAGCCTCTGCCGCCCCGCACGGACTATTTTTCGCTGTTGGGTCTTCCACCCAGGCTTGCGCTTGACTCTGCGGACCTGGAACAGCGCTTCCTGCAGTTGAGCTGGAAGTTGCACCCGGACAATTTCGTCTGCGCCAGCGAATTCGAGCAGAACATCTCCCTGGAGCGCTCGGCGCGGCTGAACGACGCCTATCGGACCCTGCGCGACCCGGTGCGCCGCGTCGAGTACGTGCTCGCGTTGGCCGGCATGCGCAAAGAAGGCCAGACGAAGCAGCAGGCCCCGCCGGAGCTGCTCGAAGAAGTGTTCGAGCTGAACGAAGCGCTCGACGAGTTGCGCGCTGCCCGGCGAACCGGGGGCGATGCCCGCGCAAGCGCCGACCTGCGCGCCCGCCTGGAGGGCGCGCAGAAGCACTTCGAGGAAAAACTCCGCGAAGTGGATGAGCAGCTCGCCGCCGCGGCCCGCGAATGGGACGCGCTGCTGGTCGCCCAGGGCGATGCGGCAGCCCAGCGGCGCATCATGGAGCGGATGAACGAAATCCTAAACCGCCGCTCTTATGTCCGCAACCTGCTGGCTAATGTGCAAAGCGAACTGGCGGAGGCTTGATGGGCAAGACCGTCGGGATTGACCTGGGCACAACCTACAGCCTGATCGCGTATATGGACCCTGAGACGCGCCGGCCGAAGTGCCTCCCAGGGCCTTACGGCGAGGCGCTGTGCCCCTCGGTGGTCAGCGTGGACCCCGACGGGTCCATCCTTGTCGGCGAGCCGGCACGCCGCCGGCTGCTGACCCAGCCCGAGCGCACCATTTATTCCGTGAAGCGCTTAATGGGCCGGGGGGTCGAAGACGTGCAGGAGGAGCTGAGGCTCTTTCCGTTCCGCATTGATCCCGATAGCCAGCACGTGATTCGCGTGCGCCTGGGCGAGCGCGTCTTCACTCCCGCGGAGGTTTCCTCGTTCATTCTGCGCGAGCTGAAGAGCTGGGCCGCAGAGTTCTTCGGTGAGGAAGCGACGCGGGCAGTGATCACCGTGCCGGCGTATTTCAATGACGCACAGCGACAAGCCACAAAAGACGCCGGACGGCTGGCCGGCCTTGAAGTCCTCCGCTTGGTCAACGAGCCTACCGCCGCGGCGCTGGCCTACGGCCTGCACGAACAGCAGCGCGGGCTGGTGGCTGTGTACGATTTCGGCGGGGGAACCTTTGACATCTCCATCCTGCAGCTCGTTTCCACCAGCGAAGGCGACATCTACCGCGTGCTCTCCACGAGCGGCGATACGCATCTCGGCGGAGACGATATGGACAACCTGCTGCTGGACATGGCCCGCGAGGACATCCGCCAAGAATTCCGCCTCGACCTGGACGCCCTCCCGGAGACCCTGCAGGAGCTGCGCAAGGCGCTGATCCGCGCCAAGCATGAGCTCTCCGCGGCGGACGCGGCGACCGTGAAGCTGCCGCTTCCCGACGGTGGCTTCTACGTGCGCGTGGTCACGCGCCACGAATTCGAGGAGCGCATCCGGCCCATCCTCCTGCGCACGATGGGCCCGGTGAAACAGGCCCTGGCCGACGCCGGCCTGAAGCCGGAGCAGATGGACGAGGTGGTGCTCGTAGGCGGCTCGACCCGCATCCCGCTGGTGCGGCGCATGGTCGAAGAGTATTTCGGCCGGCGCCCGCACTGCGAACTGAATCCCGACGAAGTGGTGGCCTTGGGCGCCGCGGTGCAGGCCGATATCCTCGAGGGCGGCGTCAAGAACATGCTCCTGCTCGATGTCACGCCGCTTTCGCTCGGCATCGAGACGATGGGCGGCGTCGTGGCCAAGATCATTCTGCGCAACTCCCCTATCCCCGCCAGCGCCCAGGAGTTGTACACCACTGGCGTGGACAACCAGACGGGGATTGACATCCACGTGCTCCAGGGCGAACGCGAGTTGGCGCGGGATTGCCGGTCGCTCGCCCGTTTCCAGCTCCGGGTGCCGCCGCTGCCGGCCGGCATGGCCCGCGTCGAGGTGAAGTTCATGATTGACGCCAACGGCATCCTGCAGGTCTCCGCGCGCGACCTGCACACCGGCGAGCAGCGCTCGGTGGAAGTGCAGCCGAGCTACGGGCTCGCGCAGGAAGAAATCGAGCGCATGCTCGAAGAATCCATCGCATTCGCCGAGCAGGACTTTGCCCAGCGACAGTTGATCGAAGCGCGCAATGAGGCCGAAAGCATCCTGCACCACACGGCCAAATCGCTGGCCCGCGAAGAAGCTGCCGAGCTGACTGCCGAGGAGCGCGCGCGGACCGACCAGGCCGTCGCCGGCCTGCGCGAAGCCATGGCCGGCACGGATTACAAGTTGATTCGCGCGCGCATTGACGAACTCAATCAGGCCACCATGCGCCTGGCCGAGCTGCTGATGAACCGCGCCCTGGAAGTCTCCTTGCGCGGCAAGCGGCTCGAGGAGGTCTGACGGAATGGGTGGCAGAAACCCCTACATCGAAAGCGAAGTCAAATACACGCCCGCGACGAAGAAATTCAAGGTCACCTTCGTCAAAGAAGGCAAGGCCATCGAAGTGGACCCGGAGAAGGTTCCCTATCAGGACGACGGGCTGCCGGGCAGCATCCTGGACATCGCCCTGGGGAACGGCATTGCGCTCGACCACGCCTGCGGCGGTGTCTGTGCCTGCTCGACCTGCCACGTCATCGTGCACGAGGGGCTGGAAACGTGCAACGAGGCGAGCGATGCGGAATTGGACCAGCTCGATGAAGCCCCCGGGCTGACGCCCAAGTCGCGCCTCGGCTGCCAGTGCGTCCCCGACGGCACCAAGGACATAGTCGTGGAGATTCCCGACTGGAACCGGAACTACGCGCGGGAAGACCACTGAGGCAGCAAGCGGGGAAAGACGGAAGGAGCGAGCATCATGGCTGACACGCTCGATTGGGACGACGCGGAAGAAATCGGCATCCGCCTGGCGCAAAAGTTTCCTACGCTCGACCCGCTCACCGTGCGCTTCACCGACCTGCACAAGTGGGTGCTCGAGCTGGAAGGCTTTGTCGGCGACCCCAAGGGCTCGAACGAAGGCAAGCTCGAAGCCATCCAGATGGCCTGGCTGGAAGAATACAGAGAGCAGCAGGCCTAGCCGCTGGCTTCGCTCGCCAACTTGGAGGAAACGCTGCCCCTTGCAGAGGGGTGAGCAGTGGCCGGCGGCTAGCCCAGGGCGCAGGTCCGCCACGGCACGCACCAGTTATGACGGGACGCGCCTGTGGTGGGCTCAGCACCCTGCGCGTAGGTCGAAGGGCCCCTCGTCTCGACTTCTTGTCAGTGCCATCGGTTTCGACTAATCTAAAATGAGCCTGCCAGGCGCACCTCGTGTGGCCCCATGGTGCAACGGTTAGCACGGCAGTCTTTCAAGCTGCAAATCCGGGTTCGATTCCCGGTGGGGCTACCAACTTGTCCGACGCCGTATCCCTCCAGCGGACAGGAGGCCTTCGAGTCCGTCTGCAGCTCCCGCGGATAGCTCTGCTCTACCGTATTCCGTTCCCCCCTCCCGGGGACAGGCATAAGCAGGATGAAGCTGTTCGTCTATAATCTGGCGCTGCTTGGTGGCGCGCCGGCTGGCAGATTCCATCCAGAAACTGTCGCCACGGTTTGAACCAGGCTGAAGCGGTTGGCGGGGCCGGGCTGCGAGGCAGCGTGAGTATCAACGCGAAGACCCTCGTTGAGCTGTTGCGGGGGCTGGTGGCCATTGACTCGGTCAACCCCACGCTGGTGCCCGGCGCGCGCGGAGAAGCCGAACTCAGCCGCTTCCTGCGCGACTGGCTGCGTGCGCACGGTATTCCCGCCGAGTTGCAGGAGGTGGCTCCCGGCCGGCCCAACGTCGTGGGCCGGCTCGGCCCGCCCGGGGTGCGACCGGTGCTGGCATTTGTCGGGCACGTGGACACAGTGGGCGCGGGCGACATGCGCGAGCCGTTCACGCCGCGCGAGCAGAACGGCCGGCTGTACGGTCGCGGAGCGATGGACATGAAGGCCGGCGTAGCCGCGATGTGTGCGGCGGCAGCGGCCCTGCTGGCCGAAGGCGTGCCTCTCCAGCGGCCGCTGCTGGTGGCCGGAGTGGTGGACGAGGAAATGGACAGCATCGGGGCGCAGGCCCTGGTGCGGGAATACTCGGCGGACGCGGCCGTGGTGACCGAACCTACCGACCTGACGCTCGGCATTGCGCACAAAGGTTTCCAGTGGTTCGAAGTCACCACGCACGGGCGCAGCGCTCACGGCAGCCGTCCGGAAGAAGGCCGGGACGCCATCTGCATGATGGGCCGCGTGCTGGCTGCGCTCGAGGCGCTCGACGCCCGCTTGGCCCGCCGCCCTCCGCATCCGTTGCTTGGTCGGGCCTCGGTACACGCCTCGCTCATCTCCGGCGGCCAGGAGCTTTCCAGTTACCCGGCGGAGTGCCGGCTGCAACTCGAGCGGCGCACCCTGCCAGGCGAAACCCAGCAGCAGACCGAAGCGGAGATGGCTCGCCTGGTTGCCGATTTGCATGCGGATGACGCGGGGTTTCGCGCCACGTTGCAGGCGATGACCTACCGCTCGGCCTACGAAGCCGACGCCGATGCTCCGATTCTCCGCGCGACCGCGGAGGCCATTCGCCAGGTGTGCGGCTCCGTCCAAACCAGCGGGATGTCCTTCTGGGCGGACACGGCGATCCTGGCCGCGGCGGCCATTCCCAGCGTGCTGTTCGGCCCGCGCGGCCAGGGTCTGCACAGCGCGGAAGAGTACGTCGAGCTGGATTCCGTGTTGGCCTGCGCGGAAGTTCTGCGAGCGCTGGCCCTGCGCCTGTGCGCTTAGACGAGCTCGCGGCAGATGCGACCTTGCCCGGCTGCGAGCGGGATGGGAACTACCGCGAGAGGGTCATCGGCGGCCAAGCAACTGGCGCGCCTGCTCAGGCCGGGCTGAGCAGCAGCGGCGCGCCGAGCTTGCCCGAATAGTTCGGGCGGTAGCGCTCGGTGTTGTAGAGCTCGGCCACGTTCACGCGGCGCGGGCCCAGCGCCGCGTCGGGCAGCGGGGCGTGCGTATAGCGGCCGTCCTGCACGGCAACCATCCGCCCGGTTACGCCGCTGTGGATCAATTCCACAGCGATATTCGCGAATGTCGTGGCGACGAGCTTGTCCAGCGAATCAGGGTCGCCGCTGCGGAGGTCGTAGGTGAGGTCGCTGGCCATCGTGTCTTCGCCGGTGCGCTTTCGGACCTCCTCGGCCAGCGCGTGTCCGATATCCACCTTCTTGCGATGGCCGTAGGCATCGGCTTCTCCCACCTCGTCCACCTGCGCCCCCTCCCAGATGGCCCCTTCGGAGACAATCACGAGCGAATAGTTGCTGGGGTTGCTGCGCTTATCTTCGAGCAGCAACCGGCACAGCCGGTCGAGGTCGAACGGGTGCTCGGGAATCAGGCAGCGCGTGGAGGCTACGTAGGCCGTATAAAGAGCGGTGAACCCGGCGTCGCGCCCGAAGATGCGAAACACTCCGATGCGCTCGTGCGAGCCCAGGGTGGTGCGCTGGCGCGTGATGAGCTCTTTGGCGCGGGTGATGGCCGTGGAAAAACCGATACAGTACTCCGTGCCGCGCACATCGTTGTCCATCGTCTTGGGAATGGCCATCAGGGGGAAGCCGGCCTTGGCCAGCACCGCAGCGTAGCCCAGCGTGTCGTCGCCGCCGATGGCAATCAGGCAGCCGACCCCCAGCCGCTCGAGGTTGCGCAACACGAGGGACGTGCAGTCGCAGGTGTCGTCCGTGCGCGGAAGCTTTTCCCGTTCGGCGGCCGGCAGGTGCGCCGGCAGCTTGGACAGTTTCATGCGCTGCGGATTCGTGCGCGAAGTGTGCAGCATGGTGCCGCCCGTGCGGTCAATCGTGCGCGTGTTCTCCCGTGTGAGCACAAGCAGGTAGGCAGGGTCGAGCTCCTGGCGGGGATCCATGTGCGTCAGGCCTTCCCAGCCGCGGCGAATCCCGAGCACGCTGCGGCCCATCTCGCTGGCGCGGTAGACCACCGACTTGATCACGGAGTTCAACCCGGGGACGTCGCCGCCCCCCGTCAGAATGCCGATTCGGTTGGCTGCCATGGTTTCTTTCAGTTTCTTTTTTCTTTCCTAAGCTTCTTCGGCTTCGCGTCTACTCGCGCTTCGCGGGAGGCCGGCGTTCGGAGAGGCCTCCTCTCTGGTACAGGGTCAGCTTGCCATCTGCTACGTTGGCCAAGTAGCGGCCGGCAGGCACGGTGAACTGCATGACCTTCTGTCCCTGCCGAGCCAGTTGCGCCCAGCGCGAGCGCGTATCCGGGTTCTGCTCGATGCCGCGCAGGGGCTGGCCCTCGAACTCGAAGTCCACCTGGCGCAGGCGCCGGCGGGCGGTGCGGCGCACGGGATAGCGGCGTCCTTCCAGCTCGACGATGCTAACCTGCTCGACCAGCGTCTGTCGCCAGACTGACAGAAGTGTTTCTTCCAGGCTCACGAAGCTGCCCGGGCACGCGCCTGCCTCATCGACTCGAACATCCGGCGCAGGGCCTCGTTGGAGCCTGGCGCGCGCTTCTCGCGCCAAGCCTCGAAGCGTCGGCAAAGCTCCTCGAGGTGGGCAAAGAAAGTGGGATTGCTGAGCTGGGCGCGCCACGCGGGCGCCAGGTGCTTGATCTTTTCCCAAACCACCCAGGCTTCCCCGTTGTTCTCGAAGAACAGGTCGTCGTCCATCAAGCCGCGGTGGACGATGCTCGCGCACATTTCCCAGTAACTCGTTGCCATGCGGAGGCTGGTGCTTTCCTCGCTGCCGGGAGGGTATTTCTGCAGCAGTTCCTCCAGCGTGGCGGCGTTGAATTCATTCACGAGCCACGCGCGTGCCTGCCGCAGCCGCGGTTCGCGCCGCAAATCGTAAAGCTTCAGCATCAGGTTGACTTGGTCATAGCTGACTGGGCCCATGGTTTGTTCCTCCTCGTGCAAGGGAATTTCAGGCTTGCTGTCTAACCGGGCTGGCCGCCTGCGCCGACGAGCTGCACCTGCTGGACCGCAGCCAGAGCAATGCGCTCGCGCTCCAGCCGGGCCAGAATGCGGCGACGGAGCTCGCGCGCCACATCGTGCTGACGATTCGGCGCGGTGCGCACCTGCAGGCGCAGGGTGATGCCGGCCAGCGTCACCGCTTCCACGCCCAGCACGCGCGGCCCTTCCACCAGCGCGGCGGCCCACGTGTCGTCCCGGCGAAACTCGCCGCAGAGCCCCTCCAGCACGGCCAGCGCGCGGTCCGCATCGGCGTCCGCGGGCAACGCGATATCCACGAACATCTGCGACCAGTCGCGGCTCAGGTTGGCGACCTGGCGGATTTCGCCGTTGGGAATGACCACCAAAGCGCCCTGGAGATCGCGCAGCACGGTGCGCCGCAGCGTGAAGTGCTCGACGCGCCCGGCGGCCTCCCCGATGCGCACCGTGTCGCCCACAACGAATTGGTCCTCAAAAACGATGAAGAACCCGTTCAGGAAATCGCGAATCAGGTGCTGGGCGCCCAGGCCGAGCGCGAGGCTGGCTAAGCCGGCGGCTGCCGCCACGGGGGCAATGTTCAGCCCAACCAGATCCAGCGCCATGAGCACGGCGAGGAGAACAATCACCGCGGTTCCGGCGCTGTAGAGGATGCCGGCCACGGTGCGCCTCTGCTGCTCGCGCATCAGGGCCACGCGCGTCTGCGTGCCAGCCTCGCCTGCGGCGGGCACGAGCCGGTTGGCGAGCATCCGCAGCAGCCGGTTCAGCACGATGGCCAGCAAGATGATTCCGGCCAGCCGCAGACCGTTGGTGAGCAGCCAGCTCGTTCGTTCGGCGAGGAATTCCGTCATAGAATGATGGCCGCGAGATTATAGCACCCGGGCCGCTGGGAATCCGGCGCGACGCCCGCAAGCTCTACGAGCTGGCCGAAACCGTCAAGACAGAGGGGGAAAGACGGATTGCTCGCAGGTGCTTGCGCTCGAGCTGGTGAAGAAAGTCGCAGAAATCGAAAAGTTCTCGAAGCAGATCAAGTCACGGCTGCGGGCCTGACACGCTTGCTGCGAAGCCCGGTACCGGTTGTGGAACGCCTCCGCGCTTCTGTACGTCTCTACGCGCGAAGGGTAGGATGCCACGCCCGGATGACCTGCACCCAAACGACACTGCCCGTCGCAGGAGGTCTGCCATGAAATACTTTCGCCTGGCAACGGCGTTCGCACTGCTTTGCTTCGTCGTCACCGCAGCTTCCGCCAAGCCCATCAAGATTCCGCGCCATCCTGACTACCACAGTGGACGGATTGTCTTCAGCTATTTGGGCGACATCTGGATGGTCAACGAAGACGGGAGCAACCCGCGCCGGCTGACCGTGCACACGGCGCGCGACGTGTTTCCCCGTTTTTCGCCGGACGGGAAATGGATTGCTTTTTCCTCTGCGCGGTACGGCAACCTGGACGTGTTCGTGATGCCCGCGGAGGGCGGCGAGCCCAGGCAGCTTACCTTCCACAGCGCGGCGGACACGGTGGTGGGCTGGTCGCGTGATTCACGGCGGGTGCTTTTCAGCTCGGCCCGCGGCCGGCTCTATCCCGGCACGCCGAGTCTGTACGAAGTCTCCGTGGAGGGCGGCCTGGAAACACCATTGCCGACGGACTGGGGTTACTGGGGCAGCTATTCGCCCGACGGCTCGAAGTTCGTTTTCAACCGCCACCCGATGACCTGGTGGCGCAAGCACTATCGCGGCAGCTACGCGGCGGACCTCTGGGTGATGGACGTGCGCGCCAAGACATTCAAAAAACTGCTGGACGCGGACCTGCCCGACCCGCAGAAGCCCAACAACTTCTGGCCGATGTACGGCCGCGGGGAAATCTACTTTGTCTCCGACCGCGAGGTGATGGCCCCGGCCGGCGCGCCGGAGGTGCTCAAGTCGGCCAACAACATCTGGAAAATCCCCGAAAACGGCAGCCGGCCGGTGCAGGTGACGCGCCATCGCAGCGGCTCGCTCTTCTATCCCTCGATGTCCGCGGACGGAAAAGTGATCGTGTACGAGGAGAACTTCGGCCTGTGGAAGCTCGAGACAGCCAGCGGTCGCGCCACGGAAATCAAGATGGACATTGCCTCGGACTGGAAGGAGAACAACTTCGAGGTCATCACCTACAACAGCGAGGCCGATAGCTATCACCTTTCGCCCTCCACGCGCCGCGCGGTGATTTCCATTCGCGGCGAAGTCTTCACCATCGCCACCGACCGCGGCGACATCACGCGACTGACGCACAGCTACTGGCGCGACACCAACCCCGTATGGTCGCCCGACGGCAAGTGGGTGGCCTGGGTGAGCGACCAGTCCGGCCGCGACGAAGTCTGGTTGATGGACACGGAAGGAAAAAACGCCAAGAAGCTTTCCGACTCCGACACCGAGAAGCTGGCCATGGCCTGGCTGCCGGAATCGAAGTCGCTGGTGTACACGGCTTCCGACCACAAGCTCTACTTGGTGGACATCGAAACGGGCCAGGGGCGCGTGCTGGCTTCAAACGAAGCCAGCAACATTTTCAACCCGCAGGTGGCTCCCGACGGTAAGTGGGTGGCCTACTCGAAAAACGATCGTGGGCTGCGCAGCGGGGTGTTCATCGTCTCTGTGGAAACCGGCCAGGAACGCCAGGTTGCAAGCGACCGGCTGACCAACTCCACCGGCGCACGCTGGACACCGGACGGCAAGAAATTGATCTTCCTGGGGAGCCCGTCGTCGGGCGGGCAGGACGTCAACGCGTTGTTCAGCGTTTCTCTGGCCGCGGAAGAAAAGGACCCGATGAGTCGCGACATTGACAGCGAGGCGGAAGCCCAGGCCGCCGAGCGACCCGCAGGCCGCCCCGGCGCGCCCGGGCGCGAACCGGCCAAGGTGGAAGTCAAGATCGATTGGGAGGGCCTTGACCGCCGCATCCGCCAGCTGACCCGCCTCTCCGATCCGGTGACCACCGCGGTTCCCGCGCCGGACAGCCGCAGCTACGCGTTTGTCTCCGTGGGCACCGAGGACAGCCGCACCGTCTTTTCGCTTTACACCATCCAAGAAAACGGCGAGCAGATGCGGCGCATCGCGCAATCACAGGTTGGCGGCGACGGCGACGAGCCGCCGTTCGCCCCTGGGGGCGGCATCAGCTCGCTGCAATACGCGCGCGACGGCCGCACGATCTACTACCTGCAAGGAAACGGGATCTGGGCCGTACCCGTCGCCGGGGCTGCTCCCGCCGCTGCCGAGCCGCCGGCCCGCCCCGGTGAAGCCGGACGGCGCCGCCTGAATTTCACCGCGCGCGTCGAGGTGGACAACAAAGAAGAGCGCAAGCAGATCTTCCACGAAGCCTGGCGCGTGATGAAGAACCGCTTCTACGACAGCAACATGCACGGCGTGAACTGGCGCGCCATGCGCGATTTGTATGAGCCGCTGCTGGCCGATGTCGGCGACCGCGAAGAGTTGCAAAACGTCGTCAGCCAGATGCTCGGCGAGCTGAACGCTTCGCACACCGGAATCAGCGGCGGCGGCGAACCCCAGCGCAACGCCGTCCAGACCCGCTTCCCCGGCTTTGAAATCGAACCGGACCCCTCCGGCTACTACAAGGTCGTCCACGTCTACAAGGGTGGGCCCGCGGACCGCGACTACGTGAAGATCAAGCCCGGCGACTTCATCCTAGCCGTGGATGGCAAGCCGCTCAAGGCCGGCGACAACTACTGGCGGCACTACAGCCTGGCCCCTGGGCGCAAGCTCGAGTTCACGGTGAACTCTAAGCCTCTTGCCGAGGGCGCTTGGACCACCAAGGTCGAGCCGGTCAGTGCCGGCGCCTACAGCACGCTCCAATACGAGAAATGGGTCGAGGAGCGCCGCCAGATGGTCGAAAAACTTTCCGGGGGCGAAATCGGCTACCTGCACATCCGTTCGATGAACCAGCCTTCGCTGCGCCAGTTCGAGCGCGACCTGGCCACCAACCGGTTCAAGAAGGCGCTGATCATTGACCAGCGGTTCAACCCCGGGGGCAACATTGACCAGGAGCTGCTGCGCATCCTCCAGCAGCGCCAGTATCAGTACACGCGCGTGCGCGATTCGGTCTACCTGACGCGTCCCGCAGCGGGCTACTTCGGGCCGCTGGTCGTCATGCAGAACGAGCGTTCCACCAGCGACGCGGAAGTCTTCCCCGACGGTTTCCGCACGTTGAAGCTGGGCAAGACTGTGGGGATTACAACCTACGGGGCTGTGATCGGCACCGGCTCGTTCCGCCTGATGGACGGCTCGCAAATCCGCACGCCAGGCAGCGGCCTGTGGAACGTCGGCGGGCAGAACCTGGAGAATTACGGGGTCCCCCCCGACGTCTACGTGGACAACACACCAGGGGACTTCCTGAAGGGCCGCGACGCCCAGCTCGAAAAAGCCGTCGAGGTGCTGAAGGAAGAAATCCGCAAGCTCGGCGGGCAGAAGGTCCCCGGCCGCGAGTAGCCAGCAAGCAGCGCCCCGACCCGTCAGCTCCACCGGGTTCCAAGACCCGGTTATTCGGGGCCTCGAAATGAACATGCCGTGGAGGCTTCTGGGGAGTTTGCCATCCTGTGATGCTGGGTCTGCCCTGGCGGGCGAAGCATCCCAACGGTCAGCTTAGGCCGCGGGACGCCCGGCCTGCACCCTCCCGCCTGCTGTCTGCCATTTTGGTGGTTGACCCTCATTATGCGCCGGGCAACACTGGTCTGGCATGAACCTCCTTGGCCAGATGGCGACGCACGATCACGAGCAGGTGATCGCCCTGCAAAACCGCGCCACTGGCCTGCGCGGCTTTCTGGCCATCCACGACACTACGCTCGGGCCGGCGCTGGGCGGCATACGCCTCTGGCGTTACGCGAGCGAAGCCGAGGCGCTGGCCGATGCGCTGCGGCTCTCCCGCGCCATGACCTATAAGGCGTCGCTGGCCGAGCTGCCCTGCGGCGGCGGCAAAGTCGTCCTGATGAATCATCCCGGGCTCGAACGCGCGGAAGCGTTCGAAGGGTTGGGCCGGGTGGTGGAGAGCCTCGGCGGGCGCTTCTTCACCGGACGCGACGTGGGCATCAGCGATGACGACCTGGCGGCGCTTGGCCGCGCCACGCGCTACGTGGCGTGCGAATCTTCGCCCGAGCTGGGCGACATCAGCGAGCACACGGCCATTGGCCTCTGGCACGGGATGCGCGCGTGCCTGGACACGGCGGGCATCGCATCACAGAAGGCCCGCGTCGCCATTCAAGGGCTGGGCAGCGTCGGAATGTGGCTGGCGCGGCTGCTGCACCGCCAAGGTGTGACGCTCGTGGTGGCTGACCTTGACGCCAGCCGCGCCGAGCAGGCTCGCCGGGAATTTGGCGCGGAGGTGGTTGCGCCGGAGAAGATTCTGGAGACGCCCTGCGACGTCTTGGCCCCGTGCGCGCTCGGCGGGGTGATTTCCGTGGAGACGGCGCGGCAGATTCAGGCGCGGATCCTCTGCGGCAGCGCCAACAACATTCTGGCTTCGCCCGAAGCGGGCGATGAACTCGCCCGCCGGGGCGTTTTGTATGCGCCAGACTACCTGGTCAATGCCGGGGGGCTGATCCGCGGCGCGGAGTTCTACCTGCTCGGGCGCAAGAACAGCCAGCCCAGCCTGGCGCGCATCTACGAGCGCATGAAGCATGTGCTCGCGCTCGCCGCGCAGCGCGCGATTTCCACCGCCCGCGTCGCCGACGAACTCGCCGAGTCCCGCCTGAAGCGGGCCAAAACCTTCCGCGACACCTACTGGCCCAAGGCCTCCCCCCGAGCATCCTGCTCGGAGTCGTAGACCGGCGTTCCACTGGCACGCATGCACACGGTTCCAGGCCCCGGACCATTCCGGGCGGCGTCAGTGGAAGTAATAGAGGTGGGGGCGGATGCGCCAGCCGTCCACCAGGCACCGGCCACACTCGAGCTGGTAACCGGGCCAGATGCTCCGCACGATTCTGGGGATTTCGTCGGCGTCGGTGGGGAGATGATAAGCGGCCACGGCGAGCCTCGGGCGAAACTTCGCCAGCGTCTTTTTGGCGCCGAGCAGGGCGCGTTGTTCCGCGCCTTCGATGTCCATCTTGATGAAGTCCACGCGATCCAGCTTCAGCTCTTCAACCAGTTGGTCAATGGTCGTAAGGGTGACCGTGACGCTTTCTTGTTTCGGCGAGGCGGCTTGGCCGTCGGCGATGTGGTCGTGGGCTGGATTGTCGGATGGCTGCTCGAGAACCAGAACATCTTCCCGGTCCCACACGCCTTTTTCCACGACGAGGATGCGCCCCTCGGCGATTTCCTTCTCGAGATTCCTGCGCAGGCACACCAGATTGCGCGGCGAAGGCTCGATGGAAACCACCAGCTTTGCGCCGAGCTCGAGAGCTTCCTGTGCCGAATCCCCGTTGTAGGCGCCGCAGTCCACGACCACGTCGCCCGGGCGAACCAGGACTTCGCCAGTCGTATCCAGGACGCGGTATCGGGAAAAGGGGGCGGCGTTCAGCCACTGCGCTCCGCCGGAGGGCACCCACACGCGCCGGGAATCTACTTCCCACAACTGCGATCCGTCCGCTTCCTGCCGCACCATCCGGAGGTGTTCGGGGCGCCTGCCTCTCAAGCGCCATGCTTCGTACTCATGGCTCTTCAGCGCCTGCCGCAGCGTGCATCGGGGACTGCGTCCCGCGAGTGTCAGGGCCACGATCCGGCAAGTTGGGGACAACGCGACGGCCAACCCCGCCCCTGCCAAGACCACCGGGATCACCGTCCATGCGACTTTGCGACCAGAAGCCAACGGTAGTTCCTCGCTTCCCGCGCCGCGCCTCACCCTTCACGACTGCGGGAACGCAGCAGATTCTACAGGGGAATGGCCTCGCATGGCGGAGGAATGAAACCTGGCGCGCCCGGGCGGAGGCGACCTTGTGCCGTTCTGGCGGCGTCCCAGCCGCCAGGCGAAATCCTGAGCCGCAGGCGACGAACCCCCGCGAACGTCGGGGCCAGTTTTCAGGCGCTGAGGCAGAACTGGCACGCCTGGGCGGATTCGAACCGCCGACCTCTGGTTCCGGAGACCAGCGCTCTATCCAGCTGAGCTACAGGCGCACCGCAGCGTTCATTCTTCGTTTTCAGTGTAGGCTCGGTCTGGGGTGCCGTCAAGCGGCCAGATCCGGTCCACTCGGCGAACAACCGGGTGCAATAGCCGCAAGTGCGCCTTCGCTTGCAGGTATATCTCGCGGTGTTGCGCTCCAGCCGCGCTGGCCTGCTGCGAAGCTTGGTTGCTGCGGACATCTCCCTGCCGCAGACCTCCTCTATGGCGGCCAACGGACAGCGGTCGCCTCAAAGTAGAAAGAAGCAGGTGGCCAGTCTTTCCCTGAAGCTGCGGCGCGAGATTCCGTTCGAGCATCCGCTGCGGATTCCCTAGGACACCCGTGGCTGTTGGAACATGTTATTGCCATGGGCCCGGGAGAAGGCGAGCCATCGTCCCCATTCCGCGCAAGACGAAAGTCGAGTTGCGCCGGCGCACGAGCAGCGCCGTCGCGGAACGAAGCTGTTTGGATCCCAGCCGGCCAGTCACAATGAGGATGAATCCGGCTGCAACGGTCGTTGTTGCTCAGTACCGCGGTCCCGGCTCATAGCGCTCTGTCCCTTTTAGGCACCGGCGCTGTCGCCCGGTCAAGTGGTTCTATATACTGAGAAAGTTGCCGCTGGTTTACATATGCCTTCTCGCAGGCAGGTGTGGTACTACGAGCCCTCCCCTGTGGCGCGTCTGCTCCGACCGCTCGGGGAGCACTACACCCTGCGGGCGTTTCCGCGCCGAGCGACCCTCGCTCGGTCCCATCCCAAGCAGCAAACTCTAACTACTGAGCTGATCGTCGGCGTTGCTGACCTCGAACGAGACAATGCCCGCGAACTCCAGCAGATGGCGGGGGACGGCGAACGGTTCCGCCTGATTGGCTTGGTCGGCGCGGCCAGCGACCGGATGAACGGCGGGGGCGATGCGGACGTGTTTGCCTTCCTGCCGCGCCGGGTGCCCGCTCCCCTGCTGGAGCGCACTATCGCCGCGGCATTCGAAAACCTCGAGCTGGCCCTGCGCGAGCGCGCCGCCCGGGAGGAGTTGGCGCGCACCGAGCAGGAGATGGAGGAACTGAACCGTATCGGCGTGGCGCTTTCCTCCGAGCGCGACATCAACGCCCTGCTCAACCTCATCCTGGCAAAGTCCCGCCAGGTGACCAACGCTGACGCCGGGTCGCTCTACCTGGTCGAGGAAGTCGCCGAGAACAGCTACCAGCTTCGCTTCAAGCTCACGCACAACGACAGCATTTCCTTTCCGTTTCAGGAATTCACGATGCCGATGACCGAGCAATCCATGGCCGGCTACGTGGCCCTGCACGGCGAGGTTATCAACCTGCCCGACGCCTATCACATCCCGCCGGACAAGCCCTACCGGTTCAACGCCAAGTTCGACCAGCAGACCGGCTACCGGACGCGCTCCATGCTCACGCTGCCGCTGCGTAATCCGAAGGGCGAAGTGCTGGGCGTGCTGCAGTTGATCAACTGCAAGCGCCGTGCCGGGATCCGCTTGAACAGCCCGGAAGCCTTCGAGCGCGAGGTCGTCCCATTCTCCGAGCGGGCGGGGCGGCTGGCTTATTCGCTGGCTTCGCAGGCGGCGGTGGCCTACGAGAACAACAAGCTGTACGCCGATATCGAACGCCTGTTCGAAGGCTTCGTGGGCGCCGCGGTGACGGCCATCGAACAACGCGACCCCACCACCTCCGGCCACTCTTCGCGCGTGTGCACGCTGACCGTGGGCCTGGCCGAAGTGCTCGACGGGGCCGACACCGGCCGCTACGCGCAAGTCCGGTTCTCCGCGGAGCAAATGAAAGAGATCCGCTACGCGGCGCTGCTGCACGACTTCGGCAAAGTCGGCGTGCGCGAGGAGGTGCTGGTCAAAGCCAAGAAACTCTACCCGACCCACCTGGCCTTGCTCCGCCAGCGCTTCGACTACGTGCGCAAAGAGCTGGAAGCGCGCATCGCCCAGGAAAAGGTCAGGTGCCTGGTCGAAAAGAGCCGCGACGAAGCGCTGAAGCGCTGCGAGGTGCTCGAACAGGAATTCCGCCGGCGGCTGGCCGAGCTGGACGACTACTTCGAGTTCATCCTCCGGGTGAACGAGCCCACCGTGCTGCCCGCCGGAAACTTCGAAAAACTGCTCGAGATCGCCCAGCAGACCTTCTGCGATCCGCGCGGCGTCGAGCACCGCCTGCTGACGCCGGAAGAAGTTCGCTTCCTCTCCATCCCCAAGGGCAGCCTCGACCCCGACGAGCGCCGCGAAATCGAATCGCACGTCATCCACACCTTCAATTTCCTGCTGCAGATTCCCTGGACCCGGGAGATTCGTGGCATCCCGGAAATCGCCCGCTACCACCACGAGTTCATGAACGGCAAGGGTTATCCCTACCAGATCTCCGGCGAGCAAATCCCGCTGCAAACCCGCATGATGACCGTCTGCGACATTTTCGACGCGCTCAGCGCGGCCGACCGGCCATACAAGAAGGCCGTGCCCGTCGAGCGGGCGCTCGACATCCTGGACATGATGGTCAAAGACAACGAGCTGGACCCGGACCTCTTCCAGCTCTTCCTCGACGCCAAGGTTTACGAGCTCACATCCACGCGGCGTTAGCCGGCCCGGCCTGATCCTTCACCAGCCCCATTCGCCTGCCACGCGACCGTATTCCCAGCCAGGCGTTTTCCGGTAGAATCGTGCGTTCCGGAGGAGGTCGGCGATGAAAAACAGGGCAGTCTTTTGGCGTGCAGGCCTGTGCCGGATGGCGCTGGCGGCCCTCGTGGCCCTGGCCTGGACGGCTCCCGCAGCGTTCGCGCAGGATGGCTACCAGCGGCCGCCCAAAGACATTCTCGACGTGCTGCACGCGCCGGTTACCCCGGCGATGAGCGTCAGCCCGACGAAAGACTACGTACTGCTGTATGAGGCGGTGCGCTATCCGCCCATCAGCGAACTGGCCCAACCGATGCTTCGCCTGGCGGGCTTGCGCATCAATCCGGCCACCAACGGCCCGCATCGCGCCACGCAGTTCACCAAGCTGATCCTCAAGCGCGTCTCCGATGGCTCGGAGCGGCCCATCACCCTTCCCGTAAGTCCGTACTTTGGCCTGCCACTCTGGTCGCCGGATGGCCAGCGCTTCGCCTTCGCCCGCACCGGCACGAACCGGACCGAGCTGTGGGTTGGCGATGTCGCCAGCGCTGCGGTGCGCCGCCTACCCGGCGTGGCGCTGAACGCAGCAGTGACCAGAGGCTTCGATTGGATGCCTGACGGACGCACGCTGCTCTGCCTGACCCTCCCTGCCAGGCGCGGCATGCCCCCCGCAGAGCCCACTGTGCCCGAGGGACCCAACGTGCAGGAGAACTACGGCCGGCCCGGGCCCGCTCCGACTTTCCAGGACCTCCTGCAGAACGCTCACGACGAAGATTTGTTTGACTACTATGCCGCTGCACAATTGATTTTGGTGGATGTTGTAAGCGGCAGGCTGACCGCCGTCGGCAAGCCTGCCGTCTTCACGCGCCTGGACCCCGCTCCAGACGGCCAGCACATTCTCGTGGTGCACACACACAGGCCGTATTCCTACCTTCTGCCGCTCCAGCGTTTCCCTCAGGAGATCGAGGTCTGGAACCGCGCGGGTAAGGTAGTGCACCAACTGGCCAGCCTGCCGCTGGCAGAAAACGTGCCGCTGGGCGGTGTGCCCACCGGCCCGCGAAACGTGCAATGGCTGCCGACCGATTCCGCTACGCTGGTGTGGGTTGAAGCGCTTGACGGCGGTGACCCGCGCAAGAAAGTTCCCTATCGCGATCGCATCCTCTGGCTGAAGCCGCCCTTCACCGGCCAGCCGGTCGAACTGGCGAAGACCGAGCACCGCTTCGCCGGGCTCACCTGGGGGGAACGCGGCGACCTTGCGATCCTCCGCGAGTTCGACCGGGATCGGAACTGGACGCGCGCTTGGTTCTTGAACCCGCAGAAGCTGGACGAAAAACCCCGCCTGGTGTGGGACATGAGCACTCAGGAACGCTACCGCAATCCGGGCGCGCCGATGATGCGCGTGCTGCCCAATGGCTCGAGCGCCATGGTGCAGTACGGCAACTCTATTTTCCTGTCTGGCGCGGGGGCCACTCCGGAAGGCGATCGGCCGTTTCTCGACCGGTTCGACACCACGACGCTGAAAGCCGAGCGACTGTTCCGCTGCGAAGAGAAAATCTACGAAGCCGTAAACACTTTGCTGACGCCGGACGGCTCGCGGTTCCTGACGCGCCAGGAAACCCCGAGCAGCCCACCGAACTATTTCATCCGCACCGCGGGGAGCAACACCAAGCAGGCGTTCACCAGTTTCCCGGATCCTGTGCCGCAGTTGCGTGGCATCAAGAAGGAGCTCGTGCGGTACAAGCGCGCCGACGGCGTGGACCTGACCTTCACGCTCTACCTGCCGCCGGATTACAAACCCGGGGAGCGCCGCCCGGCCGTGGTGTGGGCTTACCCGGTGGAATTCACTGATCCCGCGCTCGCCGGACAGGTGGCCGGTTCGCCCTATCGCTTCACCACCATCGGCGGCGCCTCGCAGCTATTCTTTCTGCTGGCCGGCTACGTCGTGCTCGACGACGCTTCCATGCCCGTCGTTGGCGACCCGCAGACGGTCAACAACACCTACGTCGAGCAGATCGTCTCCAGCGCCAAGGCCGCCATGGACAAGGCCAACGAGCTTGGCGTGATTGACTCGGACCGCGTTGGCGTAGGCGGCCACAGCTATGGTGCATTCATGACTGCGAATCTTCTGGCGCATTCCGACCTGTTCCGCGCCGGCATCGCCCGCAGCGGCGCCTACAACCGCACGCTCACGCCGTTCGGCTTCCAGAACGAGCGGCGCACGCTCTGGGAGGCCGTCGAGCTTTACGTGAAAGTGTCGCCCTTCGTGCACGCCAACCGGATCAACGAGCCCATCCTGCTGATTCATGGCGAGGCCGACAACAATACGGGAACTTTTCCAATTCAGTCCGAGCGCATGTACCACGCGCTCAAAGGCAACGGCGGTTCGGTGCGCTACGTCACGCTGCCGCACGAAGCGCACGGCTACGCGGCCCGGGAGTCCATCGAGCACACCATCTGGGAGATGCTCACCTGGTTCGACAAGCATGTGAAGAATGCCCCGCCGCGCGATAAAGTCCAGCGCGCCGCGGCCGAACCGGATAAGTAGGACACAGCAGCGTCCCCTGGCCTGCTCCCTCAGGACCGAGGGGACCACCGCGAGCAGGAGCCGCTCGAAAGGGAGAGCATTGCGCCGTCGGCTGCCCTGTGCCCGCTCTCTCGCTGGCCTGGCCAGCGTTTTGGCCTGCTTCTCCCTGGCGCAGGCCCAAACGACGGGCGCGCCGCAGGCAGCGAAGCCGCAGACGCTTCTTCTTCCTCCGCAAATGCTGGCCGGCCAACCAGCTACGCTGGCCGTGCTGGATGCGGACGGCCGACTGCTGCCCGGTTCGCTAGTGGAGTTTTCCGGCGGCGAACGCGTGACCACCGACCAGACGGGCCGCGCCCGCTTCAAGGCCTCGCGCGACCCCGGCGTATTAATGGCGCACATCGCGGGCAGCAGGGTGAGCGCTTCGGGCACCGTGCTGGCCTCGCGTGAGTTGCCGGACGGAATCATCATCGAGCATTTCCCGCCGGTCGTCTCCCTGCACAGTTGGTTTGTCCTGCGCGGCTCGGGCTTCCAGGGTGAAGCGGACGCGAACCGGGTCACCGTGGGTGACCAGCCAGCCTTGGTGCTGGCGGCTTCGCCGGTGGCGCTGATTGTCCAGCCCAGCCCACGCAGCCCCCGCGGGCTGACGCAATTGCTGGTGCAGGTCGGAGGACGGGATCACGGCCCAGTGCCCATCACCGTGGTGATGCTGGAAATTGGCTCCGGCAAAACGCGCCTTGGGCCGGGTGAACAGGCCGAGCTGGTGGTGCGTGTGCGCGGCACCGCGCAGCGCGTCGAGCTCGAAATCCGCAATGCCACGCCGGAGACAGTGACGCTGGCGGGCGGCGACACCCAGCGGGTCTCCACGCGCGGCGGGCCGGATAACACGGCCACCGTGAAGATGGTTGGACGAGCCGGCGGCTCCTTCTTCATCAGCGTGCGGCTGATGCCCCAGCCTGCCGGGCTGCCCGACGCGGAAACGCTCCGGCGGAGGTTGCTGGCTGCGCGTCAGATGGCGCCCGCGAACTGGACGCCGCGCGTGGATCGCCTGCTGCGCTGGCTCGAAGCCGACCCACGGGACCTTTTGCGCATCCGCGACGAGCTCGAACGCATGCTCGCCGAGCAGCCGCCAGGCGAATTCGGCCGCGCACTGGAAGCGGCCTGGCGCCTCCTCGTCCGCTAGTGCCGTTCCAGCTTTTCTTACAGGACAAAGCCACCCACCGAGGAGAGGCCGGTGAAATGCGCCTTTGCCTTCCCCTTTGGCGAGAAGAGCTGGAACGGCGCTAGCACGCTGCTGTCCCGTGGCCCTTGCACTGCGGGGAGGCTAGTTTTCGAGCAGGCCCTTTCGCGCCGGCTCGAGAGCTGCAGCGGGTTGGCTGGAGAGCGCGCCTCTGGCTATCTGTTCCAGGGCGCTCCGGACATGCTCGAACTTGCGGCTGGCTTCTTCGTAGCTCTGCTGGGCGTGGCGCAGGTGTGTGCCCAGCTTGTCGTAGACTTCCGCGAAAGCCCCGAACTGCTGCTCCAATCCGGATAGGGTAGCCAGCAGCCGACGGGCGTTTTCCTCGATCTTCATGCCGCGCAGGCCCAGCAGAATCACGCTGAGGTAGGCATAGAGCGTGTTCGGCGAAACAGGAATAACCTTCCTGGTCCGGCAGTATTCGTCCAGCCGGATGCCGCCGGGCGCTTCCGTGATCAGCAGCTCGTAATAAACGCTTTCCGAGGGCACGAACATCAGGGCAATGTCCAGCGTGTTCTCTCCCGGCAGGATGTATTTCCTGGCGATCGAGTCGGCGTAGCTTCGCACCGCAGCGGAGAATTCTTTCCGGCCGCGGTCCTCTTCGTCCTGAATCCGCAGGTAGGCGTCGCGGGGGAATTTGGAGTCGATGGGCAAGAGCTTATCTTGAAAACGCACCACAGCGTCCACCGTCTCTCCGCTGCGGAACCGATACTGCAATTCGAAGTGCTCCCGCGGCAGGGCATCTTCGAGCAGCCGCTCCAGCACTACCTCTCCCAGGGAGCCGCGCTTCTGGGCTGCCCCCAGAATGCGCTGGATGGTCTCGGTAGCCGCAGAGAGGTTCCGGCTGGCCAGGCCAAACTCTCCAAGGTCCTTGTGGATTTTGGCCAGCGTCTCGCGCAACGCCCCTATCTGCTGCGACGCGCTCTCGTTGGCCGCAGCCAGAAGTTTGCCCGAGTCCGCGAGTCCTTGCTGGAAGGCTTCGCCCAGCCGGCTTAGGTTGCCGGTCAGGGAATCGGCCAACTGGCTCACCTGCGTGGCCAGCGTCTGGAGCTGGGTCGTCATGGCCTGAACCTGTCCGGCCAACTGAGCCTGCTCGGGGGACGGTGCCGCCACAGGTCGGCGCCAAACCGCGACAACCAGCAGCACAACAAGGATTGCCAGTACGGCAACCACAATGGGCAGGAGTGATTCCATCGGCCCTTTACTCTAGCGCCGCACGCGTCTCTTGCGGAAGTCCTTCCGCGGGCACACACAGCAAGGGAGCCCCCTGCGGCGGGGTCTCCGCAAGTTGTGTGACGGCAGCTTACCAGTTGATCTTCACGGCGAACTGGAACTGGCGCGGGTCAAGCGTGGCGGTCGGCTCGCCGGCGCGGCAGGTGGCCGGGTCCAGCGGGTTGCACAGCGGGCTTACATCGGCCACGTTGAAGCGGTTCAGCAGGTTGAAGATGTCGGTGATGAAGTCTACGTTCCAGCGCTCGCCGATCCAGAACCGCCGGGAGACGCGCAGATCCAGTGTGGCAAACCGCGGGCGCAAGAAGGCGTTGCGGCTGAGCGTGCCGGTGCAACCCAGCGGCGGAGAAATGGAGGTAGTGCCCAGCGTAATGTTCACGTCGCACACGGTCGGCGGCAGGAACGTGGCCCCGGCGATGAACGGTGAGGAGACGCCTCCCGGACCGAGCGTGGGCCGGTCGGTGTTGGCTCCGAAATCGAGGTTAAAGTCCGTCCCGGTCAGGACGGTGAACGGCCGGCCTGAGGTGATCTCGACGATGGGCGCGATCACCCAGTCCGCGAGGAACTTGTTGTGGAAGCCTGCTTCGCGGCGACTGTATGGGCTTTCAAAGATTGCGCTGAACACCCAGCGGTGCCGCTGGTCGAAGGTCGAGCTGGCGCGCTCCAGCCGCGGGTTGCGATTGTCCTGCGGCGACAGCAAGCTCTGCAGGTCGGTGGAATCATCAATGGCGTGCGACCATGTGTAGCTCGACAGGAACTCGAAGTGCCTCGAATAGCGCTTCGAGAACGTCACGGTGAGCCCGTGGTAGTCCGATCTCCCGGATGATTCCTGCTGCACCACGTCTCCCCAGGGCACTTGCACGCAGTCCGCGATCTGGGCCAGCGTGCACGGCCCGCCCGTGCGGTTGCGCCCGGTGGGATAACCGGCCAGGCTGGCCAGGGTAACTAGGTTCGCGTAGCCTCCGGCCAGCCCCGAGAACGACGGGTTCGGCCCGGACGGCCGGAAGAAATTGAAGATGGCCGCGCTGCCGATCAACTGCCCGTTCAGCGCGGCCAGAGGGCCAGGACAACCCGTAAGCATCCCCAGCACGCCGGGCCGGACGAACGGAACCGCAGCGTTGGGAACCACCTGCACGCCGCAGGCGAACACGGTTGGGCCAGTCAGTGGCGCCAGGTCTGCCGAGGGCGCGGCCACGGTTAACGGGTTCGTGGGTGGCGAAGGCCGGCCGGCCACTCCGAGGGGCAGCGCGGCCAGGGCGTTGCGGAAGTTCACTACCAACGTGCGCGGGTCGGGCACGTTGATGTTGCGCGGCCGGTTCAGGTGCATGCCGCGGGTGAAGGTGTAGGCAGCGCTCACCTTGTAGTCGCGCCAGAAACTGCGCTCGATGGTCAGGTTGGCCTGCTGGGCATAGGCGTACTTGAAGTCGCCGGCGACAGGGAGGGTGAGCGGCAGGATGGGCAGGGGGATGCCCGCGGCAATGAAATTGTGATTGGTGAACAGGGGGCTGTTCTTGGGATCGAAACGCTGCTCGGCGGGGAGGTACGTGATCCCGGTCAACGTGCCCCGGTTCAGGACGCCCTGGAAGACGGACCCGGCGGTCAGGGCCAGGGGATTGAGGTTCAGGGGGGTGCGCGTGGCGCTGCCCGGCGCCATGATGAGCTGCATGGACAGCGCGCTCTCGGCCGTGTTTGAGAGGAACGCGTTGGCCAGCGGGGGATGATCGAAGAAGACCCCGTAGCCCATGCGGATCACGGTTCTGCCGTTGCCAAATGGATCAATGGCCAGGGCGAGCCGCGGGGAGAAGTTGTTCTTGTCGCGCGGGTAGCCCTCGATGACACGGAAGGCCCGCTCGGCCCCCAGGTTGAGCGCATTGGCGGGCGAGAACAGGGGGGTGCGCTCGAAGTCGTACCGCACGCCGTAGTTGAGCGTGAAGCGCGGGTGGAACCGCCAGCTATCCTGCACAAACCACGCAAAAACGTAGTTGTCGAAGGGTCGGTTGGAGTTGCCAATGCCCTGGAAGAAGACCTGGGGCGCGCCCAGGCCGTAAGCCTGCACGGCGGTGAATCCCGGGGCGGAAGCAGGCAAGCCGCCGAGAGGCGCAAACAGCGCGCCAAACGTGCTGGCCGTCAGCCCGCCGAAGTTGACTACGCCGCCGAAGTTCAATTCAAAGATCTGGTCCCGCTTGGAACGGAGGTGGATTATGTTGAAGTCTCCGCCGAACTTGATGGTGTGCGTGCCGCGGATCCAGGTGGCGTGGTCGGTCCACTGCAAGCGCCGCTCGATGCGGTGCACGGGGGAGAAAGGCTCGCGTCCGAAGAAAGCGAATCCGGTGATGTTCACTCCGAGCTGGCTGCCGCCCGGCAGGTCCGAGAAGCCATACTGCAGGCCGCGGCGGGCCGCCTGGAAACGGAACTCGTTGAAGACGGTGTCGCTGAACGCGGTGACATGCTGGCCGACGATGGCCAGGTCGCGGACCTGCTGCTTGGAGGTGCGGGAGCCTGCGTTCTGGCCGAAGTTCTGGTTCTGCGCGTTCACCTGAATTCCGGTGACCAGCGACGGCGTGACGCTGACGCGAACGAAGGAACTGTTCTGCTCGTTCCAGTGATGGTCCAGCCGCCCCGACCAGAACGTGGTGCCCTCGGAGATCGGATAGTTGCCGCGCAGAGAATTCAGCGGCACGTAGGAGGCCGGCAAGGCCACCTGGTTGGCCGCCGTGCAGCCCGGTGGCGCACAGTCAATCAGCAGGGGGAAGCGCGCGCCGGGTGCCGCGGGAACCCCGAACACGCCCGTGGAGATGGCGCCGAAGTCAATCCCGTTGAGCGCCACGTTCGAGGCAGACCCAGCCAGTAACGCGTACACCTGGCGCACGGCCACGGGAACCGCCGTATTGCTGACGAAAGCGGCCTGCGCGGGAGTCAGCAGCAGCGGCGAGGGGAAAAACGGCGTGCTCGTCGCGACCAGCCCGAAGTTGCCCGCGCCGATGCTGGTGAAGCCCGTTTCCTGCCGCCGCGTGGTCTCATAGGAGAAAAAGTAGAAGGCCTTGTCCTTCTGGATGGGCCCGCCGATGGTGGCACCGGTCTGCACGCGGGTGAACGCCTGTTTGGCAGGCTGCACGGCTCCGGTGGCATCCACGACAACCGAGAAGGGATTGCGGGCCTGGATGTCCTTGTGGCGGAAATAGCCGAAGACGTTCCCGTGGACGTCGTTCGAGCCTGCCTTGGTGACGATGTTGATGACCCCGCCCGTGGCCCGGCCGAATTCCGGCATGTAATTGCTGATGATGAGCTGGAACTCCTGCACGGCTTCCTGGGAAACGGTCGAGCGGATGCCGTTCACGGAGTTGTCCACGGCATCGGCGCCATCCACGGAAACCTGGTTGGAGCGTGCGCGCTGCCCCTGGAAGTTGAGCCCGCTGGTGGGCGCGGCGCCAATCGAAGGGGCGCTGTCTCGGGCGGCCTGCGAGGTGGTCAGGGTGAAGTTGATGTAGTTGCGGCCGTTGATGGGCAGGTTCTCAATGCGGCGGGAGTCCACCGTCTCCGCCACGGCCGTGCGGCGAACCTCGATGATCTCGGTGGCTTCCGTGATGGTGATGGTCTGCTCGCCGGTGGCCAGTTCGAGCTTGGCGTTGAACTCGGCGGCCTGCCCCACGGTGAGCACCACCTCGGGGTTGACCAGCCGGGCAAAGCCTTTCATCTCGATGGCCACTTCATAGCGGCCCGGCGGCAAAGCCACAAACAGATAGTGGCCGGACTCATCCGTGTTGGCGGTGCGCGCGGTGCCCGTCGCCAGGCTCTTGATGGTGACTCGCGCCCCCACGACCACGGCGTTCTGCGGGTCCAGGACGTGCCCGGACAAATCCACCGTGTTCACTTGCCCGGCAACTGGCGCGGCCACCAGCAAGCTCGCGCTCAGCACAACGGCAATGAGCCCTGCCTCTCGAAGAAGCCGCATGATGATCACCTCCAGTGGAAGGCTCAGAGCGCGATGCTCCTCGTCAGCCTGGAAAAATTCGCCCAGAATCCAAATAAACCCCGCCCCCGGACAGGGTCCATGGCGCCGCTTCTACCTCAAGCCTCCGCACTTTTCAACCGAAATCTTCGGCTGCGCCCCGGCTGCCTTCGGCGGGCAACCGGCTGCGCTAGTTTAAGCGAATAACCTGCTGGGCAAGCTATCTATCTTATGCCATGTACACACCAGGGCGAGCAACCGTTGTGGTTACCATGCTGCCGAGCTGCGGGTCTGGCCTTCAGCCATGAAATAAGACCAGCCTTGTGGTTTCTTCAACCCGCTGGCTTATCCTAGAGAGCGCTGAGAACTTTGGGCTAGACGTGATGCGAGAACGGTTGCCTTCCGGGAAGGCAGGGGGTGAGAATGGCTGAGATTGGACGGGTGCCGTTCGCGCGTCTATCACGGCAAGAAACCGCTCCCCGGCGAGACTGGCTGGCTCTCAACCTCTACGGGTTGAACCATCCTTACTGGCATACGAGAATGTCAACCTGAACCGACCCATCTGTAGGGGCGGGACTTCAGACCGCCCGAACGCGCGGCCATCTAACGGTGGGCCCCTATAGGGGAAGGACACAGAAGCCATGCTGGCCAGGCTGAAAGCGACGCTCGAAATGATCAAGTTCGAGCACTCCGTCTTTGCGCTGCCGTTCGCCCTCACGGCTGCGCTGCTGGCGGCGCGGCACGACGGTGACGCCCGCCCGTGGCCCACGCCGCCGCAGCTCCTCTGGATCCTCGTAGCCATGGTGAGCGCGCGCTCGGCAGCCATGACCATGAACCGCATCGCCGACGTGGCCTACGACCGGCTGAACCCGCGCACGGCCAGTCGGCCGCTGGTTACCGGCCGGGTCTCGCTGCGCTTTGCGTGGCTGTTTACGCTGGCCGCTTCGGCGCTTCTGGTGATGGCGGCCTGGCAGCTCAACTCGCTGGCCCTGAAGCTTTCGCCCGTGGTGCTCGCCGTGGTGTTCTTCTACTCGTACACGAAGCGGTTCACGGCGTGGTCGCACCTCGTGCTGGGTTTCTGCCTGGGGATGTCGCCCGCCGCGGCGTGGATCGCCATCACCGGCGGGCTCGACGCGCGCATGCTCATCCTGAGCGCCGCAGTGACGCTCTGGGTGGCGGGCTTCGACGTGCTCTACGCCTGCCAGGACATTGCGTTTGACCGCCAGGTTGGCCTGTACTCGATTCCGCGGCGGTTTGGCGTGCGCGGAGCCCTGGCCCTTGCGCGCGCGATGCACATCGTGATGGCGGCGCTGCTGGCCGGATTGGCCTGGAGTTTCCAGTTGCCCTGGCCGGCCTGGGTGGGCGTCGCCGTCGTCGCCGCGCTGCTGGCTTACGAGCATTCGCTCGTCAAGCCCGACGATCTTTCGAAGATCAATGCTGCGTTTTTTACGGTAAACGGCTATATTAGCGTGCTCTTTTTGGTCTTCTGGGGCGCAGCGGTGTGGCTGTTGGCGTGATGGGGTCGTTCCGAGGCTGCTGGATGGGCGAGCTGAACATGGACGATGCGCGGCTGAGGCCGATTGCCGATAAGGTGCTGGCCGGCGAGCGGCTCAGCTTCGACGATGGTATCCTGCTCTACCGCACCAACGACCTGCTCGCGGTAGGCTGGCTGGCCAACTACGTCCGCGAGAAGCGCCACGGGAACATCTGCTACTACAACGTGAACCGGCACATCAATCCGACCAACGTCTGCGTGGCGCACTGCCGGCTGTGCGCCTTCGGCCGCTCGCCTGACGCGCCGGGGGCGTACACCTACGCGCTCGAAGAAGTCTGGGAGCGCGCCGCGCAAGGCGTGCGCGAAGGGGCCACGGAATTCCACATCGTCGGTGGGCTGCACCCGGACCTGCCGTTCGGCTACTACACCGACCTGATCCGCGGGCTCAAGCAGCGTTTCCCGCACGTGCACCTGAAAGCCTTCACCATGGTCGAGGTGCATTACCTGGCCAAGCTGGCCAGGCTTTCCATCCGCGATACGCTCACGGCGCTGAGAGAAGCCGGCGTGGACTCGCTACCGGGCGGCGGCGCGGAAATCTTCCATCCGCGCGTGCGCAAGGTCATCTGCGACCACAAGACGAGCGGGATGATGTGGCTGGAAATCGCCCGCACCGCGCATCAGCTCGGACTGCGCTCCAACGCCACCATGCTCTACGGCCACATCGAAACCGAAGAAGAGCGCGTCGAGCACCTGCTCCTGCTGCGCGGCTTGCAGGATGAAACCGGCGGCTTCGTGGCCTTCATCCCGCTGGCCTTCCACCCGGAAAACACCGCGCTCAGCCATCTGCCGAAGACCAGCGGCTTTCTGGACCTGAAGAACATCGCCGTGGCGCGCTTGCTGCTCGATAATTTCGACCACATCAAGGCCTACTGGATCATGCTCACCCCGCGCATCGCCCAGATTGCCCTGCGCTTCGGCGCCGACGACATAGACGGCACAGTCATCGAAGAGAAGATCTACCACGACGCGGGGGCCACCACCGCTCAGTTCACCCCGCGTGCCGAGCTGGAACGACTCATCCGCGCCGCCGGGCGCATTCCCGTGGAGCGCGATACGCTTTACCGGCCGGTGGACCGCTCGAAACTCCCGCCTATCGAGCCAACGGCCGCCAATGCCGCTGCCGACGGCCTGGTGCGCATTGCCACTACGCTCACCGTGAACGTCTAAGGCGAGATTTTCCGCTTGCCGCGATTCTGGAGAATACCGTAACCCACGCCGTCCGTTGACCTTCCCCCGCCGTGCCGATCTCCCGCAGTAGCCTGGCTAGGGGGTGCATTTCTCTTGACAAGGCGAAGAAAAAGCGAATATAATGCGCCCTCGAGCCGGGCCATGGCCTCCGCAACCATTCTTCCGGGCGCACCCACGTTCTCTCGCCGAGAAATTCGTCCCCGGAAGACACCCACTCCCTCCTTATTCTCCTCCGTCCCAAACCCCGGCACTCCCGGCCGGGAACCCAGCCTGTTCCCGTGGCAGCCGGGATCGGCTGAGCGGAAGGGCATGGCCCGCCTCGCCGCTTCGTCTCCCTGCGTGCAGGAGAAGCGCGGCGCGGAATACTTCCTGCTGCCGGCCAAGTCGTTGCTGAACCGTTGCGCTTCGCGCCGCGTGCCTTTCCCCTGGACCATCAACCCTTATCGCGGCTGTGAGTTCGGCTGCCAGTATTGCTACGCGCGTTACACGCACGAGTACATGGAGCTCGACGGCAGCGTGTTCGACCACAAGATCTACGTCAAGCAGAATGCCGCCCAAGTCCTTGCGCAGGACATCCGCCGGCATCTTGACGGGCTGACGTCTGGAGTCCAGCCAGAGCACATCGCCATCGGCACAGCCACCGACCCCTATCAGCCCGCCGAGCGCGAATTCGGCGTCACCCGCGCCATCCTGGAGACCCTGGCTGGGGAATCCGGCTTGAGCCTATCCATCACCACGAAGTCCACGCTGATCCTGCGCGACCTCGAACTGCTCGCGCGCATCGCCGCGCGCTCCGTGCTTTCCATCAACATGACCGTCACTACGCTGCGCCCGCGCCTGGCCCGGCTGCTTGAGCCGCGCGCCCCGCGGCCCGACCTGCGGCTGCACGCGGTGCGCAAGCTCCGCGAGGCGGGTCTGGCAGCGGGCGTCTTCGCCATGCCTGTGCTACCGGGGCTGACCGACGACGAAGAGGACCTCGAGGCCCTGGCTCGCGCGGCGAGCCAAGCGGGCGCGCAGTGGCTCGGAGCCGCCGTGCTGTTCCTCATGCCCGCGTCGCTGAAGCAGTTTCTGCCCTTTCTCACGGCGAAGTTTCCACGCCTGGCCCGGCGGTATTGTGCCCTCTACGGTCGCGGCGCCTACGCTCCCGCCGACTACCAGGAGCAAATCGCCGGGCGCATCGCGCGCCTCCGCGCGAAGTACGGTCTGGCCTCGCGTCCCTACCTGCCCGATGCCGCTCCCCGCGCCACGACCGCTCAGCCCGCTTTGCCGTTTCGCATGGGGACGGAGGCTTGCCCGGAACTTGTGCAGCTCACTGCTCCTCTGCGCCCCTCGAACGGCTCGCTGGCAGCGGGCCGCGGCGAAGCTTAGGCCCCCTGGAGTCCCTGGCTTTTGGCATACTGGGGGTGTCTCGAGTGCGATGGTCACCGCGATTCGCATTCTGGCGGTTGTGTTCGCGCTGCTTCTGCTGGCCGCGAGCAGCATGCAGCAGCAGCGGTTTCCCTCTGCAGGCGGGAAGCCGCGGCGGCTGGACGCAGGTATCGAGTGGAAGCGCGACGCTGCGGGTGAGTTGCGCTACAAACGCGCGCCGGAGGCCGCCGCAGGAGCCGCTGGCACAAGTGCGCTGCCGGCCATCCGCGTGGAAGTGAATCTCGTCGAGATCCATGTGACCGTCACCGGCCCGGACGGCGCGTACCTTCTCGGTTTGCAGGCCGATGACTTCCGCCTGTTTGAAGATGGCGTCGAACAGGCGCTGGCGCACTTCGACGCTTCCACCCGGCCGGCCAGCGTGGCGTTGCTGCTGGACGCCAGTCCCAGCGTCTTCCGCGAACTGGCGGAGATAAAACGGGCCGCGCGGGCGCTGGCTGGCAGGCTCGCTCCGCAGGATGAAGTCGCCGTGGTGGCCCTGGCTGACCAGGTGCACCTGCTCCTGCCGTTTTCTTCCGACCGCGCCCTGCTCGATAAAGCCGTTGAGGCAGTGGAGTTGCTGCGCGGCACGGGCCTCTCCCCAGGCTCGCGCATCTACGAAGCTGTTTACTTGGCGGGGCGCGAGCTGTTCGGCGGGCGCACGGGACGCAAGGCCATCGTTCTGCTGACCGACGGGCAGGATAGCAGCCTCGGATTGAGCTGGGATCCGGCGAGCGCTCTGCCGCGCCCCGCTGAGCCGGACCGGCTGACGTTCGAAGATGTCTGCCGGACGCTGGCAGCCGAAGGAATCGAAGCGCACGTCATTTCGGCGCTGACCCGCCCGAAAGTGCTCACCGAGGAATGGCTGGCCTCGGCGACCCGCGGCCGCTTCCTGGCCCGGGCCCGTGCGCTGGAGATCCCGCACTACACCGCTTACCTGGCGGAGCTAGTGCGGACCGTTGGCGGACGGTTGTATTTCCTGCGGGAGCCGGGCACGCTGGAGCAAGTCTATCAGCGCATCGCGGAAAGCGTGCGCGCGCAGTACACGCTGGGCTACTACCCTTCGGCGGGAGTATCCCGCCCGGGCTGGCGTGAAGTTCGTATCGAGCTGCCCCGCCGGCCGCAGGTGCAGGTGGTTCACCGCACCGCGTATTACGTGCCCGCGCGCCAGTGAACCGTGCGGCTTGGACTGCCCGGCGTTTTCAGGCCGCGCTGGTTACTTCTCGACAATGGGCTTGCCGGACGGATCCACTTTGATCTCGAATTCCTTCCCGTCCTTCCGGACGTGGGCTTCATAGGCCTCAATCTGGTTGTTCCGCGTCAGCGTCTCGACCAGGCGAATCTTGCCGCCCGCCGCGCCCTTTTCGATGGCGGCGCGCACTGCGGCGGGCACCGATTCCCAGGTCACTTCCTCTTCCACTAGGACGACCGCGCCGGTCGAATCAATGATCACGTCCCGGGTCCGTCCGTTCACTTCGAGTCCAACTTCGTAGAAGGTCTGGCCCTTTTTCGCTTCCCGCGTCAGGCCGCGCAGCTTCAGGCCTCTGCTCACTTCCAGCACGGTCTTCTTCACCGCGGCCGGAAGGTCATTCATCGTGAGGCGGTCTTCGCTTTTTTCCTGCGCCGGGGAGGCCATCGTCACGCCCAGCAGCAGCGCCGCCCGAACCACCGCACCACGGAGTTTCATGGCGTTCCCTCCTGTCCCTTCCCAGAATGGGTGCCTTGTCCGGCAGATTCTACCAGCCCCTCCCTGGGCGGTCTATTTGGCTGCAGGCGATCCGAGTTCACGGCAACCGGGCGAACCGGCAGAGCGACCGGCGCGCTACAATGTTCCGCCATGTTTCACCGGCGCAGGTTCCGGCTGCGGCTGCCGTCGCGCGCGCTGCTGTTGGGCGAGCGCACGCTGGTGATGGCCGTGCTCAACGTCACGCCCGACAGCTTCTCCGACGGCGGCCGCTTTTTTGATCCGGACGCCGCTGCAGCCCGCGCCCTTGCACTCGAACGCGCCGGGGCGGACATTGTTGACGTCGGCGGAGAATCCACCCGGCCGGGTGCCGAACCGGTCCCGGCCGATGAAGAACTGGCGCGGGTCCTGCCGGTGCTCGAGCGGCTGCGCGGCACGCTGCGCGTCGCGATCTCGATTGATACGCGAAAGGCGTGCATAGCCGAAGCCGCAGCGGCCGCCGGAGCGGAAATCCTGAACGACGTCTCCGGGCTCCGTGCCGACCCGGCACTGGCTGAGGTGGCGCGCCGGCGCCGCCTGCCGCTCGTCTTGATGCACATGCGCGGCGACCCCCGCACGATGCAGAAGCAGCCGTTTGCGCGCGAGGTTCTCGCGGAGGTAAGAACGGGCCTGCGCAAAGCGGTGGCGCGCGCTCTGCAGGCGGGGGTGAAGCGATCACAACTCATCCTCGACCCGGGCATCGGTTTCGGCAAGAGCTTCCGGCAGAACTACGAACTGCTCGCCCATCTGCCGAAGCTGGCTGCGCTGGGGTTTCCACTGCTGGTGGGCCCGTCGCGCAAGGCCTTCCTCGGTGCAACGCTGGGAACGCCGGAAAAGCCCGTGCCGCCGGAGCAGCGTCTGTGGGGTACAGCAGCAACCGTTGCGGCGGCCATCCTCGGCGGCGCGCACATCGTGCGCGTGCACGACGTGGCGGAAATGGCCCAGGTCGCTCGCGTCACCGACGAAATCCTCCGCGCGGGGTAATCCCATCCCGCAGTTCGGCTATAATCCCTCGCTCGTCGCTGCACTCGCAGTGTGCAAGCAAGCGGGAGGTTCACCTTATGTCGCAGGCCGCAGTGCTAAACGCCTTTCGATTCGTTCTGCTGGCCCTGTTGGGCAGCGCTCTTCTCTATCCGCAGAGTGCGACGAAAATCGAGCCGGATGCGCTGCTGCCGGATTCGGCCGCGACGCAGACGGGAACGGCACAAGCGTCCGGCCAGGATGCCGCCGGGAAGCTCATCGCGGCGGCGCTGGGGCCTTCGCCCATCGCAGAGAACCTGCGCAAACTCACCGATGAAGTGGGCGGGCGGATGAGCGGCTCGCCGGCCATGCGCCGCGCAGTGGCTTGGGCGGTGGAGGCGTTCGGGCAGGCGGGCGTAGACGAAGTGCACACCGAAAAGTTCACCATGCCGGCTTCGTGGGCGGAAGGCGAAACGCGTCTGGACGTGCTGGCACCCGTGAGGTTCCAGGCCGCTGCCATCTCTCTCGGCTGGTCGCCGCCGACGCCCGCCGCGGGCATCGAAGCCACACTGGTCGACGTCGGCCAGGGCAACGCACAGGATTTCGCCCGGGCCCGGCCCGCGCGCGGCTCGATCCTGCTCATCCATTCGGCGGTGCTCCGCACCTGGGTGGACCTGTTCGGGGAGTATGCTCGTGCGCCGGCCATCATTGACCGCGCAGTGCAAGCAGACGCGGCGGCCATCCTGTGGACTTCCACGCGCGAGCACAAGCTGCTCTACCGGCACCAGAACGCGCTGTTGGGCGAGCTGGACCGCCTGCCCCAGGCGCTCGTGGCCCGCGAAGACGCCGAGCGGCTGGCTCGGCTGGCTGCTGCGGGAAGAGTGCGTGTGCGGCTGGTCTTGCCCAATCGCGTTGGCGGTGCGATGGAAGAAGAAAACGTCGTCGCGGAAATCCGCGGGCGCCAGAAACCCGAAGAAGTGGTCATCCTGGGCGCGCATCTGGATTCCTGGGACTTGGGTACGGGAGCGCTCGACAACGGCTGCAACGCGGTGCTCGTAGTGGACGCGGCGCGGGCCATCCGCGCAGCCGGGCTGCGCCCCCGGCGCACGCTGCGCTTCATTCTCTGGTCGGGCGAGGAGCAGGGCATGCTGGGCTCGTGGGCCTACGTGCGCGCGCATCGCGCCGAGCTGGACCGCGTGGTGGCTTACGTGAACTTTGACGAAGGCATCGGCCGCGTGACCGGCTACTCGCTGGGTGGCCGCAAAGACATAGAGGCTGCCGTCCGCGAGCTGCTTCGCCCGACCGAGTCCTGGGGCTCAAACCGGCATACGGCGGATGCGTTTGTGGGCACCGATAATCTTGATTTCCTGCTGGAAGGCATCCCCACCCTGGTGGCCACGCAGGAGGAAGCCAACTACATCACCAACTACCACGCTTCTTCCGACACGTTCGATAAGGTGGACATCCGCGAGCTGCAACTGCACGTGGCCCTGGCCGCCGTCACCGTGTACGGGATTGCCGAGCGGTCCGACCGCCTCGGCAAGCGCCAGTCGCGCGCGGAGATCGAAGCCCTGCTCAGGGAAACCGGGCTCGACGAGCAGATGAAACTGTTCGGCCTGTGGCCGCTGTGGCGAGACGGCCGCCGTGGCCGCCAGCCCTAGCGAATTCTAGTCCGCGGGTCTGCGCGTATCCTGCGCGCCGCCGGCCGCAGGACAAATCCGCGGTCGCTGCGGGTCGCGCAGCCCACCGAACGGTTTCTCTAGGCCTTGGTCTCTGACGAGGGAGAGCTTCCAGCCGCGAGGCTTGCCTGCTGGTGCGGTTGTTTTGCGCGATTTACCGCGCACGGCAAACAGCGGCGGCTCTGAGGGCCGGCACGGTATAATTTCGAAGATGGCTGCTCCGCGACGCAGGCTTGCCAGCGCCTCCCGCGCGCCCCGGGGACGCCTGCTGGCAATTGATTACGGGCGCAAGCGCCTGGGCCTGGCGCTTTCCGACGAGCTGGGTCTGGCGGCCCGGCCGCTGGCCACCCTCCAGCGCACCAATCGCCGCAACGATCTACGCCGGCTGCGCGAAATCGTCCGCCGCCACCAGGTGGCGAAGATCGTCGTCGGCCAGCCGCTGCGCCTCGACGGCACCGCCGGCGACAGGGCTGAAGAAGCGGCGCGTTTCGCCGGACGGCTCGAAAAAGAGCTGGGCCTGCCCGTGGTGCTCGCCGACGAGCGGCTGAGCAGTTGGGCGGCCGAGCAGATGATGGTCGAGGCGGAAACGCCGCAGCGCAAGCGCGCCGCAAAGCGCGACCAGATAGCCGCTGCGCTGATCCTGCGCGACTACCTCGAAGCAGGCCGGGCCGGAGACTGACGTGCCGCCCCGACGCATCGCCCTCCTGGCTGTTCTGCTGGCCCTGGCTGGCGCGGCAGGCTGGCTCTACTACGCCCTGTTCACGCCCTACCGCGGCTATACCGGCGAAGGAGTGTTCGTCGAGATACCCGCCGGCGCAACCGGCCGAACCATCGCCCACACGCTGGCCGGCCATGGCGTGGTGCGCAGCGCTGCCGCGTTTGAGCTGCTTTACCGCTGGCGCGCCCCTGGACCCTTGCAGGCGGGCGAATACTACTTCAGCCGGCCCATGACCGCTCTTCAGGTTTACCGGGACCTCGCCGAGGGCCGTGTGTACATGCGCGCGGTGACCATCCCGGAAGGTCTGGCCATGTTTGAGATTGCCGAGCGGGTCGAGCGCGAAGGCCTGTGCCGGCGCGAGGAGTTCCTGGCGGCGGCGCGGGACCCCTCGCCGGTGCGCGACCTCGCGCCAAAGGCGCGCAACCTGGAAGGCTTCCTGTCCCCGGCGACGTATCCTTTTCCGCGACGCGCTCGCGCTGCGGACGTGGTGGCGACGATGGTCGCGCGCTTCCGCCAGGTGTGGGATGCGCTCCCTGCCGAAGGCCGCAATCCGCGCGGTCTTTCTGTGCTCGAACTGGTCACCCTGGCCTCGCTGGTGGAAAAAGAAACCGGCCGGTCTGACGAGCGCCCGGTGATTGCCGGCGTGTTCTACAACCGCCTGCAGCGTGGCATCGCTCTGCAGTGCGATCCGACGGTCATCTACGCGCTTGAGCTGTCCGGACGCTATCGCGGCAAGCTGTACGCCCGGGATTTGCGCTTCAACTCCCCGTACAACACCTACCGTTACCGCGGCCTTCCGCCCGGGCCCATCGCCAATCCGGGCGAGGCCGCGCTGCGCGCCGCGCTCTACCCCGCCCGGGTCGAGTATCTCTATTTCGTCTCCAACGCTGAGGGCGGCCACCATTTCAGCCGGACCCTGCGCGAGCACCTGAAAAACGTGGCGCGCTATCGCCGCCGGCTGGCTGAACTGGCGCAGAACTCTCCGGGAAACGGGGCATCCCCGGAGCCCTCGCCCGGCCGAAAACGCAACCCCCCCGGGAGCCGGCCATGAGTCCCGCCGCCAAGCCCACGAAGAAGAAGCTGATCCTAGAGATTGCCAGGACGTTCGACGTGCCGCGGTTCACCCCGGCGGAAATCGAGCAGATCCGCCGTCAGTTGATCGTCCGTCTGGGTGGCACAGCGGGCAAGACCTCGCCGGAGTACATCGCGGAAGTGCTGGAGTCCGCCGGAAGGCGCGTGGCGCTGCGCACCGAGGCCGACGTCGAAGACGCCTACGAGGAAGAGTTCCGCGACCTGCTGCACTTCGCCACGCTGGAAGATGCGGAAATGTGCCTGGTGCGCCTCGACGAGCTCTACCGCCGGTTCCAGGCGGCCCAGGATCACTCCGGCCTGGAGCGCGTGCGCGAAGTGGCCCAGCTTGGCCGGCGCCGCGCCGAAATGATCGCGCGCAACCCCAGAGTAGAGGCGCACAAACGCGCCGAAAAGGAAGAAATCATGAGCTGGTTCCACATCTGGCTGGAAACGCCGGACGCCTTTTTCGACTGGCTCGAGCTGCGCAAGCAGTCGCCGGAGTTCCGGGCGCGCTTCGCCGAAGCGCAAGGAGGCTGAGGGCCAGGACAGCTCGGTTCGGTTCACTCGCCATGCCGCCTTTGCCTGCTCCCGAGCGCCGCGCCTATCGGCTGGAAATCGAGACCATGGACCTCGGCGCGGACGTGCGCGCGCTCGGGCTGGGGCTGGCCGAGGCCATGACCCTGGAGCCAGCCACGGGCGCGGAGGCCGCACGCATCTGGGCTTGCGTTTTGCGCGCCGTGGCGGGCGAAGCGCCGTGGGCCCTGGATTTCTTCAGCCACCTGGACCGCGTGCGGAGCTTTTGCGAGGCTCACGGCATCGCCTATCGCCAGGCGGCCGCGCGCTGCGTGGTCATCCACGAGCCAGACGAAGCTGCGCTCGATGCCCTGCTGGCCCGCTTCGAAGCGGAAACCTTCGGAGTGCGCGCCGGCGAGCGGCTCGACGCCGGAGACCCTGCGCTGGAGAACGAGCTGGCGCGGCGCGGCGTGGATGCTTATCATGCCGCGTTCCCGAACTACCTTTTCTGCGCGGTGTGCGAGCCGGAGCGCGGCTCCTGGGTGCTGCTCAGCAACGCCCTGCAGGCCGAGGAGCTGGCCGGGCTGCTCGAATCCGCGCTCGGTGACCTGCGCGTCGAGATTATTCCCCCGGAGTAAACAGGTGTAGTTCACCTCTTGGCCAGCCCCGACGCGTCGCGGGGTGGCGTTGTCCCGCTGAGTTCGCCGCAGGCGGACGAAGCATCTCAACGCTCAGCTTGCCGGGGGGATTGCCCGCGCGCGCTAGGGCCGGGCGGCAGGCAGAGGGGCGCGGCGGAGGGCTTCGATTTCGGCGAGCATGCCGCGCACCATGGCTTGGGCAATCTTCTTGCCCTTGTCGCGTGTGGCCAGCGTCGGGTCGCCGAAGATGCCAGAGGGCGAGTAGGTGGTCTGGCCGCGCTTGGCCGGGTCGCGGGTAAGTCCGGGAAGGTGGCCCGGGTGATAGTCCTTGAGCGCCTTGCTCATGTCCACCGTTTCGGGCGCGATGTAGAGCATGAGCGAAGTTTCCGTTTCGTCGGCGTGTGTGCCGCCTTCCTGCCGGATCACCTGCTTTTCGGCGTCACGGGCCACGTTGAGGATGTCTGTGAAGTGCAGCAGGAGGCCTTCAGCAGCCAGGATTTCCGCGGCGGGCCGCAGAGCGCGCAGTGTGGAGACGCCAGTGTTGAGCGCGTAGAAGCGTCGGGGGCCATAGCGCGCCAGGCTGCGGCAAATGTCCACCACGAGGTCGCGCGCCGTCTCCAGCCGCAGCGTGGTCGAGCCGGGATACTCCACGAACGCCGGATAGAAATGATAGTTCACGGTGGGCGCCACCACCACGTCGGCCGATTCCAGGACGCGCTTCTTGAAGTACTCGGCTAGCAGCCAGTCGTTGTTCAGTTTCAGGTGCGGCCCGTGCTCTTTGGCCGCCGCGCCAATGGGGATCACCACCACGGTCTTCTCCTGGAGCAGTTTCTCGGCTTCGACCCAGGTCAACTCTTCCAGCAGCACGCCCCTGGTCTGGGCCTGCGCGGCCGCTTGCGTCGCCAGCCACAGGCACCAACCCGCCAGGCTCCCGGCAGCTCTTCTGGTCATGAGAACCTCCGCCATCCCCTGCCGGTATGCTATCGTAACCGTTCCCCGCAGGCATCATGCCACGTGCAGCCAATAAGCAGCAGAGCGCATGGCCGACCATGGCGGAAGTCTTCGGCCCGGGCGGGCTGCTGGCCAAGGCGCATCCCGGCTATGAATTTCGCCCTTCGCAGCTCGCGATGGCCGAGCTAGCCGAGCAGGCATTTCTGAACAAGCAGCACGCCGTGATCGAAGCGGGCACCGGCACGGGCAAGACGTTGGCTTACTTGATCCCGGCCATCCGCAGCGGGCGCCGCGTGGTGATCTCCACGGCGACGAAATCGCTCCAGGAGCAGCTCTTCACCAAAGACGTGCCCTTTTTGCAGAAGCACTTTGCCCCGCACCTGAAAGTTGCCGTGATGAAGGGCCGCAACAACTTCCTGTGCCGGCAGAAGCTTCATTTGATGGAGGACCAGCCCATGCTGCGCGGCCTGGAGGAAGTGGACTGGTTCGCGCAGATCCGGGACTGGGAGAAGGTCACCGAAACCGGCGACCGCGTCGAGTTGACCTTCCTGTCGGATGATTCCGAGCTTTGGGGCAAGCTCGACGCGCGGCGGGAAACCTGCACGGGACAGAAGTGTCCGCTCTTCGAGCGGTGTTTCATCACCTGGATGCACCAGCGCGCGCACGAAGCGGACATCATCATTGTCAACCATCACTTGTTTTTCGCCGATTTGGCCCTCCGGCAGGACGACTTCGGCTCCATCCTGCCCGACTACGCCGCCGTGGTGTTCGACGAAGCGCACGAGATCGAAGACGTGGCCAGCGATTACTTCGGCCGGCAGGTCTCCAACTATCGTTTCGAAGAGCTCGCGCGCGACGCCGAGCACGCGCTGCGGCTCACCGGCCTGGCGAGCAGACCGGTCCTGCGACACCTCGCGCGGCTGCGCGAGCACTCGCGCACGTTTTTCGATGCCTTTCCTTTGCGCGAAGGCCGCTTCCCGTTTGACCCGGAAAGCCGCGCCGGCTTCCTGGAGCGCCACCGCGAGGCCTACGACGAGCTCCTGGCGGCTACCAAGCGGCTCGAGGCCGAACTGGCCGCGCTGCGGCGCGTCCCTGAGGAACTGGTGGCCGTCGGCCGACGCGCTTTCGAGCTGCGCGGCGAGCTCACCTTCCTGATGGAGTCCAGCGAGCGCAATCAGGTGTACTGGTTCGAGCGGCGCAACAAGGGCGTGTTCCTGGCAGCCACGCCGATTGACGTCAGCCAGATCCTGCGCGAGCGGCTCTTCGCGCAGTTCGATACGGTGGTGCTGACCTCGGCCACGCTGGCCGTGGGCGGGCGGTTCGATTTCCTCAAGCAGCGGCTGGGAATGGAAACGGCGCTGGAAAAAGTCCTGCCACACGAGTTCGACTTCCGCACCCAGGCCCTGCTGTACATCCCGCAGCAGATGCCCGACGTGCGCGAGCCGGGCTTTGCGCCCAGTGCCGCGCAGGAAATCGCGCGCCTGGTTGAGATCACGCGCGGGCGCGCATTCTGCCTGTTCACCAGCTACAACCAGATGAAGGAAGTCTACGAGCGCGTCTGCACGATGGTGCGCTTCCCGGTGCTGCTGCAGGGCACCGCCCCGCGCTCGGCGCTGCTCGAACGCTTCCGCGCGACTCCGGGCGCGGTGCTTTTTGCCACGGCGAGTTTCTGGCAGGGCGTGGACGTGCCGGGAGAGCAGTTGAGCTGCGTCATCATTGACCGGCTGCCGTTTGCCGTGCCCACCGACCCGGTAGTGGCCGCGCGGGTGCGCGCGCTCACCGAAGACGGGCGCAACGCCTTCGCCGAGTACCAGGTGCCGGAGGCGGTGCTGGCCCTCAAGCAGGGCTTCGGCCGGCTGATCCGTTCCCGCAGCGACCGCGGCGTGCTGGCCCTGCTCGACACCCGCATCCAGAAGATGCGTTATGGTAAGATTTTTCTGGATTCGTTGCCCGATTTCACGATCACGCAGGATCTCGCTGCGGTGTCGCGCTTCATGGGCATGAGCTAGTCGCGCCGCACAAGGGGCGGCGCCAAGGGGCGGAGGCTTCCTCCGAAAGCCATGTTCGAGGTCAGCGTCGAGGAAACGTTTGCGGCCGGCCACGCCCTGCGCGGCTATAAGGGCAAGTGCGAAAACCCGCACGGGCACAACTACCGGGTGCGCGTCACGCTGGAGGGCGCCGAACTCGATTCCGTCGGGCTGCTCTACGATTTTGTGCACCTGAAGCAGGTCCTCAGTGAAGTGATCCAGTCGCTCGACCACAAGTTCCTGAACGATTTTGCGCCGTTTGACACCATCAACCCCTCGGCGGAAAACATCGCCCGGTATTTCTTCGAAGAGGCCTCCAAGCGGCTGCCGCGGTCGGCCAACGGCGCGCGCATCTCGGGCATCACCGTGTGGGAGACGGATACCACTGCCGCCACCTACCGGCCGCGCTAGCGTGCCATGAACCGCGCGTTTCTGATCATCCTGATTCCAGCCGTGCTGGTGGCGGCGGCCTACCTGGCCTTCGGCCTGCGCGTGCCGTGGATGCGCGCGGCCCCGCTGCTGGTGCTGGGCGGGGTCGTCGCCTGGCTCGTGCGGCGGCGCAGGCGTGTAGCGACGCGTCCTTAGACTGTCGCGCCGGGCGAAATCGGGCGGTCCGAAGGCCGGCCCCTACAAATCTCGATGTGGCGCAGGCAAGGGCGATGGTCATCACGGAAATCTTCAAATCCATCCAGGGCGAAGGGACCCGCGCCGGCCTCCCGTGCATCTTTGTGCGCTTCACCGGCTGCAACCTGCGCTGCCGCTGGTGCGACACCGCCTATGCCTTCTACGGCGGCACGCGCTGGAGCGTGGACGAAGTCTTCGACAAAGTGCGGGAACTCGCCGGCGCAGAAGCCAGCGGCAGTCCATCCATCGCGCTGGTCGAGCTGACCGGTGGCGAGCCCCTGCTCCAGCCTGACGTCTACCCGCTCGCCGAGAAGCTGCTCGCCGCGGGCTTCACGGTGATCATCGAAACCAGCGGCGAACGGTATGTCGGCAAGCTGCCGCGCGCGGTGGTGAAGGTCATGGACGTGAAATGTCCCGATTCCGGCGAGGCTGGCACGTTCGACTTGGCTAACCTCGAAGCACTCGACGAAAAAGACGAAGTGAAGTTCGTCATCTGGAGCCGCCGGGATTACGAGTTTGCGCGCCAGTTCGTCCGGCAGCACCGGCTCGAGCGGCGCGTGCCCCAGGTGATTTTCCAGCCGGTACACGCCGACCCCCAGGGCGCCTGGCCGGGACTCGAGCCGCGCCTGCTGGCGGAATGGATCCTGACCGACGGCTTGCCCGTGCGCTTGGGCCTGCAACTGCACAAGGTCATCTGGGACCCCGCCCTGCGCGGCGTGTAGGCACGCATCTTCCGGGCCGCCCCATCGGGCGTAACCAGACGGTCTGCGGGCCGGCCCCGCAACTGCTGCCGGATCTTCTCGCAAACCTGCCGATTCTTCGGATGCATGGGTGCAAGTTCACCTGACCAATCCCTCGCTCGCTCAGCATGACTACCCGAGACAGCCGGTCAGCAGCGGCTCGGGACGCCAGAAGCCGGGACGCGCAGTATACTGGGGCGTCTATGGCGGCAGCGAAGTCCAGGGCGGTGGTGCTGCTGAGCGGGGGGCTGGATTCGTGCGTGACCACGGCCATTGCCCACCAGACGCACGAGCTGGCGCTCCTGCACGCCAGCTACGGCCAGCGCACCGAGCGCCGCGAGCGCCGCGCTTTTGACGAAATCGCCGACTTCTACGGCGTGGCGCCGGAGCATCGGCTCGTTGTGCGACTCGAGCACCTCGCGCAGATCGGCGGCTCGGCACTGACCGATCAGCGCATCCCCGTGCCCGAGGCCAAACCTCAGGGGATCGCGTCGCAACCGGCAGAGAAAGCGGCGCGGCAGATTCCCATCACCTACGTGCCATTTCGCAACGCGCATTTCCTGGCTGTGGCGGCGAGCTGGGCGGAAGTGCTGGGGGCGCGTGCGGTGTTTATCGGCGCGGTGGCGGAAGACAGCTCCGGCTACCCGGATTGTCGCCCGGAGTACTACCGCGTCTTCCAGGAGTTGGTGCGGGAAGGGACGCGGCCGGAGACGCAGATTGCCATCGTCACGCCGGTGATTGGGTTGCGCAAAAGCGCCATTGTGCGCCGGGGCATCGAGCTGGGCGCGCCGCTGCATCTAACCTGGTCGTGCTACCAGTTCGAGGACGAGGCCTGCGGCGCCTGCGAGAGCTGCGTGCTGCGCGTGCGGGCCTTCGCCGAGGCGGGCCAGCCCGACCCGCTCCCCTACCGTCCGCGACTTGCGCGATAATAGAGCCGGTGGGGGCACAGAGGAGGTTCACGCCATCATGAAGACCCTCAAGTCTGCCCTGTTCCTTTTCCTTCTCACCCTGGCGGCCGCCGCCGCCCGGGCGCAGAGCAGTGCGGTGATTATCGGTGAAGTGCTGGACCTGAACGGCAAGCCCTTCCCGGAAGTCGTGGTGAGCATCAAGCACGAGGAAACGGGCTACAGCTACGAGCAGAAGACGGACAAGAGCGGCCGGTTTACGCAGGCCGGCCTTCGTTCGGGCATCTACATCATCCAGTACAAGGTGCGCGACCAGATTATCTTCCAGGAAAAGATCCGCCTGGCCACCGGCCAGGAATGGAAGACGCGGGTCAACTTCAAGGAGCTCGCCGCGCAGCAGGCCGAAGCGCAGAAGAAACAGCAGGAGGAACAGCAGAAGTTTGCGGGGATGAAGGAGCACTTTGACGCCGGCGTGGCCGCGCTCGACCAGGCCAAGCAGCTCCAGCAGCAGATGGCGCGCACCCCGCGTGAGCAACGCGCCCCGCTCGAACAGCGGGTCGCGCAGTTCAGCGAAACCGCCGTCGCCAGCTTCCAGAACGCGGAAAAAACCGTGGCGGCTGATGACCCCAACCTGCACATCATCCTGGCCAAGCTGGCCGAGTCCTACGAAGTGAGCGGCAAGATGGACGAGGCCGTGGCCACCTATCAGAGGGCCGTCGCGCTCAAACCGGAGATGGCGGGCTACGCCAATAACCTGGGTAACGTGCTCGCCAAGCAGGGCAAGGTTCCCGAGGCTATGGCCGCTTACGAGAAAGCGGCCGCGGCTGACCCCATCAATGCCGGCAACTACTGGCTGAATGCGGGCATTGTGCTCTACATGGCCAACCGGCTGAAAGACGCCGTGGAACCGCTCAAGAAGGCCACACAGAGCAATCCGAACGCGGCCGACGCGTGGTATCTGCTGGGCGCGTCGCTGCTGGCCAGCATCGAGACCAAGCAGGAAGGCGACAAGCTGACCTACGTTGTCCCGCCGGGCACCGCGGAGGCTTACCAGAAGTACCTCGCACTGGCGCCCAACGGCCGCTTCGCTGGCGAAGCCCAGGCCGCCCTGCAGAGCCTGGAAGCGCTCGGCGCCGGCGTGCAAACCAAAGTCAAAGCGCAGAAGAAGAAGAAAGGCTAACCGGGCCAGCCGCCGCGGCTCTGCGACCTCCCTACTACGGGCCTGTCTTGCGTCATCCCGACGAGCAGCACGACGGACCTGCCGCTATCCCTTCAGGTGCTTGCGCAGGAAGGCCAGGATCTTCTGCCAGGAATCCTGGGCCTGCTTGGACTGGATGCGGTTGAAGGCGTGGCCGCCGGGCGGGGCGCTGTAGATTTCGTGCTCGAACTGCTTGCCGGCGGCCTTCAGCGCGTCAATCAGCCGGCGCGTCTCGAGGATGTTCACGTCGTCGTCGTTGTCAGCGGCGTGGATGAGCAGCGGGGTCTGCAGCTTGGCCGCGTGGTAGAAGGGCGAGCGGTCGAGATAGTTTTCCAGTTTCTGGCTGGCAGGCCCGCCGAACCCGCGTTGTTCGGCGAAGGTACGCCGGTAGGCGTCGGTCTTGTAGCCCATGCGCGCCACCAGGTCGGCCACGCCGACCACGTCCACCGCGGCGCGGAACTTCTGTGGCTGGCGAAAGATGGCGTGCAAGGCGATGAACCCGCCATGGCTCCAGCCGATGATGCCTACGCGCTGGGGGTCCACTTCCGGCATCATTTCCACCAAAAAGTCGCGCGCCTGGATGCAGTCTTCGACTTCTTTTCCGCCGTAGTCAATCGCCTCGTAGAAGCCGCGCCCGTAGCCCGTCGAGCCGCGGTACTCAGGCGCGATGACCACGTAGCCTTCGGCGACGGCCGATTTCAGCAGCGGCACGTACTGCAGGTCGAGGTCGCCGTGCACCCCGCCGTGGATCCACACCAGCGCCGCATGCTGCTTGGCGCCTCTCCCTTGCAGCGGCTTGAAGAGGTAGGCAGGGATCATCAGCCCGTCGGGCGTGCCGTAACGAACCTTTTCCACGGTCATAGCGCCTTCGGCCAGTTGGCGGAACTGGACGTCTTTCAGGTGCTTCTCCAGCACCTGCAAGGTAAAGCGCTGGGCTTCGACGGCCTGCTCGATGCGCGCCAGGCGCTCTTCGAGCGACGGCTCGCGCTGCTGCGCGGCGGCCGTCGCAGCCAGCAGCAGGGCAAGGCAAGCTCTCCGCATCATGGCTTCCTCTCCGTTTTCAAAGTCGGGCTTCGCGCGGCGCCC
>Ga0073934_10001982_pt1 | contig 45540 bp, 42 predicted proteins | sample LarsenN4metaG_FD_76834 | JGI IMG/M metagenome (GOLD analysis project Ga0073934, IMG submission 76834) | Hot spring sediment bacterial and archeal communities from British Columbia, Canada, to study Microbial Dark Matter (Phase II) - Larsen... ...
CGCTTTTTCGAGTATGGCCGTCGCCTCGCTGCCGTTGCCGGTGGCAAGCAAACCGCCGGCGAGTGGCGGATAAGCCACCTGCCGTTCCGGCAAAATCAGCACGGCGTTGCGCAAGGGTGTAATCGCTTGTTGCGGCTCATTGCGATTGAGCGCGGCCACGCCTTGATTGAAATTTTCCCGCCAATGATATTCTTTGCGATTTGCGCCTTTTTCCTTCCAGCGGCTGTCACTGCTTTCGACGGTCGCGAAATCGTTCAGCATGTCTTGATATTTCCGCATGGTGCCGTGCAGCTCACCGAGCCGAAACCGCGCAGCGTTGTCACCGGGATGCGTCTCCAAATGCCGCACGAGCGCGGCCTCGGCTTTTTCCAGCTCGTTGCTGCGTTCGTAATGATCGGCCTCGACCAAAACGCGATTTTGGCAGGCGGCGAAGAATGAAAATAAACCGAGCACTAGGCTCTTTAAAACGAACTCTTTGCAAAAAAATCTCACGCAAAATCCCCGCCTCGGCGGGGCAAAGTAACGCAAAGAAAATCTCGACGGGCATAGCCTTTGCGGATTCTTTGCGTCTCTGCGTCTTTGCGTGCGCTTTTCTTTTTGATTCCGGGTTGTGTGTTGTTGTAAAATTTTCGTCATCACGTGAAATTATTGCAAATTATACACCAGAAAAGCGGCTTCAGGAATTCTTCTGTAAACCCATATTTTTGCGGCTAAATCCTGGCCTTTGACAAAACGATCATGGAAGCAACAATTTAGTTATTTCTAATGACTCTCGCAAGTTACAAAACTGTATCACCAATTAGACACCTGTTCCCATTTGGGACAAGGCTGGCTCAATTTTGGGCTTGAGGGGCTTTAATTTGAACCCTCAAAAGACTCACCATAAAGTTCGGTTAGATCATCATGAAATCCCCAGCCTATTCAAAAATCAATCATGTCATCGACAAGCGGCGGCGGCAGGAGCCGGGGGAGATATTGTTTCGACTGTTGAGATGTAATATCTTTCATGTTCGGTTCTGCTCATAAAAAGCAATCGCCTTACTCAGGTAATCCAAAACTTCTTTATCAATGCTGGCTCGGTCGAGAATGCCGGTGACAATGGCGTAGGCGACATTCATCTCGGTCATGCCATAGTTGTATTTCTTGAACAGTTCCTTGTTGATTTCGTTCGCCCAGTGATAAACGATCTGGCTCAATTCGCCGCTGCTCATCTCTCCGGCTTCCCAAGCTTTAAACTTTGGGGCCAATTCTGTCAGCGCAACCTTCAATTCGTTTTCATGCGCTTGCATCGAGTATTCGCGAATGCGCTTTTTGATGCGAGGAGGAAAGTCTTTCATTGTGCTGTACGAAGTTTTTACTCGCAGTTACCTCAACACCCCAAACGCAATCGCCGGGCCGCTGTAATTGGCGCGCGGGCCGACTTGTTCGGGGAACATCATGAGGTTGTAGCGAAAATCGATCAGGCCGACGGTTTTCTTGTCAATCGCAAAATTGAACTCGGCGCCGACGAAGGAGCCAATAGTCAACTTATTTTAATTTCAACCTTAGTTTGGTACGCACAAATTTCCGTATTTCTTTCATGGCTTTGACTGCTTCTTTTGCTTCTGCAATCGTTGCTTCAAATCCTGGATATCGAATGTCAATCCCGTAAGGATTTAACACAACAAGAGAATTGTGAATTGATCGAACCTCTGAATCAACACGTGCAATCCAATCCTCCAGTTGAATCAAATCGTGTATTTTAGGAAAATAGGCTTTGTGCAAAACCAGCAAGGCTTTCAGATACTTTTCAACACACTGCTGGCATTGATTGCAAATAACGTCGGGAACCGGGCTTTTGCGGCGCCGCGACAAAGCCAGCGCACTGAGGTAATTGTCTTCCGCTTTCTTGACCCACTCAGCGACGGCCTGCCCGTTCATAAAGAACCTTGCCCTTCGTCATAATTTCATGAAAAAAACCGTCGCCAATCGCTAAACGTTGTTTCACTTCCGCTGGAGTCCGAACGATAACATCCACTGGAAATGGACGAGGATAAAGGATTTCCGATATTTGCGCAGAACGGGCATGGGGGTTCCGATCACTTTCCACGATCACCAGTAAATCGACATCACTATCCGGTGTTGCTTTGCCGTGGGCAAACGAACCAAACAAGATGATTTTTTCAGGATTGACTGCCTCCACAATTTTCCGGGCAGCTCGTTCAATTTTCGCGTGGGTGATCGGCCACCAATAATAGGAACTGTGGGCACTATATTCCTTTTTGTGCTTATGCCAATTTGAAACTTTTTTCTGCATAAAGTTTTTACTCCCAGTTATCGCAACACCCCAAACGCAATCGCCGGGCCGCTGTAATTGGCGCGCGGGCCGACTTGTTCGGGGAACATCATGAGGTTGTAGCGAAAATCGATGAGGCCGACGGTTTTTTTGTCAATCGCAAAATTGAAGCCGGCGCCGATGAAGCCGCCGATGGTCCACGTGGTGGTCGAATAACGCAGCGATTGCCAAAAGTTATAGCCGTACGGAAACGTCATGCCGGCCAAAGGCCCGGCGCCGACTTGCAAGTAGGGCAAAACGCCGTCAAAATGCTCGCGCCACACCTCGCGGCGCAGGCCGAGGAAAAACGGCACAAGCATCACGTCGCCGCTGTTGTTGTAGCGCGTGTAAAAGGGCAGAAAGGGATTGTCGAGATTGAGATAGATGAAGGAGAGATCGAGCGTGGCGGTGAGATCTTTTTGCAGCGGCCATTGATAATGCAAATTGCTGCCGCCGCCGTAATTCACCAGCGCGCCGTTGAAGCCGATCACGTCGGTTTGCCCGAAGGTTTGAAACAGCGGCGCGGCGGCATCGGCTTTTTGTTGATGTAGCGCCGGATTGAAATTCCGATTCAACGTCTCCGGCAGCGCGCCGGCTACGCCCGTATGGGTTTGTGCGAACAACGCAGCGGCGGAAAGCAGGCTGAGAAGAGCCGTGATCAAAATTTGCATTTTACGCATGGCCGTTTCTCCGGTTTAATGCTTTATACTTGTAAGCGGATAAAGCGGATTGAGCTGATAAAATACTTTTTAAAATCCGCTTCATCTGCTCAATCCGTTTACTAAAAATTGTAGACGGTTTCTTATCTTACTTTCGCGATGTTCAAAAAGTTCGGTAAAATCGTGTAACGTTCAACGTGTAACGCTCTTGTTGCGGGAGACCGTTACACGTATCACGTATTACGTTTCACCTTACACGTCCCACGTTACACGTCTACTTCTTCTCCATAAAAATTTTGAGTATATCGATGGGCACCGGAAAGATCGTCGTGGAATTGTTTTCCGCGGCGACTTCGACCAGCGTTTGCAAATAGCGCAGTTGAATCGCGGCCGGATCGGCGCTGAGCATGCGCGCAGCTTCGGCGAGTTTTTGCGAGGCTTGCAATTCGCCTTCGGCGTGGATAATTTTGGCGCGGCGCTCGCGCTCGGCCTCGGCTTGGCGCGCCATCGCCCGCTGCATCTCCAGGGGCAGGTCGACGTGCTTCACTTCGACTGTGGAAACCTTGATGCCCCACGGGTCGGTTTGCGAATCGATAATCTTTTGCAATTCATCGTTGATTTTTTCGCGGTGCGCCAGGAGCTCGTCGAGCTCGGACTGGCCGAGAATGCTGCGCAGAGTCGTCTGAGCAATTTGAGAAGTCGCAGCAAAATAATCTTCGACTTCGATGATGGCTTTGGCCGGATCGATTACGCGGAAATAAAGCACCGCGTTGACTTTGATCGAAACGTTGTCACGCGTGATGACATCCTGCGGCGGGACGTCATACGTAACTGTTCGCAAGCTGACTTTGACCATGCGGTCGATGATCGGGATGAGAATGATCAACCCCGGGCCTTTGTAAGCTTTCTCGCCGATTTGCAGCAAGCGGCCCAGCCGGAAGATGACGCCGCGTTCGTATTCGCGCAGCACTTTGATCATGCTGGAAAAAAGCATGACCGCCAGAATCAAAAGTACAAGAAATCCAACCATTTTTTCTCCTTCCGTGTTCGTACGTAAAAATCAATTCAGACTGCTTTTTCCACTTTGATTTGCAGGCCGCGAACGGCCAACACTTTTATGGCCTCCCCCTTTTCAAGAGGCTTGTCGCTGAACGCCTGCCAGATTTCGCCGTGAACCTGCACGCGGCCTTCCGGCTCGAGATTCGTCAACGCCCTTCCGATCTCGCCGATCATGCCTTCGCGGCCGGTGGTGGCCTGCTGGCGATGCGCCTTCACCACCAAGCCGACGGCAAAAGCAAAAAAGGCCGCGGTCGCCAAGGTCGAGATGATAATCACTTGCAACGAGATTCTGATCGCCGGCTCAAAAATGTTCGCCGGCTGCCTGAACAACATAACCGAGCCGAGAAACATGGCCACGATCCCGCCGATGGTAAGAATGCCAAAGCTCGTCACTTTAATTTCGAGAAGGAACAGAACGATGGCGAACAAAATGAGCAGGAGCCCGGCCCAATTCACCGGCAGGGTTTGCAGCGCGTAGAAGGCCAAAATGAGAAAGATGCCGCCGAGCACGCCGGGCAAAATCGCGCCGGGATTGGAAAGCTCGAAGTAGATGCCGGCAATGCCGAGCATCATCAGGAGGTAGGCGATGTTCGGATCGGAAATTTTGTTGAGCAGCTTGTGCCGCCAGTTCATCTCGTTGCGAACGATCGTGGCGCCGGCGGTTTGCAGGTTGATTTTGCGATTGACCAGATCGACTTCACGGCCGTTCATCAGGATGAGCAGGCTGTCGATGCCTGGCGCGATGAAATTGATGACGTTTTTCGCCAGCGCTTCCTTCTCGGTGATCGAAACGCTTTTGCGCACCGCTTCCTCCGCCCATTCGACGTTGCGCCCTCTTTTCTCGGCCACGGCTTTGATTTGCGCAACCGCGTCGTTGGTGACTTTTTCCATCATCGTGGCTTTGGCGCTATCGGCGCTGCCGCCGAGATTGACCGGATGCGCCGCGCCGATGTTGGTGCTCGGCGCCATCACTGCGAGATGCGCCGCGTAGGCCATAAATACGCCAGCGGAGGCCGCCCGCGCCCCTGAGGGGGACACATAAATCACCACCGGAATTTCGCTCCCCAGCATGGCTTTGGTGATGATGCGGGTGGATTCCATCAACCCGCCCGGCGTGTCCAGTTCAATGATCAAACATTCGGCTTCGGCATCTGTTGCCTCTTCGATGGAGTCGAGGATATACTCGGCGGCCAGAGGATTGATCGGGCCGTTGATGCGGATGACGTGAACGGTGCGCGAGGACTGCATCGTTGCGTCGAGCGGGGCGCGAAAGTCTGGATTCGCGCTGGTGCTTTCGGCAGAGCAGAACAAGCCGGTTCCAATAACGATAGTGGCAAAAAATTTGCTTTTCATAAATTATTTTCTGAACAAATAGAAAAATAAAGTCAACAACAGGCTGAGCCCAAGGCTCGTGGCCAACGGAAAATAAAAAGTAAAATTTTTCTTTTGAATTAAAATGTCGCCGGGCAATTTCCCGAGAAACGGAATGCTTTTTTGAAAATAGAGCACGGCGCCGACGGCGAGCAGAAAGCCGCCGATAAGCATGATGGTTTTACCAAGCTCTTGCATGGCTTTGAAAAATTGGAACGTTTTTAAGTGTAAACTGTTTGTGCCTGAAGGCACTACTACGAAACGGTTTTACCAAGCTCTTGCATGGCTTTGAAAAATTGGAACGTTTTTAAGTGTAAACTGTTTGTGCCTGAAGGCTACGCCCGTGGGCACTACTACGAAACGGAAACGACTACAAAACTTTTATTTTTTCCACGATGGCAAATCACGATTTTGATTGAGCGCGTTGTACTTTTTCAGAATTTCAATCGTGCGATCAATCGGCAACGCCTCGACGACGTGCCCGGCAAAACCGCGCGTTGTGGTCGCCATGAAAAGTGAGTTGATGATGGCTTCTTCCGTGGCTTCGGCAACCGCCAAAAATAGCGGCGAAGTTTCGTCATTGCCAAGAGAAATTTGATTTTGAATCCGCGCGCTCGGCCGGTGAGCAACACGATTTTCTTTCGCCGTTGAAAAGGCGATGACGTAATCGCCGCTGCCGTTTGAAGCATAACCGCCGGTGCGCGCCAACCCCAACATCGCGCGCGCCGCGAGACGCTTGAGATTGCGGCTGTCGAGCGGCGCATCGGTCGCGACGACGATCATGCAGGAGCCGTCGCCGCTCGGATAAGGAAGCGTTTCTTTCATCGCAAACTTGCCAAGCTCCCGCCCCACCGGCGCGCCGTTGATCGTGAGCACGCCGCCGAAATTGGTTTGTGTCAAAACGCCGACAGTGTAGCCTCCGGCCGAACCTGGCAAAACGCGCGAGCTGGTGCCGATGCCGCCTTTCCAGCCGAAGCAAACGGTTCCGGTTCCCGCGCCGGCACAGCCTTCTTCGATGGGGCCGGATTTCGCATTCTGCAACGCCGCGAAAACTTCATCGCGTCCCACATGCCGGCCGCGAATGTCGTTCAAGAAACCGTCGTTTGTTTCACCGACCACGACATTCACCGAACGCACCTCTTTATTTTCCGGCAAACCCAGCATGTACTCAATCAGCGCATCAGCGACGCGCGGCACGTTCAACGTGTTGGTGAGCAGAATGGGAGATTCGAGATTGCCCAGCTCGTCGACTTGCGTGACGCCCATCAATTTGCCGAAGCCGTTGCCGACAAAAATCGCGGCGGGAATTTTTTCTTGAAAGAGATTTCCGCCATGCGGCAAGACGGCGGTAACGCCGGTGCGCACGGAATCGCCGCGCTGCATGGTTGCATGGCCAGCCAGCACGCCGTTAACATCGCTGATGTTGTTGTTGGCGCCCGGTTTCAAAACGCCGATTTCGACGCCAAGCTCGCGGGCGCGACGTCGCGGGTTGCGATCATCAGCCCCAAGAACCGCCGTCACGGCCATCAGCAACATCAAGGCCGGAACAATTTTTTCGGGCGAAAAGATCATTGCGGATTATGAAATATGTTTCCATTTTTTAATGTAAGCAATCGCGCCTGCAAAAGCAAATGCTTTTGTCGAGAATTTGAAACGCCACGGATCCGAATATTTTTGATTAAAAAATTTTCAATAAGAAAATTTTCCTCTTGACTTTTTGAGGGAATCTTATAAATTGTTGTTGGTCTTGGTGACGGAACGAATCAAAACCGGCAACCTTGAAGGTTGAAAAAAAATTCCCTGCTTCAGGTCGATGGGAAAAATCAAAGAGCCAACACCTTCAATTTGGGAACTTAGCTCTGTGCGTGTATTACAAGCCTCATTCCCCAATGAACGTTGAGGAATTCAGTGGAAGTAAAAAACGTTCAGGCGGTGCCCACCGTGTGCAACCACGGCCCTTTGAAGGCCCATCGCGGAAGCAGGGTTTTTATTTTCGAAAAGCGTTGGCCTGTCAACTGACTCACATTTTTTCAGAAATAAAAATTTCTCTCTCGGTTTCTTATCCGGCAGGATATACTCGCTTAGGGTTAAAATTGGAGTCATTGCGAGGCGCTTTTTGCCGAAGCAATCTCTTGGTTTTCAAAGGATTGCTTCGCTGAGAAACGCTCGCAATGACATTAAAAATCAACCCCAAATCAGTATAGTTGAAGGGCAACTTTAAAATGCCGTCGCGCGAAAAAAGGTGGGGGTATTGTTGGATTACGCGATGGCCGGCGCTGATTCCTGCAATTTTTGCAAACCGTCATTGACCGACGCCGTCGCCGTGATCAACGTGCCAAGCTGCATGCGATTGAAAATCTCCTGCATCAACGGCTGGAGATTGGCAACGAGAAAGAGACGCTGCCGTTTTTGCAGGTAATCCTGCGCGGCGATGATCACACCCAGGCCGGCGCTGTTCATCACGCTGACTTTCCCCAAATCCACCAAAACCGCGCCGTTGGTGTTGAATAAAATATCGTTCAATTCCTCGCGGAATTCTTCCACCACTTTCAAATAAATCCGGCGCGACAGGACTTCGACGATCGTGGTGTCGCCATCATGTCGAACAGAGAGTGTTGAATAGGTTGGCATGGTATTTACTCGTTACTTGTTTCTGGTTACTCGTCGCTGGTCGCTTGTCGCTGGCGGCTCGCGTCCCTCAAGTTGCAACAACAAACGAGCGACGAGCTACCAGCTACCAGCGAACCAGCCTCAAATCTGCGCCCGCTGTGGATCAAACTCAAATTGGACGCAGGAATCATTTAATAAAATTTTTTGCTTGCTTAAACCACAGCGATATAAAAAGACATTTTCGCCGGAGGGATTGAAAAAGGTTTCGCGATGCCGGCAGAATTCGCAAATACGCCTATAACCTACGTTGATTTTACCCAAAGGTTGCGCGGCGCCGGGCTTGCGCAGCGAGGCCCCCTGCTGCATGTGTCGGTAAATTTCCAGCACCCGCTGCAGCATGAACTTGATTTTGAGCATCGCCCAGATCTGCAAAACAAACAGCAGCGCAAAGAGCGCCAGGAGAATATAATAATGCAGATGCTCGGAAAAGTTGTTTGGCATGATACAAATTAATTTAAAAACTTCGCGCAATTTAAAAGTGAAATTTTTGAAAAAAACCAGCGGACTTCTGAGCTTAATCACCCAACTCGCCTATCCCGCTAATGCGCCCAAGCTGCGATCCAGCGAGCGATACTGAATGGCCTCGCTGATAAATTCCGGCTTGATTTCGGCGCTGCCCTCAAGGTCGGCAATCGTCCGCGCGACTTTCAAAATGCGGTCATAAGCCCGCGCCGAAAGCCCGAGCTTGGTGATGGCCAGGCGGAGCAACTCTTCGCCGCGGCTGTCGATGCGGCAAAATTCGCGAATATCTTTGGATTCCATGCGGGCGTTGCAAAAAAGTTTGGCTGCGCCCGTAGGGTTTCGGCCGCGGAATCGCGCCAGTTGCACGTGTCGCGCGGCTTCCACGCGTTGGCGAATTTGCGCGGAAGGCTCGCCGGTAACATCGCCGGCCAATTCCTTGTATTTGACCGCGGGCACTTCGATGTGAATGTCGATGCGATCCAACAGCGGCCCGGAAATTTTGGCCAGATATTTTTGCACCTGCAACGGTGTGCACGAGCATTTGTTGGCCGGATCGGTCGCGTAGCCGCACGGGCACGGATTCATCGCGGCGACGAGCATAAATTCCGCCGGGTAGGTGAGCGACAACAGCGCGCGGGAAATCGTCACTTTGCCGTCTTCCATCGGCTGACGCAACACTTCGAGCACGCTTTTTTCAAACTCGGCCAGCTCGTCGAGAAACAACACGCCGTTGTGCGCCAGGCTTGCTTCGCCCGGCCGAGGAATTTGCCCACCGCCGATGAGCCCGGCGTAACTCGCGGTGTGATGTGGTGCGCGAAACGGCCGCGTTGCCACCAGCGCCGTGTCGGGCGGCAGCACGCCGGCGACGGAATGAATCTTCGTTGTTTCCAGCGCTTCGTCCAGCGTGAGATCGGGCAGGATCGTCGGAAAACGCTTTGCCAGCATGGTTTTGCCCGAGCCCGGCGGCCCGATCATGATGAGATTGTGCCCGCCGGCGGCGGCGACTTCCATCGCGCGCTTGACGTGCTCCTGGCCGCGAACGTCGCTGAGATCGATCGCGTAATGGCGCGCCACCGAAAAAACTTCCCGCATGTCGAGCGCAAAGGACGGCAGCGCGGCGGCGCCGTTCAAAAACTCCACGGCCTCGCGCAGCGTGTCGGCCGCGCGAACTTCCAAGCCGTCGGCCATCGCCGCTTCCTTGGCGTTTTCGCGCGGCAAAATAATGCCGCGTTTTTTCTGCTCGCGCGCGGAGAGCGCAATCGGCAGCGCGCCGCGAATCGGCTGCAGCGAGCCGTCCAGCGACAATTCGCCGAGAATCAAATACTGCTCGAGCAAATCTGCTTTGACCGTCCCGGCGGCCGCGAGAATGCCGATGGCCATCGGCAGATCGAATCCCGAGCCTTCTTTTTTCACATCGGCCGGCGCGAGATTGATCGTAATGCGTTTTTGCGGAAACTCGAATTGGGAATTTTTGACCGCGGCGTTGATCCGCTCGCGCGATTCGCGCACCGCGCCATCAGGCAGCCCGACCGTCGCAATCGCCGGAAGCTGGCCTTCCAAATGGGTTTCGACCGTCACGATGTACGCGTCGATGCCCAGAACCGCAGCGCTCAACACTTTTGAGAGCATAGCTCCCCGCCGGTTAGGAATCGTTCTTTGATTTGAATGGTTATATTACAAAATCGTGGCAACATTGTCAATTGAAATTTCGTCAATATAAGTTTAAAAAGCAAATACTAAAATTAAGGAGAAAACGCCATGCCCGCAGCCTTCAAACGCCTCGAAACCAAACTGATTCACGCCGGCGAGCCGGAGCCGCGCATCAACGGCGCCGTGAGCATACCGATTTTTCAATCCGCCATGTTCGAATATGCCGGCGAGACCAGCTATCACGATCTCAAGTACATTCGCCTGAACAACACGCCGAATCATCTGGCTCTGCACAAAAAATTAGCCGCGCTGGAAAATGCCGAAGACGCGCTCGTCGCCGCGAGCGGCATGGCGGCGATTTCGACCGCGCTGCTCGCCGTTCTTTCCGCCGGCGATCATTTGCTGGCGCAAAATACGCTCTACGGCGGCACGCATGATCTGCTCACCAAAGATTTCGCCGCCTTCGGCCTGTCGTATGATTTCATCGACGCCGACGATCCGGCGTCGTGGAAAAGCAAACTGCGACCCAACACCAAAGCGATTTATGTCGAAACCATGTCGAATCCGCTGCTGCAAGTCGCCGATCTCAAAGCCGTGCCGCAATTTGCCAAAGCCCATGGCTTGGTATCGCTCATCGACAACACGTTCGCGAGTCCGATCAACTTTCGGCCGGCGGAATGGGGCTTCGATCTCTCGCTTCACAGTTGCACAAAATATTTGAATGGCCATTCCGATCTCGTTGCCGGCGCCGTCATTGGCCGCGCCGATCTCGTCGAAAAAATCCGCTACAAGCTCAATCACCTCGGCGGCGCACTCGATCCCCATGCGTGTTTTTTGCTTCATCGCGGCATGAAAACCTTGGCGGTGCGCATGAAATATCAAAACGAGAGCGCGCTGCAAATTGCCCGCTTTCTCGAAAAACATCCGGCCATTGCCAACGTCAATTATCCCGGCCTCGAAAGCCATCCGCGCCACCAACGCAGCCGCGAATTGTTCGACGGCTTCAGCGGCATGTTGAGCTTTGAAATGAAAAACGGTCTTGAGGCGGCGCAGCGGTTCATGAAAAACACCACGCTGCCCATCATCGCGCCCAGCCTCGGCGGCATTGAAACGCTGCTGACGCGGCCGGCAACGACTTCTCATGCCGGCATGTCGCCGCAAGATCGCCGGCGTGTGGGCATCACCGATGGCCTCATTCGCATGTCGGTCGGCATCGAAGCAACCGAAGATATTATAGAAGATTTTGAACGCGCTTTTAAAGCGTTATAAATAACAAAGCTTCCCTATGCCGAAAATGCTCGATTTGATCCGCGCGGTGTTGAGCGGTGAGGCGCCGTGGCGCAGTTAATTGGATTCAAAATCAATTTTCTCAAACCGGTGTGGAAAGCCAAGCTTCGCGCTGTGGGCAAAGTGGTTAAATCCGGCAAGGCGATTGGCCTCGTCGAATGTGATGTCATCGACGAGCAGCAAAATTTAGTCGCGCCCGCCAGCAGCACGTGCATGACGCTGCGAGGCGAAAAAGCGCAGGGCCGATGAGCCAAAAAATTACTATTGCTTCAAAGTGTTCATGATTGTAAATTTTAAATTGAAAATTTACAATTTCAATATAAGGAGAAAAAATGGCCTTACCGAATCATGCGTTCTTCAACGGCCGCATCGTGCCTTATAGCGAAGCGAAAGTCGGCGTGCTCACACACGGTCTGAATTACGGCACCGGCGTCTTTGGCGGCATCCGCGCCTATTGGAATCAGGATAAACAGCAATTGTTTATTTTCCGCCCGCACGATCATTTTCGCCGTTTTCTCGAGTCCACCAAGCTGCTGCGCATGGAATTTTCCCATACCGAAACCGATCTCACCAAAACTCTGATCGATTTGCTCCGCGCCGAGAATTACAAAACCGATTGCTATATTCGTCCGATCGCCTTTTACAGCGACGAAATTATCGGCGTGCGGCTGCACGATTTGACGCCGGCGCTGGCGATGGTGGCGCTGCCGTTTGGCAAATATGTCGAAAAGGACGAAGGCTCGCACGTGACCTTTTCCTCCTGGCGGCGGGTGGAAGACAACGTGATTCCGGCGCGCGGCAAAATCACCGGCGCCTATATCAACTCGGCGTTTGCGAAAACCGACGCCCAACGCGCCGGCTTCGACGAGGCGATCATTCTCACGCCAGACGGCCACGTGTGCGAAGGCTCCGCGGAAAATATTTTTGTGGTGCGCAACGGCATGATCATGACCCCGCCGGTCTCCGACAACATTCTCGAAGGCATCACCCGCCAGACGGCGATGACTTTGCTTCGCGACAAGCTGGGGATGAACGCCGTGGAACGCTCGATCGACCGCAGCGAAGTGTATCTCGCGCAAGAAGTTTTTTTCACCGGCACCGGCGCGCAAATCACCGCGGTAACGCGCGTCGATCATCGCGCCATCGGCACCGGACAAATGGGCCCGGTCACCAAGAAACTCCGCGAAGTCTTTTTTGAGGTCGTGCGCGGGCGGGAGGACAAATATAGGCATTGGTGCGTGCCGGTTTATGACAGCGCGGTGAGATTGTGATTGCGTATTGATTTTGTCGGTATCGGTGATTAAATTAGGGAGGTGTTTTTGCAAGGAAAACCCGTTGATCGCCATGAAACAAAATAAAATTAATATCCCCAAAGATAGAATTGTGGAATTTTGCCGGCGGCGGAAAATAAACGAATTGGCGTTATTCGGTTCCGTGCTCCGAGACGATTTCCACACTGAAAGTGACATTGATGTTCTCGTCAGCTTTGCGCCGGAAACCCACTACAGTTTATTTGATCTGGCCGCTATGCAGGATGAATTGAAAACGATTTTTGCGCGCCAGGTTGACTTGATAGAAAAAGCCGCCCTGCGCAATCCCTTTCGTCGACAGCATATTCTCAATAACATGAAAGTCATCTATGCCACCTGAAGATCGTGACCTCGCTTTGTTGTGGGACATGCGTGAAGCCGCACGCGATATAATTCCATCCATATCGCATGCTAAGATGGGTAATGAATGAAAGATCGGCTGTTTAGACAAGGGGACTCAGTTCTATCCGCTATCGCCCTAAGTTTTTCGCTAAGTGCGAGCACCCACCTTCTATAGTTTTAGTTCTATTTATAGATTTGGTAAAAATACTGAATACCCAAACAAAATTGCAACTTCCAAGCGTAAGGTTTTTTTTGCCGAGGCGACCAATCTGCGTAAAGGAGTGAAACGTAGTTTAAATTGGAATCTATCCGATTCTTTTGCTGTTGAATTTAAAGAATCCATATTCGGAGTGTCTATGAACGCGGAGAAAAAACGTCTCGACGAAGCGTCCCGCAAAGCGGCACAAAAAGCGGCGTGGAAAAAATGGGGCCCGTATGTCACCGAGCGCCAATGGGGCACGGTGCGCGAGGATTACAGCCCGTATGGCATGATGAGGATGACTTTTTTTACGACGTGCTGCATCTGCCGAGCGATGCGAAAATCACCTTGAAAGTGCGCTTGATGGTGGGCTTGATTCCGCTCTTTGCGGTGGAAACACTGGAGCCGGATTTGCTCGAGCAAGTGCCGGAGTTCAAGCAGCGTCTCGAATGGTTTCTCAACTACCGTCCGGATTTGGCGAGCCTGGTTTCGCGTTGGCAAGAGCCAGGCATGGGCGAGTGTCGACTGCTCTCGCTGCGGCGCGGCCGGCGCATGAAACGTCTGCTCAAGCGCATGTTGGATGAAACCGAGTTTCTTTCGGATTACGGCGTGCGGGCGTTGTCGCGCGTCGCTGCAAAAGTTTCATCATTATTACGGCGACGACTTCAAAGTCGAGTGCCCGACCGGTTCGGGAAAGTTTCTCACCATCAATGAGATTGCCAACGAGCTGTCGCGCCGGTTGTCACGCATCTTTTTGCGGGACGAAAAGGGCAGGCGGCCGGTGTTCAATTATAATGAAAAAATCCAAAACGATTCGCATTTCCGTGATTACGTGTTGTTCCACGAATATTTTCACGGCGACAACGGCCGCGGCGTTGGCGCCTCACATCAAACAGGCTGGACGGGATTGGTGGCGAAGCTGTTGCAGCCGCGTGCAGAAAAGTAAAATGAATTGGTGGAGTGATGGATTGTTGGAGTGTTGGAGTGGCCGCTAGATTCGGTATTATGACGCGGTCTTCTCCAATTCGCGAAGGAAGGTTGAAACTTTGACGATTTTGATGCCTTGATATGATTTCTTTGGAAAATGTTTCAGATTTTTCGTAACGAGAAAATCAGCATCGGCAACAAGAGCCGTCTCAAGAAAGATATCATCGTCAGGATCCTTGCAAACGTGAAGCGCACCACTTATTGGCACCTGTAGCGAGCGCGCCCATGCTTCTTGCAACAGTTCTTGCACTTCGTTCGGCGGTATCTGTGATGACTGCATTAAAACATCTTTGTACTCCGCTTCTACCGCTGGCGACGTAACAAGATCAAATTGCTCATTCAACCAACGGTGATAAATCTTTGCAGGTGCTCCGCTTTTGTTGATAAGAGCGGCCATAAAAACATTGGTGTCTATAACGGCCTTCATCGCGAAGCCGCTCTACGGCGTTTTCTTGATTCACGCACTAATTTATCGATTTGCGAAGCCGAGAGACCGCCTCTCGATTCTATGTCGTAACGAATTTTATCAACAAGAGCCTTGAGGCGGCTCGGATCTCGCTTTTGGTGCAAAGATATCAAGGCGAGCACGGCTTCACTAAAAGCCTTTGTCTCATCGCCATGATAAAGTTCCTGCGATAATGATTTGAACCTGTCCAAAATATGCGGTTCTGTTTTGATGACTACTTCTGTCACGGTTTCACCTCAAAGTTTTATATTTTGAAAACGTGGTTTACAAAATATAGCAGTTTGAAATATCAAAAGCAAGCATCAAAATGAACAAAGAAACCTTGCAAAAACATCTATTCGCGCTGTCAGCGGTCTTGCTGATGGTTTCGGCTTGTATGCGCACTCATGAGGAGGCTGCGATGTCTGACCATACCGCCACGGCTGGCGATGCCGGCCGCAAAATCGAAAAGCTCGAAAAATCTCGGGACGAATGGCGCCGGCTGCTGACACCAGAGCAGTACGCCGTGCTGTTCGAGGAGGATACCGAGTATCCTTTTAGCAGTCCGCTGAATAAAGAGAAGCGGGACGGCACGTATATTTGCGCCGCCTGCTATCTGCCGCTGTTTGCTTCGAGCGCGAAGTTTGAAAGCGGCACAGGCTGGCCGAGCTTTTTCCAGCCACTCACCGGACATGTCGGCACGAAAACGGATTACAAACTTTTAGCGCCGCGCACCGAGTATCATTGCATCCGCTGCGGCGGGCATCAGGGCCACGTCTTCGATGATGGGCCGCCGCCCACCGGTCAGCGCTGGTGCAACAACGGCGTGGCGCTCAAATTTATCCCTGAGGGCGAGCCGCTTCCTCATTTACGAAATTGAAAATTTCAAATTGAAAATTTTCAATTTAAAATTTTTATAGGATATAACCCGATGAATATGATTGTCCTTGTTGCCGCTTTGTTGCTGTCTGCCTGTCAAAGTTCCGAACCTCGTGGTCAAAATGGCACGACGGCCAATCCGGTTGATCCCAAAAATCTCGCGACCGCGACGTTTGCCGGCGGTTGCTTTTGGTGCATGGAGCCGCCATTCGACAAACTGGTGGGGGTGATCTCGACGACGTCGGGTTATACCGGCGGTCACAAACTCAATCCGACTTACGAAGAAGTCTGTACGGGTACGACCGGACACGCCGAGGCTGTGCAAGTGGTTTATGATTCCACGCAAATCAGCTACGCGCAGCTCTTGCACGTGTTCTGGCGCAATATCGATCCGCTGGCGGTAAACCGGCAATTCTGCGACGCCGGCTCGCAATATCGTTCGGCGATTTTCTATCACACCGAAGAGCAACGGCGCCTGGCCGAAGCGTCGAAGCAAAAATTTGAACAAACTCGGCGGTTCGACCGGCCCATCGTCACGGAGATCGTTGCGGCCTCGACATTTTATACAGCCGAAGCGTATCATCAAGATTATTATAAAAAGAACTCGCTGCACTATAAGGCTTATCGCACGGGCTGCGGACGGGATCGCCGCCTCCAAGAGCTTTGGGGCGAGGAGAATTGAGCCTGTAAGTTTGTTCATGGAACGACGACAAATCTCCGGTATGTTGAAATCAACTTAAGGAGAAATTTAAAAATGAAAGCCATTGCAGTCCTTCCCGGAAAACCCAATTCGATGCATCTGCGTGAAGTGCCGAAGCCGAAAGTCTCCGACATTCCGAACGGGCGCGGCGTGCTGGTGAAAGTGTTGCGTGTCGGTGTTGACGGCACGGATAAAGAAATCAACGCGGCGGAGTACGGCGCGGCGCCGCAAGGTTATGATTATCTCATCACCGGCCACGAATCGTTCGGCATCGTCGAAGAAGCCGGCCCGAATGTCGTGGAGTTGAAACCAGGCGACTACGTCGTCGCGACGGTGCGCCGGCCGGGCAGCTCGATTTACGATCAGATCGGCACCTACGACATGACGACGGACGATATGTATTACGAGCGCGGCATCAATCTGCGCCACGGCTTTCTTGCCGAATATTATGTCGACGATCCCGAGTACATCGTAAAATTTCCGCGCGGCCTCAAAGAAGTTGGCGTTTTGCTCGAACCGACGACGGTGGTGGAAAAAGGTTTGGCGCAAGCGTACGAAATTCAGCGCCGCCTGCGCGTGTGGCGTCCGCGCAAAGCCGCGGTGATGGGCGCGGGAACCATCGGTTTGCTTGCGACGCTCATGCTGCGTTTGCGCCGCCTCGAAGTCGTGGCGTTTGGCCGCACGCCGAAACCATATCTCAATTCCGAATTGATCGAGGCGCTCGGCGCGCGTTACGAAACCGCGGTTGATTTGCCGATTCTCGAAGGCGTGAAGAAATACGGCCCGTTCGATATCATCTTCGAGGCCACCGGCGCGTCTTCTGTGGTGTTTGAGAGCATGCAAGCGCTCGGCAAGAACGGCGTGCTGGTGCTCTCCAGCGTCACCGGCGGCAACAAGATGATTCAGGTGCCGGCGGACAAAATCAATCTCGAATACGTGCTCGGCAACAAAGTCACGGTCGGCACGGTCAACGCCAATCGTGAATATTTCGAGATGGGCGTGAAAGACCTGGCTCACGCCGAAGCGGAATATCCCGGCTGGCTGAAACGCTTGCTCACGCATCCGGTCAAAGGCCTCGAGAATTATAAAGAACTGCTCGACAAGCTGACGACGGCGAAAGGCGCGATCAAGGTGTTTTGCGAAGTGGCGGAATTGTAAGGCAGGATAAAAATTCTTCAGCAAACTGAGAACCCAACTGGTGCAAAAAATCAGTTGGGTTTTTCATTTTTATTTTCAGTTGTATTTTTGGCCTTTTTGAATTATCTTTGCAGGTGTGAGGAGGAGCGCACAAATTCTTGAAACGATGTCGATTGTTTTAAAATGGAGACATGATCTCATGCAAAAGCTCAACCGCTTCAGTCTCGCGCTGCTTATCATTCTTGCCGGCATTCAGCCAAGGCCTTTATTCGGGGAAAATTTTCTGCTCAAAGGCAACCAAACCTCCCGCATCAATTACAGCCTGACGCAGCGTATTGTTCCGATTCCGGGCACGAAATCGTTGATCATCAGCACGGTGGTGCCGGCCACGTTTCAATCGCCGACGTACAATCAGGAAATTGAAAATCTTCGCATCAATTTTTCCCCGGCGCCCTCGAAGCGTGAAGAGAAAATTGACCGGCGCGGCAACAAAGTCATCGTGGTGACCTGGGCGAATCCGGCCGGCGTGATAACGGCGACCGTCTCGCTCACCGCAAAAAATTATGTGCTGTTCAATCCGCTCGCGACCTCGATGCCGTTTCCGCTCGGAAATGTTGATCCTTCTGCGAGAGATTATTTGCTTTCCACGGAACAAGTGCCGGCCGAGGATGCTCGCATTCGCGCGAAAGCCCAGGAGTTGACTCGCGGCGTGAAAACCGAATTTGATGCGGTGCAGCGCATTCTCGCCTGGGTGATCGATCACGCCACGTATGTGTTGACGCCGCCACGATACGACGCGATGTACACCTTTGAAACCGGCAAAGGCAATTGCCAGAATTATTCACATCTTGCGGCGGCGCTGATGCGCGCCGTCGGTGTTCCGGTGCGAATCGTCAACGGCGTCACACTCAAACGAACTTATGATGCCAAAACCGAATACGGCAAGCTCACGTTCGGCATGGCGCAAGGCCGGCATTCATGGATCGATGTGTATTTTCCCGATCTCGGCTGGGTGCCGTTCGATCCGCAGCAGAGCCAGCTTTTCACCAGCAATCGTTACATTCGCATCGAAGCCGGGCTTGACAACAACGAAACCTCGCAAGACGGATTGGTGCGATGGATTGCGGCTCAAGGCTCGAATCGCCAACCGGAATTTGAAGAGATCATTGAATCGGATTTTCCCGAAGATCAAGTGAACCTCATCGCCAGCCGGCAAAAGTACGGCCCGAAGAGCATTTTGCTCACGCCGGAAGTTCGCGCGACGTTTGAACCTTATTTCGCTGCCGCGCCGACACCGCCGCCATCCAAACCAGCGCCGACTCCAGCTTCTACCAGTGGCCGCGTGGCGGCGATGGAAGCAAATAAAAAAGAAGATTTCAATAAACTCGTCACCATCGGCAATCTCGAATTTCCCGAAGGCATGAATTTCGCTTTCGCGCGCGAGCTGGCGACCGGCGCCGGCGGCGCGCAAGAGCTGCGCAAAAACTTTTTGGTTGAAACGGCGGAATACGTCACGCGCTCGGCGCAGTATGCGCAAATCGTGGTTTTGAACAAATCCCTGCAATTGCAAAAAGTCAGTTTGGCGCTGCAAAAATTTGGCGGCGAAGGTTTTCTGTGGATCGAGATTCTCAAAGACGAAAAAGCGCCCTCGGGTCAGATGGTTCCGGGCGAACGCCTCGCCAGCAGCGGCTTGATTTCGTTAAACGAGCTTAACGCGAATCCGGGCTATCGCTGGCAGGATTTTGATTTCTCCAAAGCGGGACTGAAATTAACGCCGGGCCGTTACTGGATTGCGCTCGGTTTCAGCGGCACGCCGGTGGTGAATTGGTTTTATTCCTACGGCAAGCCGATCGGCCCCAGCGATGGCACGCGCTACAAAACAATTCTCGATCAGGATTGGAGCAACAGCTTGTCGTATGAATTCAATTATCGCCTGGTGGGATTGACGGCGGAGTGATTTTTGTAGTATCGCCTTCAGGCGACGAAATCGGCTAAATGATAAATGTTGACAAATTAAAGATGCTGCATCCACTTTTTTAAATCTTTGCTTAAATCTCAACGAACACCTTCGCCAAACTCGGCCCGGCGACATGAACGCGAAACTCGTTGAAATAACCAAACGGCGTGGTGGCAACGGTAAAGCCGACGCTGCGCAAGCGCTCGGCGATTTGCTGCAACAATTGCTCGGCAAATATCGGTTCGGCTTTGCTGCTGGAGAGATGGGCAAATGAATGCAGCACGACCTGATTGGCCTGAAATTTTCGCGCCAGCCATTTGATATTTTTAATGGCCTTCGTCACGACGCCGGCGGAATCGGCTTGATCTTTTTCTTCGGCATGAATGAGCGCGACAACCGCGTTTTGAATTTGAATTTCACCCGAGGCATCCGGAGCTTCGGGCAAATTCTTTTCAAAGGGTTTGAGCCAGTAGTCGGGGGCGTAAAGGAGCAAGAGTTTCATAATTTGCTAATTTGAAGCCGAAAGCTGAAAAGCGCAAGTGAATTTTTCTTGACAATTCTTTTATTTTTTTGTACTCTTTTTCACATAACTTTGGCGATTATTAGTGGCAACAGTAACGAAAATCCTACTGTTAAGAACTACATTATGAAAGTTCCTCATCCCATACCTTATCAAGGCAGCAAAAGAACCCTAGCGCGACGAATTTTGTCATTATTCCCGAACCAAACAAGAATTTTGTTTGAACCATTTGCCGGCTCCGCAGCTATTTCAATTGCAGCAGCACTTAAAAAGAAATGCCAACATTTTTACCTGAATGATATTAATAAACCTTTGATGGCTCTTTGGGACGCCATCATAAATGAGCCGGAACAGACATCAAAGCAATATACAAAGCTTTGGTTCTCACAAATCGGTAACGAAAGGGAATTTTACGACAGGGTAAGAGAGAAGTTTAACAAAACCTCAAGGCCGGAGTTCTTGCTTTATCTTTTGGCAAGATGCGTTAAAGCCGCTGTCAGATACAATTTCAATGGAGAATTCAATCAAAGTCCGGATAATAGAAGATTGGGACGGCATCCGTCCATGATGAAAAACGATATTTATGCTGCCTCGACTCTCTTTAAGGGAAAGTGCACGCTCACCAGCAAGGATTACAAACAGATTTTAAATTTAGCTACCGAGAATGACCTCATTTATATGGATCCGCCATATCAAGGCACATTTGTCAACGGTGGGTTCCGTTATTACGAAGATATAGAATTTTCAGTCTTCGTTGATTCTTTAAAAACACTTACTGTTAGAAATATACCTTTCATTCTCAGTTATGATGGAAGAACCGGCAACAAAACTTTCGGAGAATTTCTGCCTTCTCATTTAGAACTTACAAGAATTGAGATCAATGCGGGGAGATCTTCTCAAGCCACCTTATTGGGGCGAAACCATACAACATTCGAATCGGTTTATTTATCGAAAGCATTGGTTAAAAGGCTGAATTATAATATCGATGGAATTTTTAAGGACGACGCAGAGACTCAAATTAGTCTGTTTGAATTCGAGGAAAAAAGTGGCAAATCAATTGTGGCTTATAAGTTCGGTGATCTCAACAAAATTCAAAAGGATAAATTGAGCGGTCGATCAGTTCTTTCTAAAGAATTTAAAGAATCGCTTTACAAGTTACACAACGGGAGATGCTTCATATGCTTTGGCAGTTTTGAACTCCGTTACCTACAGATCGATCATAGAGTTCCATATGAAATTTCAGGCGATGATGCAGCAATTCAAAAAAATCCTGATGGTTTTATGCTGCTATGTGGCTCGTGCAACCGGGCGAAATCATGGTCATGCGAACATTGTATCAACTGGAAGGAAGAAAAAGATCCGGCTATTTGCAAACAATGTTATTGGGGAAGTCCCGAAGATTATCTTCACATCGCCCTCAAAACCATTCGCCGCCTAGATATTCTTTGGGAAGAGCATGAAATCAAGAGTTACGAAAAAATTAAAGCCTTGGCCAACCGCGAAAAAACCTCTCTGCCAGATTTTGTGAAAAGAGTATTAGCTAAAAATACATTGCACGTTGACTGAATCAAAGAACTCTTTCTTCTTTATCTTACCGTAAACTCCGCCTCCCGCCTTGCCACATTGCCGCAGCGATCTTCAGCGCGCACGGTGAGTTTGTGGATGCCGGGCAAAAGATCTTTCTTGGGTTTGTATTGCACCACGTCGCGTTCCGGATCGTATTCGGCAATCAGCAATTGGCCGTCCAAGCGCAATTCGATGGATTGCTCTGATTCAAACCCCGACGTGCTGTCATTAACCTCGACGACGAAAAGCGGACGGCGCTCGCGAATCACGGCGCCCGGTTGCGGCGAACGAACGTGCAAACGCGGCGGCTCGCTGTCGCGCATGATGGCAAAATCTTCCAGACTGAAAACCTGCGCTGAGACGGTGCGATTCGCCGTGTTGACTTTATTGTCGATAAACACCCACTCGTTGCGGTCGCGATAGCAAACGCCGATTTGCCGCGGCTGCGAGATGGTGTCGGGATAGCTCAGCGTGACCGTCGCGCCTTCGTTCAACGCCACATCCTGCGGCTCGGCGCGATAAATCGGACCGATCACGCGCGGATCGTTGAGGCGCGTCACCGTGTCGATGTGCACGCGACCATACAGCGGCCAGTATACCGATTCATCGGAAAATGCCACACGCATGCGCGCATCGGCGGCGAACAAGCTTCTCTCCCGCCCCGGCTGCACGAGCGCGTTCACGAAACCTTCCCGCCACACATCCATTTGGCCGAACATATTTTCCGCCGCGACTTCGAGCTGCACCGAGTCGCCGGCAATTTCCGCCAGTGGCACAGAAGCAAGATAACGATGCGGCTGCTGCGGAATGCCCGGCGCTTGAAAAATTTTCCCCCCACTCGAAAACTTGATTGCCGGCGCGCTGGCCAAAGGTTGGTTGGCTCGAATCAACAGTCGCAAAAAATTGGGAGAAAAATCTTTTTCCACATCGATCAACAACGGCGTCACCAACTTTCTATCCGGCGGATTTAAAATGTAAGCCGGATGAGAACGTAAACCGTATTGATCAACCGCCACGAACCGAATAAGATGCGCGCCGGTGAGGGGCAGTTCCAAAACCGAATCCTTTGGCGCCGAGTACAATTGCTTCTCAACAGTTGACCTGCTATCGGCTTTGTTCGGCAGGCTATCTGGATGTGACGAATGATCGAAAAAACCGGTTTGTTGCGAAGTGATCGTTTTCCATTTTGCCGTTATCGGACGCCAGGGTGATATGATGGTGCGGCCATTGACCGTCGCCGCCGCCGCTTCGAGCCGTTGAATTTTTCGCGTTGGCGGCGCTTGAATGGACGAAATTTGCAGACGGGTGGGTTGATGATCAGCGATTTGCGGCGCAATGGTAAAGGGAGGCCCGACCAGCAGATCGGCTTCGAGAACCGAGTGATTGTCGAAAAAATCCGACACGACGACGCGCAAGCGATGCGCGCCCCAGCTCAGTGCCGGCAGCGGTTGATATTGGCGAGGCTCGCGGAGACGTTCGTCGATTCCATAATTTGGCACAACCGCCCCCTCGGCCTCATCCGGCCGGCTGATCAAGGCGCCATCGGCATGATTCAACTGCGAATAAAACCCCAATGCGTTGCCGGCCACACGATAAAGTCGATGGAAATTGCCCAAGCCCCGTCGCTTCAGAAAATAATCGCGATCCAGCTCGATGAACTTGTTTTGCGAATAATCAAAGCGATCATACTGCGTTTGAAATTGCAGGCTGTCATCGACAAAAAGCTGCGCGCGATAAATCGCAAAGCGATTCTCCACGCCATCGGCTTTATCATACGCATCAACAGCGACGCCGACTTTGCCGGAAATTTGAATCGGCTCGGCCAGACGCCATGTGCCGTTTTGTCGAGAAGGCCGCAGGACAACCGGCAGAAAATCGCCGTTGACCATCGCGCCGGGCGTCAAAGGTGAAAGCGCAAAATCAGTTATCGCCGGCGGAATGGTGTCGGCGATTTTGAAACCGCGCAGAAACGGATTGAAAGGACGATTGCGGGAATCGCGCAGCTCGAAATGCAGATGCGGCACGCCGATACCGGATTGTCCAGTGTAACCGATCACTTCGCCTTTTTGCACCGGCAAAACGCCGGGGGAAAAATATTTGTCGATGCGATAGCGGCCAATGCGCTCCTGTTCCTGCTCGGCGATCGTTTGTAATTTTTCATTAAATTTTTCCAAATGCGCATAGACGGCAATCTCGCCGGTATCGAGACGAAGATACAGCGCGCGGCCATAACCGAACGGTGAAATCGCGATGCGTTCGATATAACCGGAACCGACGGCGAAAATTTTATAACCAACCTGATTCCACGTTTTGACGTCGATGGCCGCGTGGAAACGCCGCGGGCGGGATTCGCCAAAAGCGGAAGTCATGTACGGGCTGGCGTCCGTCGGCCAGAGATATTCTTGCGCATGAACTGTCACCTGCCAAATCAACAACAACCAAATAAAATTTCCTTTTATCACGATATCGTCCTTTGCAAAATATCATTGAGCGCCTGCGGCGCGTCGGTGATGATTCCATCGACGCCAAAATCCACCAATCGGCTTAGCTCGGTTGGATGATTGACGCCCCAAACGAAAATCCGCAAGCCGGCGCGCCGGATGCGCTTCAGATAACGCGGGCGCGCCAAACGCCGGCTGATGTGAAGCGTTTGAATGTTCATCGACCGAATAAAAGCGTTTTCCGCGCTGCGCCGGAACCACGTCACATTCAACAACAGGCCGGCGGGAATTCCAGAATCCAATCGCGCCAGCCGGCGGAGCACGATGGGATTGAAGGATGAGATGAGACACTGCTGGCTTACGCCATGCCGCCGCAATAAATCAAGCAACCGCCACTCGGCGTATTCGTGGGCGCGCGCCAAAGATTTTATCTCGATATTCAGCAGCGCGCGGCCTCGGGCCCAATCCAAAACTTCGGCGAGGGTGGGAATACGCTCGTTGGCAAATTGAGGATGAAATGCGGCGCCGGCATCGAGGTGGCGCAGATCGTCGAGAGATTTGGAGCGCACGAAGCCGCGTCCGTTCGTCGTGCGGTTGACGCGGCTATCGTGAATCACCACCCATTCGCCGCTGCGGCACAAGCGGATGTCAAGCTCGATGCCGTCAACGCCCTGCTGCAAAGCCAATTCAAAGGCGGCGAGTGTATTTTCCGGCGCCACTTGCGAAGCGCCGCGATGGGCAAAATTCAACGTCCTGCCGTTAAACAACTTTTCCATAATAGAATTTAAAAAACCTTGCTCATGAATGCAAGATTGAAGACAAAATTTCCGCCAACTTTTTGGCCTGCCATTCCCGCGAAAATTCTGTTGCTGGCGACGAAGTTTTTGGCAACTCGCTTTTATAAAATTCATCATAAAACGCCAGCAGTGCGCAATGAATGGCATCAATGGCGTGAAAATCACAATGCCGAACGGCCGCGTGCTGCATGAGCCATTGCATGCCTTCGATGCGATCGCCAATCGCCAGCACGGGTTTGCCCGCGGCGATGTACTCAAAAGTTTTTCCGGGAATCAGCGCATGAAAGCTGTCGGGGCGCACAAGATAAACCAACAAATCAGCCTGGCGCATGGCTTTGATCGCCTCGTGATGCGGGACGTAGCCGCCGGCGTTTACATATTCGTCCAAACCATTTTCTCGCACCCAAGTCGCAAGCTTTCCCGTGACATCCGCGCCGATAAAATGCAGCCGCGTCTCTGCCGGTGAGAGTTGTACGGTTTCAACAAACAAGCGAAAGCCTTCGAGCAACGTGCGCGGATCGGCAAAGCTGGAAATCGCGCCGACATACGCCACGTCAAAACAGTCATCGGTTTTGGAAACTGGCGCGGCAAAATCATCGGCGTCATAACCGTTCGGGAGAAAATGCGTCGTGCCGGTTTGACGCTGACCGATGCCGGCGAGCGTCTCAACCAACATTTGTGAAGTGGCGGTCACGGCGTGCGCATCTGTGAGAATGCGTTTTTCCATCATGCGATGCAGCCAGCGGTGCAGCGCCGTCGGCGTGGGCAAAAGATTTCCCTGCAACCAACTATCGCGAAAATCACTCACCCATTTGACGCCGGTGAGCCTCGACAAAATCCATCCAATAAAGTGGGAAGAATGCGGCGGTCCCGAGGTGACGATGAAAGGAATTTTTTGTCGGCGAATTTCTCTCCACGCGCGCCAAAGCGCAAACGGCAACCAGAGAATGCGCGCATCGGGGATGAGAAACCAGTACAACCAACTCGTGCTACCTTCTTTTCCACTTGCGTGGCGCTCTTTTTTGCGGCGGAATAGATACAGCAACCGCGCCGGATCCAGCGAGCCGGTGCGAATGATGCGCGCGCTTTTCAACTCGTCGAGCAACGAATCGTCGAACGCATAATACGCAATGGGCTTGACGGTGATGATCGTGACCTCCCAACCGAGCCGCAAAAAATATTTAGCCCACTTGGCGACCCGTTGGGTGCCACCCATGCCGAGCGGCGGGAAATAGTAGGCAACGAGTAAAACGCGTTGGGTTGACTGAGGCGGTGTCGATTGATTCACAAAAGAAAGATAAAGCGCGCCCGGACAAAAAGCAAGCACGGCAACAACTGCTGCAAATTTTCAAAAAATTTTCGAGGCCGCTCTATAACAATCTGACTCCGCCCGTTATGACTCTAAATTCCCACTTTTGCTTCTTCGCCCGATTAAATGATCAAATAATTTATTGTCGGAAGCGTACTGCACGGACAGGATCGCCACCGCCCAGAACGTTGAAGGCGCAACGGCCAACGTTGAAGTCGACGTACCACACCACGTCCACAGCTTGCTTACTTGCCGTCCAAATCACAGTTGGCCTTCGATCAAATACCGGATTGATGTACAATTTACCATTTTTCTGCTCACGCTCCATTAGCGACATGGCTTCTTCCAGGGTTGGCAAACGCCAGTCAGTATAACCAGCGAACTTGACGCGATTCAAGTTGTCAACATAAGCTAAAGCTTCGTCATAGGTCAGAAGTTCTTCAGAGCTGGATCGTTGCCAATAGAGTTTGGTGCTGCCATCATAAACCAAAAGATAGCGGCCTCTTCTTTCTTGAATATTGCAGTCCGATGAATGGCGTACTGGGCAATTTGCCATAATACTCTTCCGAAATCTCCGGCAGGCCGAACAAGGGATTGTTGGCGGCTGCGGGTAAATTCCATTCTTTGACTTTCTCCGCGCCGTCGCGATAGTAAATGTCCCAGGAAAAAACGATTGAACCGGTTGTCTCTCCTTGCCGATTCAGCGCTTGAAACTCTTCGTCACCCACATCAATTCTGATCTGATCGACCGCCTCCCTCCACGCGCGATCAATAGCAAGGCCACCGACCAATCCTTTGTAAAAACGTGGTGAAATTTCGGTGGCCATCGCGTCATCAATCGGCTGCGAAGTTCCCACCACCGCCGGCACGCCGGCTTTGATCAAATTCAGCGCTTGCGGCTTGGAACAACAACCATTGATGAAAACCAGCTGTAAATTTTTTTGTCGGGATAGGAAAGAAACCAATCCGCCACTGTGGGCCGGAGCGCGTTCGCCGGCATCGGATTCCAATAGCAACAAGTAATCGTCGGCGTGTCCGCCATAATGAAAAATGGCGATGTGGTCGCGGTACTTTTGAAAAACATCCAGAATGTCATCGATGGTGGTGTTGTTCTCATTCACCACTTCACAAAGTCCGGCTTCTTCCGCAAAGCGGAACGCTTCGCGAATCCCGCGTTGTTCGAGTTTCAAATTGTACAAGTATCGTTCGCGGTCGTTGGCGAACGCCAGAAAGATGACCGGCTTCTGGTTACCATGATCATTAACCGCTGGCATGGCCGCTCCTTGCATTCCGATACAATGACAGAGAAATACTTCCGGGGTGTGTAGGCACTAAAGCGCTCAAACTCAGAAAGAAATTCTGAAAGTTCTTTGCTGACTCACGGTTAAATTTAACACGGAGACGCGGAGAGCTCAGAGAAAGCACGGAGATCAGTATATGTTTTTTAAAAAGCTTTTTCTCCGCGACGCTCCGTGAACTCAGCGACTTCGTGTTTAAAAAGCTTTTGCTTTTATGCCGTTCCGTTTGCGGGACTTCGGTTTTCAACTTGCCTGAAAATCCAGCAAGGAGAAAAACAAGATCACCGTCCGGACGGTTATTGGGAGAAGACAAACGCCCAACAGATTCCAATAAATCTATTGGGGCGTTTTCTATAGTAGTACGCTGGAAAAACTATCACTATCACAACCGCAAAGATTTTTTTAACCACTGAGACACGAAGACACCAAGAAAAACCTAATTACCTTTGTGCCCTGCGGGCGTAGCCTTCGTGGTTGAATTTGGTTGCGGCCAGTGCTGTGCTAAGATGATGAAGTAAATTTTAACCAAATCTTTTTTCCGTCCACGGATCGCCGTGGTTGTGATAGCCGTAATTTTCCCCGAAGCCGGGTTTGTCTTTCGGCATGAATTCGAGGCCGTTCAGCCATTTGGCGCTTTTTCACCTTTTCCACGTGAGCGAAATTGATGACGGTCGAGCGGTGGATGCGGAAAAAATGTTTTTCCGGGAGCAGCTCTTCCCATTCCTGCAAGGTTTTTGAAACGAGCGCGCGAGGTTTGTCGGCATAGACGATGTAGGAATAATTGCCCTCCGCCGTGATGCATTTCACTAATGAAAATAATCCTGGCCGAGACGTCGATTTGGTCGAGCAAATCGAATCCCGAGGCCCCAGGCATTTGGATATCCAAAAAAATCACCTCGGGACTGGCGTCTTGAATCAAGGGAATGGCTTGCACGACGTTGGCGGCCTCGCCGGCCACAGCAATCTCCGGATGGCCGGCCAGCATGGTTTTCAGCTCAGCCCGCACCGGCCATTCGTCGTCGTCGATGAGGGTTTTTAGCGGCTGCATGAAACTACGCCCCGTTGATTTTACAAAAAGAGCGCTGAGCCTCTTTCCCTTTCAATCACTTCCCACCCTCCGCCATCGGCGCCAGCGTCAGCGGATCGCGCAGCGGAATCATCTTCGGTTCGCCCAAACCGAAGTCCGTGAATTTCACCGGCACTTTGTCGTAGCCGGCTAAAATATCTTTGGTGTTGCCGACGCCGAGAATGACGAGCTTGTCGGGCTGCAAGTATTTTTGCGCCACGCGCAGCACCTCGTCCGCCGTCACTTTGCGGATGTTATCGCGGTACGTTTCCCAATATTGCGGATCGCGGCCGGTGTATTCGTCCGCCGCAAAAGTTCCCACCACTTGCGCTTTGGTCGCAAAAGTCAACGGGAAGGTTTCGATGAAACCATTGACCGAAGTTTTCAATTCATCGTCGGTGACTTTCTCGGTGCGCATGCGGGCGATTTCGTCAAGAACGATTTTCGTCGCGTGCGCGCAGGTTGGGCTTTTGCTCTGAAACGAGGCGCGAAAAACGCCGGGATAATATGTGCCGACGCCGAAGCCGCTGCCGGCGCTGTACGCGAGACCTTCGTCCGAACGAACTTTGGACATGATGCGCGAAGTAAAACCGCCGCCGCCCAAAATGTCGTTCATCACCAGCAGCGCAAACTCGTCCGGATTGCCGCGCTCGACGCCCCAGTGGCCGATGCTGATGCGGCCTTGGTTGACGTCTTTGTTGACCATATAAATGCCGGGCTTGGGCGCTTGGCCGGGCCGTGGAACTTTGGGAACGGGAGCGCCGGCGCTTTTCCAACCGGCAAAATGCTTGTCGAGGCGCTTCAGTAAATCAGCTTTATTAAAATCGCCGGAGACGGCCAAAACAAAATTAGCGGGGAAATAATATTTCTTGTGAAAATCAAACAATTCCTGCCGCGTGATGCTCTCGAGGCTTTGTTTGGTGGCAAGATGGTTGGTGAAAAAATCTTCGCCGTACATCAACCGGCCCCATTCGCGGCTTTCGATGGAAGAGGTTTGATCGTTGCGCCGCTGCATTTGCTGCAACGTCCGCTCTTTATAAAGCTTCATTCTGTTCTCATCGAAACGCGGATTTTTCATCATATCAATCACGAGCGCCATGCCCGCGTCAAAATCCTTGCTTAGAATATTGAGACTCACATTGCCTTGGGTGCTGGAGATCGAGGCGCCGGAATTGGCGGCCAGAAAATCGAGCCTCTCGTCGAGCGAGTCCGGCGTCAACGTTGTCGTGCCGCCGTCGCGCAGCAGCGCGCCAACCATCGCCGCGAGTCCGGCCTTCTCTTTCGGCTCGAGATAATCGCCGGTGCGCACCAAAATCGACACGTTGATGAGCGGCAACTCACGGTCTTCCGCGATAAAAACCACCGGGCCGCTTTTCAGCACGTTGCGCAACTCTTTGGCTTTCGGCGGCTGATACGCCAGCGGCTTGAAGGTGAGCTTGTCGGGATGGTCAACCAAAGCTTGCGCTGCCAACAGCGCGGCTTGCAGCAACCAACACGCGAGCAGCGAAATAACAATTTGTATTTTCTTCATTGAAACCCTCTCTATGATGGGATGCGCTTGTTACGCTTCACGTTTTACGCTTTACGCTTCACGCTTTACGCCTTACGTTTCACTTTTTGCCTTCCAATTCCGCCAGGCGCTCTTTCGCCTTTTTCACGATGATCTCCACGGCTTTGCGCTGGTCTTCCGGCGCTTCCGACATGCGGGATTCCATCATGCCGATCATTTGCTGCAATTGCGCTGCGTCGTTGGCTTGTTTCAAGCGCCCGACCATCATATTGACCATTTGCTTTCCCTGCTCGGACAAACCGGCGAGTTCCGGATCTTCGGGCGCCGCGCCTTTTTTGCGGGTGTAAATAATGACGCTGCGATTTTCGCGCGTGAAATATTTTTTCGCGACGCGCTGCACGTCGGCTGCGGTCACCGCTTGCACTTTGGGTGGATAGGTGTTGAGGTAATTCCAGTCGCCATTGACTTCGTAAATGCCCAGTTGTATCATCAGAAAAAAGTTGCTTTGCAAACGGCGAAAACTGCCGGCGGCTTCCTGATTTTTGACTTTTTGCAATTCGTAAGCGCCGACTGGCGTCTCTTGCAATTTGGCGATCTCGTCGTAGATCGCTTGTTCGACCTCCTCGGGTTTGTGCTCGTCTTTCACCACGCCGCTCAATTGGATGATGCCGGCATATTTGCGCGGATCCAAACCGGCGGAAACGTTGTTGGCGATCTGTTTTTCGAGCACGAGCTTTTTGTACAAACGGCCGGTTTTGCCGGAGAGAATGCTGGTGAGCACATCGAGCGCCGGCTCGTCGGCGTGATCGTGCGCGACGCCGTGATACCAGATGCGCACTTCGGGATTGGTTTCCGCCTCGGCGTACATGCGCTTTTCCGCAAGCTGCGGCACTTCGGTGGTGATGACTTCGGGCGGCTCATTTTTGCCGCGCGGAATGCGGCCAAAATAGCGCGTCGCCGATTTGATGGTCTCGTCGTAATCGAGATCACCGACCATGACGACGGTGCAATTGTTCGGCGCGTAGTAGGTGGCAAAATATTCGTCGGCTTGCTCTTTCGTAATCGCGCGCAAGTCGGAGGGCCAGCCGATCACCGGCCATGTGTACGGCGAGGACTGCCAGAACAGCGACTCGAATTGCTCATCGTATTTGCCGGTGGGCGTGCTCTCGACGCGCAGGCGCCGTTCTTCATAAACCACATCGCGCTCGGAGTAAAATTCGCGAAACACCGGATTGAGCAAACGGTCGGACTCCAGCCACATGTAAAGCTCGAGCTTGTTGGCCGGCACGTTGATGATGTAGAAGGTCACGTCTTCGCCGGTGAAGGCATTCAAACCGGCGCCGCCGTTTTTCGAGTAGATGCGGTCCAATTCGTCTTTGATGATGATCTCGCGCTGCTGTTTGATGAGATCGTCGAAAACTTTTTCCAGCTCGCGATAGCGCGGCGTCAAATTTTCGCGCTTCGACATGTTGTCGATCTGTCCCAAGCGCTCCATCATCCGCATTTTGCTTTCTTCCTGCCGCAGCAGCGCTTTCATGCTGTCCTGCTGCGCCATGATTCTTTTGTCGGCGTTATAATCTTTCGTGCCGATCGTCGTCGTGCCCTTGAACATCATGTGCTCGAACAAATGCGAGATGCCGGTGATGCCGGGCCGCTCATTCACCGAGCCGACTTTGAACGCCAAGCCGCAGGCGACGCTGGGATCGCCGGTGCGCTTGACGAGAATGAGCTTCAGGCCGTTGTCGAGAACGTGAACGCGCGGCTGCACGTTTTGCGCCGGCGCATTTGTCAACATTAACAAAAATATTCCGACAACGAAAATTTTCGTCCACCGCTTTTTGATCATGTCGTCTCCTTATTGTAATAAGTTCCGAAAAGCCTTATTCGTTGGTCGCTGTCTCATCCGTTGGAAATGGTTTCCAGGCGAGCCGGCTCCGTTACTTCACCTGCAGCGCAAACAACTGCGACCGGTTGGTCACGTACAGCACGCCGTTCTTCGCCACCGGCGTGGTATAAACCGCGCTCTCCATGTTGACTTCGTAAAGCAGCTCTTTTTGCTTGCCGGTTTTTAAAACGGCGATGTCGCCGTCCTCGTCGCCGATGTAAACTTTGCCGTCGGCCACATAAGGCGAACCCCAAATCGCTGCATACGTGTCGTACGTCCAATAATGCTCGCCGGTCTGCGCATTCAAACAATAAAGAAACCCGCTCAAGTCCGCCGCGTAGAGCAAACCATCGTGAATCGCCACGGTGGAGATGCTGCGATTGAAATCTTTATTGCCGCGATGCCACACCAAGCCGGACTCGGTGATGTCGCCCTTCTTGGTCGCATCGATCGCCCAAAGATGGCCGATGCCTTCGCCGTGCTCGGGGTCTTGGCCCACGGCGATGTAGACTTTGTTATCGTGAATCACTGGCGTCGCGATGAGATTGTTGCGCGTGCCGGCGCCGCCCAAAATCCACACCGCGTCCTTGGGATTGCAGTCAAATTGCCAAATCAGTTTTCCGGTTTCCGGCTCGAAGGCGCGCAGCCAGCCGTCGCCGCCGGGGAAAATAATTTGCGGCACGCCGTTGATCACGCCGTAAGCCGGATTCGACCATTGCCCGTGCAGAATTTTGTCGCTCGGCGAGGCATCTTCCCAAACCAATTTGCCCGTGTGCTTGTTTACGGCGATGAAGCTCGGCGCCAGCGGCGAAGGAATGTGAATATGGCTTTCATCCACGCCGTTGCCGGTCACGGTGAAAACCAGATCGCCGACGACCAAAGGCGAGCAGGTCGCGAGGTTGTGCGGAAAGACGTCCAACTCGCCCATCATGTCGAGCTTCCAAATAATATCAGCGTCGATTTCACTCTTGTCGGTTTCCGAAGTGAACGGGCCGTCGTTCTCGCTATCGAGGAAACCTTCGGTATCGAGACAGACCAGCTCGCAGCGATTCGAAACATAATACAGCCGGTTATTCTCGACAAATGGGCTGGAACAAACGCCTTGTTGCGGCCAATCGTTGACACGTCCGGAAGCCAGCTTGGGGTTGGCGTGCTGCCAGAGAAATTTGCCGTCGGCTTCTTGAAAGGCCATCATCACGCCGCGGTCGCCGCCGTGCTTGGGATTGCGCAAGCTTTGGTTGTTGGTGCCGACAAAAATTTTGCCGCCGATGATCACCGGATTGCCGTAGGTTTGCGAGCCAAGCTCGGCCTTCCATTTGACGTTCAACCCGGAATTCGGATCGAACTTGGTCGGCAAATTGGTTTCGCTGGAGACCATGTTGCGCGCCGGCGTGCCACCCCACATGGCTTGCTCTATCGAATAAAAACCGATGGTGAAAACAGTGACGGCGCCGATCAGCAGATGAACGCGGGTGAATTTATTTTTTGGCAAAAGATTTTTGAGACTCATTTTAAAGCTCCTTGATAAGCTTTTAACTTTTCTTCGTAGGCGCGACTGACCGCCGACCTATATGCCGCTTCGGGCGGTGTATTCAAAAATTTTTTAGCAACGTCCAAAAACAATACCGGCTCCTTCGCATTCTCTCCTTAAAAACTTAAAATAATCTTATCTCTTTTCTCCGGCGGTACCTGTCTGATTTTTTGCAGCGTAAAACGATCATACTGTTCGAGTATTAATGCGATTGATCCGGTAATTTTTATTTCAATAACAATATAGCTTCTGTTTTCAATATCCCAATCAACTTCGTACAAAAGCTGAATGTCGCTCACTGTCGGAAAACACTCATGTACCAACCGTATCGCTGTTTCCAAATGCGGGATCAAATCATTGGCGACGACAAATCGCCAAACTTCATCCGACACGGCGTAACCGGCGATCCGCTTCTCTTCAACTCGCTGTGGTTTTCTGTGTAATGTTGGCGTTGCCACCGCATAAGCAGCCGCCGGCTCAGCGATGCGTGGCAACGCTTCATTTTTTTGCTCAGCCCCCGGATAAGGCCGAGGCGATGATTGTTTTGATGATTTCTTCATTAGATAAGCCAAATCTTTGCAAAAAAGCAAAAACTTTTCCGCCGAGAACCGCCGAAGACACCGAGATTCGCTGAAAAGAATTTTTCGGCGGCACTCGGTGGTTTCGGCGAAGTTCGGCGGATAAACTTTTTCCTGTTTGGTTGCAGCCTGTCCGTGTTGGGTTATGCTCTCTCAATTACTCATCGTGATCTTCACATTGTCGTAATAAATCTCCACCGGCGAATAACCATACAAACCTGGGCTGCCTTCCGGATTCGGCAGCGGGTCTTCCATCGTGATCGTCCAGGCTTCCGGTTCTTTCTCCGCGCGCGGCCAGACTTTGCCTTTGACGATGGATTTGCCGCCGACGTGATCGACCCGCATTTTCATCGTGTACCAAACCTCCGGTTCAAATTTAAAGTCGATGGTTTTGGAATTGAGCAGTTCGGCGGCCCAGACGCGAATTTGCAGGCGCTGCAGGCCCATCAAATCCAACGTGTAGCGGTTGGCGATCAAGCCCACATCCGGCATTTGGCGTCTATCCTTTTTGCCCAAGACATCGGCTTGAATGGTGTAATTCTTCATCGCCGGCGGGCCGAGATAAATGTCAGAGCGATTCAACCCCACGGCGGCCGGCGGCTTGATGAGCACTTTGTTGCCGTCTCGGAGCTGCACTTCAAATTTGTTGCTGGCGCCGACGAAATAAACCGGATACTTGCCGATTTCCGAGGTTTCAAAATCTTCGCTCCACGGCGCCTCCGGAATGACGCGCACTCTCGCTTTGCCTTCCAGATTTTCAAATTTCGTGGTGATGATGCCGGCATCGGCGCGGCTATTTCTGCCGAGCGTAAATTCACCCGCCGGGCTGAATTGGCCGGACAAATTCGTCAACGACCAGCCGGCTTTCACTTCGCGCACGAAATTGCCTTTGCTGTCAAACGCGCGCACGCGAAATTTTATTTTTTCGCCGGGCTTCGCTAAAACTTCGGCGGGAACGACCTGGAGATGTGCCAGTGCGCCCGCAGTGGAGTTAGCCGTCGCAGCGGCAGCAGCAGTGGCAGTAACAGTGAATTTGGCGTTTTTGTCACCGAGACAATAAAGTCCGGCTTCGGTCGTAAAATAAATACGGCCATACGCGATTGCCGGTGAGCCATAAATCTCGGCATTACGGCCGCTTTTCGTCGAGAGATTTTCCACATCGAGCGATTGGCACTCGTTGGCACTTGGCTTGAGAATATGAAAGCGACCATTCACTTCGGTCGCGAACAATTTGCCATCAGCCCAAACCGGCGAGCCTTTGCCGACAGTGCCAAGACTGTGCCGCCAAAGCCTCTTTCCCGTCGCCGCCTCGAGGCAAATCAAATTCGCCGAGTTGTCAATCACATACAACATGCCGCCGTGCAGCGCCGGCGAGGCGTAACCGACTTCGACATTATCGGCGCGCCAAATTTCATGCGTTTTGGTGATGTCGCCCGCACCGGCGCCGTTGATACACACAACGCGGCCCATGCCGCTGTTGTCGAAATTCTCCTCGCTGTGGCACGCATAAATACGATCGCCCGCCGCGACGAGCGAAACATTGATCGCGCCTTTGGAGAGCTTGAATTCCCAAACGTGTTCGCCGGTGCGAACTTTGAACGCGTGAATCGAGCCGTCGGCGCCGCCGACAATGAGCAGGCGCTGGCCGTTGATCGTCGTGATCGCCGGCGAAGCGTAATTGGTATCAAGCGGCCGGTTCGGAATCGGCGCAATCCAAACAATTTCGCCCGTGCGCTTGTCGAACGCCAACATGCGAAATCCCATCGGCGCATGTTCGCCCCAACCGGTGTAGTTCATGCTCATGATGACGAGATTTTCATCGACGAGCGGCGTGTGCGTGCGGCCGCCGTAGCCGGAGAAACGGCCGAACTCTTCGGTCAACGAGCGCTGCCAGAGAATTTTGCCGTTGCGATTGTAACAAATGAACATGCCGCCGACGCCGCTCGCATAAACATTGCCGGTTTCCGGATCGCCTTCGAGATTCGCCCAACCGGCGCGAGTAAAAGGCACCGTGGTTTGAAAAACATTGAGGCGATGCTCCCACAGCATCTTGCCGGTTTGCGCGTCGAAGCAGGCAACCTGCTCCTGTCGCGTCAAACCTTCGCCGGCGCGACCGATGACATAAACGCGGCCATTCATGACGATGGGCGTGGAGCGGCCAATGAAGTCGGCCTTCCAAACCAAATTTTCGCCATCAACCGACCAGGTTGAGATCAAACCGGTTTCGGTGGAAGCGCCGCTTTGGTTGGGACCGCGCCAGCTTGGCCAGTCGGAGGCTAATAAAGGAAAAGCGATAAAAAAACTAAAGCAACAAAACAGGACAAGGCACGGCAAGGTGAAACAACTTGTGAATCGCATATCAGGCCCTTCAAATGTTGTGTTTAGAATTTTTATAATACAACGGGTACATGTGAGGCATAAAAAAACACGGTTTTTCAAAACAGCCAAAATTTTTGGCGGCTTAAACCTTAGACGTAGAAATCTCCAATTCGTTGTAATCGGTTGCCGAAGGTTCAGGCGTTCATATCAATGTAAGGAATTTTATTAAATTCGTGAAAAAATATTTATCTTGCAAGCATTGTTTGTGAAGATTATATTTTAGTTGAAAATGCTTCGTCTCGAAACCGTTTAAATTTAAAACTGAACATTTGCAATTTAAAATTCAACTTCGCCTATGGCCTCCCCCACCCTTTCCATACCACTCGCCAGAATTCGTTGGAATTGGATTATCGATCGCAAGAACGACCTGATCTGGTACATCGGCTCGGCGCTGGCGGGTTGGCTTTATATTGGCATTATTCTTTTCGCCATCCGCACGACACAGAATCCATTGACCGACGCGCTTGCAACGCTGCGCTTCGGCGGCCTCGAAATTCCGCTGACGCTGAAACTGCTGGTGGTGTTGAGCTGGGCTTTTCTCATCGACTCGCCGCACGTGTGGGCAACGCTGGCGCGGACGTATCTCGATCCCGACGAATGGCGCGTGCGCCGCCGCGAGTTGATGATTTCGTGGGGATGGTTCCTGCTCGGACCGGTCGCGATTTTACTTCCTTATCTCATCGGCGCCGCGCTATCGCCGTTCGGAATAAACTTCTCGCCGTTTTGGCTGGGATTCGGCGCGTTGATTTATTTCGTCTTCTTTCGCTTGTGGGCTTATTATCACGTCGTGCGCCAGCATTGGGGATTTTTCATGCTCTACAAACGCCGCAACAACGATCTCGACGACGCGCGCGAAAATCAAGTTGACAAATGGTTTTTCAATCTCAGCTTGTATTTGCCGCTGGCGATGTTCATGACCAGTCCGTTTTACGATTCGACGCCGGGCTTTCCGAGTTTGGGCCTGCGCCACAATCTGTTTGAGAATTTTAGCATCGGCGGCATTCTTTATCCGATCACCTGGGCGCTTTTTCTAATCACCATTATCGCCTATCTCGGCTGGCAATGGCGGCGCTGGCAGAACGGCGCGCCACTCAACGGCGCCAAGCTGCTCTTGATGCTCTCGATTATTCCGTTGCATTTCGTCGCTTTCGCGCATCCGATTCTCGTCGTCTTCGTCGTGCCGTTGGTGACGGTCGGACACAATTTGCAATATCATCGCATCGTTTGGACCTACGGGCAAAATAAATATGGCGAAGAACAGCGTCCTGGTTTTGAGATTGCCAGAAAAATTTTCAGCCGGCTGCCCATTTATATTATCACCGGTTTGCTTTTCACTTTTGCGCTCTATCAAGGCCCGTGGATCGAGTTTCTGCGCAAAACCTTCGGCTGGCAATTGGATCAATCTTTATTGAACAGCATCGCGATGATGGCCGGCATCGTCGATCCCTCCAAGCTCAATCTCGGCGAGAAAATCTTCGCGGCGATGATCTCCGGCTGGGCGATGCAGCATTATTACCTCGACTCAAAAATCTGGCGCGTGCGTCGCGACGCGATGGTGCGAAAGGGTTTGGGCGTGGAATGAACGCTAGAATTTATCCTTGATTTTTGCAACACGTCTTTGCATTTTATGAAATAGTTTTCTTCAACAATGACGAGATGCTTATGCTCAACGAATCCGACAGAAATACCATCATCAAGTTCGCCCAAAAATACAACGTTTCAGCAATCTATCTTTTTGGCTCATCACTAGATGCCAAAGCGCAAGCCCGTGATATTGATCTCGGGGTTAAAGGCGTCGATCCCAAATTGTTTTTTAAATTTTACGGCGAGCTTTCAAGACACCTCTCAAAAGAGCTGGATTTGGTTGACCTCTCAACGCAATCACTCTTCAACACGTTGGTTGAAAAAAGAGGCGTTAAAATTTATGGATGAGCTTCTCCAAGATATCGAGGCCGAAAAGGAAAAGATCGGCGGCACGTTAAATGCTTTAGAGAAGACACTCCATCGGAAGAGAAGGACTTTTATCGAACTAGCTGCGATAGCAACCTGCCTGCACAATACCTACAGCGGCATCGCACGTTTCGGCATTTTTTTGTGCATGGCTATGGCATCCTTTTGAGTGAAGCACCTTTGCAACCGTTAGCGCAAAACCTTCCGGAAGTTTGGAATCGCTTTGAGTCGGAGTTAGATGCCTTTGTTAAGCAGCAACTTGGGGGCTAATCTATCAATCTTTAAAAAATGTCGTTCCTCCGTTTCGCCGTCATCGGCCTCGGCGGCTTCGCCGAAGTGCATCTCAACGCCGTTGATTGGCTTGAAAAACAAGGTCTCGCCAAACTCGCCGGCGTCGTTGCGATTGAATATGACCGCCGCCGCTTTCCGGAAAAAATTCAAAAGCTCATCGCGCGCAACATTCCGCTTTATTCTTCGATTGAAGATTTTTTTCAACGCGGCAAAAATACGACGGAAGTTTTAACCGTGCCGATCGGCATTCACCAGCATGTGCCGGTGAGCCTCGCCGCGCTGGAGGCGGGTTTGCACGTTTATTGCGAAAAGCCGACGGCGGCAACGATTCAAGAAGTGGATGAACTCATTGCGGCGCAAAAACGTTTTGGCAAACTCGTGGCCATCGGTTATCAGTACATGTACAGCCGGTCGATTCAGAAACTCAAGGCGCGGATTTGCGAAGGCCGCCTCGGCGCGGTGAAAAACGCGGCGCTGGTTTGCGCCTGGCCGCGCAGCGAAGCTTATTACGGCCGCAACGATTGGGCCGGGCGTTTGCAAAAAGACGGGCATTGGGTTCTCGACAGCCCGATGAACAATGCCATGGCGCATTATCTGCAAAATCTTTTGTATCTCGCTTCGCCCAAAGAATACGAATCCGCCGTGCCTGCCGAAGTTACAGCAGAATTGTATCGCAGTTGGCAATTTGAAAGTTGCGATACGGCGTTGCTACGAATCAAATGTGACGACGGCAGCCTGCTGCATTTTTACGCGACGCTTTGCAGCGAAACGATGTTCGGACCGGAGATGAAGTTGCGCTGCGAAAACGGCGTCGCGCACTGGGAAAAATTCAATGGCGAGACGACGATTCTTTACGATGACGGCAGTGAAGAAAAATTTGCCAACACCGATGAATTTTGGATGTTCGCAGGATTCCGCAATTTCGTGCAGGCGATCCGCGGCGAAGCGCGCTTGCATTGCCCGCCGGAAGTTTGCCGGAGCCACACACTCGCCATCAACGCGGCGCACGAAAGCTGCCCGCGCCTTGCCTCCTTTCCGCCCGAATTAATCTACACTGAAACCGCGCCGGAGACGATGCCTTCGCCGACGCCAACCGGCGTCTTTCATCGCGTCCGCGGCCTCGATCAGTGGCTGCGGGAAGTGTATGAAAATGAAAAGTTGTTTTCGGAAACAGAAAAACCCTGGGCCATTCATGGCAAACCGTTTCGCTTACAAAACTATCTTCACTTTCCACAACCCAACGGCGATTTTGTCAGATTAAGGGCTACCTCAGATTTTAAATAAGCCTACGGCCGGACTGAAAATTGAAGCCCGGCGGACAGCTTTTTAGATGAGAAGTTTTTACAACACGGAGCCACTGAGTTCACAGAGTTTCGCGGAGTAAATTCCAACAAGGTGCAAGTGTTCTTTATTTTCTCTCCGTGTTTTCTCAGTGCCCTCCGTGTCTCCGTGTTAAATGCGACTTTAGGGACGGCACAAACTTTCAGACTGCGTCCGCATGCTGCGCCCGTAGGGAATTTTTTTCTGAGTTTGCGCGCGATGAAAGGAATACCATGTCAACTCGCTTTCAGGCCATTCTCATCGTTTTTTTCTTGATGCTCTCAAATTTGTTCGCCAACGAACCGGAAACGATCAGCTTCTGGCATGTCGGCACCAACGACGACATTTTGATGTATCGCCGCATGGCCGTGCGCTTCGAGCAGGAAACCGGCATCCACGTCATCGTTACGCCGTTAGGATGGAATAATTTCGAGCAAAAATATTTGACCGCGCTGGCCGCGCAAATGCCGCCGGACATCGGATCCACCAACACCGCCGGCCCTTACGAATATGGCCGCGTCGCCGGCGTCGTCGATCTCGCCAAAGAATTTCCGGAAGACTTTGACGCGCTGCAGTCGGAAATTTTTCCGGCGTTGTGGCCGCAATATACTTTTGACGGCAAAACCTTCGGCATTCCACATCAAGTCACAACGCTTCTCCTTTTTTATCGCAAAGACATTTTTGCGAAACTCGGCCTTGAGCCGCCGGCCACTTGGTCGGAAATGATATCCATCGTCGAAGCGCTGGAGCGGGAAAATTATCAATTCGGTTATTACTGGACGCGCGATGACGCTTGGGCGATGGACACTTGGAGTTTTCCTTTCGACGCGAGGCGTTACACTGCCGATGGACTGCAAACGATGTGGAATACGCCGGCGTTCATTCACGGCGCGCAATTCGCCATGCGGCTTTGGAATCTTCACAACATGCCGCTGGACAAATCCGCCAAACCGGTCGAGCTTTTCGTTCTCGATGAGAAGGAAAAGGCCTTGCTGCAGCCGATGTTTATCGACGGCGCGTGGCGATACATGGAGATCATGACGAAAGCGCCGCACTTGCGCGAGCAGTGGGGCATTGCGCCGCCACCGGCGGCTGATAACGGCAAGACGCGCTTGGTCGCCGGCGGCACCGCCCTGGTGATTTTTCGGCTGTCGCAGCACAAAACCGCGGCGATGAAATGGGCGCGCTTCATCATGTCGCCCGAAATGCAGTTGGAATCGCTGCGCGATTACATGTTCAATCGCGGCGACCGCAACGAGCTTTACACTTCACCCAGCCGGCGAATGTTTGAGCTGTACGATTTACCGATCGATTCCAACACCACCCACGCCGTCATCACAACCTTGAAGCGCATCGGCACGACGCCGAAAGTTGCGGGCGAGCTGCAGGCAGATCGCATACTGGACAAGACGCTGAAACAAATTCGCGGTGAAATCCTTCCTTTTTTACACCAGCGCGCGGCCGTCTTCAATCTCAGCCAATGGGACTACAAACGCGCCCTGGCCGCCGGACGTTATCCGCAGGAAAAACGTTTGCTCCACGCTTTTGCCGACAGCGTCACCGCCGCGAAATTGACGGCGGCCAAACCGGAGGCGGATGCCGAGCTGGCGCGCGCGCGGGAAGAGTTTGAAAAATACTATCGCCATCTGCTCAGCAATATCGAACAGCGCGAGCGCGCCTTCGACATCATGGATTGGGCCAAAGCCAGCGCGTTGCTGCTGAGTCTGTTATTCATCCTCGCCGTCGCGCACAAAAGAGCAGCGCGGCAGGCGTGGCGATCCTATCTCTATCTCGCGCCCGCCGTCGTTTTGCTCGTCGTTTTTCTTTTCATTCCCACCATCGTCTCGATTTACCTGAGCTTCACGAATTACAATCCGATCATGCCGTTGGCCAACGCGGATTGGGTGGGCTTGAAAAATTACGCCAGTATTTTGCGCAGCGCCGAATTGTGGCAGAGTCTCGGCCGGTCGTTGTATTACGCGGTTTTGCTCATCCCCATCCAGCTCATCATCGGCGTCATTCTCGCCGTCGGGCTGGATCAAGCCTTGAAGCCGGATCGTTTGTTCAAGTTTGCTTTTTTTTCGCCGTTGGTGACGTCGCTTGTTTCGGTCGCGCTGATTTGGACGGCGCTTTATCTCGGCACGGTTTACGGCTGGATCAACGCGCTGCTGCTCAAGCTGGGGCTGATCCGCGATCCGATTTCTTTCCTGCAAGATCAAAACACGTTTCTGAATTGCGTGATTGCCTTGAGCATCTGGCACGGCCTGGCGTTCGTGATTCTCATCAATCTCGCCGGGCTGCAAAATATTCCGCAGCAAATTTACGAGGCGGCCAAAATCGACGGCGCCAACGCGATGCAACAATTTTTTAAAATCACGCTGCCGGCGCTCAGACCGCAGATTCTCTTTCTGGTGATTGTCGGCACCATCGGCGCGATTCAGGTCTTCGAGCAAATTTATCTGCTCGGCGGCACCGCGCAGGAAGGTGGCCCCAAATTCGGCCCGGCCGACGGCGGCATGACGATGGTGCCGCTGATTTTTCGCAAAGGCTTTGAGGATTTTCGCATGGGCGAAGCTTCCGCGGTGGCTTATATTCTCTTCGCGGTCATTTCGGCGCTTTCCTTTTTAAATTGGAAATTCATGACCCGCGAGAATTAGCATGAAACGACTCCAACCCAACCGCGTTCTGCTTTATGCCTTGATGGCCCTCGCCGGCCTCGCGATGATCGCGCCGTTTTATTTCATGATCGTCACCTCGTTAAAGAAGCTATCAGAGGTCACTTCCTTGTCGATCAGCCTGCTCGTCAAAGAGCCGACGCTGCAAGCCTATCGCGATTTGCTGCAAGGTCTGCCGTATTTGCAATTTATGGGCAACAGCCTGATCGTTTCGATGGCGACGACGGCCGGGACCATGTTTTTCTGCACGCTCGCCGGCTATGCCTTCTCGAAGCACCGTTTTCCCGGGCGCGAAAAAATCTTCACGGCCATGCTGGCGGCGATGATGATTCCGGGCAGCGTTTTGCTGGTGCCGAGCTTTTTGCTCATGCGCGATTTCGGCTGGCTGAACACCTATCTGCCGTTGATCGTGCCCGGCCTCGCCGGCGCGTTCGGCATTTTCCTTTCCAAACAATTCATCGACGCCATTCCGGACGATTTGCTCGACGCCGCGCGCATCGACGGCTGCTCGGATTTTCGGATTTATTGGAACATCATTTTGCCGCTGTCGAAACCGCTTCTGGCCACGCTCGGCATATTGACCTTCCTCTGGTCGTGGAATCGTTTTCTCGAGGCGTTGATTTACATTTTTGACGAAAAGCTATACACCTTGCCGCTCGGCATTTCGTTGTTGCAAGGCCGTTTCGTTTTCAATGAAAACATTCAAATGGCCGGCGCCGCGCTGGCGATCATCCCCGTCCTCATCATCTTTTTCATTTTGCAAAAACAAATCGTGAAGAGCCTCTCGACGACGGGGTTGAAGGGGTAGTCTGTAGAGATTTCAAACCTGCAATGAAAATATATTTTAAATTTTCATTGCAATTAAAGCATTCTTTTATTATTATTAATCAATCCGCCAAGCGGAGTTGGATCGCCCGCACGGGCGAGCGTAAGGGTGTCTCTGATGAGGCACCCTTATTTTTTTGGATAAAGCACCCATCCATAACCTTCGATCCTACCATCATAAAGATGACAATTAAATTTCGTTTCTATGATTTGCAAAAGGCGATTTGCAAATGGCGACAGATTATCAATTATTAAACTGTTTTGCTTCAAGACCCATTGTTTGACGGGATGACCCAACAAATCCGCTAACTGCAAACCGGCAATGTTGGCGCTTTTGGGCTTCAGTTTTAACTCCCTCGAGGTGAGCGCAGATTGAAAATAATGCGCACCGGTTGACCATACGCCTCGCTCAAAAACGCGGGTATATGATTCTTTTAGCAAACGATCTTCAGAGGCGCCTCTTGCCTCACCCATCACATCACCGGTGCGGTTGACATGGTTCAAATATCCGGCAAAGCGTTGGAGAAGAAATCCCAAACCAAGGTGATAGGGATGCGCAGCAGCCTCACCATACGCTTGACGTAACGCCTGCTTATCAATGACGACGGCGACGACACGGAAAGTTGTGTCTCGGATTACTTCCAATAAACCGTCATCCCATTGCTCACGCTTGGTCTTGTCGCGAAGCGTCTTAAATGCTTTTCTGGCATTCAGCATATCATCGCGATGAAGGACTACTGGGTCATCAGGATGATGAGGAAGGTGTCGAGTTTTAAGATTTTCCAATGCGTCGTGAAAGTTCATGTAATCGGGATTCCGAAACCAGCAACCCAGCAGACAAAGAAATCGATGTGGTGGCTCGTAAATCTCGCGAAAAACGTGGTCACCCGATTCGTCCAAATAGAGCCGGTAACGATCTTCAAATTCACTGGGACGCGATGATTGTTCGCTAGGATCTGGCATGATAAATCTTACTGATCAAACAAATTTCCATCAATCAACAACTCTGTACGACTATTTTTCTCAAGCCGGCGAAAGCGTCAATATTATGGCACTTTGCTATTCACGCGGACCATCAGGCTCGACAGCATCAATTCCCACAACGCACGATCAAAAGCTGTCAAAAAGCGACCGCACGGTGAGCTGCCGCTGCAATTCGTTCAGGCTCAGCGTCTGTTTCGGAATTGTGATCGCACGCGTCTGTCCTGCATCCAAATCAAAATAGTTGTCCGAGAAAATGACGTCGTCTTCCGCCAAATCCAGCGCGACAAATTTGGCGAATGATGAGGCGGTGACGCGGATTTCATCGACGTCGTTCTTTTCGGTTATGAAAGTCCGCAGGCGGGGATTTTGCAGACGCAAATGTTTATAAGGCGCAAAGGTCGCCGTGCCATAACGAGAGCTCTGGTCCCGGTAATCCGTGAACGCAAAAGACAAATACCGTTCGCGCTTGCCTTCGTTTTGCAATTCGGCTGCCAACTCAAGATCGATGAGCTGAATGGAAGTCAGCGCCGGCGCCCGCGCTTCCATTTCACCTTGCTTGATAACGTCGCCGCCCAACGAGAGCAGCTTCCAAACCACGCGTCCGGCAATGGGAAAATTGTGCTCGTTGCTCAAATGCAAGCTCGCCGAGTTTTCACGTTCATCACACGAAAGCAAAATTTGATCATACATGCGTTTCGCCGTGTAATGCAAAGCCTTCCAGCGGCCAAAAAAATCGACGCTGGACCACGAAACCGCCGGCCAGATGTCGTTGAATTGCCAATACGTCGCGCCCATGCAGCGGCCGCGATGCCGGCGCAAATGCTCGACCGCAACGCGCACTGCTTCGGCCTGGCTCAATTGCGAAATGTGGAGCAGCGAGTCGAAATCTTTCGGATAGCGAAAATATTGCGCCAGGTAAGCGAGAATTTTGCCGTTGCCGCCCTCACAGCGCTGATGATCTTCCATCACCGGCGAAAAAATATTTCTGTCGTCTTCCGCCGCAAAAGTTTTAACCGTTTTCAGCGAGGGAAGAGATTCGAAACCAAATTCCGACAAAAAACGAAAATAATGTTTGCGGTATTCGGTGAACGGCTTGTTGCTGTGCCAGACTTCCCAAAATTGTACGTCGCCGCGATCATCGGCATTCGGCTGCTCAAAATTGCCGCCGGAAGAAGGCGAGGCGGGCC